>FWPU01006278.1_pt1 | contig 24108 bp, 24 predicted proteins | sample 2228361 | NCBI WGS metagenome assembly FWPU01 (sample SAMEA103939777, study PRJEB20133) | metagenome
TGGGGCGTGTCCTCTTGTGTGATCTTCTTTGCCATGCTGTCTCACCCTTCGCTGAGTTTCTCGGATTTCCAGCACACGCGCCATGCGGATGCCCCTATATTATAAATGCTTTTCGCCGATTGCCCCCAACGGCAGGTGGGGTAGAAACACGAAAGAGCGAAAGGACGAAAGGGGTGGTAGCTGCTTTTCGCCCCTCCAAGCCCTTGCCCTTTCGTGTTTCGGGCGGGCGGCGGGAAAGTAAAAAAAAGCCCCGGCGTAGCGCGGGGGCAGGCAACTGGCAGAGGCGCCGTCAATCAGGCGACAGCCACCTGTTCAGCCGAGGGGATCAGGCCGCGCACAGCCGGGCCGTCGAGCACAGGGATGGTCAGCACTTCCTCCTCGCGCTCCAGGGTGAAGATGAACAGCGGCGCGCGCCGCTGGCCGGGCGCGGGCTGTGAAGCCACGATCCGCCACCCCTCCCCCAGCAGCCGGAGCACCACATCCCCTGTCGCGTAGCCTTCGCGCGGGGACCAATGGCGAGGCTGCAAATACAGGCTGAGCACCTCGTCCTCCTTTCACGGAATATACATGGATACGCATCTACCCCAGCCAATTGTATGGTAAGCTCGCCATGTTAAAGCAGCTTAAAGGCAGGTTAAGACCCCATTAAGATCGCGGCGTGCCCCACCGGGCGCGTCCGGCCCGTGCTGCCGGGCCGCGCCGCTTCCCACCCCTACGGCACAACCTTCCATGGCTCAGGGTCGCCGTCGTACAGGCGGCCATCGGGCATCGTCGCGCCATCCAGTGAACTGGCCGCAGTCAACTGCCGCCGATGCACCTGGGCATCGCGCAGGTTGGCGCGCGTCAGGTTGGCGCGGTGCAGAATCGCCCCGCCGAAGTCCGCCCCGCTCAGGTTGGCCCCGCTCAGGTTGGCGCGTGTCAGGATGGCATAGCGCAGACTGGCGCTGTTGAGCTTGGCGTAGGTGAGGTAGGCAAAGGTGAGGTCGGCGTGGTTGAGCACCGCCCGTGAGAGGTCGGCGCGGGAAAGCTGGGCGCGGCTCAGGTCAGCCCCGCTCAGGTTAGCCTTGACGAGCCGGGCGCCGGTCAGGTCAGCGCGGGCGAGGTTGGCGCGCTCAAGCGGGGCGTCGCGCAGATCGACGTTGCGCAGGTTGCGCCCGGCGAGGTCAAACTCGGCCATGTCCTCCGGCGGGTTCTTGGTGCGGCCTTCGGTGGCCCAGCTGAGGGCAAGCTGATACTGGATCTCCAGCGGATCGACCAGCTCAGCGGCAGCAGGCCGGGCCTCTCCCTCTCCGGGAGCAACCGTCTCGATGGCTGGCAACCCGGCCATGTAGCCCTCAGCGACCTCCTCCGGGAGCGCGGGCGGTGCGGCGGCGGCTTCCGGGTGCTGGCCCGCCTGCTGGAGCTGGAGGAGCTTCTCCAGCATCTCGTAGATCGCGTCTATCCGCTGTTCCAGACGTGTGAGGCGTCGCTCCAGGCGCGTCATGTGAACGGACCTCCCCTTCCGGCTAGGTGGTGGCCGTTTGGCGGCCATCCGCGTGGTTTCTTCCAGTATAGCACCGTTCGGGAAAGGGGGCTGAGGGGTTGAGGGGTAGGGTTTTTAGCCATACACCCCCTCCTGCTCGCCCAGTATAATACTCACAACGGGCCACCCTGCGCCTCGGCGTTCTACCGGCGTGCCTCATGGACAGAGCGCGCCCGATGTGGAACGCCGGGTGTGGAGGCGCGATTTGGAGCCGGACAGCCAGACACTTCGCAGAGAGGGGCCTTGATCACACGCGGAATGCCAGCCATGCCAGCCAAGACCAAAGTGGAGCAACCTGCCCACCCGGAGCCGCCGCCGGAAGACCCCGCCGAGGTCTGCTCGCCGTCCACCAGCAGCGCCGGGATCATATGGCGGGCAGCCGCGCAGAGCGCCGGGGAGAGCGCTGCCGCGCTTGTTGCGGAGGAAGGCGCGGCGTTTATCATCCGGGGGCGTTACATTATCATCGGGCGCCACGATTCCGGGCGCTACCCGCAGGTCGGCCTTGACCTGACCCCCCTGGATGTCAAGAAGCGCAGTTCGCGGCAGCACGCCCAAATCCTGCGGCGCAACGGACATTATCTGATCCGCGACCTGAACAGCACCAACGGGACCTTCGTCAACGGGTGGAGGCTCATCCCGGGTGACTGCCATCCCCTCACCGATGGCGACCGTGTGCAGTTCGGCAAAGGTGGCATCGTGCTGACGTTCCGGCAGCCGTGACGGCTCCCGGCTGCCGCCGCGAGTCCTTGGGGAGCATTCATGAGACCCAGTACCGCCGTCCGCCGCTTGCTCGCTGCCCTGGCCGCCGCTGGCGCGGCACTGGCCGCTGCCCGGTGGCCCATACACGCGCAGGCGGACATTGCAACCATCCAGATTGTCGGTGTGGACGCGGCCCACTTCCCCGACGTGACCATCCAGGCACGCATCCTGGACTCGGCGGGTATGCCCGTCCCCAGCCTGCCCCCGGATGCGCTCGTGCTGACCGAGGGCGAAGCCGAGCGGCCTTTTGAATACCAGTCGATTGAAGCAGGCGTGCAGGTGGCGCTCGTCGCCGACATCGGGGCCGGGAACGGGGCCGCCGGGGCGACCGGAGCCGCACGCGGGGACGAGATTCGCGGGCTGATGAACCGCACCATCGACGCCATGAGTCCCAGCGACATGGCGATGGTCCTGCTGATCGAGCCAGACGGCATCAGCCTTCTCCAGCCGATGACATCCGACAAGCAGGCCCTCTACAACGCGACGGGCCAGATCAGCGTGACGCCGGGCGCCACAGCCCTGACGAACGGCCCGGCGGGCGTCGTGCAGGCGCTGGATGAGCTTGCCCGCCTACAGGATGGTCATCAGCCGCAGGCGGTGATCTACCTGTCGTCCGGCGTGCAGTCCACCGCGCCGGTCGGCTACGAAGAGGCCGAGAGTCTGGCGGCCAGCCTGGGCATCCCCGTGCACACGGTCTTATGCAACGATAAGGACGACGGCGCGGGGTACGGGCTGGCCCGCCTTGCGCAGAACACCGGTGGGGTGTATGCGTTTTACACTGCCGAGACCAGCCTCGCCCCGATCCTTGACCGGCTGGCCCAGCAGCGCCGCCAGTTTGTGTTTACTTTCCGCTCCAGCCTGAGCACAAGCGGCGAGCGCACTGTGGCGCTGGCGGCCCGTCACGGCGGCCCAGCCGGGCCGCGTGCCGAAGCCATCTATGTGGTCGAGGTGCTGCCGCCGGTCGTAACCATCGACCAGCCGACGAGCGGCACAGAGTACGTGCGGCGGGCGGCCACTCCCCAGCAGGTGCTTGACACCGTGCAGCCTACCTCGGCGACGGTGGCCGCGCATGTTGAGTGGCCGGATGGGCATCCGCGTGACATCAGCACCGCCCAGCTGCTCGTCAACGGTGACCTGCACGGCGCACCGCAGTCCGACCCCGGTACTGAGCTGCTTTTCGCCTGGGACCTGCGCCCCTACCGCGACCTGGGGCAGAACAACGCCCAGATTCAGGTGCAGGTGACCGACGAGCTGGGCTTTCTGGCGGTAAGTCCGCCCACTCTGGTGCTGGTGACGGTTGATGTGCCCGTCGTCCCCGCGCCTGAGGAGCAGGGCTGCGCGGCAGCCACCGATCTGATCGGGCGGGTCGTGTGTTACGTCAACAGTCTGGCGGGCATCACGGCGCTGGTGATTGCCATCCCCACGCTGATCCTGGCCATGCTGGCCTGGCGCAACCGCCAGCACATTTCCACCACCATCATGCAGGCTGGAGAACAGGTTACCGAGGCAATGGCGCGCATCACCCGCCCAATGGACAACGGGCGAGACGCATCCGCCTATCTCTTCGTGCTGCACGGTGACCCGTATCTGGTGGGCAAGCGGTTCCCGATCTACGCGGGCACGGTCACGCCTATCGGGCGCGACCGGAGCCAGGTCGAGATCGTGTTCCCCGACGAGGAGAACTCGGTCATCAGCCGCAAGCACTGCGAGATCCGTCAGGAGGGCAACGGGTTTATGCTGCGCGACTTCGCCAGCACATACGGCACGTACCTGAACGGTGTCAGGCTGCCGGAGCTGGCCGTCGAGCCGCTCCATCACGGCGACGAGATCGCGCTGGGGCCTATCGAACGGGGGGGCATCCTGATGCGCTTCGAGGTGCCGCTGCTTGACGAGGACATGCCCGACGACGTGCGGGCCACACAGCCCGCCCCTGAGTGAGGGCCGGGCAGATGGAAGAGCCGATGAGCGACGACGCTGTCCAGGAATCCCGCATCGGGCCGTATGCCATCCACGAGCAGCTGGCCGAGGGGGGGATGGCTTACGTTTACCGCGCTACCGACCTGCGCTCCGGGGACGAGGTGGCGCTGAAGGTCAGCCGCTTCGCAGAGACAGACCGCCGCTATGGGAACGCGCTGCGCTTTGAGGCCGACCTGCTGGAGCAGCTCGATCACCCCAACATCGTCAAGGTGCTGCCTATCCCGCTGCCAGGCGCCAGGATTCCGCCCTACAGCGCCAAGGCGCTTAAGGTGCGGGGGCATCCCTGGTATTACGCGATGGAGTTCCTGCGGGGCGGCGTCCTGATCGACTATGTGGAGCATGGGGGCGTGCTGCCCGTCGATGTGACCTGCTCGGTGGCCTACCAGATAGGGCGAGCGCTGCTCTACCTGCACGAACAGGGCTACGCACACCTCGATGTGAAGGGTGAGAACATCCTCTTTAAGTATCCGCTGCGCAAAGGGGCGTTGATCCAGCCGGTGCTGCTCGACTTTGGCGTCGCGGCGCAGAGCAAGCAGGGCGTCGAGACGACCGGGGGCACGCTGCTCATCATGGCACCCGAACGGCTCGACCGCCCCGACAACGGCGCTCAGCGCCACCTGGATGCCAGCAAGATGGATGTGTACGCGCTGGGCGTCACCTGCTACCGCGTGCTGACCGGGCAGTATCCTTTCGTCGGGGCCACCCAGCGCGCGCTGATCAGCGCGATCCTGAGCAGCCCGGTCATCCCGCCCTCCGAGGTCCGGCCCAGCATCCCCGGTGAGGTCAATATGCTGGTGCTGCGCTGTCTGGAGAAAGATCCGGCCCAGCGCATCGGGCTGAGGGAAATGGTGGCTTACCTGGAGAGGCTGCCATACCGCATCTCGCGCCTGAACCGCGATCTTTAGGGGGAGGACAGGCGCGACCCGGTAGGTGCGGCGGCACTCAGGCTGCCTATGCATGGGGAAGATGATAGGGTTTATAGGCGGGGCGGCGCAGGCAGCCGGAAGCCGGACGCCGCCTCAGCGTTTTCTCCGGCGGCCCTCTCCGGGTCACTCCTCGGCAATGGACAGGTCAAACAGCGCGATGCAGTACTCCAGCGCCGCGTCGAGTAGGTCGTCGTTTGAGAAGTCGGAGGCAGAATAGGCGACGATGCACCGCTGCGACCGGTCGCCCTCCTCCACCGTCAGGACGACTCCTTCGACGGTGTGCCAGCGCGCGCCAGGCCAGTCCTCAGGCCGGAGCAAGCCGTTCTTGCCGTATATCCCCAATTCCAGATCGGGGCGGGCAGCCTGCACGCGCTGGAGCGCCCGCTCGATCTCGGTCACAAACTCCGGGTCGGGGATAGCCATCAGCGCCTGCGCCTCCTCAATGGCAGACAGTACCGCCTGGCGGTATGTCTCAGGCGTCATGTCCTCATCGTGAAGCGGGTAGCCCGGTGTGGCAAGCGCGCGGTTGATCGCCCCCTCGATCCAGTGGGGTGTCTCCAGAAACTCGTAGAAGGCGACCATGGCGTCGAGTGAGTACGGGTTGGCCCCCACCTCTCGCCAGGAAATCCCCTCGGTGAGGCTGACCCGGTCCGAGGTAAGGCCGGAGGTGACGCCGTAGTTCCACCACGTCAGCCCAACGTTGGTCGGTAGGCCGATGATGTTGTGCAGGAAGTCGTTGAAGTCGTCGAGCGTGCTGCTGCCGCCGTTCGCGCTGACGGCGGACAGGACGCGCCCGGTGGCCGAATTGTTGCTGCCAACGATCATCCGGTAGGCTTCGTGCGGGACGCCCGTCTCCCAGCCGCCGAGCGCGAGCGTTGGGTCTCGGAAGATCGCGTAGAGCAGCACCGGCGCCTTGAGCGTGCTGGCCCCGTTCAGCATCACACTGCCACCAAAATTGATCTCCAGCGCAGGTTGCTCCACTGGGCGCACGACCAGGTGCAGGTAGGGGTCATTGCTGAGCGCGATGAGCTGCTCCAGACGGCGGTAGTGCTCGCTGTAGAGCAGGTCATACGGCCCGGAGTAGACGCGGAACACCCCGGCCAGGGCAGAATCCGCCGCGGCGGTCGGCGTCGGCAGCGCAGGCGGCGCAGCGGTCGGGTTCGCCGCAGGGGTGGGCAGGTCGGTGGGTGGGAGCGGACTGGGGGTCGAGACGGGCGGCACAGCCGCCGACTGCGCCCCACCCCTCAGGACGATCAGCGCTGTGAACACCCCCAGTAGCGCGGCAATCAAAGCCAAGATGAAGACAGAACCGTTTCGCACGAATACCTTCCCGATACCCGGAGCACGCTGGCGTTCCCGACTTACAGTCTGCACAGCAGAAAGCTTACTGGTTTCGCAGGCGGATGTCAAAGCGCGACGGAGGGCCGGAAGTTCAGACCGGCATGCAACGAACCCGCCCGCCATGCGTAATGATCAGCAAGACGCGATCAAAACGTATGGGAGCAGGAGAAAGGTAACATGAGTCTGGCGCGTGCGGTGTTGTGCATCATTTTCCCGCCCCTGGCTGTGCTCGACCGGGGCTGTGGGACGGTCCTGATCGTGCTGCTGCTGACGCTGGCCGGGTGGGTGCCCGGCGCGATTGCGGCACTGCTCCTGAATTACCAGGCCGTCGAGGCGCGGCGTATGCGCCGGGCCGCCTAGCGGGCGCATGGAGCGCCTGCGGCGGGACGTGACGGGCCGTGCTGACTGAGCACGGCCCGCCTGCTTGTTCCCCAGGCACTGGGCCGGATGGCCGGTCGCCGGGCACCCGGCGCTGGCGCGGTGTTGGGCCACATGTTATGCTACGTGTTGTGCTACAATAAAGCGGGATACGATTGGGCCGGGGAGCCTCCACCCTCCCACAGCCAAGCCGGTCATCCGCTCTGGCCTGTCGCCTGGTACCAGGTAGCACGATGATACAGTATGAGGATTTCTCGCTCCGGATCGAGCCCAAGCAAGGCGATGCATATCCCGTTGCCGTCCTGCGCTCCCCGGCAGGCGAGGGCCGCGCGGCGCTCCGCCTGCCCTATCAGGCAGAGGAGGACGCCCCGCTCCTGCTGACCCTCGGCCAGGCCGTGCGCGGCAGCGGTCAGCCGCCCGCCGACCGTTCCACGCAGGCCGCGCCCCTCACGCTTGCCCAAGAGGTAGGCTGCCAGCTTTTTGATGCCCTCTTTGCCGGGTCGGTGCGGTCGCTGTTCGACCGCAGCCTGGGCATGCTGCACGGCGAGCAGCGCGGCCTGCGGGTCAAGCTGCATATCGACCTGGCCGACCCCGGTCTTGCCCAGCTAGCCAGCTTACCCTGGGAGTTCCTTTATCGTGAGGACACGCGCGAGTTCCTGAGCCTGTCCCGCTTCACGCCGGTGGTGCGCTACCTCGACGTGCAGAGGCCCCACACACCGTTCCCTCTGGAGCCACCCCTGCGAGTTCTGGTGATGATGGCTGACCCGCTGGACTTCCCTCCGCTCGATCTGGCACGCGAGCGGGCGCTGATTGAGGCGGGCTGGGCCGGGGCAGCGCAGCGCGAGGCAATGGGCGTCGAGGTCGAGTTTCTGGCGGACGCGACGGCGCTCGCCCTTCAGGACCGGCTGGCGGAGCGGCCGTACCACGTGCTGCACTTTATGGGGCATGGCAGCTTCGACGCCCACACCGGCGCGGGGGCGCTGGTGCTGGAGGGCGAGGATGGGCGGGGGACGCTGGTTGACGGCGGCACGCTGACCGTCCTGCTTCACGACACGCCGACACTGCGCCTAGTCGTGCTGAATGCGTGCGAGACAGCGCGGACAGCCCATGAGCACTCACAGAATGCCAAGGGCGGGCCTGATCCCTTCGCCGGGGTCGCAACGGCAGCAGTGGCGGCTGGGGTCCCGGCGGTTGTCGCCATGCAATTCCCGATCAGCGACCGGGCCGCGATCACGTTCTCGCAGCGGCTGTACGCCCTCCTGGTGCGTGGCTATCCGGTGGACGCTGCCGTGACAGAGGGACGCCAGGCGATCCGGCTGGAGGAAGCGCACTCGCTGGAGTGGGGCACGCCCGTCCTGCATATGCGCGCGCCGGACGGCCAGCTATTCGATGTGGCTCCCTCGGCGTACGCCCGTCTGCCCGACGCCCCGGCCCCCGGGCCGGTGCAGGCCGGGGGGCCGGCAAAAGCGCCCGCCACGCGTTGGTCGGCGATGCTGGTGGGCATCGCCGGGCTAGTGATCGCCGCCGGGCTTGTCCTGGGCGGGCTGTGGTTGGGCGGCGCTTTCAGGCCCGGCGAGGAACCCGCCGCCGCACCGGTTGAAACTGCTGCCGCCGCACCGGGCACACTCCCCCTGCCATCCGCCTCGGCTGCCAGCGAGACGCCCGCCGCAACAGCGACCCAGGCGGCAGCCGCCGCACCAGGCTGCCTGCCAACATCTGTCACGGTCGCGGACAGCTTCCCTTCCCCCGGCAGGAAGGCACAGGGCATCACCTGGGACGGCTCCCGGCTGTGGGTCGCCGACAACTCAGGCCAGATCTTCAGCCTGGACACCACCGGCAGGACGCTCAGCGCGGCGCTGGCCCCGGCCTACACGCCGGAAGGGCTGACGTGGGACGGCGAGAGCCTGTGGCTGTTCACCACAAACTACAGTCACATCTACCACTTCCGGTACGAGGGGCAGGAGGTCGTTACGCTCGGCCACTTCGAATCGCCCAACCAGATCATCTCAGGCGGGCTGAATGACGACCTGGCCTGGGACGGCGAAAACCTGTGGTATTCGGACAGCTACAACCTCCACCGGCTCAGCCCATCGGGCGAGGTGCTCAAAACGCTGGCCTTCCCCGAGGAAGTGCAGGCTATGGATTGGGACGGGCGGAACCTGTGGCTGGCGCTCGGCATGTGGCCGACCACCTCCCGCCTCAGCGTCATCGATCCCGATGGCAATGAGCTGACCTCGGTCGAGCCGCCCCTCTATCATGTCGAGGGGCTGGCATGGGGCGATGGGGCACTGTGGGCTATTGGTCGGGAAGGGTCGATCAGCGCCGAGGTAGCTGTCTACCGGCTGGAAGTTGAGACAGCCTGCGCCCCGGCGACCCCCGCGCCGGGCGAGGGCTGGGAAGTCCGCGTGCTGAAAGCCTGGCTGGCACGTACGCTGCCACGCTACAGCCCTGACCCAGCCACACCGCAGCTTGTGGTTGGCGCCGACCCCGGGACTCGCTTCCTGGTTGTGTACCTATTTGTCAGGAGCCGGGTGCTGCCTGCCGCGCTGAAGATCGAGGATGTGACGCTTGTGGACGGTCAGGGCAACCGCTACGCGCCGGTCGGCAGCACCATCACCGGAGTGGATTACGTTTTCGGTGAGCTGACAGGCGAGCTCGTGATGATGAGCCTTGACCCACCTAGCCTATCGCGCACCTTCAGCGTCACAGGCCCCGGCTTTTCAACGGAGGTCGAGTTCCCCAATGTGCGCGAGAGTGATACATCGCCCGGCCTGATCCTGGTGTGGCAGGTACCGGAGGAGGCCACCGGGTTGCAGATTGTCGCGCCGGGCGCCCCGCCCGCCAATGTGGACCCGGTGCCGGAGGAAGAATAGAGGGGAGATGCTTACCCGCCGATCTCGGACATCAGGCGGTTGGCAGGAATCTGGTCATCGGCCAGGCCGTGCCCCCAGGGCTTCCACCAGATGGCCTCGCGCACCAGGCGGCTAAGCTCGGCGGGCATTGCCCCGGCGCGGAGCGGCGTCAGCAGATCGACCTCGCCCTCGCGCAGCAGGCACAGCCGCAGGCGCCCATCGGCGGTGAGCCGGGCGCGGGTGCAGGCGGCGCAGAAGGGGGCCGTCACCGAGCTGATAAAGCCGAGCGTGCCGCGCGCCCCCCGCAGTCGGTAGACGCGCGCCTCACCCTGCAGGCGCCCGCCGTCCACCGGCTCCAACGGCCCAAGCGCGGCCTCAATGCGCCCCATGATCTCTCCCTCGGTGACGATCTGTGAGCGGGCAAAATCGGCCACAACGCCGAAGGGCATCATCTCGATGTAGCGCACCTGCCAATCGTGCTCCAGCGTCTGGCGGGCCAACTCGACCACGTCCTCCTCGTTGAAACCGCGTGCCACAACCGTGTTGATCTTGACCGGCAGCAGCCCAGCGGCTTCGGCAGCCCGGACGCCCGCCAGCACCTGCTCAAGCCTGCCGTAACGGGTGATCGCCCGGTAGCGCTCCGGATCGAGCGTATCCACGCTGATGTTGCAGCGCTCCAGCCCGGCTTCCGCGAGCGGCTCCGCCAGCCGTTCCAGCAGGACGCCGTTGGTAGTCATCGTTACCTGCCGCACGCCGGGGGTATGGGCTATCGCCCGCACCAGCTCGACGATTCCCGCCCGGACGGTCGGCTCACCGCCGGTCAGCCGGAACTTGTCAAAGCCCAGCGCAACGAACACCGGCAGCAGGGCCAGAATCTCGTCGTCCTGCATCAGATCAGGCGAGGGCTGGAAGGTCATATCCTCCGGCATGCAGTACACGCAGCGCAGGTTACAGCGGTCGGTCAGCGAGATGCGCAGGTAGTGAATGTCACGGCCAAAGCGGTCGGTCGGCACGTGTCCAGCTCCATGATAGGGCAGGCCGGGGGGGCGCCGCCTCCTGCCCCTCCCGGCGGCGGATATATTCCGCCGGAAGCGTTCTGAAAACACCGCAGGCAGGCGCCTCTATCCCTCATCATACCTGCCATCCCACAGGCCAGCATGTGTCACCTGTCATGCCGCGATCTGACAAGTGGCACTTCAATCCGGGCAGATAGGGGTGTATAGTTAAACCAGTATTATTTACTTTATAAATATATATTAGATAAATAGCCGCCGTCAATGGTCGATTCACGTCACAGCGGCTTTGGCCGCTACCCGCTCAAATACGCCGCCCTGGGCCTGCTCGTCCCGGGGTCGAAGCATGGCTACGGGCTGTACCAGGACTTCCTCGAGTGGTTCGGCTCGATCTGGAAAGCCGGGCAGACCAAGTTCTACCTCGCGCTGTCCAGCCTTCAGGATGAGGGTTATCTGGACGTGACAACCGAGCCGCAGGAGAACCGCCCGGCACGCAAGGTTTACCACCTGACCGACATCGGCTACGAGACTTTTCTGGAGTGGCTGCGCCAGCCGGTCGACTCGATGCGCACGATGCGCGTTGAGTTCATCGCCAAGCTGCGCTTCTTCGACCGACTGAAGCTGCCCGGCGCGGCGGCGCTGATCGACGCCCAGATGGCCGTCCTGCGGGACATGCTGGACGAGTGGGAGCAGCAAGCTCCGGCTGAGGGCGATCCCTTCCGCGCGATTGTCAACGACTTCCGCACGCGCCAGGCGCAGTTCCTGATCGATTGGCTGGGAGCCGTTCGCCCGTATTTTGAGGCCGTCGAATAGCCCGCCCGATAGATGAGCGCCGGGGATTTCGCTCAGTTTCCACATCGTTCTACGGTGAGGAGAAGGCACGATGCGGAAGGCAGTCCAACTTTTTCTCCCCGTAACACTGCTGATCGTGCGGCTGGTGGGCTGTGCAGCCTCCACACCGACCGCAGCACCGGCCACTGAAGAACCCGCTGCTGAGGCAGGGCGGCTCATTCTGGCAACCACGACCAGTACCGCCGACTCGGGCCTGCTGGACGCCATCCTACCTGACTTCGAGGCCCAGTATGGCGTCACAGTGGACGTGATTGCCGTCGGCACCGGGCAGGCGCTGGCGATGGGCGCGGCAGGCGACGCCGACGTGGTGCTGGTGCACGCCCGCGCTCAGGAGGACGAATTCGTCGCCAGCGGGGACGGCACGCAGCGCTATGACGTGATGTACAACGACTTTGTTATCGTCGGCCCGGCGGATGACCCGGCAGGCCTCCGGGGCATGGAGAGCGCCGCCGGGGCGTTCGCCGCCATCGCCAGTCAGCAGGCGGCGTTTATCTCGCGCGGGGATGAAAGCGGCACACATACCAAGGAGCTGGCCATCTGGGCTGAGGCCGGGATCGAACCGGCGGGTGACTGGTACCAGTCGGCGGGGCAGGGCATGGGCGCCGTACTGACCATGTCCGATGAGCAGCGGGCGTATACGCTGGCTGACCGAGCCACCTACCTCGCCATGCAAGCCGAGGGCCTGTCGCTCGATGTGCTGGTCGAGGGCGACCCGATCCTGTTCAACTCCTACGGTGTGATCCCGGTCAACCCGGAGAAGCATCCCGGCGTGAACTTTGAGATGGCTCAGAACTTCGCCGATTGGATTACATCAGTCGAGACACAGGAATTGATTCAGAGCTTTAAGGTGGGTGGCAACCAGCTCTTCTACCCTGACTCCGAGCAGTGGCGGGCCGCCAACCCGTAGCTGTTGCCTGGCTTTGCCAATCCTCCGGCTCCGGGATAAGCTCGATGCCCGGAACCCTGGCTGACGGGGCGGGGCTACCCACCCGCCCCGCCTTTCCTGTATGAGGGAGACGACAGCAGAGCCTGTTCAGCCAGCCGCTGATCGCCGATCGCTATTCCCCTGAGGAGGACTGAGCCATTCGTACCTTCGTTGAAGCCATCTGGCAGGCGCTGCAACTGATCGCGACGCTCGACCCGGCAGTGGTCGAGATCGCGGGGCGCTCGCTCCAGGTGACAGCAGCGGCGCTGGCTATCAGCAGCCTGATCGGCATCCCGGCCGGGGCGTGGCTGGCGCTGCACCGCTTCCCCGGCAAGCGGCTGTTCACCGCCCTGATCTACACCGGCATGGGCCTGCCGCCGGTCGTGGTCGGGCTGATCGTGTACCTGCTTCTCTCGCGCAGCGGGCCGCTGGGTGGGCTGGGCTGGCTGTTCACCACGCGGGCAATGGTCGCGGCGCAGGTGATCATCGCCACGCCGCTGGTTATCGGCGTAACAATGAGCGCCGTGCTGGCGGTGGACCCGGCGCTGGGGCCGCAGCTCCGTGCGCTGGGGGCGACGCGCCGCCAAGCCAACCGGGCGATCCTGCTGGAGGCACGCGTCGGCGTCATCGTCGGGTTAGTGGCCGGGTTTGGCTCGATCATCTCTGAGGTGGGGGCGGTGATGCTCGTAGGTGGCAACATCGCGGGCCGCACGCGGGTGCTCACCACCGCCATCGTGCTGGAGACGCGCAAGGGCAATTTTGATCTGGCGCTTGCCCTCGGTATCATACTGTTGGCGCTGTCATTCGTCGCCAACGCCATCATGATGCTGGGCCAGGGCCGCCTCCAGGAGCCATCCTAAGGGGGCCGGAAGCGCCGGGCATCCGGGCCGATCATTATGGCATCCTACAGCCTGGTTGGTGTCCGGAAGGTATATGGGGAGCGCACCGTTCTGAACATCCCCTCGCTCACCATCGAACAGGGTGAGGTGTTTGGCCTGGTGGGACCGAGCGGTGCGGGCAAGTCCACGCTGCTCCGGCATCTGGCGCTGCTTGAAGCGCCAACGGAAGGCGAGGTGCGCCTGCATCTGGACGGGCAGGTGGTGACGCAGGCCAGCGCGACCATCAGCCAACGCCGCCAGATCGCCATGGTCTTCCAGCGACCCGCCCTGCTCTCGCGCAGCGTGCGCGCCAACGTCGCCTTTGGGCTGAGCGTGCGCGGCGAGCGCAACGCGCGCGAACGGATCGACGCGGCGCTTGAGCGGGTTGCCATGCTGCCGCTGGCCGAGGCGCACCCCCGTACCCTCTCGGGGGGCGAGATGCAGCGCGTGGCACTGGCCCGCGCCCTGATCCTGGCGCCCAGGGCGCTCCTGCTCGACGAGCCGACTGCCAACCTCGACCCCACCAATGTGCGCCTCATCGAGAACCTGATCCGCGAGCAGCACGCACGCTTCACAACGACCATCGTGCTCGCCACACACAACATCTTTCAGGCGCGTCGGCTGGCAACGCGAGTTGGTTTTCTACTGGAAGGAGAGCTGATCGAGGTCGCCCCAACCGGGCAATTCTTCAACGCTCCGCGCGATCCGCGCACAGCGGCGTTTCTGTCCGGCGAGCTGGTGTATTAATTAGAAGTTGCCGGCGGGAGGGTGTACTTATGTTCGGTGCTACCCGCCTCACATCTGGACGATGATTGAGGGCAACCACAGCACTGTCGGCGCCCAGAGCGCGACGGCGTAGGGCACCAGACGGCGGTGGTGCTCAGCCAGGAAGATCAGCCCCCATACAACGAGCGCCGACCCCACCCGCCAGGCAGCAATGGCGTGAATCCACGTCCAGAAGGGCATGATCAGCACCCAGCCTATCGCAGCCAGCAGCAGGGCCGCACTCAGGGACAGCGCCCGCGTGCGGGCCACGCTGGCCAACGCGGCCACAAGCAGCAGCCCGGCGGGCAGGGCCAGCCAGATGGCCGTATATAGGAACGGCGCGGGGTCGCGGATGATGAGGGCGGCGCGCGCCATCCTGACGAACCCCACCAGCGGCAGGGTGATCTCGGCGGCGACATACTGCGTGGGCACGTCGCCGAGCCAGGCCCGCAGCGCCAGCACCCAGCCCAGCAGGGTGAGTGACGGGCTGGCCGCCAGCAGAGCGGCCAGCTTCAACTGCCGCCTGCCAAGCGCTGCGTGAAGCGCCAGCCCGCCGACAAAGACGACCCCCATCTCCTTGCTCAGCACCGAGGCGGTCAGGAGGAGGATGACTGGGGCAGGGCGGCGGTGCAGGTAGGCGACGACTGCCGCCAGCCCGAAGGCCGTGCATACCAGCTCGCTCAGGTCCATCACAAGCGGCACTAGATGGCCAATCCACAGAGCATACACGAGGCCATACCACGCCCGCCCACCGACGCAGGCCGCCAGATAGGCCATCAGCAAGGCCCCCGCCCCGAAGGCAAGCACGTTGAGGAGGACGAGCGCCCACGGCAGCAGTGCTGGCTGCCCCAGGCTGAGCACGCGCGCCAGGAGCGGGTAGAGGATGCGCATGTAGCGCAGCGAGGGGCCGTCCAGGTGAGGCGTCGCACGCATCCAGTCGCGGGCGATGATGTAATAGAAGATGCCATCGTAGCCCGGCGAGCGCTCCGAGCCAAACCGGACGAAGCGCAGCACGTCGCCCTCAAAGCAGACCAGCGATCCGCCGACAGCCACCAGCGCGATCAGCACCGCCGCCAGACCGATGGGCCACGCCGCGCGCCAGCCCCTGACGCAGGCATCGGGAGCAGCCACAGGGGAGGGAGTGGGAACCGGTTGGTGTACCATTCGCGTTCTCCGGAAGGGAGGGGCAAGCGCCCGCTCAGGGGCGGGCCGGGTCCGGTGCATCTTGGGTGTCAGGAGCCGGCGGAGGGGAAATCAGCCGTTCCACAACCACGACATCCCGCCACACGCCGTCGAGCCGAGCGTGCTTCTCGTGGATGCCCACCTCGCGGAAACCCGGCGCACACATCAGGCGGCGAGCGGCGGCATTGCCCGCGCCCACCTTCCCGACGAGCTTCCAGAACCCGGCACTTCCTGCCGCCTCGACGAGCGCCTCAAGCGCCAGCCGCCCCGCTCCCTGCCCCCGCGCCTTACGGGCCACATATAGCGAGAACTCGGCCACGCCCGCGTAGCACGCACGCGGGCTGTAGGGGAAAGTAGCAGCAAAGGCGATAGCGGGCGCGTCAGCGGGGGAAGCGGGGCGAGCGAACATCGGGCACCTCAGGCGGGGCCATCGACGCCAGTTCAGAGGGCAGCACCTGCTCGGTGAGCAGCCGCTTGAACAGCTTCCGCCTGCCATCGGGCGCTGCCCGTGCGATCAGCTCATGGCCCTCGGTATAGGTGAAAATGTAGGCGCGGAAGAGTGGGCTGGTGATGAAGCGCAACGTCTGGCGAGCGCGCTGCTCGGTCGCCAGCGCGTAGGTGCGGATGTAGTCCAGCGTCTCCGTCTCGTTGAGCTGGCCGGTGTGCAGGAAGATCGCCGCGTTGCAGTTGACGGAGCGCAGCATGTCGCGCGCCCTGGCGATGCGTTCCAGATCGGCGGGGATGGCAGGTGGGAGGCCCGCCGCCGGGAGAATGGCATCCACCAGCCAGTCATGCTGCTCGCGGCCCGGCAGGATGATCTGCGGTGCGGTCGTGGCGATGCCCTCCGCAATCACCGCCGAGGGTGCGTGCAGCAGCGCGCTGGCGCACTCCGCGTAGCCCTTCTCGTGGTAAAGGTACTTCTCTTTAAGCTGGTGCTCGGTGTGGTGGCCGGGATATGCCTCGTGCGCGAACAGCATGACGGCGTCGAGCGCGTTGATCGGCAGGTCGGTGTTGAACTCGATCAGCGAGCGACCGCCGCCCCTGTACCAGTTGTAGGCGCTCCAGGGCTGGCCCTGCGTCAGCCCGATCTCAACCGCCTCCCCCTCCACCAACTCGATGATCTGGCGTGTGCGGCGGCGGGTCATGTCGCACGTCATCTCCAGCATCGGCAGCAGCTTGTCGCGCGGAAGCTCGTACTGCCGGCGGAACGCCTCCAGCCGCTCGGTCAGGCTGCCCTCCCCTTCCAGAACGGCATCCAGCTCGGCGTGCGCCGCCTCAAAACGGGCCGTGTCCACCGGCCAAGGGCTGATGTCGTACAGCCGATGTACCTCGTCCAGATAGTCAAATGTCTCCCCGCCCAGCAGCCGGATCGTACAGTCCATCGCGCGGAAGACAGCCCGCAGGTATTTTTCGCGGGCCGGGTCGCCGGTAGGAACGACCGCCTCCAGCCGGGCCAGGTCATCCAGCAGTTCGGCGGGCGGCTTCTTCGGCGCGGCGGCAGCCTCGGCCCTGATCTCAGGCGGGCCGTAGTAGGCGTCCACGTAGCCGGGCAGGTGCTTATCGATCTCCAGCGTCAGGCGCAGGTAGGCGCGGCCAAATTCGTCGATGGACGGCATCGAAATGCTCCAGTGCTCGTAAACGTGCCACCAGTATAGCGCAGCCCACGCCAGAGCGTGAATCCGGGCTGCACCTCAGCAGGGAGGGATCGGTTCTAGATAAATCTTGTCGTTTTTAGCGGAACCACAGGGGAACGGCATACGTAAATGTAACGTTAGCAGCCAACAACTGGCCGCGCCAGGCAGGGACGCCCGTGTGGGAGAGAATAGAGCAAGCCAAAAAGGAGACAAAAGATGGGGATATTGGTGTATTTGATCGTTCTACGGCTGCTTCACATCGTAGCCGGGGTCTTCTGGGCCGGGACGACATTCTTCATGATCGGCTTTATGAACCCGGCGCTCCGCATGGCGGGGCCGGGCGGCCAAGACTATATGCGTGCCCTGACCCAGCGCACCCGCCTATCGCTGATGATGACCGGCACCGGGGTAGCAACGACTCTCGCCGGGATTCTGCTCTACCTGCACGACTCCGGCTACTTCCGCTCAAACTGGCTCGTGAGCGGGATGGGGCTGACGCTGGCCGTCGGCGGCGTGCTGGGCATAGCCGCCTTCGTCATCGGCGCCTCCGTCAACTCCCCGGCAGCCAAGCAGATGGGCCGTCTCGGCAGGGAGATCGCGGCGGCGGGCGGCCCGCCCTCGCCGGAGCAGATGGCGCAGATGCAGGCTCTCCAGAAGCGGCTGTCAGATGGCACATACTGGATCGGCGGCCTGCTGCTCATTACCGTCATCACGATGGCGATTGCCCGCTATATCCGCTTTTAGGGTCAGCCAGAGCATCGCTTTTGATGCAGGCTGCTGGCCGGTAGGTCGGGCGTCCCTCCCCATGAGTCTGCGCCCTCATCGGCAGGTGTATGCCGTTCACCGCGACCCCGCGAAAAGACATCTCGCCGCTTGGCTGCTATAATCCCTCCGGGGGACACACCACACCCCGGAGGAAGGATGCTATCTCAGCGCACACGACGGACCGCGCTCGGCGGGGGGCTGGCCGTGCTGGCCGCGCTGGCGCTGGCGATCCCGCTCGCCGCGCAGGTCAGCCCGGCCATCGACACCCTGACCATCCGCATCTGGCCTGAGTTCGACCGGCCGGAGGCGCTGGTCTTCTATATGGGCCAGACCGCCGCCGATCTCCCCGCCAGCCTGACGTTCACCATACCGCCGACAGGCCGGATTCACGCGGTGGCCTACCAGCTCCCTGATGGCAGGTTGGCCAACGCCACTTTCACCTTCGAGAGCAACACGCTGACGATGGCTTCGCCGAACGGCACGTTCCACGTCGAGTTTTACGATTCGGCGCTCAGCTTTGACGGTGAGAGGCGCCGTTACAGGCTGGTCTGGAGCGGCCCGCATCCTGTCAATCGCCTGATATGGGAAGTTCAGCAGCCCGCCGGAGCCAGCAACCTGAGCGTCTCGCCGGGCGAAAGCACGCTCAGCGCAGATGACTTTGGGCTGCCACTCTACCGAGTCGAGGCGGGGGCCGTCCCCGCCGGGGAGACGGCCAGCATCGAGGTGCGCTACACCAAGCCAACCGACACCCTGACCGCCGATCTGCTGGAGGCCGGCCCGCAGCCCACCGTCCAGCCGGCGCCCCGGATGCAGGGGCTTCCCAACACGGTCTTTCTGATCGTAATGGGGGCAATCATCGCCGCACTAGCAGGGGTGGCGGGCTACTACTACAGCGAGAGCAGGCGAGAAGCAGTCAGAGGTAGGCAGGCAATCCCCACCCACGAAGCAGCGCCCGAACCCAAGCCTGAAGCCCTACCCCCCGACCTCGGCACGCGGGCGGAGGAGTCCACGCTCACCGAGCGCGAGCTGGAAGTGCTGAAGCTCGTGGCCGAGGGGTTGAGCAACCGGGAGATCGGCAGGCGGCTGGGCATCAGCCACCGGACGGTTGGGCGGCACCGTGAGAACATCATGCACAAGCTTGACCTGCACAGCCGCACCGAACTGGTGAAGCACGCCATCCGCATCGGGCTGATCGATCTGGGCCCAGAGGACGGCTAAGGGAACTAGCCCGTCAGCAGCGGCCAGCCGTCAGTTGGCCGCCTCCTCCGGCAGCGGGCGAGCCTGGGGCGGCGCGTCGATGCGTGGCGCTGCCTCCTCCGCCGTCGTGCGCCAGCGGGCAACCCAGCGCGTCACCGCGCCAAAAAAGACGGCCATCACCATGGCGGACAGCATCCGCACGACGAAGCCTGCGTGCCACAGATACTGCTCGCGGGTGAGCGTCTCGATCACGACCTTGTGCCGTTCGAGGACGTAGGCCCCTTCCACGATGCGTGGGTACGCGCCCCGGTTGACGGCGATCATCGTCAGGTAAAAGTTGAGGAAGGCGTATAGCACCATCCCCACCTGGAGCGAGCGCATCCAGCCGGGGGCGTTGCGCGTGACAAAGCGCCAGAACTCGCCGGGCGGCAGCCGCACGTAGTCGCGACGGCGCTGGGCGATGAGGCCCGCATTGGCGAGCGCCGCCACCGCGAGCGCCGGGAAGAAAACGCCAAAAGCGGTGTGCAGCGGAATGTCAGCCCGCCCGAAGGCGGCCAGCAGGTGAATGGTCAGGCTCGCCAGGAAGCCGAGCAGAGACAGGGCAAAGGCCAGTTCAAGCATAGGAATCCTCTTGCCGTCAGCGGATACAGGCAGTGACAGCCAGAGTATATCACAATTTGGATGAGATTAATCTAAAGACTGAGGCAGGCACAGGGCATTATCGTTCCGCCTGAGCATTCGATTTTAGCCCCGGCAGCACAAAGGGCGCGGTTCTGAAGAGCCGACTGGCTCCCGCCGCGCCCCTCGATACAGGTCAGGTAAAGCCGCCCGGCGCTCCCGCCTACGCCCGGATCTCCTGGCGCTGGAAGAGCACGTAGCTCAGCGCAAAGAGCAGGATCGTGGCCGCGATCAGTCCGGTGAGGTGTGGCCAGATGAGGGCCACGCTCTCACCGAGCGGCAGCGGCGCACCCAGCAGCGCCCCCTGTAGCTCGTTGGGCAGCACCAGCCCGAACGAGCGCACCGCCGGGTTGAGCAACCCGACCGTTGCCTCGACGTAGAGTGTGTTGGCCGAAAACCGGGCCAGCGCCTGCGCCAGTTTGGCCTGCGCCAGCGCTTCCTGAAGCGTCCCCAGCCGCACCGGTTGCACGGCCACGGCGAGCAGGTCGGCCAGGATGCCCCAGAAGATGGTGAAGAACAGCCAGATGGCAATCGAGGCCAAGGCCGCCGTGGCGGGCTGGCGGAAGACGGTCGAGAAGACCAGCGCCAGCGCCAGCCACACCCCGCCGTAGAAGACCGTCACCAGCAGAAACAGCAGGATGCGGGCCACTTCCTCGCCGCTGGGCGGCAGGCCTAGCCCCAGGATACCCGCGCCGATGATCAGCAGCCAGATGGCGGTGAGCACCAGCGCCAGCGTGAACAGACCGGCCAGGAACTTGCCCATCAGGAAGGCATCCCGGTAGATGGGCTGGGCCAGCACGCGCGACAGGGTTCGCTGGTTGAACTCGCCGTTGATGGCGTCAAAAGCCAGCGTGATGGCGATCAGCGGCACCAGGAAGCCCAGAAACCCGACAAAGGCGGGCAGCGGCTCCTGGGCCGTCGTGAACAACCTCAGGAAGACAAAGGGGTCTTCCTGCGCCCCGTTCTGCTGCACGTTCTGGAGCGCCACGTAGACCGTGCCCCCCGCCGTCACCAGGATCAGCAGCTCCAGGATGAACATGCGGGCGCTGGTCAGGTGGTCAGCCATCTCCTTGGCGACCACTGTCCACAGGCCCCTCCAGGGCGAGCCTTCTCTGGTGCGCCGGGCGGGAGCGGGATCAGGCTGTCGCTGCGGCATGCTCCACCTCCTCGAAGTAACGCGCGTAGATCTCGTCCAAGCTCGGTTCCTCGACATCCAGCGAGAGCAGCCTGCCGTTGGCGGTGATGACGGCACTCGCCGCCTCCGCCCGCAGGTCGTCGCCTGCCCTGACCACAAACCGGTTGGGGGCCTCGTGTTTGACGCCCGTCACGCCCGGCAGGGCCTGCAGGGCCTCCTCCAGCCGACGCGGTTCGCCTTCCGCCTGAAGCGCGATGTGATACCCTCCGCCCAACACCCGCCGGGCCAGTTCGGGCACCGTGCCCTCCAGCACAATGCGCCCCCGATGGAACAAGCCAACCCGGTCGCAGACTGCCTGCACCTGATGCAGCAGGTGCGAGGACAGCAGAATGGTGATGCCTTCGTCGCGCAGGTCGCGGATGATCTGGAGGAAGCGGCTGGCAACTTCCGGGTCGAGGCCGAGGGTCGGCTCGTCCATGATGATGATCTCCGGCTGCTTGAGCAGCAGTTCGGCCACACCGAGCCGCTGGCGCATTCCACGCGAGTAGGTCCTGACCGGATGGTCGAGCACCTCGGTCAGACCCATGCGCTCAATCACGGCTGCGATCCGCCGGTCGGCCTCAGCGCGGGGCAGACCGTTCAGCCGGGCGATATAGCTCAGGTTCTCGCGGGCGGTCAGCCCGTCGTAGAAGCCAACCTGATCGGGCAGGTAGCCGATGCGCGACTTGACGCTCAGCGGCTTGCGGCCTGGGTCAAGGCCCAGGACACGCACCTGCCCGGCGGACGGCTCAGTCAGCCCCAGCAGCATCAGGATGGTGGTCGTCTTGCCGGAGCCGTTGGGGCCAAGCAGGCCGTAGACCTCGCCCCGCGCCACCACCAGGTCGAGCGAGTCAACGGCAACGAAGCTGTTATAGCGTTTGGTCAGGCCGTGCGTCTCGATGACCCGTTCACCCATGCGCGACCTCCTCGCCATCAGCGGCGGCCAAAGCGCATGACGGCCAGCCCAACCACCGCGACCGCCACCGCGATCAGCGCCACGCCTACGATGCCCCAGGCGGTCGAGGTGCGCACCGTCACGCGGTACTCAACCGACTCGGAAGCGCCCTCCTCCGGCTGCGCCCGGAAGGTCACGACGTAGTCACCGGCCAGCGCCTTGTCGGAGGGCCGCACGCGGGCCGTAACCTCAACCTGGCCGCTCGGCTCGACCTGCTCGATCAGCTCTGGCTCAAACTCGACCGTCCAGTCGCCCGGCTGGGTGGCACTCATCTCGATGGCGCGCGCCGGAGCCGAACCCGTGTTCTGGACGAGCAGCCGGAAGGCCGTTGTCTCGCCGGCTCGCGCCTGGCCGGACAGCCGCCCGTCGGGCGTGGTCAGCACCAGCGACGACTGGCCGGTGATTTCGGCGGTCAGCTCGACGGTGGCCGTCGTCTCGCCGTCCTGGCTCTGGGCTGTGATGGTGATCGGGTAGCTGCCCGCTGGCATGATGTCCAGTAGGGGGTCAACCTCAACGCTTAGCTGCTCCGAACCGTTGGCCTCAAGCGGGATGGTCGTCACCTCCTGCCCCGTTGACCGGAAGGTGACATCGAAGGCGGGTGGGGCCTGGGCCAGCAGATTGACTGACAGGTCTTCGTCGCCCTCGTTCTTCAACGTGACGCTGTAGCGGAAGGTGGTGTTGGGCCTGCCGCGCAGCGTCGGCAGTTCGACCTCGAAAGCTAGACGGGCAGGCACGCGCTCCTGCACCGTCAGCGTGAGAGGCAGCTCGGCCCGCGTGCCGCGCCCCTGCGCGACAACGGTGAAATTATACGTGCCCGACTCGACCTGCGGGGGCGGCTCAACCCGCAGCTCAACCGTCGCCTCTTTGCCGGGTTGGACGGTCACTGCCTGCACCACCCGGTTGCTGCCCCGGAAGGTCGCCGTCCAGCCCTCCGGGAGGCCCTGCACCTCCAGATCGACCACCTGAGTGGCTGTCCCCGTTTGCAGGGTCAGGTTAAAGGTGGCCGTGTCGTCAAGGCCAATCACGAGCGACGGGTAGGGGGTAAACACCGAGAGAGGCGCATCGCTGCCCGCCGGTTCGACGGGCGGCTCATCCTGCGCCAGCACCGCCATCTGAGGCATGAGCAGAACCAACGACAGACTTGTGAGCAGAACTCCCAAGGTGCGGAACCGCATATCTCATACCCTCCTCATTGATGCGATTGAAATCCGGCAAGATCAGCAGAGCAACCTGAACTTAGGCTGCCCGTGTTCGGTGTGCGCGGCATCATGGACAAAGAGGCCACCACCTCCTTTTGATAACGCAAAACCGGTGTTCTCGACTACCAGACCCGCTGAGGTTAACTCTTCAATCCGCTATCCTACCCCTATCAGGGTTAGATTTGCAATGGCGAAGTATAAGAGTTGCATTAGAAGGCACGGGGAGACCCCTCTGAGCACACACCTTGCGCCCTGGCCAGTTGGACCGATCAGGCTATAGAAACCTTCCCGCCTTGTCGCCGCCCCCGGTTGGCGTATACTGTGGCAGCGTGTGAAGTCTGCGCCGCGCGGACCTGGGCTGCGTCGGCAGGAGGAATTCGCCGGAGGCACGCCCGGCAGAGCCTCCACAAGTGGAGGGAAACCCTGATGGATACGGTCGTTGTGTTTGGCGTGGGGATGGTGGTGCTGCTGCTTGTGGTCGTGCTGATCTATGCACGGACTCTTGCCCGCCAGCGGCGCAGCATGGAGGCACCTGTACCGGCTAACCCAGCCGTTGCGGACGCCCGGCTCGACCCCGGTGAGCGCGCCTCCAGCGCGGTCGCGGAGCAGATCGAGGAGATGGTGCGGCGCAGACTCGAGGCTTACCCCGACCTGGCGGAGGTGGCGCTCGACTTTGGCACGGTGCGCGACGGGACCATCGACATCTGGGTAGACGGCGATCAGTACGACGACCCTGAGGACATCCCCGACGAGCGCATCCGCGAGGCGATCAAGGCGGCAGTCGAGGAGTTCAACGCCCGGTAAGCGCCGTGCTACGCCGGTCGGTTAGCGGCGGCGCCTTCTGGGCGGCGGGCCGAATGCCTCTTCGTCGCTGTCCTCGTCCTCCTCGTCGCGCCAGTCGGGGAGGGGGCGCAGCGCCCGGCGGATAGCGCGCCAGCCCAGCCCTGCGCCGAGCATGGCGAGGATGTCGTCCGGCTCGGCGTGCGCCTCCTCGCCGAGCCGGGCTGCCCGCTCGATCTGGGCGGGTGTGAAGCCCTGCTCCAGCCAGCGCGCCACCTGCGCGGCGGGCAGGCGGGTGCGCCCAGCAAGGCGCTGGACGTGGGGATCGTTGGTGTGGCGAGCGGCCATCGCTCCTC
>FWPU01006273.1_pt1 | contig 24105 bp, 28 predicted proteins | sample 2228361 | NCBI WGS metagenome assembly FWPU01 (sample SAMEA103939777, study PRJEB20133) | metagenome
GATCAGGGTAAGGTGGCCCAGGAGGTGTACACTGCGGTAGGGGCAGAGGGCGAAGATGGCACCGGAGAGGAAAGCGGCTAGGTCGGCGGGAAGGTCGTCAGGGCGGCCCCTGTCGGCCCGGAGCACCTCGCGGGCCAGGAGAAAGGCACCGTAGCCGGAGAAGGTGCCGGCCAGGAGGACGATAACGTTATAGGCCAGGAGGTAGCCGCCCAGGGCGCGGGCCGGCAGGCCCAGGAGGCTGTGGAGCGGGCTGAGGGTATGGAAGAAGAGGGAGGTGCCGTGGGGATAGTACTGAGCCTGGGTGAAGTAGAGCGCCTTGCCGTGGAAGAGGGCCCGGTCAAACCACCAGAAGTTCCAGAGGTTCTGCCAGGAATCTACGCCCTCGCCGGGCAGGGCATCCGTCAGGTGCAGCGGAAGCGGCCAGGTGAAGAGAAGGGTGAGGAGAAAGTAGCCGGCAAGCGCTAGCAGATGGGGCATCCATTTCCGCAAGGCAAGACGCTCCTCGGCATCCTCAGCAGGTCAGGTGCAGGGCGGCGGCGACTTTCTGGCCGGCCCGGTGGAGATTGTTATAGGTGCGGCAGGCCTCCCGGGTGTCCTGGGCGATGAGGCGGATGCCCAGGGCGGAAAGGATCGCTTCGCACGGGGGCAGGACGCGCATCCGGCCGACATAACCTGTCCCCACCACGAGCACCTGGGGGTGGGCCTCCAGGACATCCTTGAGATCGTCGGGGTGTAGGGCATGCCCTTCCCGACGCCACCAGTTGGGGAGCACCCGGTCGGGGAGGAGGATGAGGTCGGCGGTGTAGGTCTGGCCGGCCACAACGATGCGGCCAAAGTCATACGACTCGATCTCCATCGCCACGCTTTCCCGGGGCCGGGCGGCGTATCCCCGTCCCTACTGCTTGTAGCCGATCCTGCGCAGAAAATCCTTGCGCCAGCGGATATCCTCCTCGCCCTCGATCCCTTGGGTATGGATGCCGTCCACCACGCCCAGGATACCGCGCCCCTGCTCCGTTTCGGCGATGATAACTTCGACGGGGTTGGCCGTGGCGCAGAAGATATGGCAGACCTCGGGGACGGCTTTGACGGCGTTGAGGACGTTTACGGGGTAAAAGCCGGGGGCCAGAAAGATGATGAAGGAATGTCCGGCGGCGATCCGAAGGGCGTTCTTTCGGGCCAGGTCGATCATCGCCTCGTCGGTGCCGCTCCAGCGCACCAGGGCCTTGCCGGAGGACTCGCAGAAGGCCAGCCCGAAGCGGATTCCCGGCACGGCCGTTACCAGGGCTTCGTGAAGGTCCTCGACGGTCTTGATGAAATGGCTTTGGCCCAGAATCAGGTTGACCTCATCCGGTTTTTCGATTTGAACGATGACCAGTTCCATCGGCGTCTCCTCTGCGCTTGCGTTCGTTCCATGCGCTCGTATCTTCCGGAATACCACCTGCTCCGAGCAGGGCGAGTTAAACATAAAGCGATGCCGGGATGTCCGTCCCCGCCGTCCGGGAAATTTCCTCCCGGCGTCCATCCTCAACCGACCGCTTCGGAAGTCCCCGGCGACAAGGGTCCAAGCCGTGGAATCCGATCCGCGTGCCATAAGATACCACAGCCGGCGCCCTTGTCAAGTATGTTGGAGAACCTTCAAAATGGAGTTTCATTTTCCCGGGTCATTGGGTAAAATATGTATCGGCAAGGTGACGATTCGGCCCTGCTGCCGACGAATGGCTGCGAGCGCAAGGATTCGTTTATTCGTCGAGAATTCGTCGATGGAACCACCTGGCTGAATAGTTTCTCGGAAAGCAGAATATCGCAGGTACAGGGAAACGGCAAGTTTCCCGATGCGTGTCCTGGGTAGGGGCGAGGTTACCTCGCCCAGGGCGAAGGAGGCATCGTGATGCGCCCGTACGTTCGGCGGTACGGTCCTGTGTTGTTCCTTTTGCTCCTCCTGGTCGGCGGCTGTGCGGGGTTTGGGGAGGTGAAGGAGGTACGGCCCACGAGCCGGCCGCCCGTCCGGCTTCAGGTGGCGGCCGTGTCGGCCGGTCTGTCCCGCCTCCGGCAGTGGCTTGCCCTCTACCAGGCCCGCCATCCCGAGGTGGTCGTGGAGGTGGTCCCGGCCGGCCCGGAGCAGGCCCAGGAGATGCTCGTCCAGGGGAAGGTAACACTGGCCGTGCTGGACCAAGAGCCGGCGGAGCGCTACCGGGGTACCCTGACGGCCACGCTGGTCGCCCGTGTGCCGCTGGCCGTGGTGGTCCATCCCGATAACCCCCTGCACGACCTTTCCTCGGCCGCCGTTGCCGAAATTTTCCGCGGCAGGGTCGCCGACTGGAGCCTGGTGGGCGGCCGGCCCGATCCTCTGCGGCTGCACCTCCTGCCCGATTCTTCCGGCGTGGTGCGGGCCTTTGTCCGGGAAGCGACGGCCGGCCGCCTCCTCTCTCCCCAGGCACGGGTGCATGCTTCCCCGGCCCTGCTCCGGCAGTCCCTGGGCCAGGATCCGGGCGGCATCGGCCTCCTGCCGGCCGGGGAAGAGACCGAGGGGGTTGCCGTCCTGCGCATAGACGGCCGGCTGCCTTCCGAGGAGGGGTACCCCTGGCGAATGCCGCTTTACCTGCTCTGGGGGGCGAATTCTCCTTCCGAAGCCTTTTCGTTCCTGCTCTTTATCTCCCGATTTGCGCCATAGTTACGAAATACGTAATATGTATCATCGAAACGGCTTCAACCTCGGACCCCGGCCGGCTTCGCCGGATGGGGGGGGAGGGGGAAGTTCCACCCGGGCCCGCCAGACCTGGACGGCTCCGCAGCCGCGGCAGGTGACCCAGATTTCCTCGCTGCGGCTGGGCAGGGTATAGCGTTCTACCGCCTCCAGCACGACGCTCAGGCCGCTTTCATCCTGCCAGCCTAGGGTCGTCCCGCACTCCTTACAGCGCCACGCCTGCGGGTTGCTCATTTCAAAAATTCACAGAATTTGGTTAGGCCCGGCCCACTCTCACGGCTCGGCCGGCGTCCGGGGCTACCGGCGAGGCCGATGCCGCTCGTCCCGCGCCGGTTTCTCCAGTGGCGGTAGCGCGAAGGCGCTCAGTTCGTAGGGATTTTCCCCGGGCAAAAAGACCTCCGTTACCGAACCCGTGGTGAGAATCTGTACCTTTCCCCGCCGTTCCGCCTCCCGAACAAAGTCCAGAAAACGAGGGAAGCGCCGGCCCTGGGCATCGGTGTATTGCTTTTCGTCGAAATCGCCCAGGATTTCCTGCATCAGGAGTTTCAGCGTGGCCAGGGTACAGGCGTTCCGGCGTTCCCGGGCCAGTTTCAAGGCATCCACCAGGACGTCGTAGATGTCCTTGGTTTTGGTTTCGGGCGGGATGATGTCTTCGGCCAGTTGGTGGTAAAAGACGAATTCGTCGGCGCTCTGGGCCAGGTGGGAAGAGGTGGCTTCGGCCACACCGATGACCACGACCCGCTTGCCGTGTTGGCGGATGGTGTTGACTAAAGGGATGAAATCGCGGTCGCCGGTGACCAGGATATAGGTCTGGATGTTCGGGTAACTGAAGAGGGTGCGCATCGCATCAATGACCAGGTGGATGTCGGAACTGTTCTTGATGGCCTCGCCGTTGCCCTGGCGATCTTCGGTGTAGTAGTAGGTCGGCACGTAACGCGGCTCGATGCCGTTGGCATAGAGCGCGTTGGTGATGCGGGAGAATTTGTACCAATCGGCATAGGCCCGGGCCAGGACGACACGCCCGTAGCGGCTGCAGTGGTCCATGACATACTCAAAGTTGGGGTTGGTCTGGTACTTGTCTCGAGTGGAGACGTAGATGTTCTCAAAGTCAATAAAGACGGCGACGTCGGCTTCTTTCTTTTCCTCCATTTCAGTCTGCTTCTCCGTGCATCATCTCTCGTTTTCGCTGTTGGGCTAGGCGGCGCCTCAGCCGGCGCATCGCCTTGCGGATTTTTTCCCGCCGGAGTTCTCCCTTGGAGATATAGCGCTGCCGGCGGCGATAATCCCGCAGGTGGCCGCTCTGGGTCAGTTCGCGGCGAAAACGCTTCAATAAACTTTCCAGCGATTCTCCCGGTTGTCGTTGCACATCTGACATACGACAGCTCCTTTGCAAAAGGGCAACTCAAGTACTATTATATTCCAATCCCGAAAAATTCGCAAATGCGTTCTCTGTTGGGGTTCAGGAAGGGGAGCAGGGGTTTTCCGGCTCGCGCCGCCCCCATCGTGTAGACAGGGCATTCCACAGGAGGCCGCGTCGGGGGGCGAGGAAAAAGGCCACCAGGAAGAGGGCCGTCGCCACGAGCACAATGGCCGCGCCCGAGGCTACGTTGAGGTAGAAACTCAGGTAGAGGCCGGCCACGGCCGAAAAAGCCCCCAGGCCGGCCGCCACAACCATCATCGGGAAGAGCCGACGGGTCAGGAGGTAAGCCGTCGCCCCAGGGGTAACCAGCATCGCTGCCGCCAGGCCGACCCCGACCGTCTGCAGCGAGATCACGACGGTCAGCGCCAGGAGCACCAGGAGCAGGTTGCGCAGCCGTTCGACCGGGAGGCGCAATGTGGTAGCCAACACCGGGTCGAAAGAGACCACCAGGAACTCCTTATACAGCAGGCCGACCGTCGCCAGCACCGCCAGGCCCAGCCCTCCGGTCAGCCACAGGTCATCGGTGCGGACGCCGAGCACGTTGCCGAAGAGGATATGGGTGAGGTCCACGGCATAGGTCCGTCCGAGACTGATAAGCACGACCCCCAGCGAAAGGGCGGCGGAGAAGAGGATGCCGATCGCCGTATCTTCCCGGAGCGTTCCCCGCCGGGAGAAAAGGCCGATTCCCAGGGCCACGGCGACGGCCGCCGCCAGTGCACCGATGAGGAGGTTTCCCCGCAGAAGATAGGCCAGGGCCACGCCGGGCAGGACGGCGTGGGCCAGGGCATCTCCCAAAAAGGCCATCGAGCGGAGGACCACGTAGCAGCCGATGATGGCGCAGAGGACACCGACCATCAGAGCGGCGGCCAGCCCGCGCTGCATAAAGCCGTAGGACAGCGGTTGGAGCAAACCTTCGATCACGGCCGTTTTCCTCCTGTTTCACCGCCCGGTGGACAGCATTGATCCACGATCACGGCACCGTCCAGGAAGAGCACCTGTTCGCCGAAGGCTTCTCGAATCGCTTGCGGCGTGAACACCTGGGCCGGTGGGCCGTAGCCGATCATCCGCCGGTTCAGGAGGAGCACATATTCGAAGCGCGAGATGGCCAGGTTCAGGTCGTGGGTGGAGACCATCACGGTGACCCCCTGTTCTTTCAGCCGGCCGAGAAGCCCCAGCACGATCTCCTGGGTCACGATGTCCACGCCGGTGAAGGGTTCGTCCATCAGGAGGAGGTGCGGCTCCTGGGCCAGGGCGCGGGCCAGGAAGACGCGCTGTTGCTGTCCGCCTGAAAGTTCGCCGATGGGCCGGCCAGCCACTTCCTCCAGCCCTAGGAGGTGCAAGGCATAGGAGACGGCAGCGCGGTCCTGTCGGCCGGGGCGTCTCAGCCAGCCGATTCGGCCGTAGCGTCCCATCATGACCACATCTGCTACCGTAACCGGGAAGCGCCAGTCCACTTCCTCCCGCTGGGGCACATAGGCCACGCAGTCTCGATGGGTGTCCAGCGGCCGGCCGTGGAGGAGAATTCGCCCGCTCTGTAGAGGGAGCAAGCCCACCAACGCCTTGAAGAGGGTAGATTTGCCGGCCCCGTTCGGTCCGACCACCGCTACCTGGGAGCCGTGGGACACCCGCAAGGTGATGCCGCAGACGGCTACCCGGCCGTTGTAGGCTATGGTCACGTCTTCCATCTCCAGCCATTCCGGTTCGTTCACTTCAGCGCCTCCACGATCAGGCGGGTATTATGGCGCATCATCTCGATATAAGTCGGCGCCGGCCCGTCCGGCCCGCTGAGCGAATGGGTATATAGCCCACCCACTACCCGGACACCGGCTTCGGCGGCGATTTGTTGGGCCAGTTGGCGGTTTTCCCCCACTTCCAGAAAGATCGCCGGAGCCCCACTGGCCCGGATATCCTCCACCAGTCGCGTCAGATGTTGGGCCGAAGGCGCGGCTTCCGGGCTTGTGCCCTGGATAAGGCTGCCCACAATGTGCAGGCCGTAGCGGTCGGCAAAGTAGCCGAGGACCTGGTGCTCGGTGACTAGGAGGCGACGGTCGGGGGGAATCTCCTGCACCTGGCTGGCGATCCAGCGGTCGAGCGCCCGTAGTTGGGCGATATAGGTCTCGGCATTACGGGCGTAGAGGGCGCGGCCCTCCGGGTCGGTCTGGGAAAGCCCGTCGCGGATGTTTTCCACGTAGCGGATGACAAGGTTCGGGTCAAGCCAGAAGTGCGGATCCGCCGTGCCGGCCATTTCGGCGAGGCCGGCCGAGGCGACGATAACGTGAGTCCGGCCGCCGGTGCTCTCCAGGAGGCGTTCCAGGAAGCCTTCCAGGCCGGCCCCGTTGACGATCAGGAGGTCACACTCGGCCAACTGGGCGATGTCGCGGGGGGTGGGTTCGTAATCGTGCGGTTCCACACCGGGGGGCAGGAGGGATTGCACCTGGAACCGCTCGCCGGCCACGTTCTGGGCGATATCGGCCAGGAAGGTTTCCACGGCCACCACCCGCAGCGGAGGCGGCGGTGTTTCTTCGGCCGGGCCGTTGCAGGCCAAGAGCAGGCCGATAAGCATCAGCAGAGCCGTTCGGACGGCCAATTTCATCTGATCTCCCTCTTCTGGCAATCCGGGCAGAGGCCCACCAGCTGGAGCAGGTGGTCCTCCACTCGATAGCCTGTGGTCTGCTGGACCAGCGCACTCAGACCCTCCCAGTCTTCGCTTCCGGGGAATTCGGCCACCCGGCCGCAGGAGCGGCAGAGAATGGCGTGGCAATGTCCCGGCGAGGCCGGGAGGTAGCCGCAGGCGCCGTTTTCCTGGTACACCCGGCGTACCAGCGCTCCCTTTTCCAGCAGACTTAACGTGCGATAGACGGTAGCCAGTCCCAGTGGAGCGTGCCGGGCCTTCCCCTGGCGGCAGATCTCCAGCGGCGAAAGCGGAACGGTGCTTTCGCCCAATACTCGTAGGATGGCCCGGCGGGCGGCGGTCAGCCGGTAGCCAGATGCAGAAAGACGGGTTTGCCAGTCGGACATCACCGCTCTTTTTGAAAAAATTTCTCAATAAATTTTAACCGGCAAAGTTGAATTTGTCAAAAGTTGCCGAAGGGGGATCGCACCATACGTATGGGCACGGTGGCACCATGCCCATCAAGTTCCCGACCGTGGCTGCCCTTCCGGCGGCCCCAAAAACCGCAAAGTGGGGTAATCGCCGCCATCGGAGGGTTCTGGAAGTGTCCCGGTGGAGTCCCCACCGACTTGTTGCGCTATCCCGAAGGGCCCCGGCGTGCCTCGGTGATTTGCCGAATCTCGGCAACTTGTTGTTCGGCTTGCCCGGTCAAGGCTTCGATCTGGGTCCGGAAATGGCCGGCCAGGACGGCATCCTCCAGGGAGGTCGCGTTGACCTGTACATTGGCGGCGGCCCCCTGCACGGCCGCCTGGGCCAGGAAAGCGGCCACCAGGGCATCGGTGAGGGCGTTTTCATGGCCGACGGCGGCGATGTGGAGCAGGAACTCCAGCACCTTGACGGCCCGCTCGGCCGTGGCCAGGGGGATGCGGGCGGCCTTTCGGATGGCCTCCTGGACGGCCTGACGGCGGAGGGCCATCTCCTCATCCGTATTTCTGGGCAGCCGTCGGGCGGCCAGGAGGCCCTCGTATGCCTCGGCATCGCGCACGACCAGTTCGAGGAGTTCTTCCTGGAGGCGGGCGACGGCGGCTTCGATCTCCCGGACCTGGGCATGGGCGGCGGCGGACTTCCGGCGGGCCAGCGTCAAATTGGCCACCATGCGGGTGAGAGCGGCGGCCAGCGCCCCGGCCAGGGCGGATGCGCTTCCTCCGCCGGGGGTCGGCGTAGCCGTGGCCAGGTGGGAGAGGAAAGCGCGGGGCAGGTCTTTTTCCAGGCCGGTCTCCTCGCTTTCCTCCAGGAGGCGATTTTCCAGCACCTGCCGGGGCGAAAAGCGGTGGAGTTGCAGTGTATGGCGGGCAACCTCCAGGAGGGCCTCGGCCGGCACCAGGCCCACGATCTCGCTTTCCAGCACCGGGATGCCGTAGTGGGCGGCCTCGGCACGGATGAGCGCCATAACGCGGTGGATGGGGGTCCGGCGGTAGTCGGTCAGATTCACGGAGACCTGCACCCGCCCCGCCTGTCCCACGTCCATCCCCATAGCCTTGACATAACGCAACCCACCGCTGGAGTGGCGCACCGCCCGGGCGATCCGGTGGGCGATCTCCAGGTCGGAGGTACCCAAGTAGACGTTGTAGGCGATGAGGAAGGGGCGGGCACCGACGGCGGTGGCCCCGGCCGGCCCCATCTCGGCCGGTCCAAAGTCCGGGGCGCGTTCCGGGTAGGTGGCGATCTCCCGAGACAACCCCTCGTATTCGCCCCGGCGGATGTCGGCCAGGTTGCGCCGTTCGGGTCGGGTGGCCGCCTCCTCGTATAGGTAGACGGGGATGCCCAGTTCCCGCCCGATACGTTCTCCGACCCGGCGGGCCAGTTCCACGCACTCCTCCATCGTGACCCCGCGCACGGGGACGAAGGGAATGACGTCGGTGGCCCCGATGCGAGGGTGTGCCCCCCGGTGCTGGCGCATATCAATCAGGCCGGCCGCTTCCTGGGCGGCTCGGAAAGCCGCTTCTTCTACGGCCTCCGGCGTTCCCACAAAGGTCACCACCGCCCGGTTATGTCCGGCGTCCATCTCCACGTCCAGCAGACGCACGCCCGGTATGGAGCGGATACGGGCGCAGATGCGCTCCACCACGTCCTGCCGTCTTCCTTCGCTAAAGTTGGGCACGCACTCGACCAGACGCTCCATTGTGGGCCCCCCGAGATTTCCTCCAGGCCGTGGTGTCGGTTGCGGGTACAGAAGTTCCTCCCCCCTGGGGAAGGGTTTTTCCGGTTGGCAATCCTACGGAAAATGCCCGCAGTTGCGGAGTACAGAAATTCCTCTCCTTGCGGAAGGGGGTATTTTCCACCGGCTGGAGATCGTCGGCCTACTCTTCCTCTTCTTCCTCTTCTTCCTCTTCTTCCTCCCATTCTTCTTCTTCTTCTTCGTACAGTTCTGTGCCGCAGTTATCGCAGACCCAGACCCCTTCTTCCTCGTCGTACCAGAGTTCCTGGCCGCATTCTGGACAGAGGGGAAGTTCTTCCTCGGACATGGTGTCCTCCTTTTATCTTTCAGATCGACGCTCGCATTATATCGCAAGATCGGCGGATAGACAACTTGCATTTTGGGCGGAGTGGTGCTATAATAAAATACGAGACCGTAGCTCAGTGGATAGAGCGCAACGCTGCGGACGTTGAGGTCGGGAGTTCGACTCTCCCCGGTCTCGCCTGAGAGTGGGCTTCCGTCGGGGTCTTTTTGCCGGACGGCGGCCGTATTTTGTACCGATTGCCCCTCTATCACTCTTCCGCAAACGGTACTCATCGTGGGGGCTACCGGATACGCCGTGGGAGGGCCTGATCGTCCGGCTTACCATCGAGGCGGCCTTGTTCGCTCTCGTCCTGCCGGCTCCGAAACTTTTTCCTCGACCTTGAGCCGGCGATAGCATTCTTCGCAGTAGACCGGGCGGTCCTCGCTCGGCACAAAGGGCACGGTGGCTTCGCGCCCACAGGCGGCGCAGATAATGGGATATTCGATCGTCTGATCGCGTTCCTGCCGACGCCGGCTGCGGCATTCCGGGCAGCGCCGGGGTTCGTTCAGGAAGCCCTTGTCGGCGAAAAAGGCCTGTTCGCCGGCCGTGAAGACAAATTCGCGGCCGCAGTCTATGCAACGCAGAACAATGTCCTTGAAGATCACCTTGCTATCCATCGGGCTAGATGCCCGATACCCCGCGATAAATGCCAAAGACCTTGCGCAGAACGTCGCAGATTTCGCCCAGGGTGGCATAGGTTCGCACTGCCTCAAGAATATAGGGCATCAGGTTTTCCGTACCCCGAGCGGCCCGTTCCAGGGCGGAAAGCGTCTCACCCACCCGGACGTTATCTCGCTCCCGGCGTACCCGGTACAGCCGTTCCAGATGACGGCGCTCGGCTTCCTCGTCCACCCGCAAGAGGGGAATTTCGAGTTTCTCCGGCATTACATACTCGTTGATCCCGACGATGATGCGCTCCTTTTCCTCGATTTCCTTCTGGTAACGGTAGGCGCTTTCGGCGATTTCCCGGACGAAGAAGCCTTCCTCGATTCCGGCGATCACACCGCCGAGTTCCTCGATGCGCCGGAAATAGTCGTAGCACTGCTCCTTCATCCTTCGGGTCAACCATTCCACGTAGTAACTGCCGGCCAGCGGGTCAATGGTGTTGGCCACGCCGCTTTCATGGGCGATGATCTGCTGGGTACGCAGTGCGATCGTTACTGCTTTCTCCGAGGGCAGTGCCCAGGCCTCGTCCAGCGAGTTCGTATGCAGCGATTGCGTTCCGCCCAGGGCGGCGGCCAGGGCCTGGATGGTCACGCGGATAACATTGTTTTCCGGCTGTTGGGCGGTCAGGGAACAGCCGGCCGTCTGGGTATGGAAGCGTAGGAGACAGGAACGGGGGTCCTGGGCGCCGAGTTTTCGCATCTCCCGCGCCCAGATATGCCGTGCCGCCCGGTATTTGGCGATCTCCTCGAAGAAATCGTTGTGGGCGTTGAAGAAGAAGGAAAGGCGGGGGGCAAAGTCGTCGATCTTCAGCCCCCGCTTCAGGGCCGCCTGAACATAGGTCAGCCCATCGGCCAGGGTAAAGGCCAGTTCCTGGACCGCGGTGGCGCCGGCCTCGCGGATGTGGTAGCCGGAGATGGAGATGGTGTTCCATTTGGGCAAATATTTGCTTCCGAATTCGAAGGTGTCCACCACCAGACGCAGGGAAGGTTCAGGGGGAAAGATATATTCGTTCTGGGCGTGGTACTCTTTGAGGATATCGTTCTGAATGGTTCCGCCCAGTTTTTCCATGGGAATCCCTTTTTTCTCGGCGGCGACGATGTACATGGCCCAGAGGACTGCGGCTGGCGAGTTAATCGTCATGCTGGTGGTGATTTCGTCCTGGGGAATGCCGTCGAAGAGGACCTCCATATCGGCCAGGGAAGAGACGGCGACGCCGCACTTGCCGAATTCGCCGGCGCATAACGGATCGTCGGGATCGCGGCCGTAGAGGGTGGGAGTATCGAAGGCGACGGAGAGACCGGTCTGGCCCTGCGCGAGGAGGTACTTGTAGCGCTGGTTGGTCTGTTCGGCATTGCCGAAGCCGGAAAACTGGCGCATCGTCCAGAGTCGGCCGCGGTACATGGTAGGGTGGATGCCCCGGGTGTAGGGGTATTGGCCGGGGAAGCCGATTTCCTGCAAGTAGTCTATGTCGGCGATGTCGTCGGGGGTATAGAGGCGGCCGACATCGGCGCCGGAGGTGGTGATGAAACGTTCGCATCGCTCTGGGGCCCGTTCCAGGTGCGGTTTCAGGCATTCTTCTTCCCATTCCCGGTGGGCCTGGCGAATCCGTTCCAGTTCTTGGGCGTCGAACATGGCGGCCTCCTGAGTGACCATAAATACACAGCCGGCACCGGCCCTATTGTACACGATTTGAGCAGGGGACGCAAATGGGGATCCCGCTTGTGTGCATCGTTTCGGTGGAGCCCACTGCAGGATGAGAGGACAAATCGGGTGGACAGGTTGGCACGGTTATGGTATGATGGGGTTGGCAGAGGTTTCGGATGACGATAGGAGGCGGGTTATGGCTGAGGAGATTCGGGAAGAGCCGGGGCATCCGCACCTGGAAGCCCCGGAAGGCGAGGCCGGCCGGCCTAAACGTCTGTTGCGCTCCCGTCGGGATCGGGTGATTGCCGGAGTCTGCAGCGGGATGGCGCGCTACATCGGTCTGGACCCGGTGCTGGTGCGCTTGTTGTGGATTTTCCTCACCCTGATCACCGGTGTGGTCGCTGGGATCGTTCTCTATCTGGCGGCCATCTTCATTGTTCCGGAGAGTAAGGAGGAGGAAACCGAAGCCGTGCGGCGGATTCCCGGCGGCGTCCTCTGGGGGCTGTTGCTCGTACTGGTCGGCTGTTACCTGCTCTGGCGGACGTTCTGGGGAGAAGTGATCGCCAGGTTTCTTCCGGGTTGGGTGGCGGCCTGGGATATTGCCTGGGGCGTCGTGCGGGGATCGGTGGCGGCCGTGGTCCTCATCGGGCTGGGGTTACTCCTGGTGCTGGGTGTTTCCCGGGGAGGGGAAGGGTCCCCGATTCTGGCCCGTTCCCGGCAAGAGCGGGTGCTGGCCGGCGTGTGCGGGGGCATGGGGCGATATTTCCGGGTGGAGCCGGTCTGGGTACGCCTAGGCTGGGTGCTTCTCACGCTGGCCTCGTTCTGGGTGGGCGTGCTGGCCTATCTGGCGGCGGCGCTCCTCATTCCGGAAGAAAAATAGCCGGGTGCCAGTCCCCGGCCAGGGGCCTGGCACCCGGAGGTCAGGAGAGCGCTTCCAAGAGGCGGCGCTTCAGGGCGATGAAGGAAGGGCTGGTCACCAGGAGGCGGTGGCGAGGGCGGGAGAGGGCGATGGGCAATTCCAAGCAGACGTGGGCCGGCCGGGCGGTCAGGACGTAGACGCGGTCGGAGAGGAAGACGGCCTCCTCGACATCGTGGGTGATGAAGAGGATGGTCTTCCGGAAGCAGGCCCACACCTTTAGAAGCCATTCCTGCATCGTGGCGCGGGTCAGGGCATCGAGGGCGCCGAAGGGTTCGTCCAGGAGAAGGACATCCCGATGGCCGAGGAAGGTGCGCAGGAGGGCGACCCGCTGTGCCATTCCGCCGGAGAGGGTGGCCGGATAGTGGTCTTCGAAGCCTTTCAATCCGAAGAGGGGTAGGAGGCGGCGGGCTTCCTCGCGGGCCTTCCGGAGGTTATGGCCGGAGATCTCTGCCCCCAGGATAACGTTTTCCAGGACGGTGCGCCAGGGGAGGAGGAGGTCGCGCTGGGGCATGTAGCCGAAGAGGCCAAGCCGGCCGGTAACGTCATACCCGTCCAGGAGGACACGTCCGGCGTCGGCCGGCTCCAGCCCGCAGATGATGTTGAAGAGGGTGCTCTTGCCGCAGCCGCTGGGACCGATGATGGAGACGAACTCCCCCTCCTGTACATGCAGGTCAATGCCTTCCAGGGTGGGGAGAACCCCCCACTTTTCCCAAAAGGCTTTGCGGATGCCCTGGAGTTCGAGTTTGGCGGGGTGCTTCTCCACCTATTTCTCCGCCGGCCCTGCCCGTTTTCGGCCGGCCTTCTATCGGGCCGGCAGGAAGACGTTGGTAAAGGCCTTGTCCGCTTCGATGGCTTTGGGCAAGAGGCCGCGCTCCCAGAGCCACTGGGCAAAGCCCTGCCAGATTTCGGGCCGTTGCCAGCCCCACTGGGAAGCGTCGGCCTGGTAGCGCGGGCTGAGCCAGTTCTGGCTGCGCCGGAGCAATTCCGGATCGTTTTCCGGGGCGTATTTGTAGAGAATCTGGGCCGCTTCCTGCGGATGGGCAATGGCGTACTCATAGCCCCGGGCCGTGGCAGCCAGGAAGCGCCGGACGATTTCAGGCCGTTCGGCGATGGTCTTTTCCCCGGCGATGATCACCGGCGTGTAGTAATCGGGCACGCAACTTCCGTAGAGGGGGATGGTGTTCAGTTCGATGCCCTTCATCTCGGCCTGGATGCCGTCCCAGGCCAGGAAGATCCAGATGAAATCCACCTGCCGGTTGACCAGGGCAGGGAAGGCATCGAAGCCGACGTCGACGAACTCGACCCGGCTGAAGTCGGCCCCGTCGCAGCGCATCAACCCCTCGATGACCGGGGGCTCCAGCGGCAAGCCGTAGGAGCCGTACTTCTTGCCCTCGAAGTCTTTGGGTCGGGTGATGCCGGAGTCTTTCAGGGCGGCGAAGGCGGAGGTATTGTGCTGGATGATGGCGGCGATAGAGACCACGGGGATGTCGTTGGCACGGGAGACGGTGACCTCCTCCTGGAAACTGACCCCGAACTCGGTCTGGCCGGCGGCGACCTGCCGTAGCGCGGCTGCCGGGTCGGCCGGGATCACGATCTCTACCTTCAGCCCTTTTTCCGTGTAGTACCCCTTGTCCAGGGCGACGTAGAAGCCGGTGTGGTTGGTGTTGGGTACCCAGTCCAGGGAAAGAGTCACGAGGGTCGGCTGGGGGGCACCGCAGCCGAGGGGCAGAAGAACCAGGAGCAGCAGGACGAGGCGAAACGATTTCATGGACACCTCCTTTGTTTCGTATCAGGGAAGATATAGCCTTCCGGCGAAGCGCCCTCCAAGCGAAACGATTTCATGGACACCTCCTTTTTCGTATCAGGGAAGATATAGCCTTCCGGCGAAGCGCCCTCCAAGCGAAACGATTTCATGGACACTTCTTTTCGTGTTGCTTTACTCTTGTCTCCGGATGAAATACCAGGGCAGGGCCAGCCGCTCCAGCCCGGCCACCAGGAGGAAGAGGGCGATGCTCAGGAGCGAGGTGATGGCGATGCCGGCGAATTCCCGACCGAATTCCATAGCGTTGTGGGCCCGTTTCATGAAAAAGGCCAACCCGACGTTTCCTCCGACCCATTCGCCGATGACGGCGCCGATCACGCTATAGGTAACGGCCACCTTCAGGCCGGAGAAGAAGGAGGGGAGGGCATTGGGGAAGCGCACCTTGACAAAGATCTGCCAGCGGTTGGCCCCCATCGAACGGAGGAGGGCGATCCAGTTGGGGTCGGCGCTGCGCAGGCCGTCGGCGGTGCTGATGACGATAGGAAAGAAGCAGACCAGGGCGACCACGAAGAGTTTGGGTTCGATGCCATAGCCCAGAGCCAGGGCCAGGATGGGGGCGATGGCGATAATGGGGATGGTCTGAGAAGCGATCAGGAGTGGGTAGAGGGTCCGGCTCAAGAGGGGGGAGAAATCCACGATGAGGGCCAGGGCCAGCCCCGTAGCCACGGCCAGAAGAAAGCCCAGGACGGCTTCCTGGCAGGTCTGCCAGGTGTGGAGCGGCAGGCCCATCTGGGTCCAGGCCTCCACGCCGTCCACCACGATCTTGTAGGGGGAGGGCAGGAGCCATTCTTCAACCAAACCCAGGGAGATCACGGCCTGCCAGAGGAGCAGGAGGAGCAGGATGAAGACGAGGGGTGGGGTTATCTGGCCGAAAACGTGCAGCAGGCGCTTGTGGAAGGGTTCAGGAAGTCTCATCTTTCTCCTCCCCGGCCTGGCGCAGATGGACGATGAGCAGGAGGCCTTTTTGGAGGGCGATGCGGACCTGAGGAGAAGTCAGTTCATTGCTTATGCCCCGGGCCGGCCCCAATCTCAGGGTATCTCCGCTCAATGCCCAGCGCAGGCCGGCGGTCTCGATGCCCTGGGCCTGTTCGGAGAGGGGAAGGAGAGAGAGAGTATCGCCCACCTGGCCGGTCAGGGTGGTTTCCTCACCTCCGCGCAGGACCAGGGCCTGGTAGTTTTTCCCCAGCAGGCGAACCCGGCATCCGGCCAGGGCCGGGTGGGCCAGGAGGAGGAGGTTGGCGAGCATCTGGTCCGGCCGGCCGCCCTGGGCCCCCAGCAGGAGGATTTCCCGGGCGCCGGCGCGGACGGCGTAGAGCAGGGCCAGTTCCAGGTCGGTCTCATCCTTGGCGGTGGGGTGTTGTGCCCGGGCTACCCCCTGTTCCTCCAACCAGCGGGCGGTCTCGGCATCCAGGGAATCGGCGTCACCCACCACCACATCGGGGCGGATTCCCAGGGAACGGGCGTGGCAGGCTCCGCCGTTGGCGGCGACGATCAACTCGACCTGGCCGATTTCTTCCTGCCAGAGGGTCATATCTTCCAGAATGCCGTTGGTGATGACCAGGGCCTTCATCTTTTCCCCTGACGAAAAAAGCGCCACCCAGCGGTATGGGTGGCGGTTAAAAGAACTCGCGTTCCCTCCGCTGGCATTACCCAGATCAGGTTCCGGGGTCGCAGGTCCGCTACCTGCCTCTCAGCCGGTCTTGCCCGGCTCCCCCAGCGAGTCTGCTATGCGATGGTCCGACGTTACGTCTTTCGAGCGGCCGTCCTGCTCCGATACGATCCGAAACCGCCCTTTTCAGGCGGAATGTTTCCCCTCGGCCCCCCAGGTATCTCCGGGCACATCCGAAGAAGGTGCCGTCAGCCTGGGCCGGCCCAAACGCCTAGATGGTCAGGCAGGTCAGAGTGTGGTTGACCCCATCGAGGCCGTGAATCTGGTTCATCACCAATTTGCCCACCTCGTTCGGGTCCCGCGTTTCCACGACGATGATGACATCGTACGGCCCGGTTACGGCATCGGCGGCGACGACCCCGGGCATCTTGCGCAGCGCCTCCACGACGCTTTGTGTTTTTCCGATGGCGGTTTCGATGAGCACATACGCCTTGGTAGCCATCTTACCCTCCTTGCGAAGCATAGCGGACCTCTTTCAGCCGACTCGAAGCCGGCCCTGCAGCACGGTGATGGCAGGACCGCCGATATATACCTGCCGGGCGTGCCCGGCCTCGTCTAGCGAAACTTCCACCCGTACCCGTCCTCGGCGTTGCAGGGCATCCCCCTGTTCTCCCACCCAGAGGCAGGTCTGCCCGGGCTTTCCGGAGAGCAGGCCTTGTTCCAGGAGGTAAACGGCCATCGGTCCCTGAACAGCGCCGGTTACCGGGTCTTCGTGGACCCCCGTTGCCGGAGCGAAGAAACGCAAGTGCCAGTGGGAAGTCGGTTCCACTGTCTCGGTGGCGAAACAGGCAAAGCCGGTGAGTTCGTATTCCGATCCCAATCGGCTCAGGCGACGCAAGTCCGGGCACAGGTTCCGTAGCGGTTCCAGCCGACGGAAGGGGACAAAGAGGTGGGTATCGTCCTTGAGGAGGGGGAGGTCGGGATGGAGTTGCTCCGGCGAGATCAGCAGGGCAGCGGCCAGTTCCTCCGGCGAAATGGGGCACGGCTCCAAGGAGGCGGCCGGTGTCTGAACCATCGGGATGCAGGATCCGTTGTCGGAGGGGCAGAGGCGAACCCGGAGCAGCCCCCGTCGGGTGGAGCAGGTTAGTTCTGTCGGCGGGTGGTAGCGCCCGGTCTCGGCCAGGATATGGGCGGCGGCCAGCGTGGCATGGCCGCAGAACGGCACTTCGCAGGTGGAGGTGAACCAGCGCAAAGCAAGGTTGGCCGCCTCTTCGGAGGCCGGGAAGACGAAAGCGGTTTCCGAGGCCCCGACCTCGCGGGCAAGCAGGCGCATCGTCTCCGAGACCAGACCTTCGGCCTCCAGGACGACGCCGGCCGGGTTCCCCTGGAACGGCTCGCTGGTAAAGGTGTCCACAAGCCAGAAGTCAACCCATCGTTGGGTGGCCATGGCGATTCCTGAACCTGACCTCAGTTTCCGTATGTCCCCATTATACCCGCATTAGGCAAAATATTCAAGTGCGCCGGACGTTGAGGATCACTTTGCTTCCGTCCGGCTCCAGTTGGAAGGGGAGTTCGCGGTGGCCGGCCAGGGTCTGGCGGAGGTGCTGCCGGCGTTCGTAGGGGCAGTAGAACAGGAGAAAGCCTCCGCCGCCGGCGCCGCAGATCTTGCCGCCCAGGGCCCCGGCTCGCCGGGCTGCCTCGTACATGGTCTGGATCGTGCCGTTGGCTACTCCAGAGGCCAGACGTTGTTTCACCTTCCAGGAGGCGTCGAGCAGCCGGCCCAGTTCATCCACCTGGCCCGATAGGAGGAGGCGGTAGCCCTCTTCGGCCATTGCCTTGAGTTCGCGCAACTCGCTCAGACGGTGGGGGATGTTGGCCTGTTGTTCGGCGAGGATGGTGCTGGCTTCACGGGTCTGGCCGGTGTAGAGGAGAAGCAGGCTTTCCGATAGACGTCGGCGGGTGTCCTCCGAGATGGCCGGGGTCTCCACCTCGACCCGGTCGTTCGGAAGGAAGCGCAGGAAGCGGAGCCCACCGAGGGCGACGATGTACTGGTCCTGGCGACCGATCGGCCGGCCCAGGATGTCGAGTTCGATGGAACAGGCTCGGGCGGCAAGTTCCACGGTCGGCCGAGGATCGTTCAGGTAGGTGTACATCGCGTTGAGTAGGCCGACGGTCACCGCGCTGGAGGAGCCCAATCCGGTGCCCCGGGCCGGGACGTCGGCCATGGTAGCGATTTCTACGCCTCGGGAGATGCCCGTGAGGCGCAGGGCTTCTCGTACCAGGTCGTGCTGAACCTGTTCCGGCGTTTCGACCAGTTCGGTGCGGGTGTAGCCGACGCGGATGAGGTCGTCGAACCGGGCCTTGATGATGGCAAAGACGTACTTGTCGATGGCCGTAGTAAGGACGCAGCCGCCTTCCCGACGGTAGAACTCGGGGAAATCGGTGCCGCCGCCGAGGAGGCTCACACGGAGGGGAGTTTGGGTGATGATCAATACGCCCCCTTCCCCCGCAGTACCACGGGGATGGTCAGGAACAAGATCTGCAGATCCAGCCAGATGGTATAGTTCCGGATATAGTGCATATCCAGCCGCACCCGATCCGCATAGGACAGGTCGGAGCGACCGGAGACCTGCCACAGGCCGGTCAGTCCCGGCTTGACCGTGAGGAGGTTATGTTGCCATTTGCCGTAGTGGGGCCATTCCTCGGGGGAGATCATGCGGGGACCGACCAGGCTCATTTGCCCGATCAGGATATTGAAGAGTTGGGGGAGTTCGTCCAGACTCAGGCGGCGCAATATCCGGCCCAGGGGGGTAATGCGGGGATCGTTCTTGATCTTCCCGTGGCGTCGGAGTTCTTCCTGGAGTTCGGGGTGGCGGACCAGGATTTCGTGGCCGTTGATATACATCGTGCGGAATTTGAGAGCGTCGAAGGGACAGCCGCCCTGACCCAGGACCCGCCGGCGGTAGAAGATAGGGCCGGGAGAGGTCGCTTTGACCAGAAGGGCAATGAGGAGGAGAAGAGGCGCACTTGCGAGGAGGAGGCCGAGGCTGCCGACCAGGTCCAGGCTGCGCTTGAGGAAGGCATCCACGCCGGTGATCCGGGTGTGTTCCAGCGTGACCAGAGGAACATAGCCCACCTTACGCAGGCGCATTCCGATGGTGAGAATTTCGAAGAGGCCGGAAGAAAGGCGGATGGTCAGGTGGCGATCGCCCTGGTTATACCGGCAGAAGAGGTCCAGGAGTTGCTCTCGGGGCAGGGCGGTGCCGGCTACGATCAGTTCACGGGCGTTATATTTATGGATCAGGTGGGGCAAGTCGGAAAGGCTGCCCAGGAAAGGCAGGTCGGAGGGCATCTCTGGGGGAGTATCGTCCACCAGACCCAGGACGCGCACGCCGGAGGCGCTGGGAACATCCCGAAGCTGGCGGGCAACGGCCTGGCCCTCGGCGTTGGCGCCGATGACCAGGGCCGGCCGGAGGAAGTACCCCTTTCGGCGCAGGGCGTAGACAACCCGCCGCAGGGCAAAGCGCGCCCCGCCGGCGATGAGGATCGAGAGAACCCAGACCAGGAGCAACCAGGCGCGGGAAACCTCCCCCATTTCGCCCCGGGCCATGAAGTCATAGACCACGATGGCCAGTGTGCCGATGGTGCAGGCGTTGATAAGCCGGGTATACTCCCGGGTCCCGCCCAGCAGTTCCTCCGGGTCGTAGAGGCGGAAGGAGGCCAGCAGGAGCAACCAGATCGGGAGCATGACCAGACCCAACCCCAGGTAAAAGGGGAGAGAAAGGGTATGGTAGTAGGGCCACCAGGGATTGTAAAAGCGCAGGATGCAGGCCAGGGTGTAGGCGGTGGCCAGGGCCAATGCATCGAGCAACATCAGCCCAACCCGGGCCAGGCGACTCAGGTGAGTTTCCAGCGCAACCCCGATTCGGGAGAACGAGGCTGTTTCGTCCGTATGGGCCATCACCCTTCCTCCCGGGAAAGGCTCTTCCGGACGATCTCTTCCTTGTAGAGGTCTTCCAGCAGTTGGGCCACTTTTTTCCAATCGTGGTGTTGCTCGACGTAGGCGCGGCCGGCCCGGCCCAGGACCTCGGCCGTCTCCGGGTCCTCCAGGAGGTCGAGGATGTGGGCGGCGAGTTCCTCCGGCATCCGCCCGACCCGAAGGTGGATTCCGGGGGAAACCGGGAGGGCCGAGATGGCCTGAGGGGTGGCGACGACCGGCGTGGCGCAGGCCATAGCCTCCAGGACTTTGTTCTGGATACCGGCTCCGTACGGCATCGGAGCGACGGCCACGGCCGCCCGTTGCAAGAAGGGCCGGATGTCTTCCACATAACCGGTGACCGTTACCTTTTCCCCGGCCCGTGCCCGGATGGAGCGGGGTGGATGGCTTCCGGCGATCGTGAGGTGTATGTCCGGTCGGGCCCGCCATACCCGGGGCATCACCTCGTCCAGGAGGTAGAGGGCGGCGGTCACGTTGGCGTGGTAGGACATCTTGCCGCTGAAGACCACTTCCGGCCGGCGGGGGGTGTTGTCTGGGTGGAAGTAGGCCAGGTCCACGCCGTTGGGGAGAACGGCCGGAGGTCGTAAAGTTGGGAAGTCGGCGGGTTGGGGATGTAAGGACGCTAAAGCAGCCCGGTCAACCGGGGAGGTGACCAGGGTGCGGTCGAAGGTGTGCAGTAGACGGGCCTCGTAGCGGCGGGTGCGGGCCAGTTCCAGTCGGGTGACAAGCCGGCCGAAGGCGCTGCGGCTGGATTTGGCGGATTGTTCGAAGAGGTAACTGATACAGTCCACGCTGTCCCAGACCATCGGGATGGACAGGCAGGTTTGCTTCCGTAGCCAGACGCCGTACCGGGCAGCGCGGAGGTGTTCAATATGGAATAGGGTCCAGGACTTGCCCGGCACACAGGATGCCGGGCTCAGGACATTGTGGAGGAGGCGGGCCAGAGTGGGGGACCAGCAATAGACGGCCTGGAGGGGGATGGGGGTGGGCAGGGCCCGCAGGCAGTTCCAGAGAGAGTGCCAACGTGGGAGGACGACAGCACGGGCCGTGATGCCCAAGGTGCAGAGTTCCTCCAGGGCAGCGCTTTCGTCCGGGGCCGGACGGCGGGCCAGCCACCCTTCGCCCTGGGCGATGCAAAGCAAGGCAACCCGATGTCCGCGGCCGGCCAGGGCTTTGAGGAGGTTATAGGGCCGGGTGCGAATGGGAGTGGGGACGTAAGGAGTAAGGAAGAGGATGTCCATAGAAGGGCGTGTTACACGGAGTTTAGGGCTCCGGGTGCAGAGCGCTGCACAGACCCAGGATCCAGCGGTAAAGGTAGTAGAACGGCAGGAGGAGGGGATGGTGGATGGCGTAGCGTTCCCGCATATAGGCCGGTGAGGGGAAAAGGTTGCTCCAGGCAAAGCGCAGTCGTTCGGTCCAGGTCGGTCGGCCGGCCAGGTTTTCCCAGAAACGTCGGGCCACCGAACGGCGGTGGGAGGCCAGGCGGTTGTGGAGTCGCCTTTCTGCCGGCGAGGGCCGTGCCTCCCGGAGTCGTTCCAGTGCGGCCGGCGGGATGGGCACCTGCCACGCGTCGGCCAGTTGGGGGAGCACGCTCTGGAGTGGGAGGAGGAGGTTGTAGGCCTGGGCCCGTTCCAGGAGCGCTGCCCAGTCCAGTTTCTCACCGGTTTGGACGATCACCTCGGCGATGTCACAAAGCCAGAGGAGGCGGAGCCGGTGCTCACCGTGGTGCAGGACCAGGTGGGCGCAGAGGTACATGACCTGATCTTCCGGGGACAGCATCCAGGCCGAGGCCGTCCCGATGGAGATAGGTCGGGCGTTCGCCCAGATTTCTTCCACCGGCATGGAGTATACATAATAAGGGAAGTCGAGCAATCCCCAATGCAGTTCCAGATTGACCCCTCCGTGGCGCAAAAAGACCTGGGATTCGTCTGTGGTCAGGGTAGTGGGGCGTAGGGGAGGACGGATGGGCCGATAGCCGATGGAAGCCAGTGTTTCCATGGCACGGGGGGCGTCGGCTGGTCGGACGAAGAGGTCCAGGTCTCCCATCGGGCGCAGGGCCGGGTTACCGTAGACGGCCTGGGCCAGGGCTGCGCCCTTGAGCAGCATGGTCGGGACACCGGATGCAGCCAGGGCCCGGAGGACGATCTCCAGGGCATGCCAGAGGTGCGCGTTACGGCCGGCGTTTTCGTAATAGGCCTGGCGCAGATGGGCCATGCTGGTCGGCGGGAGGACCGGATATCCGCGTAGCCGGTCGTAGAGGATCGGGCCGAGGTCTTGGGCCAAGGCGCACCGGACCAGGGCCGTGGCCTGGGATTCTTTTAGGGGCGCGTCGGACGGCCGGACAGATGCGGCCCAGGGGAGACACAGGAATCTCAGCAGCACTTCGTCGGTACGGTTATCCAATCTTACCGTCCTTTCTGCCCACCACGCCTCGGATTTTTCCCGTGAGGTCCATCAGAGCCAGGCCGGCAAAGAGGATCAGTACGGCGTCCACCGGCAGGCGGTAGCGGATGCTGGCCCAGGTAAGGAGGTGGATGGCGCTATAGACGACGATGAAGAGGTAGAGCAGGAGATGGTGCCGCCACCGGCGCAGAGAAATGGTCAGCCCGTAGAGCATCAAGGGCAGGAAGAGACCAAAGGAACCGACGCGGGAGATGTTGCTGATGGGCCCGGACTCGGCCGAAGGCCAGAACTTGAAGTACTCGAAGGCGCGGTTCAGGCAGAGCAGGGCGTAACGGCCGGGGTCTGCCCGGACGAATTCCACCCCACGGTGCAGGAGTTCGGCGTCGAGCGCGGCCTCGTTCAGCGAGCGCAGTTCGGGGGGAATGAGGTCCTGGTAAGCGTTTCCCTCCAGCAGGGCGGAGTAGGTGCCGTGGATGGGATGATTGGCCCAATAGAAGGTAAAGCCGGCGTTGGTGTTGAGGAGGACGAAGCGGCCAAAGGCCAGGTAATTGCGGATGGTCCAGGGGGCGATCAGCAGCGCGACGACCAGGAGGACCAGGAGCAGCGCCCACGGGCGGAGTCGCTTCCCGGCAGCCCAGAGTACCCAGCCCAGCAGGAACGGGACAAAGAGCAAAAAGACCTGGCGCAACAGAACGGCGACTCCCACGACCAGGCCCAACGCCAGAGGTTTGCCCCAGGCCGGCCGTTCGGCGATTTCCAGTGCCAGGACGAACGCTCCCAGGATCGCCCCGATGTAAAAAGGCTCGGTCATGAGGGCTGCCTGGTAGTAGATAAAATAGATGTAGATGGCCGATATGGCCGCCGCAGCGAGGCCGACCGTCGGGCCGAACAGGCGCCGGCCGAGGCGGTAAAGCAGCCAGGCGGTGAGCGGGCCGGTGATGACCCCTTGGATAATGCGGGCAGCGAGGGGGTGGTATCCGACGACCCCGTAGACTGCTGCCAGGTAGAGAGGATAGAGGAAAGACCAGAAAGAAGTCGGTACGTCCGGTGTCACGGCTGGCCACCAGGCGGTGGGAAAGGAGTAGTCCTGACCGGCCAGCAGGCGAACGGCCAGGATGTCGTATGAGATCTGGTCATAGATGCCAGGCAAAGGTTCCACTCGGTCCCCTATGTAGAGCGCCGCCCCGAGGCGGGTCACGGCGGCGACGGCGAGGATGATCGCCAACCACTTTTTCTCGCTCAATCGTCGCCCCTTTCGGCTACGGCCAGCAACGACAAGCCCAACGGCATGGGAAGGCGTTTTTCCACTGCCCGTATGAGAGGCACCAGGCGGTTAAAGAGGCGGAGTTGGCCGGCTGGTGGCACGGTGTGGTGCAGCAGTCGGCCGTTGATCCACCATCCCAGGATACCGGGAAGGTTGTAGTAGCGCAGCAGCAAGATGGAAAAGCCGGCTCGTTCCAGGCGTTCGTGCAGCGTTCTGGCCGTGTAGCGGCGGTAATGGCCGATCGAGCGGTCCATGCTGCCATAAAGGCCCGGCAGGGCGGGGACGACAACGATGAATCGTCCATGGGGAATCAGGAGTTGGCGGATGTGGCGCAGCGCGTCTGTACAGCGGCTCTTGGTTCGTACTTCTACCGGATCAGTGCCCTGACGATTCGCTCGGCGGCCCGGCCGTCGCCGTAAGGGTTGACGGCGCGGGCCATGGCCTCGTAGGCCTGGGGGTCATCGAGCAGGCGGCCGGCCCCGGCG
>FWPU01006279.1_pt1 | contig 24105 bp, 17 predicted proteins | sample 2228361 | NCBI WGS metagenome assembly FWPU01 (sample SAMEA103939777, study PRJEB20133) | metagenome
GAGAGTCATCTCAACTTCCGGTTTCTGGTTTTCTTCGATGTTGCTGTCGAGAGGTATCTCAACTTCCGGTTTGTGGGTTTCTTCGATGTTGCTGTCGAGAGGTATCTCGACTTCCGGTTTCTGGTTTTCTTCGATGTTGCTGTCGAGAGGTATCTCGACTTCCAGTTTGTGGGTTTCTTCTCTTTCGTTGTCGAGAGTCATCTCGACTTCCGGTTTCTGGTTTTCTTCGATGTTGTTGTCGAGAGTCATCTCAACTTCCGGTTTGTGGGTTTCTTCTCTTTCGTTGTCGAGAGTCATCTCAACTTCCAGTTTCTGGTTTTCTTCGATGTTGCTGTCGAGAGGTATCTCGACTTCCGGTTTCTGGTTTTCTTCGATGTTGCTGTCGAGATGTATCTCGACTTCCAGTTTCTGGTTTTCTTCGATGTTGCTGTCGAGAGTCATCTCAACTTCCAGTTTCTGGTTTTCTTCGATGTTGTTGTCGAGAGGTATCTCGACTTCCGGTTTCTGGTTTTCTTCGATGTTGCTGTCGAGAGGTATCTCGACTTCCGGTTTCTGGTTTTCTTCGATGTTGTTGTCGAGAGTCATCTCAACTTCCAGTTTCTGGTTTTCTTCTATGTTGCTGTCGAGAGGTATCTCGACGTCCGGTTTGTGGATTTCTCCTCTTTCGTTGTCGAGAGGCATCTCAACTTCCAGTTTCTGGTTTTCTTCGATGTTGCTGTCGAGAGGCACCTCAACTTCCGGTTTGTGGGTTTCTTCTCTTTCGTTGTCGAGAGGCACCTCAACTTCCGGTTTGTGGGTTTCTTCTCTTTCGTTGTCGAGAGGCACCTCAACTTCCGGTTTGTGGGTTTCTTCTCTTTCGTTGTCGAGAGGCACCTCAACTTCCGGTTTGTGGGTTTCTTCTCTTTCGTTGTCGAGAGGCACCTCAACTTCCGGTTTGTGGGTTTCTTCTCTTTCGTTGTCGAGAGGCACCTCAACTTCCGGTTTGTGGGTTTCTCCGATGTTGTTGAGAGGTATCTCGACGTCAGGTTTGTGGGTTTCTCCGATGTTGTTGAGAGGTATCTCGACGTCCGGTTTGTGGGTTTCTCCTCTTTCGTTGTTGAGAGGCACCTCAACGTCCGGTTTGTGGGTTTCTCCGATGTTGTCGAGAGGTATCTCGACGTCCGGTTTGTGGGTTTCTCCGATGTTGTCGAGAGGTATCTCGACGTCCGGTTTGTGGGTTTCTCCGATGTTGTTGAGAGGTATCTCGACGTCCGGTTTGTGGGTTTCTCCTCTTTCGTTGTTGAGAGGTATCTCGACGTCCGGTTTCATCGCTAGTATCGATGTATCTTCGATTCGAATCTCTGGTTTGTGGGTTTTCCGGTCGATTACTTCGTCAACATTTTTCACGATCTTTTCTTCTTTTCTCTCTTCTACGTTCCCCCGAATTTTGTAGGAAATTTCTCCTCCCAACTTAATTTCAGAAGGAGTTTCAAGAGTTGGTTCTTTGTCGGAGAGTTTGGAAGAAGGGTTTGAGATTGGGTCTTTGTCTGAGAATAGATTGGGAGGGGGTTGGAGGGGAGTCTCTCTTCTCAACGTGTCATTCATTGGGGATTTACAGTTAGGGATTGAGTTTGGGAGGAGATGGGGAGAGGATGTGGAGTTGATCTGAATGTCGGGGGGAGGGTTATCTGAATGTAAGGTTTGGGGAGGGGGACTGAAAGAAGAGAGGATTGAGGGGTTAATGGGAGGATCGGGATTGATTGAAGGAGGGAGGGGTTTAGGGACGTCATGAAGAGAGAGATTTGGGAGTTTGTATTGATAGGGGGGAGATGAGGGAGTTGTTGATTCAGAAGAGGAGGAGGAGGGTAAGGGTTGGGGTTCAGAAGAGAGGACGGAGGGACGAGAGGGGGGAGGAGGAGGAATATGTAAGAGATTAAGATGAGAGGAGGGTCGAGAGGTGGTGAAATGTTTTCGTCGAGAGGGGTTTGAGGAGGAGGGGGATTTGGTGGAGGAGGAAGAACGGAGAGAAGAAGGTTTTGATGGAGTTGAAGGGGTAGAAGGGAGATGACTTAAAAGTTCTCTTAGTTTATCATGAAGTTTATCATTCGAACTATTATCCATATACGATCTTTTGTTAGAATAAGAAGTCTTTTTTATGAAATCTGGTCTGGTTTTTTTGGCGAAGATGGGGGAATCTCGATTTAAAGAGAAAAGGAAAGAAACTGATTTCTCGAAACGAAAATTAGAGGGGTTTAAAGATTGGGAAAGAGATGTCGAGAAATTTCGAGGAGGAGATGAAGGAGAAGGAGGAGTATGAAGAGATTCGAGTTGATCAGCTTCCAACACGAGAGAAATGGAAGCTGACGGCATTGTATCGAGTGAATGCGGTTGGGAATATGATGATGTGGCAGATTGGGTTTGATGGGAGAAATCGTTTAGTTATAACAACGGGGACGGTGGTGAAACATGACGGAACCGCTGGAGAGATGAGAGAAGAGACGACGGAAGTGGAGCCGAAAGGGAATCGGACGATGCAGGCGCAGGCTCTTCAGGAAGCGAGGAAGAGGTATAAGGATAAGTTTCTTGGAGAAGGGTATCGACCGGCTGGGAACTCGGTGCCGATTCCGACGAAGCCGACACTGGCCTATACATGGGTAACGAAGAAGGATATGGAGGAGGCGAAAGAGAAACGGAAGAGGATGGGTCAGAGAATTGATCCGAAGTGGAGAGTAGTGGATCGGTTTCCGGTGGCAGTTCAGCCGAAACTGGATGGGATACGGATGTTGGCGAGTTTATCCGAGGCGAATCAGGTGAGGTGTCGATCAAGAGAGAACAACTCTTTTTCGACGTTGGAGCATATTGAGGAGGAGCTGAGGGACTTTTTTACATATCTTCCGGCGAATGCGGAACTTGATGGAGAACTGTATAATCTGGATATGGACTTTACGACGATAACATCATGTGTTAAAAGTGTGAAGAGACGACATCCTCGAATCAAGGAGATTGTGTATCATATTTTTGATATAATTACGGATTTGACGGAAGAGGTGCCGGAGGATAAGTCAAAGGTAGTAGGGATTCCATATGAGAAGAGATTTGAGCTACTGTCGGGTGCCTACATGAAATATCTTGAGGATGGACATGTGAATACGGCTTTTGTTATTTTGCCGTATGCCCTTGCTTTCTCTGAGGAGGAGATTTTATTATATCATGAGGAGTGTGTGAAGATGGGATATGAGGGAGTTATTATAAGAAAACTGGCGGGAGAGCGTCCGACATATCAGACATTGAAGGAGTCGGAGTATCATCCGGGGAGGAATTCGAATATTCTCAAATACAAACAGTTTTTGGATGAAGAGGCCCTGGTCATTGGAGTAGAGGAGGCGAAGGGGACTGAGGAGGGATCGGCATTGTTTAAGGTGAGAGATAAGAGAGGAAACGAGTTTAATATAAGAATGAGAGGATCAATAAGTCAAAGAAGGGAGTGGTTTGAGAATCCCGATCAAGTCATTGGAAAGAAAGTTACTCTTCGATTTCAAGAGTTGTCAATACATGGAGTGCCTCGATTTCCAGTGGGTATTGCCCTTCGTGATTATGAATAAAGGAAGATTTCAACTTTTTTGTATCTAAAAGAAAAGATACAAAAGGGAAAAAAAGAACACAAAAAATCTAGTATCTGTTTAAAAAAAGTATGCCGACACGTGTACAACTGACTGCATTTCCCTCATCTCCGATGGAGGAGACGGCGTGTCCTCGAGGACGCATACCACTTACAGCTCTTTCTCCAAATGCAGTTGAGGAGCCGGTTCAAACTCGACCGGGAGGCTATAAATTGGGAGGAGCAGTGAACTTGATTCTCTGGTTTGTCATAGTTGCTGTCATTGCCTGGATTATTCTTTGGATTTGGAAACCTGTTATCGTTCAGCAAATGGTTAATGGTAAACCCACCGGAACTCCTGATGGCGGTAAGACACTTATTGGGGCGATTATTATTGCTCTCATTGTTGTCATCATTATTTGGCTTGTTTCGGCCTGTCGCTAAGCCATGAAAGAAGCCAATTTTATCCATATGAGTATATTTCTCAAGTATATACTCATATGGAGTTTTTTTTGGAGTTTAAGCCGATACCTTGATCTTTGTATTTGAAATGGGAGGTTGAAGAGGTGCTGATGTTTTCCTCTTACTCTTTCGAAGATCCTTTTGAGCGGGTTTGTTAAGTTCACGATAAATCTTAAGACATTCGGAAACAATCTTTTGCTCAAGATCAAGAGCCATTCGAACCTCCTCAGAGGAGAGAACATTAATCTCCTGATCCGTCAATGCGGGACCGGCTGGATTGTCCTCCTCAATAATTCCATTAGCCGTTCGACGTTTGATCTTTCCATCCTTCGTTCGACGATTGAGAGAGACAATGCTCTGGAAGGAAGCATACTTGAAGTTATGAGGATTAAACGCTTCAACCAGTGTTCCTTTATCTGTATAGTGTTCTCCACGAGATGTGAGAATGCGGAACGTCTCTCCAAAGTGCTTGAACATGAGTTCATCCGCTCCAAGAAGTTGATGATTCATCTGATCTGGACTCAATAGAGGTTTATTCCGATCTCCATCACAATGGTTAGCCGCTGCCTTCTCTGTCAAACGATTCACAATCGCATAAATGGAAAAGAGGGGTGTAAGAAGAGCAGCACTGGTAATCTGATGTTTGATCAAAAGCTCCAGTTTATCCTTCAGAGGAGGTGATTTCGGATCTCGAGGATCAACGGGACCCAGATCAGCCTCTCGGAAGAAATTGCTTAAGTTCTCACTGACTCGAATGGGAATCCGGAATCCCGTTCCCGGCCGACGAGCTCCCGTTCTCTTCTTGGGTTTTCTGGCTTGAGCATAGAGCTTTCCAAGATTGTTCATTAGAGAAAGATACTGGGAACGAGCCTGATTGAACTCTCGTCTTCCAATTCGGTCAATCTTTCCATCATGTTCAATCTCATAGGTCTTTCCACGAGGAAGAAGGGCAACCTTAGCGCAAAGATCAAGCACATTGTCAAATTCACTAATGAGTCTCTTAATTTCGGCTTTGAACTCCTTCGTGGACATAGCGGTGTTGACTTCCTCGTCAACAGGCACGACGTCTTCGGTGTTGTTGGGTTGTGTTGTTGCCATTTTTGTATAGGAAGTCGTACTCCATTTATGCCCAAATCAAATTTTCATCTTTATGATCAAAGTGCTTGGGAGATTTTTAAAAGACATTTAAATGAAGAAAAATGTTTTCCTTTTTTCTTTGTCATTTCTTTTTTTTCCTGACTTTCCTCTTTCTTCAATTTTCTTCCTCCTATCTTCTTTAGAGGTTATTGTAAACCTTGCGATTTTTCCATAATTTGGAATAATGATGTCTTCCCGTTATCTCCTCATAATATTCATATTCTTTCATCGGAGAAAGGGAGGGCGATCGTGTATAGATAAGTTCTTCTTCATCGTCAAGTCGACAAATTATTCGCTTTGTCGGATGATGACGGTAAAATCTTATTATTTCATCGTCTTTTCTGTATACCTCTTTCTCCGGATAGTACTCCCAGAGAGGCCATCCCAGCTGTTGATACACCACTCGTCCAAACAAGAAGGGACCTGTTATGGCTAACACGTTATCTTCATACGATCGTGACAAGATGATTCTCGTACATTCAAGTATTGTCGCCAGAATAAAGGGATGTCGTGGAACACAGGCGATAAATGCATTATAGAGAGTTGCTCTCACTTGATCCATTCGATCAATCACGACGACTAAGGTGTCACTCTCTCCGATAATCATGTCTAACGGTCGATTGAGCACCAACTTAATATCGGCATAAACTCCACCCTCAAGATAAAGTTGACAGTACCTCCACAAGTCGGCTTTATAGGCTCCCGAATAGAGAGCATCATAAGCTGAAAGAACTGTCACCGGAAAGATCTCGTTTTTGACGGCCTCTTCAATCAACTGGCGACAGTTATGTCCTGTATAGTAACGATATTCATAGTCAGTTTGAGATATCCAGCTGTTAACCGCATCAACTAAGTATACGGGTACAGCTCGTGTCTCAAACGTCTGATGGAGTATTTTCGGAATGCGTGTTTGTGACGTTCCTCCTTGTCTAACGGGAAGATGTTTGGGCATTAACATGACCGTGCTCCAGTCCCAGGGGAAGATAGGTGTACTTTTCAGAGAGAGAGGCTGGTTTTTCTCCAGTTGGTCTGAAAGCTGTTTAAACGTGGAAAGTCGGAACTCATTTGATCGTCTGGCCAAATGGATAAGAAAGGGAGAGGATTCACTATTCATAACATGTTCCGACAAAAGACAAAAATGAGATGTCCGAATTGGATATCCATGATCAAGAACTGACTTAAACGGTCCCTGATGTAAAACGTGTTTACTACTTTCGATTCGTTTGGAACTCGAGGGTCCATAAATATAGTTCTTGAGCTCCTCTGTTAAAACAAGGGCTTCAAGACAACTTTGTTCGGGAGAGTCGAGGTTTATCTCCTTTTTCGTCGAGAGTTCGGTTAGAAGAACTTCCAGAAGCCCTCGGGAAAATGGAGTATTTTTCAGAAGAAAGACGCCCATATTAATTGCTGTATCGGGAGAGAGACTTCGACATAAGGTTATATCTGCTTCATCGGAGAGGGAAATAATCATTTCAATGTCATGTTCAGGATTTATGACCATGGCATCATCGTCAATCCAAAAGATATAGTCTGGATGTCGAATCTGGAGGATTCGGGAAAGAATGCTAATCTGAGTCATTTGCCAATCTTGACGAGAAGAGTTTTTCGAAAGCGGTATAAACATAAACGAATAACCGTGTTTCTCAGCATACTTTTTATTAACCGTTCGGGTTATACTCGCGTGAGGACGGTCATCTGAGGAGGCCATTACAATGAGAATATGATTTGGAGGAGGGAACTTCTCTGCTTTTCGGAGAAGGAGGAGGTTAGATACAAAGTGGGAGGCGTCGTGTTGAACTTTTTGAAATTGTTTTTCAGAGAAGACGGTCAACCAATATTTCAACTGAGTTCGAAGATACCACAGGAAAAGAATAAGAATAAAAAACATGAAAGCAGGGAGCCAAAGATCTCTCATAACTAACGTTTAATAAGGGACATTTATTTTTTACAACCAAAATAAATGTCCATTTTTTTCTATTTGCTCAGTTGATGGGAATTGAGAGAACTCAAGAAAAACTCTCTTACTTTTTTCCAATCGGTTTCATCTTTAAAAATTTTTCTCTGGCGGATTTGTTGAAAAGATATTCTGCGTTTACATTTCAGATGTCGTGTTTTGGGATCAGCATAACATTCCCAGATATTAAGAAGATCACTGATATGCGTAAGAAGTTTGGCCAGGGTCGATTTATTCGAATCGGAGAGGTGAGTCAGAAGCCACTGTAACTGAGGCAAAAACTTCGAAAGAGAGAAGATGACATGTTCAAAGAAGTCATATTCCTCTCCAGAGATGATGGAAAGTCCTTTGGGAGGTCGAGTTGACTGTCCTTGGGAGATGATTGACTTTATCTTTTCCGAATGCTCCTTTTTGAGAAAGAGGAGCTGCTTTTGTTGACAGTCGGTGAGTTCTTTAACTTCAGTCGGATCCAGATGAAACTTTGTCACGAGTTGTTGAAGAGAACTTTCTAAGACGATCCAGGACACATCCGTCAGAGACATGGCGATGTGATCAACTTTACTCGTGTATGGATGAGTGGATCCAAGTTTAGCCACGATCCATTGAAGTTCACCAATTAAAGCGTCGAGAGTGAAAAAGTGGAATCCGAGATCGAAGTATCGCTGACAAAGAAGTTTCCGACGAAGAGCTACGGTATACTTTAAATTGTAAAGAGTTTTACATGATGAAAGACAGTGTAACTTATCAATATCACTTAAGAAGGATAGAATATAATGAAGCATTTCTGGAATTTGGAATACGACGAGAAGAAGAGGATAAGATTCTGTCTTTTCTTCTGGAGAGGGTGACGTGCGGGGGAGGAAAGGAGAGAAAGATTGGATTTGTGTAAGAGGGAGGGTTTTACTCATCTTAATTTGGAGAGATGGAACGTTTATTTAAAGAGAGGAAATCATTTCTTTGGAAATTCGCTTTAAAGAGTTCCATCCGTGAAGAGGATCTTTGAAGTCGGGAAATTAAACTTCTTAAATGGAAACGAGGAAACAATAGAAAGATGTCCATTGGCATCGCAAAAATCGACCTTGATACGGTTCGGGATCTCCAAAAGGAACTGCATGAACCCTCGAATAATGAGGAACTCATATCATACTTTTATCGAGAGTTTTCAAAGTCAACCTGGTACACACATCTTCCGATACGACTGGATTGTAATGTCATGAATGAAAAAGATCTCACTTACACTGTTAACAACACGTTCGATTTTCTCCTCTATGTCTATAAGCGAGACTTTTTCCCGGCTCTTCGTGTTAAAAAGGAGTTTCGGGGTCGAGTTGAAATCTGTTGGCCTCACAATTTAGGACATAATACCGTAATTTCGGCTCAGGTGAAAATCGATGATGACGTTCTGCAAACGATTGACACAATCTGGTATGATATCTACTCCCAGTTCTACATGAAACCGGGATATCGAGATCAATATAACATCTATGTCGGTAATATTCCAGCGCTGGAACAGTGGTCTGACTTTCTTCCCGAGTACACAACTAATGTTCCACAGCCATTCTATCATGCTCGAGATCCATCTCTCGCGATTCCTCTTATCTACTGTTCTCTCTCAAAGGTCACCTATCATTATAAGATTCGGGCTCGAATTTCCGATCTTCTTCGAATGAGACTCTGTGTTGACAATGAACCGGAAAGGCCTGGAGACTATTATGATAAAGGACATCGGTGGAGAAATATTCCATGTAATCTTAAGTATATTGAGGGGGCTGATTCAACGGGAAAACTGAGTATTCCTGAACTTTGGGGACGCTATGTCTATCTCACGGATGATGAGAGAGAGTGGGTCAAGTGCAACTTTAAGGAAACGGGACGAATCTACTATATTGACGATGTCATTCCCTGTAAGGCTGTGAATGGTGGTAAGCTCGGATTCAATGTGTCCGTTGATCTTGACTGTAAGACGCCATGTAAGGCTCTCTTTTGGGTTGCTGAGAACTTGACAGCGAAAAAGAATAACAACTTTTCCAATTACACGACAAATGCTGAGAACTTATACATCGGATGGAATCCAATCTCCATGTATAGTCTTAACTATAGTGGAACGTCCCGTTTTGAAAACATGTCAAGTGACCACTCTGATAAAATGGAACCCTGGTACCACTTTTTAAGTCCTCCCTCCGAGCCTGGATATAATGTTTATTCGTTCTCAATGCTCTCGACATCTCTGGATGCTGAAGTTGGTCTTGTTATGGCCGGACTTAAAACATCTCTCATTGTCTCTCTCGGAAATATGGATCCATTTTTAAAGCCTGTCCGGTCAACTGATAGTAAGCCCATTATTGAAGAACTTGAACAAGATTCGATCTCCAAAATGAGTGGAGATGATGAGTTTATGGTTCATGCTCGTCTTCTTGTGACCAAGAAATTGACATTTACATTTAACGCCGATAAAGACCGATTCTTTTTGACCGTCTCTCCAAAGTAAGTGTCGAACTCTTGTCTATCTCTATTTCAAGAGAGATAGACAAAAGTTTTATTCGGTCGAGAAATAGTCTTACTCTTACGAAGTCTTACTCTTTAGAATTCTCCAACCAAGAAAGATTGCAATAAGGACGAGGAAAAGAAGAAGAAGAATTCGAAAACCATGAAGAGTTCCGCTCTCTCGGAGGTTTTCATTTCGAATTTCTTCAACACGAGATGGCACCTCTTCAAGAGACACAAATCCTCCGAGAAGTTCCTTATAGACCTGAAAATCAGACGAATAGGAAATTAAGTTGACTTTCTTTGCTCCAAGTCTCTTCAGTTGCTCCTTTTCCGAATCCGTAAATCCGGTAAAAGACTTCCCCGGTAATGTCTTCACATCGAGAAACACAATGATATGGTCACTATTGGTGCACTCATGAATTCGTGTAAACTGGTAGCCTCCATCTAACAAAGTGTTATCATAGATGGCCCACACAAGAGTATACTGACAAAAGAGATTTGGAGGTAGAACGGAATTCGTCTTGTCTTCACTTCCCGATAGAATCGGAAAGAGATGCTCTTCAGGGGAGAAGTCTCGAAGAGGCTGAAGAGAGCCGGCACAGATAACTGAACACGCTGGTTCCATACATTTCAACCCATGATTGGAGGGAGCGAGACATCCCCCAAAATAGGCCCCAATCGTGCCAGGTTCGGGTGTTGGCAGATCTTTAAATCTCTTTCTAACTTCGTCATAAAAGAGAGAGTAAACATCTGTATCATAGAGATCTGAAACATACCGGACAAGTGTCCGATAATCTTCAGCATCTTGTCCGGTGAGACTTCGCAGAGGAAGAGAAGACTTGAGACGAAGACGATCGAGACGCTCGCAAATGTCATTCAGTCGGATAATTCGAAGATTGGAATGGGAATCTTTAATTCGAAACTCCTGAGTTTCTGGAAAAAAGGAGACCTGTTTTGACGTCTGAGACGGTTTCGATTGATGTTTCTTTCTTTCTTTCTTGGGAAGTATTTGTGACATTTTAATCTCTTGAAAAGGATCTTTTTTGCCCCATTTCGAAATATCTTTCTTTCCGTTTCCGAAGAAAAAGTGTCATACTTAGTCTCTGACTTTCGAGATTAAGGATTTCCGGAAAAACGGAAGGTATCGGAGGAAAAGAAGACATTCGAATCTGAAATTAAAAAAAATTGACTCAAGATATTTTGCACGAAGAAATAAAAAGTTTTTCTCAGTTCGCAATGGAAGGATTTGTCCCGGAAGAGGAAGAGGTACCTAAAAGAGAACCCTATGATAACGATGTTACACTTTTATATAAGTGGGCCGACTTTTATAAGATTCCAACCAAGTATATTATTGTTACGGAGACGGAGGAGGAACTGAACTATATCGCAATTCCAGGCATCATTGATGAACTTCTTGAAGAAGGAAAATCTCTTTGGGAGATATATTCGACGATTCCGAATATCAATAGACAAGACGTGATCATGTTTGCCTATGAAATCGAACAAGAGAGAGGATCTCTGGATCAAGAGAAGATGCTCGAAACAATTAATGAGTTTCTTTCAGAGGTGTCGGGACAAGAGGGGGGTCTCTCACGTTTTCGAGACTGGTCAGAATTTGTGACTAACTATGAGGTATGGAAACGTGAATTTGACGAATCCCTTGAACATGAGAAAATAATTCTCGAGGATCTCAAGAGAGTTCTCGAGGTCTTGGAAAGACTTTCGCCACTTCCAGTGTCCCCCATTACCTTTGATGAAATTACAATCGAGGTGACACCCCAAATTCTTTCAGAAGATAAGGAACAGCGTCCTGTTGAGCCTCCCGATGGAATTGAAATTTTTAATCGAGCGCGACTGAGTAAATATGTTCCCTATCTTCAGTATAGTTCTTCGACCCAGGATTATTATAAACTCTATCGAGGAGAAACTCTTTATCAAACTCTTCATTATGAAAACATTCTTCCATCGAGTTTGAAGACGCCTGAACGGAACATGATGTTGATGACAGTTTGGACAGGGAAGGGAGACATCAGTGCGGCGTTAAAGGAGTCCTTTTTAAGTGGAACGTACACATTATCAAATAACATTCTGACGATTAAGACACCTCTGACTCCGGAACAGAATGAAACATATGTTCTCGACCGTTTGAAGGAAGCGTTTCCAACCTTAACATTAGATCGTGGAAAGGAAGTTAATGTTCATGGAACCTTCTATATTTATGGGATTGAGATTTCTGAGATCTCTCTTCTTGATATTATCTTGACAGATCCTCTCTTTTATACATATCTCTATATTGATGAGTCCAATCTGTCTTATGCGAATAAGGTCCGTCTCTACATCCACTATCGTCCCGTCGTTGCTCTCTATGATGAAGTGGTTCCTCAAAGTGCAGGGGGATATCGTCAGAAGACGTCCGTTTCCGAACTTCTTTCGTCAACGGTCAATGTTAAGTTGAAACAACTTTATTCGGAAAAGGGAGGGACCTATCGGGAATATGATCCCCAATCTCCTGGAGGTTATCGAGAAGTTGTTCTTGAACCTGGAACAGCCTATCTTCAAGTTCGGATCATTCGAGCGACGTCAAGACGCATTGTCCGAAACTTTGTTGAAATCTTTCGTCGTCTTCTTTCCTTCTATCGAGAGAGGAAGAGAGCAATTGACGATGAGTATCGCGCCGTTATTCCCGAAATCGACACCATCGCTCCGCGGTTGCGTCTTGACACCGTTCCCCGAGAGATTGTTTCTCCAACATCTCCGAGTCCTCGATCTCCTCGGATTGTTCCATCCTCACCGGGAGGAATTGAGCCTTCAGAAAATCTTATCATTGAGACACGTGTCACGGTTCCGGGCCCCGGACGAGGTCGACCCACGGAATCCTTGGCGGAGCTTCAAGCTCTCGCACCTCAACTCTTCGTCTCGGGTTATGCACGAAAAGTCCAGCCCAAATATCAAGTAAGTGCCATCCCGGAAAGTCAAGTTATTCAGGGAGAGGACGGTCTGTATTACTGGAAAGATGCCTACTTCATCAAAGGAGGAGTAAGATATCCTCGTCAGGTTCTCAAGTTTCCTCCCTACTATGACAATCAGCCGGACGTCAAGCCTCCCGAAACGTGGTATTTTGTCTGTTTGAATGATGAGGCCCCGTATCCCGGTGTTACGGAAAATAAGATCGAACCGTCGAAGAAAGGAATCGACAATCGTCAACTGTTTCCCTACATTCCCAAATGTTTTGCCAAGGATCAAATGAATCCAATGGCAAATACTCATTACAATCAATACTATCGGGGAATTCCTCGAAGAAAGGCTGGAGGTGCCCAGAGTGAACGCGGTCTCATTACCGATAAAGTTCTTGAACCCAATGAGACAGGCATTCCCCCAAAAACAATCTCAGCCCTTCTTAAAACCTATACGGAACAATCTGGAATCTTCTATCGTTTTGGTGTTCCCCGAAGTAAGAATTCTCTTATTCACTGTGTTCTGACGGCTCTTGATATTAAAGAATACTTCGATCTTCCCCCTGAAAATCGTGAAGACTTCGTCTTAAAGATTCGTCAACATATTTTGGCCACAATTCATCCCGAACTTCTTCGACAGGAACTGTATGATTTTCGTCGAGAGAACATTATGCGAAATCTCGCCGATCCCAATATCTTCTTTGATCCAAAGCTCTATTATCGGGCCCTTGAGGAGATCTTTGATGTAAATATTTTTGTCTTCGTTCCTCCCTCTTCCGTTGAGAAGTCCGTGGAGCAACTCGAACTTCCTCGAGCAAAACTCTTTTCCGCTCGCCCTTACCGTGAAGAACGAGATACAATTCTCATTTATAAACACACTGGAGCCTTCTCCGAGCCCCTCCCATATCCTCAATGTGAACTTCTCATTGAAGAACTTCCTGACCGGTCCATCTTTAAACGTTTCGGCCCCCAAATGACCGAAATTGTATATGAGGCTCTTCAGAAAATGAATCCAGTCTACTCCTGGACTCTTCATCGAGATGTCGTTTCCGATCCGGAAGGAAACCTCGTCGAAACAGACTTCGTTGTCCCCCGTCTTAACTTATTCTCGGCCATTGACTACTTCGGACTCACTCAGCGCTCGGCCAAAGCCCAGTTTATCGATGAATATGGTAAACTTCGAGCTCTTCTCGTTCCCACCCTCTCTGGAGATGTTCCTATCATCGTTCATCCATCCCAACCAGAAAATCTTCCCATTCTGGATCGAATCGACCCCGTTCCAATTTCTTCCGTTCTGGCTCTCTTCCCGAATCAGGAGCCCGTCGCCCGCTCCACCAATGAAAAAGGCCAAACAACCGGACTCTGGTATTCGGTTCTCGATATTCCCTTCGGAATCTATGTTCCTGTCATTCCTACTTCCGAATATGGAGAGTTAAATCTTGGACCCCCCAATCCGATTATGACAAGTGGAACACCGGCAGTGGCACGTCTTCGACGTCTCCGACGCACTCTTTCTCTTATTTTACAGCTCCTCGAATGGATCTATGTTCTGGCTCAACCCATTACTCCTCAAGAGTTTTCTCGTCAATACTTCACGCTGGGTCCCCCCACCGATGACACAGCAACCTACTACGATTTTAGGTCGATTTCTCATAAGCTTCCCAAGGTATCGACCGCAAGAGAAGCTATTTCAGCTCTTGAATCTCAAGTACCCACTCTCTTCCAAAAAGGAAAAATCGTTCTCTATAGTAAAAAGTTTGCATCCAAGCTTGAACAACATCTTCTCTCCTTTGATCGCCGTTATCGTCCACTTCCGATTCCCCCCTCCAAACCCGGTGAAAATGAGTGGCCCCGTCGTACTCATCTCGACGGACTCTTTGAAGAGGAAAGCGACTTTCTTTCAGATCCTCACGTTCTTCTCTTTATTGGTGAAAGCAATTTCCAAAACTGGATACAGTCTCTCTCTCGGGCAATACAACTCCATATCCGAACCAAACTTGATCTGGCCGATGGTCTTCTTGAAGAACCCTACCTTTATATCGCCCCAGATAAGAAGATCTACCTCATCCAAAATGTCTACCGGGGAGAGTTTCTGCGTGCAATGGAAGTCGCCTCTCAGTGGACGTTAAATCGAATTAATCCGGGATCTAACGCCCCTCCCTTTCGAGGCGATCTTCTGGTTCATGTTGTCTATGGCATTTCAAAGGCTGAAACACCCATCGTCATTGAAGACCAATCCTATGGCAATCCCGAATATTTACAAATTTTGACTTACGGTCAGCCCAACGAACCCTCCGTTCGATATGGGGCGATGCTTCCTCTTCTTTAATTCCTCGACGGAGGTTTTCTCTCAACAACTCTTCAAAGAAAAAGAAAAGAAGAGAAAGAATTCTTTCCGATGATGAAAAGAGACACCATCTCGCCGCTCTTCAAAGAAAATCCGGACATGTCGATATCTCTCTTGGATTTTAATGACAAGGTTGAAAAACTTAAAGACCGTCTTGTCTGTTACTTTAACATTCCCAACTATTGGAAGACGCTTCGTGAAATTAACCTTCTTCTGGATGACATTAATGACCTCCCCCTCTCTCATGGTCTCCGCTTTATAAGAACGGGAAGTTCGTATCCATGGGAACAGCCAAAAGGGGAATATGTTAATCTAAGTACTCTTCTTCAGCGTCTTTCTTCGGATGTTGAGAAATATCTCGACGAGACGGAGAAACTTCTTTCTCAATGCCATCAACTTACCGTCCAACAGTTAATTCGTCTTCAACGCTCGTTTCGAGAACGTTACTATTCGCCAGAAGGAAGTGGCTTTGCTGACGCCAAAACTCGATTTGAACAACGAAATATACTCTCTAACTCTTCTCTCAATGACATCTTTTGGGGAAAAGATGTCATTGATATTCAACGTTTAATCGAGGACAACAATCTTTGTCGGTTTATCGTCTTGACGTTTCGTCGGGACGTCGAAGACACTCTTTAAACGAGGAGAATTCGAAACGAGACGATCGGTTGTCTCCTTGGAAGGAGACCTTTCCTCCGGAGTCGGAAGAGAAAGAATCTTCAGTCGTGGAAATCGTGTTCTTCGGATGAGATGTCGAACAAGAGAAATGTCTTCACCATCTCGAAGAATGTAGAGCATCATGGTGACCGGTTTCGAAATACTCTTAAACTTACACCGGTTGTGAGGTTTATATCCAACATCTTTAAACTCCTCCAACTCTTTCCGATATGCAACCTCAAACAGCTGCTCAATGGGATTAATCATCATATGTTCCAAGTAATACAGGTAGTCGATCTTCTCTTCCTGAGGCGTGGAAAGTTGTTCCAAATAGGTCTCCGGAAGACGCATTTTTAATCCAATCTTCTCATCCGGATTTGGTGTGGACACAATCAGATATTCAAGACGATCTCCCGGATTGGCCGGCTTGCCTATCTTTCTCAGTTGGTCCGAAAAAACCTTCATAAAGTAGGAATCTTGTTTATAGTTTGCTCCCAGTGTCCGAATGATAATTAAGTCCTTATATGAGATCCGACCCTCGATAAGTTCCTTAACCGCGTCAATAATAATGTCCATCGCCTCAACCATGGATCCCTTTAGAAGAATATGTTTCAGCAGGCGGAGATAAACGTTCCGAATCCATTTACAGTTGTCCCGTCGAGCCAAAATGATGCCGCGTTTAAAAATGTCCTTATCCTCCGTCTTATGCTTTCCGTTCTTATCAATAAGAACGGCCGCATACTTTTTCTTTCGAAGACAGAGAAGACGCATGGCCTTTTCAAACTCCATTCGAAGCGGAGGAGGAAAAAGTCCCGGAATTCCCTTTCTCGGATTGCCACTTATCTCCTCGGAAAGTCTCATGCCCCATGAATGACACTCCTTCGGATCCTTGATGTTAAGATCAACCATACACGAATCCGTATCACCATAAACGATCTTTGACTGATATTTCGTCGCCAGATACTCACTGACCTTCCCAATAAGTTCGCGACCCTTATATGTGATGGCCATCGCTCCTTCAATCAAAGGCAGTTTGCCCCCATTAACTCCAAGAAACCCGAAAAAGGAGTTGGCCGTCACTTTCAGTGCGTTCTGTCTCTTATCCAAGATAATCTTTGTAACCGGGTCTTTCTCCGGAAGGAGGACCCACTCTCCCGTTTCCTCATTTCGAACTCCGTCAAGAAGACGTCTCACAGCTCGACGACGCTCAACAAGATTTCGAACGAGATGAGGAAGAAGACCTTGGGAAACCTCCGATTTAACGAACTTGAAGTGCCGGTGAACCAGTCTCTTCTTCGCCTTTTGGGATAGCTCTCCCGGTTCGTCACCTTCGTCGATGTCACTCTCCTCTTCATCGGAAGATCCCTCATCTCTCTGAGAATTTTTCGGAGAAACTGGAACTTCTTCCTGGTCAAAGTCTAAAACTGTACACTGGTCATCCGGAATGTCATTATCAAGTTCAGGAGGAACCAGTGTCGTCCAACAAATATTAAACGCCTGGATAATCGAGGGATACAACGAGGCAAAGTCAAGACAAATGATATTTTCATAGAGTCCCGGTATCGGATCATAAACAAAACCTCCGGCAAATCGTACATGAGGCACAACTCGATCATCAATGACATATCCCCTTTTAAAGGCAAGATCATAGATTTGAGAAAAACACCTCACCTGCTGTCCACGTGTAAACAAATCCATAACCGTCACTCCAACGATGTTTGACAACTCAATCAAACCTATCCAAACATTTAAACGGTCAAAGAGCTCAATGACAAGCTCAGAGTCTTGAATACAATATCTCATCACGCGAGTCATCTCTCTCTTCGCCTTGACCAGTTGTTCTTCGTTCTCTGGTTGAGCTAATGCCATCTTCATCTGATCATAGATGGCAAACATCTCCGCTGCCTTAATATCATGTTTGTCTCGATTCTCTCCCAAAAAGCTCCGCGACACCGTCCCCAAATCATACTTGTCCATTTTATAATCCCGTCGAATGAGAGGATAAAGATCAATGCTAATCCTCCCGTCCATCAAAAGAATGTTAATGTCATTATGTCCATAGGCTCCCGACCTCCATGACTGCGATTTCAGTGTCGGAATCTTTCCAAGAAGACGACCCATCGGCTGCCAGGTCTTGACTCGCCTCTTCAATCGAGCATCAAGATAAGAATAGTCAAATCCAAGAATGTTGTATCCCGTGATAACCTCCGGATCAAGTTCCCGCACAAGACGTGACATCTCATTGATGAGCTCCTCCTCACTCTTTACTCGAATAACGGTAACTTCGACATCGCCAGGTGTCGGCTCGTCCGGATCCCCCTTTTTCGGTCCCGGTCGTCTCGGCGATAGTTTCACGTCATCACAGTCACCCAAAAGAATCGCATATCGCTTTCTTGTCTCCGGTTGATTCGCCCGTTGATAAATAAGCGAGATAGCATAGGCAACATGAAGAGCACTGGTCTGATTCGGCATGGCCTTATAATTGGGCGAATAGCACTCAATATCAAAAGCCAGAATTCGAGGATATGTCACCCATCCCTTCGTCTCCTCCTCCGTCAAGGGAGTCAAGGTTCTCCAATTGCCAATATACTCTTTCTCCAGTGTTGAAATGTGTTCATCGGGAGGAACCTCTATCGCCTCAATCGTAAACCACTGAGAGTAACCGCAATCTCGAACCGTCAAAAGCTTCCGCACAATCGAAATCGACGTCTCCCACACCAGAAAAAAGATCATGCCACCAAGATCATCAATCCGATACGACTTCTTCGATAAAAGTTTCTCACAGTGTTGCAGAGACTTTAAGTTCTTAAAGAAGAGACGCATCATCGGATATTTCCTCGAACCCTTGTAATAGTACAACTTCGACAAATAGAGAAAGTTATAACCAATTGGCATATCCTCTTTCAGAACTTGACAAAGCCACTCAAAGACTCGCCGGACAGACTCCCCAGTCCACGACATCGGCTTCATATTAACATAGAGTGGCAACTCAACATGACAAAATGCCGGAAAGTCCTCCACACGAATTAACAGTGGCTCCGACTCACGATTAAGACACCACGCATGAATCGCCACATGCTCATCATGAGTAAAGGCATCTTCAACCGTCCAATCATATGCATGAGCTGTAACTTTACTCGCCATCTTTAACCTCTCTCCTTTCCAAAAAAAATTTCATTAAATCATTTTCCTTCACAACTGCGTCCTTTCTTCAATTATAACGTATGAATACTCCGTATTGACGGCGCAACCTCAATTGGACTGAACATATCAACACACTCAGAAGACACCTTCCCTCTCTTATCGAATCTCGACGCAGGAGGAGAAGAAAGTGCTGGTCTCAGAAAACGATCTTTCAACTCTTCCCGAAAACAACAGATCAACTGTTCCGTATTGTAGTCTCGAATATAGAAACCCGGACCCGTCGCAGACTCCAGTCTCCGATTTCCCGGTAAAATCATATCAAGATTTGACACGGAGCTCAAAATGACATCATCAATCACATAAAGATAGTCATCGGTAAACGCCTGCAGTTGAGCTGCAAGTTGCTCCAGTGAACAGTTACACGGAAGTGTAATTTCTGTCTTCCCTGGAAATGTTAACTTCATCCTTTATACGGCCGGATAGATTAATTTTTTTTGACTTCCGTTTGTTTTAATTTTCTCTCTCTCTCCTTTCTCCTTTAAAATGTAAAGTTGATTTTAATTTTCTCTCCCATCTCTCTCCTCTCCATTCTTCTCATTCTTCTCATTCTTCTCATTCTTCTCATTCTTCTCATTCTTCTCAATACAACAATTATCAAGAATGAGAAGATTAATCTTCTTACAAATACAGAACCGGTTGCTCGTGCTCTTGCTCTCTTCTTCGTTGTCTCTCCTCTTGCTCTCTTCTTCGTTGTCTCTCCTCTTGCTCTCTTCTTCGCCGTCTCTCCTCTTGTTGTTCAAGAGTAATGAGATCCTCAAACTCATCCGCAAGAGCTGTCGCTATCTCCTCCGTTTCCCGAATATATTCGGAACACACAAGATGTCGTTGTAAGATCTTCTGATGATCTCGATAGGAATATGGGGAAGAAAAGTCAATCTTCAGATCCCGGTAATCCTGCTCAAAAAGACGAATCATATCCTCATCAGCCTCAATCTGATATTCTCTCGGTTCGGAAACGTTTCGTCTTACCAATCGACCATTTTGACGAAGATAGATTCTCCACCATAAAACTAACAGCTCCCAAGTGTAGACAACTCGACCTTTATATCTCGGTAGATAGTCAACTCCCATAAACCGAGCAAGTCTCTCGTCAAGAAAACAGAGCCGCCGAAATCCACTCACCATGATAGGCGGAGATCGAGATTCGAGGCGCTTCTGATATCTTCTTCTCACCTCTTCCGGTTGATAATACTCTTCTCGGGCCGCCTCCAGTTCTTTTTCAAAAAGAGAACGATATGTCGACATTCTTCGACTCGTCGAAAGAACACGCGCAATATCTTCCGGAGGAAGTTTCTCAAAAATCTGAGCACCAACTTCCAGCGGGATCTCCTCAAGATAGGAGAAGTGTCTCTCAGGTTCCATTGACATTTTTATAATCTCGGGGATTTTTTTTCTCTCGTCTCTCCTCTCTTCGAGAGAATCTATTTTTGATCGAACTCCCCCTTCAAGTCAGAAGAAAAAAGATCATGGAGACATCGGAACCTCCGTATTATTTAATGTCTGAATTCGACGAGTCCTCCCAAGGCTCGGCGAAAGACAGAACTCTCCTCTTTCAGACGCCTGGAGAACTCGATATCTTTCTTCGTCGCCTCTACATCTACTTTGATCGGAAAGGCTTCTATTGTATTGTCCTTTCCTCCCTTGTTAACTGTCTCTTTATGAGTCTCATCATCTTCTTTTTACTTGTCTTGGGAGCATTTCTTGACACCTCCGTCCTCTTTTCCAGTCAAGATCTCACCTCCGCCTTCGTTTGGGACGTTTCTCGAATTTCTCCTCTTCTCTGGGTAATTACAAGTGTCTTCGGTGTCTTCCTCTGTTGGCAGATTATCGCCTCTCTCCGAGAAATTTGGGACATGTTCGAGATCTCCCAAATTTATACCTCAGATCTTAAAATCCCCGATTCTCAACTTCCCTTTCTTGAGTGGTCAGAGATCCTTCAACGTCTCTCAAGTCTGGACAAGTATCGTCCAATTTCCGAAGAGTTACAAAATCCTCTCTCTGTTACTCTTCGCATTCTCCGAAAAGAAAACTACCTCATCGCCCTCTTCAATCAAGATCTTCTTCAGATGAACCTGCCCTGGACTCAGTTCATTTTCTATACAAAGGTCTTAGAGTGGACACTCGAGTACTCTCTGTGGAGTTTTCTCTTTGATGAAAACTTCCAAATTCGTCACTCCATCGTCTATTCCACAAAGGAGAGTCGTCTTTCTCTTGTTAAGATCTTGAAAAAGCGTCTTTTCATCTTCGGTCTGTTTAATCTCATTCTGTCTCCCTTCATCTTCCTCTATCTTGTCATCTACACTTTCTTTCGCTATGGCGAAGAAATCCGCGCACAACCGTCCTATTTAGCCTCTCGATCCTGGACTCGTCACGCCCTCTGGAAGTTCCGCGAATTCAATGAACTTCCACACATCTTCCGTCGACGTATCGCTAAAAGTCTCGAGCCCTCTCGCTCCTATCTCGCCCAATTCTCCAGTCCTCTTCTCAGTATTGGAGCTAAACTCTTTCTCTTTATGAGCTCATCCGGTGTCGCCTTTCTTCTCGTGTTAGGTTGTATTGATAGCAATCTCTTTCTGTCCGGCACGTTCTTTGGACAAACTTTCCTCTGGTATATCGGTATCCTGGGTATCGCCGTCGCCGTCTTCAAGTCTTTCATTCCTGATGAAAGTTTTGTCCCAGATCCAGCTAAACACCTCTCGGAGGTTCTCCGAGAAATTCACTACTCTCCAGAAGAGTGGCTTAACAACCCCTCCTCTCCTTTCACTCTTGCCGAATTTAAATCTCTCTTTCGTCTCAATGTCATCATCTTCCTTCAAGAGTTAATCAGTGTTCTTCTCGTCCCTTTTATCTTAATGGGAAGTATCTCTAACTGTCTTGACGATCTTCTTCTCTTCTTCTCTCAACACACTCAAGATCATCCCAAACTCGGTCACATTTGTGACCTCGCCAACTTTCAGCAACTTCCAGCTCACGACTCCACCTATCATAACAAATTACAACACTCCATTCTCACCTTTCGAAAAGCCTACCCCTCCTATGAACTCAGCAATACTTCTCTCGTCTAATCCTCTCTTCCTTATTTTTCTATCTCATCTTTCGAGAAAAATAAGGAGTATCTCCCTCTTTAAAAAAGACTATCATATATATTCGACCTCAAACCACTCACATTAATTAACCCTGACACTCTTGAAAGTGGCTGAAGTCCTCTTCCGTCACTCTTTACCACATATATAATATACGGTCCAGATACAAACTCGATCTTCTGAAATTTAAACGCAAAAACTATCTTGTCAACCTCTTTCTCGATTGACTTCTCGATTAAAATCGCCCACCAGTTAAAGTCCCCATTCAAGTCCGTCACCGATCGATAAAGTTCATGTGTCTCCGTTCTCCCCCTCGATTGCTCCAAAGAAAAAATCGCGCTCTTCAGATATCCAAGCATGTCTCCTTTCCAATATACCTCTCCAAATCTTTTGACGTATAGATAATCTTTATCATCAAAGGACAGTCAGGACATCGAGCTATCTCCTCCCCCTGTTGTAATTCTTCCAAACTTATCGTAAACAAACTCCCGCACGGACATGGATAGGTAAATCTCCGATCCTCCGGATGATATTCCAAGTCCTCAATCTCAATCTCGTCGTAAAAAGAAAACGACATTCCCCTCTTTTCTTAAAAAGTCAACCTTTTTAATTTTTTTTTCTTAGTTTCAAATTTCATCTATCTCCTATCTTATCCATTTTTCATTTGAATTCTCCTAACTCTAACCATCCTTTGATTTCCTCCTATCCAACACATTAATTCAATACCAAGATCGTTACTGTTTATAATCAGCTCCAAATCCAATGAAACTAAATATCGAATATCTTCTGGAGCAAATTTGTAAACATCAAACACCAAATATCTGCAATTCATCTATAGACATCAACCACCAGATATCTGAAATTCATCTATATACACTCGATATTTAAAGTTAAACTGTTGACATCAACCACCAGATATCTGAAATTCATCTTTAGACACTCGATATTTGGTGTTAATCTGTTGACATCAAACACCAGATATCTGAAATTCATCTATATACACTCGATATCAGACATTCGGAGTTAATCTGTTGACATCAAATACCAGATATCTGAAATTCATCTATATACACTCGATATCAGACATTCGGAGTTAATCTGTTGACATCAAATACCAGATATCTGAATTCATCCATAGACATCAAACACCAGATATCTGAAATTCATCTATATACACTCGATATCAGACATTTGGAGTTAATCTGTTGACATCAAACACCAGATATCTGGAATTCATCTATAGACACCAGATATTTGGAGTTAAACTGTAGACATCAAACACCGGATATCCAAAATTCATCTATAGACACCAGATATCTCGAGGAAATTTATAGACATCAAACACCAGATATGGTATTCATTTATAGACACCAGATATTTGGAGTTAATCTTTAAACATCAAACGCCAGATATTTGGAGTTAAACTGTAGACATCAAACACCAGATATCCAAAATTCATCTATAGACACCAGATATCTCGAGGAAATTTATAGACATCAAACACCAGATATGGTATTCATTTATAGACACCAGATATTTGGAATTAATCTGTAGACATCAAACACCAGATATCTAAAATTCATCTCATCTATAGACATCAGATATTTGGAGTTAATCTGTTGACATCAGACACTCGATATCTAGATATCTGGTATTTATTTATAGACACCAGATATTTGGAGTTAAACTGTATACATCAAAAACTAGATATCTGAAATTCATCTATAGACACCAAATATCTCGAGGAAATTTATAGACACTCGATATTTGGAATTCATCTATAGAAACCAGATATTTGGAGTTAAACTGTTGACATCAAACACTGGATATCTGGAATTCATCTATAGACACCAGATATTTGGAGTTAAACTGTTGACATCAAACACCGGATATCTGGAATTCATCTATAGACACCAGATATTTGGAGTTAAACTGTTGACATCAAACACTGGATATCTGGAATTCATCTATAGACAAACGCCAGATATTTGGAGTTAAACTGTTGACATCAAACACTGGATATCTGGAATTCATCTATAGACAAACGCCAGATATTTGGAGTTAAACTGTTGACATCAAACACTGGATATCTGGAATTCATCTATAGACAAACGCCAGATATTTGGAGTTAAACTGTTGACATCAAACACCGGATATCTGGAATTCATCTATAGAAACCAGATATTTGGAGTTAAACTGTTGACATCAAACACCGGATATCTGGAATTCATCTATAGAAACCA
>FWPU01006282.1_pt1 | contig 24104 bp, 17 predicted proteins | sample 2228361 | NCBI WGS metagenome assembly FWPU01 (sample SAMEA103939777, study PRJEB20133) | metagenome
GCACATCCCACCGTGGAGTTGGCTCGGGCTCATAAACCCAGCCATGCCCGGCAGTCCTCAGAGCTATCTCGTTGAGAATATCTCTTACTGTCATGCCTTCAAATTTGAAGTCTATATAAAGTTCTATAGGCCCAATCGGGCCTCCTGGAATACTACCTGCTATACCGCCCCTGCCCACATAGAGCTTTCTAACCAGTTCCGGAACGAATTCGCTAATACTTTGTATAAGGTTTTCAGGTGTGGTATAAGCCTTAACAACCACTTTCTTGGCTTTTATATTCATTAAGTTCGATGGATCCTCTTTAGCTCCGACAGGGAACACGTTTATTAAGTTTGTAAGGGAGACGGACATCCTTCGATACCTCTCCCAAGCATAGCGTTTGTCCTCTGAAACCAGAGCGTTAAGAACTTCCCTGACAGATGCATCACGAAGGTTAACTGAAATCTTGCCTTCCTCTTCCCCATTTTGACGAGGCGCTTTCTCCAGGCAGACCTGAATCCCCCAAGCATGCAGCTCCCTTAAAGCCTCCTCCATTGTTGCATTGCTGACCTGAAATTCAGGAATCTTTAAATCCAAAATATCTTGCGCAATTAGGTTCACCCACGATAGAGCCATAAATGCTGCCGCTTTAACTACTGAATTTCTAAGCGAAGGCAGTTTAAAAACTTGAATTGATGATAACCTATTTTCGCCAATGTCCGAAAGATAAGCTCTATGGCAGAGCGATATCGAGGATCGAATAGGATAGGCATGGACCTCTCGGTGAAAAGTGAAGGCGAACATAGCCCTCCTTATCTGTTGGAACGCTTATCTCTCTCGTGTATATCAATTTTTCAGGATTCTCAAGCTCTTCTTTGCTGCATTGTTTCTGGTTGATAACTGACATAGTGTCTATCGGTTTCACTTTTACTTTGATATGTTGTGTCCCGGAGCTAACATCAACAACAACAAGATGGTTTGCTTTTTTCCAGCGATCAACGAAGGCGAAAACAGCCTCATCAAGCCAAAAGATACTCGACGACGCGAGAGTATGTGCTTGTGATTCGTCGTTGACATTAATAGGTTCATAGAGCCCGCTCTTTAGATTTTCCATCGGGTAAACTGGTATGCCAACGTTAATTTTATCACCACGACCTTGGCTGGCTTGTGTTCTATTCTGCGATGGTGATTTAAATAAATCATATGTGAGGTAGATATAGCTAAACGGCGTCGAAAATCTGGGAAGCAATTTCACATATGCTGTGAACCTGCGGTTCTTCGATATGCTAGGGAAATGACAATAGAAAAAATCTATTACAGAACCAACATCTAGATCCACCACATTCACAGCCCTTACTGTACCGCTCACGCTTCCTATAATTGCCGCGCGCGATATATTTGCTATAACGATCTCATCGACCTGTGCTGTTTCGTTTCCAATAGCGAATTCCTTTTTAAGTCCCTTAAGTTTATCGGTAATTTCAAAAACAAAACGTCTTTTTCCAATGCAATCGCCACACGGCTCTACTCTCTTTAATGAGATAGTTAAAAAGTCGAATTCTGCTGATACCTGTTTTTGTAATTCAGGATTAAATGTTATTTGATGCTCTTGTGTGGCGAGAGATGCTATACCTACAGAAGATGTACTAAACAATGATAAGGCTATGAATATAATAAAAGTTAATTTTCTCCTATCTAATGCTCTCATATCTCTTTTCACGTTTATCTCCAGCTCAAATCGACCTAATGTTAAAAAGCCAAACTCATTTATCTTAGACGAATCGTCACGAAACTGCCTAAATCTAAAACATCCGAGCATCTCGAGTCCGTCGTATAATTGTCCAATTGCGTTTCCGGGCACCCAGGGCATAGATCAGTAACAGTTTTTATCGTTCCAGGATTTGCACCTAATCCAACTATAAGAACTTGATCTCCGCAGTTTAAATGAGGATGGCCAGACATCCGTGCTACAGTTGCGTCGCTCAGCCCTTGTCCAGAACAGGCCGGAACAATTTGTTGTTGACGAAAGCTTCTCCCTGAGGAATTGGGCGGGGGATTTCGAGATGGCTGTATACAAAAGACCTCGCGAACCACATCCCCAAAATTAATAGATCTGCCGCTTCCGTTTAAATTTACCTGACTTATGAAATCGCTACGTAACGTGGTGGATGTAAAAGCGCAAGCCGCGTTGGTAATAAACGCATCCTCAGGCAGTCCGGTACAGGTTGCTTCTGATGGTGTGTTGTACTGGGAATGCCGATAAGTTCCGAGCACACGAAAACTCACACCTCTGGTGTCAGTGCCAGTTACCCCGTTTATCGTCCAATCAGCCCTGACCGCTGTATATTGACGTGATGGAAGATTCGCAGGGTTAAAGGAGAGAATGTGGTTTCCTCCGCTCCGTACGGCGTCTGATAGAATTACGTTTCCGCCATCACCTATCAATGTTGCAACTAGCCTACCGCTAGCGGCGCTCGGGTGGAGTGATATTTCTATTCGATCCGACGTTATGTCAGCAGTTATGACTCGAACTACAGGTCCCACCGTCACCTGAGCTGGGCTAAATGAACTATTCGAGTCGCAAACCGATTCCTCACGCAGGCACTCGCAATCGTTGACAGCTATATTGTAGTTCCAAGATTTACAAGCTACCATGCAGGCGTCTATCGAAGCAGTCCCTGGCCACTTCAAGCGAACAAACGCGGCATTCAAGAAGCTGTCCACCACTACATCGGCAACAAACGAATTGCTGCTGTTGTAAAAGGCTTGAGCGCTCACGTCCTTAAAGGAGCCATCGTTGAAAAACAAAAACGCCGAAATGCTCTTGCTCTCCCCAACCTGGCCGGTTATGGAATTCGGCATAACATCCAAACGCGTGGCATTGGGCGGACAGGCCTGGCAACCGAGAGTGTGACTAACCCCTTCGGTTTCGCTGAAAATTAAAGCCTCCCCGAGCAGCTTCTTGGCTGACCCATGCACCATCAGCTTGGCCTGGCCTTGTGTCGCTTCGCCTGGTATCACACGCCCAAACTCATCTGGAACCCGCTCGTCCCTCAGCCGCTTTATGTCGATTTGCAGGACCTCCCCAGCCTTGAGCCTCTTTCCGGTATAAGTGTAATTCTGCCCCTCGAAGAAAAGAAAGACACAGTAATCTGCCTCCTTCTCGCTCGGGTTCATGATGTTAAGCTGTGTGTTGTAGCCTCCATCAATCCTCCAGGGGAAGCTGAAGCCAGGATGCCCTTCAGATGCCGGGTCCTTTGGCCTCGACTCGATAGCTAAGCTTCTCATTCGATCTATGCTCACCAGCTCGGCCAACAGGGCATCGGGACTTGCCGAGACCAGCTCAAGCCCAGCCCCATTAACTTCAAGAGGGCCTAAATGCTCGCGCAAGTCTACCAACCTGGATTCGGCCGGGCCAAGGCTGATAGTAGAAGCTTTGAGCAGCCTGGCCTCACCGCTTTGATTGTAGTGAACGATCACATCGACATCAAGCGCCTCTGGCTTTGTGTTCCTCAGCACTAGATATGGCGAAAAGTCCAAACCCCCTAACTTCAGGCCAGGGCTGAACAGTTTAGAAGAGGAACGCCTGGCCAGATCAACGAAAGCGATGTTCGAGGAAAAGCCTCTGGCCCTCTCCTCCACAATCCCCTGGACTAGCAAATCTCCAGGGCTGCCATCGTGAGCTATGCTGATGCCGCCAACGCCTGACCCCTCCTTGCCGATGGCCCGCAATGCTTCATCCAGGCTCACCAGTTCAGTCTCGTGCGGCTTTAAAATCCTGCCCCTCCCTTTGAAAGCCACACCCGCCACAGTAATCGTCTCGCTGACCTTTAAGCTCTTCTCGCTGGTATTTGACAAAACAACTTTAGCCCTTGTTCCAGCAAAGGGGAGCCAGAAGAGTGCTTCGAGCCTGGATGATGAGAAAAAGCTTCTGTTTACAAACAGGCTGCTCCAGGACAGGCTCAAGGCCCGATTGCTGATCACCATCTGGGCGGGGAGTTCAAGGGGTCGGCCCTGGTATTCGAGCCTGGCGCTGCCGAACCCCTGGTGCTCGGACCTCACCGAGGCAAGCATTTGGTTTAAGCTTATCGTTTTGCTCTCCAGCGGCTCGAGCAGCAGTTCCGGCAGCCGAAGCTCATCTCCAAGGTGGTTGTAAAGGGTCAATCTCGCCTCAATCGGCCTGTTGAGGGTATTATTGATGACCACGCTCGATTCGAAACCTTCGCCTACCGTCCAGTATGGGGCAAAGTAGGCTTGCAGGTTGCTCTCGACTTGCCCCTGGGCCACGAGGGAAAGGGATAAGAAAACAAAAGCTGCAATCGTATGCCTGATGCCAGGCCGATAGCTATACATAGGCCCCCTCCAAAATTAATCCGGCACCGTAAGCTCTCGGTCTTCAAAATCCCAGCAATGCGCGTATATTACAGGCTTTGCCCTGAAGAGTGTTAGCCAAAAATTGCTATTCTTGCGTCAAAAATTGCTAATTTTGCGACAGAAATTGCTAAATGCGGCAAATATTGCTATCTGCCTCGAACCTTCAACCTGTACTCCTTAGGCGTGCAGCCGACCAGCCGCTTGAAGCTCCGCTCCAACTGGCGCAGGTCGTTAAATCCTGCCCCCTCCGAAACCTCCTCCAGACCGAGCCAGGGGTTTTCTAAAAGCTCCCTGGCCTTCTCGACTCGGACTGCGGACAGGAATAATTTAAAGGTCACTCCTGTAGTCTGATGGAAGGTGCGGCAGAAGTAGTATCGGCTCATGCCGGATTGAGCCGCCGCATCCGAAAGCGCGATGGGGCGATGGAAGTTCTTCGCGATATATTGCAGGGCTTTTCTGATGCCTGGGTGGAAGTCGTTAGACAGTTCTAACCTCCCCGCGAGGATGGCTCTGGCCAAAGCAGACAGCTCGATGCGGCGGCTCGGCATGGGCATGTGCGACATCATCAATCTATGCGATTTATAGCACAGCAGGTGAGAGGGGTCAAGAAGTTTTTGAGTTTAAAGTTGCCTTTCTACGTGAAGGGTGGAATTGACCCAGATGTTGATCTTGCGACTCTGGCCCTTCCGATTGAAATCAAATCCTTCCCGAGGGGCCGCGCTTGAGGAAGCGGCCGTGGCCGGCGCGCCCGACGAACGCGCCGTTTTCAACTATCACCCGGCCGCGCGAGACCACGATCTGGGGAAGGCCGCGCACGCGATAGCCTTCGTATGGATTGTAATCGACGCGCATGTGGTGGGTCTTGGCGCTGATGGTCATCTCGGCATCGGGATCGAAAACAACTATATCGGCGTCGCTCCCCACGGCAATGGTCCCCTTGCGCGGGAACAGTCCGAAGAGCTTGGCCGGGGCGGTCGAGACCAGATCGACGAACCGGTTCAGGCTGAACCTCCCCCGAAGCACGCCGCCGTCATAGAGCAACACCAGCCGCGTCTCTATGCCGGGCGCGCCGTTCGGTATCTTGCTGAAATCGCCGCGCCCCAGCTCCTTTTGCTCCTTGAAACAAAACGGGCAGTGGTCGGTCGAGACCACCTGGAGGTGGCCGTTGGCCAGCCCCTTCCAGAGCACCTCCTGGTTCCATTTTTCGCGCAGCGGCGGCGACATGACGTATTTAGCACCCTCGAAATCGGGCCGCTCGTAATCCTCGTAAGACAGGAACAGATATTGCGGGCAGGTCTCGGCGTAAGCCGGCAGCCCACGTTCGCGCGCCTCTTTCACCTCGGCCAGGGCGTCGGCGCAGCTCAGGTGCACGATATAAATAGGCACGCCGGCCATCTCGGCCAGCGCCATGCAGCGCCCGGTCGCCTCGCCCTCGGCGCGCGTCGGACGGGTCAGGGCATGGTACTTGGGCTCGGTCTTGCCCTCGGCCAGAGCTTTTTTCACCAGCACGTCGATGGCGCCGCCGTTTTCCGCGTGCATGCAGACGAGCGCGCCGTTCTCGCGCGTGCGCAGCAGCGCCTTGAAAATGGTGGCGTCGTCTACCATGAACACGCCGGGATAGGCCATGAAGAGCTTGAAGCTGGTCACCCCCTCGCGCACCATGGCGTCCATGTCGGGGATTGCCGAGTCGGGCAGCTCGGTCACGATCATGTGAAAGGAATAGTCGATGGCGGCCTTTCCGTCGGCCTTGGCGAACCAGTTGTCGAGGGCGGCGCGCATGGTCTGGCCGCGGAATTGTATGGCGAAATCTATGATGCTCGTGGTCCCGCCGTAAGCGGCGGCGATCGTGCCGGTCTCGAAATCATCCGACGAGGTGGTGCCGCCGAAGGGCATGTCCAGGTGAGTGTGCACATCTATGCCGCCCGGAATAACATATTTGCCGGTTGCATCTATCTTCCGGTCGGCCTGCACATTCAGGTTCCTGCCGATAAGGGTAATGGTCTCGTCCTCGACGAAAATATCAGCGGTGTAATCGTCGGTCGCCGTGATTATCCTTCCGTTTTTAATCAGCAAGCTCATGCTTCCCTCCGGATAAGCAAGAGCGAGAGCAAGAGCGAGAGGGAGAGGAATCCTTTTGCTCTCGCTCTTCTCCCTTCCAGCGTTAGAGTTGCGCCAGACACTGGTCGAGGACCTTGATCGCCTGGTCCACGTCGCCCTTGCCGATGTTGAGCGGCGGCGAGAGGCGAATGACGTTGCCCCAGAGTCCGCCGCGGCCGATGAGCAGCCCCTTCTCTTTGCACAGCTCCATCAGCCGGGTCAACGCTTCTGGGGCCGGCTCTTTGGTTTTTCGGTCCTTGACCAGCTCAACTCCTTGCATCAGCCCCATGCCGCGCACGTCGCCGATGACCTGATATTTTTCGAAAAGCCCGTTGAGCTTTTCGCGGAAATAGTCTCCGACAACCTTAGCGTTTCTTCTCAAGTCCTCCTGCTCGATGACCTCGATCGTCGCCTGGGCAGCGACCGCCGTCACCGGGTTGCCGCCGAAGGTGGAGACAGTCAGGCCGCGCATGGCGTCGGCGACCTCGGGCACGGCGATGGTCGCGCCGATGGGGACGCCGTTGGCCATCCCCTTGGCGCAGGTGATTATATCCGGCTCGACCTCCCAGTGCTCGATGCCGAACCACTTCTCGCCGGTGCGCCCGAACCCGGTCTGCACCTCGTCGGCGATGAACAGGCCGCCGTATTTGCGGATGATTTCCGCAGCGATTTTGAAATACTCGCGGGGCGGGACGATGAAGCCGCCGGCCCCCTGTATCGGCTCGGCCAGAAACGCGGCGATTCTTCCCGAAGTGGTGGTCTGGATCAGCTCCTCGAGATCTTTAGCGCAGGCGACGCCGCAGTCGGGATAGGAGAGGTTGAGCGGGCAGCGATAGCAGTAGGGGCTCAGGGCATGGACGATGCCGTGGGCGAAGACCGCTGGAGGGCGCCAGGGCGCCTGTCCCGTAAGCGAGAGGGCGAGCTGCGAACGGCCGCTGTAGCTGTAGCGCAAGGCTACCACCTCGTAGCATCCGGTATAGACGCGCGCCGCCATTATCGCCGTCTCGTTGGCCTCGGTGCCGCTGTTGGTGAAAAAGCTCTTCTGCAGCCGGCCCGGCGTAATCGCGGCGAACTTCTCGGCCAGCGCGACCAGCGCCTCCGTGGGATAGAGCGTCGAGCTGTGCTGGAGCTTCTCGACCTGTTCCGCTATCCTGGCGGTAACGTTTTCGTTGCAGTGCCCGACGCTGATGGTCAGGATGCCGCCGAAGAAATCGAGATAATCTCGCCCGTCGATGTCGTAAACGTGCTGCCCTTTGCCGCGCACCAGGACGAGCGGCTCTTTGTAATAAACCGTGACGTTGGGGAAGAGATATTCCCGATGCTTGCGTATGATCTCGTCTTTAGTCATTTTCCCTCTGCGGTGAAAATTTACAGCTCGACCAGTTCATGATAGCTCTCGGGGCGGCGGTCGCGGAAGAACTGCCATTTATGGCGCACCTCGAGGATCAGGTCGAGGTCCAGGTCCGCCACCAGCAGCTCGTCGCGCTCGCGGCTGGCCTGGGCGACGATCTTGCCGTACGGGTCGCAGAAATAGCTCTTGCCGTAAAATTCGCCGATGTCCCAGGGGAGTTCGTGTCCGACGCGGTTGATCGCGCCGACGAAGTACTGGTTGGCGACGGCGTGCGCCGGCTGTTCCAGCTCCCACAGGTATTCGGAAAGGCCGGCGACGGTCGCCGAGGGGTTGAAGACTATCTCGGCGTTGTTCAAGCCGAGGGCGCGCGCCCCTTCCGGGAAGTGCCGATCATAGCAGATGTAGACGCCGACCCGCGCGTAGCGGGTCTCGAACACCGGATAGCCGGTGTTGCCGGGCTTGAAATAGAACTTCTCCCAGAAGCCGGGATGGCAATGCGGTATGTGGTGCTTGCGGTACTTGCCTAAATATTTCCCATCGGCGTCGATCACCGCCGCCGCGTTGTAATAGACGCCGGGCAGCTCCTCCTCGAAGATCGGCACCACCATGGCCATCTGGTGTTTGCGCGCCACCTCGCGCATAAGCTCGATCGTCGGGCCCGCCGGTATCGGCTCGGCCAGGGCGTACCAGCGGCTGTTCTGCTCGGCCGGAAAATAAGGGCCGTAGAAAAGCTCCTGCAGGCAGAGCACCTGCACCCCTCGCTCGGCCGCCTGCTCGATCATCCCGAGGTGCTTGTCGATCATGGCCCGCTTGATCGACTCCAGCGGCTCGGTTGCCGGCCTTTCGTTTTTAGCCTGGATCAGGCCGCAGCGTACTATCCTGCTCATGTTTCTTGAACCTCCATTTATTGAGCACGTGGAAGCCACCGCGCAGTTCGATGCCAGCGGCCTCGATGTTGCTAATGGCGCGCACGATATCTTGGTCCTTCATATCGCGGGTCGGATCGTTATCCTGGTAGACAGCCAGGATTCCGGGATGGTTAGGGTTCCTACTATGCAGCTCTTCAAAGTCATCGGGATCTTTTGTCAAGAGTATAAAATCGTTTGCTCTGGCAAACTCGAAGTGAACCGAATCGGGCTGACCTGCAGTGCGCGGGCTAGCTTCACCCGTATCGCTCCGGCTAGTTTCGAATGGCGTCATAACCTTATGACCAGCGTCGCAAAGGAGGCGAACTAAACGCTTGGAGTAGATCGACTCATCGAGATAGATCCTGAGGCTCAAGCGTATAGCCTTTCTTCTCGAGGCGTCGGCGTTCTTCCTCGGCTTCTCGCTCGATGAGAGCGCGGTTCTGCTCGTAATACTTCAAAGCCTCTTCGATTGCCTCAACCGGCAAACGGAGGTCGTCGGCGGCTTCGCCAGGTGTAAGGTTGTTTGCCTTAACCGTGCTGATAAGCTGGCCCACGGTAAGGTTACTGGCCTTGATGTAAGGCTGTCGCCGCCAGGAGTGTTCTCTGGCAACCAGATATTTCCAACCCGGCAGAGGCCTTTCTTCAGCCGCCAACTGCTTTTCTACTTGAACTGCTGCTTTCTCCAACTTGTCTATTATCTCACGCCAGTAGGGCTCCAGAGCTTGTTTTATTTCCGAGGCTTGCGGAAGCGACTCGCCCGGCGAAAAGGCATCGCCGAATACGCTCGATATTTCAGCCAGGACCCAGTCTTTATCGTAGATCGACACCCCCGCTCTGATGCAGGTCCTGACAATCCCTTCGGCCGGCGTTATGCGAGCGCTGCCGATCTGTTCAGTGCGATCGAGTTGTTCGACTAAATTCCTGGCAATCCGCTCTGCCTTTTGAAGCTGGGTCTCGGGCATGAAGGCCACCTTCCTCGCTCAAACTTCCGCAATTTTACCATTAAAGACGGGCTTTTTCACGGCACTGGCGCTGACCAGCAATCGTCCACCCTAACGGGCCCGGGCGCGGCGCGCGCGGGCTCCGGCGAACTCGGGGATTATCTCCCTGCCGTAGACCTCGACTATTCGCTCCTCATCGCCGCACATGAGATAGATATTGAACTGGGTAACGCCGATATCGAAAAGCTCCTGGAGCTTACGGCGGTGCGCTTCGGCCGGGCCGACCAGGCAGAAGCGGTCCACGACCTCGTCCGTGACGAACTGCTCGTTCTCGCTTCCCACCTCGCAGTGTTGCAAATAGTCGTATCCCGGACGGTTGCGCACGTAAGCGGTCAGTTCGACCGGCAGCTCTTCCGGTTTGTAACGCGATATCAGGTCAACGACGTGGTTCGAGACCAGGGCCGGGAACCAGCGCACATGCTCGCGCGCCTTTTCCAGGTCGTCCGATACCCAGGCCGGCGCTGCGCTCATCACCTCGATTTTAGAAAAATCTCGTCCCGCCTCGGTCGCCCCCTCGCGCGCGAATTGCAGGCACCATTTAATGAGATGAGGGTCGGCGAACTGGAGCACGATGCCGTCGGCGATGCGGCCGGCCAGACGGAGCACCTTCGGCCCGTAGCCGGCCACCCAGACGGGCAGTCGGCCGCTCGCCCACTTTAACTGTATCGGCTTGCCATCGTAGATCAGCTCTTTGCCCGAGGCCAGGGTGCGTATCGCCTCGACCGCCTCCGCCAGGCGCTCGGCGGTAGTCGGCCTCTTCCCCATCACGCGCCGCGACGAGTCGCCCCGGCCGATGCCCAGGTCCATTCGGCCGCCTGAGATGATGTTGAGCGTGGCTAAAAGGCTGGCGGTGACAGTCGGGTCGCGCACAACCGGGTTGGTCACCAGCGGCCCCAGGCGCATGCGCCTGGTGTTGGCCGCCATCAGCGTCAGGAGCGGATAGGGCTCCTGCCATAAAATATGGGAATCGAAGCACCAGCCGTAAGCGAACCCCGCCTTCTCGGCCTGCTTGGTCAGGGCGACAATTCGCGGCGGCGGCATGTCGGGCTTGAAGGTAATGCCAAAACTGGGCATCAGAGAATCTCTCCTTTGTGTTTTTCCTGCGCAGGGATACCAATTATACACGAGTAGCGGCTGATTTGGGCAATAAATTTAGAAGCCAGGAGGAGGAGCTAGAAGCCAGGAGTTAGGAGCTAGGAGATTGATCTCGATAAAGCTACCGGGGTGGTGGTGTAACAATGGGTGCAGAAGCATAGATGTCCTATTCCCCTCACGGCCTTTATTCTAGCTCCTAACTTCTAGCTCCTAGCTCCTTACTCTGGCTTTTTTTTCTTGACAAAGGGGGCGGCTTGGGTATAGCTTATCAGGCGTAAGCAGTGGGGTGTGGGCGAGGCAATTTAGCGGGCGAATCTCAGTATTTTTCATCAGCGGCAGCTTAAGCTGCCTTCTTTTAGGCCCTTTGTTGAACACGTTTGCAGAGATGAGAGCAGTCTCGATTAAAGACATAGCGCGCGCGGCCCGAGTCTCCCACTCGACCGTCTCGCGCGCCCTGCACAGCAGCCCCCTGGTCAATCGTGAGACGGCCGAGCGGATACGCCGCATCGCCTGCGAGATGGGCTATCGCCCGAGCGCGGTGGCCCGCAGCCTGGTGACCAGGAAAACTAAAACCATCGGCGTGGTCGTAACCACCATCGCCGACCCCTTCATCGCTGAGGTGGTGAGCGGCATAGAAGAGGTCGCTAACGACCATGGCTATTCGGTCTTCCTGGCCAATTGCAATGCCGACCCGGAGCGCGAGGTTAAAGTCGTACACTCCTTCCACGAGCGGCGCGTCGATGGCATCCTGGTCACAGCTTCGCGCGTCGGCGCCCTCTATATGCCGCTGCTCAGCGAAATGAAGGTCCCCATCGTGCTCATCAACAACCAGCATCCGGGCGAGTTCGTTCACTCGGTGATGATCGATAACGTCACGGCCAGCCGCGAGGCGACACAACACCTCATCCGGCTCGGACACAGGCGCATCGCCTATATCGGCGACCAGTTCGGCTTTCAATCCGACAGCGAGCGCTTCTCCGGTTACCGCCAGGCGCTGGAAGCAGCAGACCTCCCCTTCCTGCCGGAACTGGTAGCCCACGGCGACGGCAAGCCCGAAGGTGGCATGCGCGCCATGGAAAAGCTGCTGGCGCTTGCCGAGCCGCCGACGGCGGTCTTCTGCTACAACGACCTTTCGGCGCTCGGCGCGCTGCGCGTCATCCAGTGGCATGGCCTCAATGTGCCTCTCGATATCTCGATTGTCGGCTTCGATGATCTCTTTATCGCTTCCTATACTAATCCGCCGCTCACCACCATCCGCCAGCCGAAGCAGCAGATGGGGCGTATGGCGATGGAGATACTGCTCAAGCTCTTCTCCGGCCTGAACTCTACAACCAATATTAAAGTCAGCGGCGAACTGATCATACGCGGCTCGACCGCGCCGGCGAAAAGAGGAGCTAGGAGCTAGAAGTTAGGAGCTAGAATAAAGTCATGCATGTTTACATTTCACCCATTGCTACACCACCCCTCTGTAGCTTCATTGAGATTAATCTCCTAGCTCCTAACTCCTAGCTTCTAGCTCCTAACTTCTAGCTCCTTCTCGAGTGATCGATATGGTTGAGCAGAAAAGGGAATTGTTGATTCGACCGCAAGAGATCGACGGGCCCTCTGGCGAGCCGCTGCACATAGTTCCGGAATCGGTCGGCTTCGACTATTTGACCTTCAGCGTGCGCCGACTGGCGCGCGGCGCGAGTTACGCCGGCGAGACCGGCGCGAACGAGCTGGTTATAGTGCTGCTCGGCGGGCGCTGCTCGGTCCGCTCATCGGCCGGCTCCTGGTTTAATTTCGGCAGCCGTGCACACGTGTTCGATGGCCTCCCATATGCCCTCTATCTGCCAATTCAAACCGAGTTTACAGTCGAAGCCCAGACCGATTGCGAGATCGCCCTTTGCGCCTGCCGCGCCGAGAAGAAATACCCGGCGCGCCTGATCGCACCCGATGAAATCGAGGTGGAAATCCGAGGCGGCGGCAACGCTACGCGGCAGATCAATCACATAGTTAAACCCGAGTTCCCGGCGCACCGATTGATGGTGGTCGAGGTCTATACCCCGAGCGGTAACTGGTCGAGCTACCCGCCCCACAAACATGACGTGCACAACCCGCCGGATGAAGTTGACCTGGAAGAGATCTACTACTACAAGATCGACCGGCCTGAAGGATATGCCATCCAGAAAGTCTATACTCCGGACGGGCGCATCGACCAGACGCTCACGGTGCGCGACGGCGAACTGGTGCTCATCCCCGAGGGCTATCACCCGGTGGTGGCGGCGCACGGCTACAACGCCTATTACCTGAACGCGCTCGCCGGCAGCGCCCGCTCGATGGCCGCTTCGGATGACCCGGCTTATGCCTGGGTGCGGAGCACATGGAAAGAAAAAGACCCGCGCCTGCCGCTGGTCACGCTGCGCGCGGAGGAGTGATGAGCTGCCGAAACTATGACCTCCTGACCATGGGCCGCAGCTCGATCGATCTCTATTCTAACGATATCGGCGCGCCGTTTACCGAGATCAAGAGCTTCGCGGCCTATGTCGGCGGCTGCCCGACCAATATCAGTGTCGGGACTCGAAGGCTCGGCCTGCGCTCGGCGCTGCTCACCGCGATGGGCGACGATCCGGTGGGCGATTTTATCTTGAATTTCCTGGAAAAGGAGGGGGTCGAAACGAAATTCATCCCGCGCAAGCCGGGACGGCGCACCAGCGCGGTCCTTTTAGGGATCGAGCCGCCGGACAAGTTCCCTCTGGTCTTTTATCGCGATAACTGCGCCGATATCGAGCTGACGATAGACGACGTCCTGGCCGCGCCGATTGCCGAGAGCCGCCTCCTGCTCGTTACCGGGACTGGCCTCAGCCGCGAGCCGAGCCGCAGCGCCACCATCTTCGCCGCCGAACAGGCAAAGGCGCACGGCGTCGTGGTCTTTCTCGACCTCGATTTTCGCCCCGACCAGTGGCACGACCCGCGCGCCTACAGCGCTGCAATCCGTTCCATCCTGCGCCTGGTCGATGTAGCTATCGGCACGCGCGACGAGGTGAAAGCTGCTGCGCTCCGCGGCGAGGCCGCAGTCAGCGTCGAGCGCTCGCAGGTCTCCGAATCGCGCGTGGAGGCGGATATAGCGCAGGCGGTGGAAATGATCCTCGCCGCCGGCCCGGAAGCCCTGGTCATGAAGCGCGGACCGGAGGGGGCGGTCGTGTATCTCCAGAACGGCCAGGTCATCGAGGCCGAGCCCTTTCCGGTCGAAGTCTACAATGTCCTCGGAGCGGGCGATGCCTTCGCCAGCGGCCTCATCTATGGTTATCTCAAGGGTTGGGACTGGCGCCGCGCGGCGCGCATGGGCAACGCCTGCGGCGCGATCGTCGTCACCCGCCACGGCTGTGCCAACTTCATGCCTTACGAGCGCGAGGCTCTGGCTTTCATAGCCGAGCGGGGAGGGCTCTAGTGTCAATGTTAGACCAGCGACTGGTTGGCGGGTTGAAATGACTGGGATCGGATTCGTAAGGCGTTAGGCGGTTGTATATCCCCTTGCGCCTTGCAGCTTCTCAGCGCTTTGGGGGGTGAACGGTGAGGACAAAGAGATTGACTATGGCGCAGGCGCTCGTGGCGTTTCTTAAAGAGCAATACGTCGAGCGCGACGGGCGCGAGGTCCCCTTTTTCGCCGGCGTCTGGGGCATCTTCGGTCACGGCAACGTAGCAGGCATCGGGCAGGCGCTGCACCAGGACCCGAGCTTGCGCTACTATCTCTGCCGCAACGAGCAGGCTATGGTCCACACGGCCGCGGCCTTTGCTAAAATGAGCAACCGGCTGCGCACCTTCGCCTGCACCAGCTCGATCGGGCCGGGAGCAACCAACATGGTTACCGGTGCGGCCGCCGCCACCATAAACCGCCTCCCGGTCCTGCTCCTGCCCGGCGATATCTTCGCGCGGCGCAACGTCGCTCCGGTGCTCCAGCAGCTCGAATCGGAACACACGCAGGATATCTCGGTCAACGATGCCTTTAAGCCGGTCTCGCGCTACTGGGACCGTATCAACCGGCCCGACCAATTGCCCTTCGCTTTGATGGAGGCGATGCGCGTTCTGACCTCGCCGGCCGATACCGGCGCGGTAACTCTGGCCCTGCCACAGGACGTGCAGGCTGAAGCCTGGGACTATCCGGCGGAACTGTTCGAAAAGCGCGTCTGGCATATAGCGCGACCGCCCGCCGAGCGCGCGCTGCTCGGCGCCGCCGTGGACCTGATTCGCAGATCGGAAAGGCCGCTGACCATCGCTGGAGGCGGCGTCATATACAGCGAGGCGACCGAAGCGCTGGCCCGGCTGGCCGAGCAGACCGGCATTCCGGTTGCCGAGACGCAGGCGGGCAAAGGCTCGCTCCCATACCATCACCCGCAGAACCTCGGCGCCATCGGCGTGACCGGCACGCCGGCTGCCAACATCCTGGCGCGCCAGGCCGACCTGGTGATCGCCATCGGCACGCGCCTCGGCGATTTCACCACCGCCTCCAAGACGGCGTTTCAAAATCCAAAGGTCCGCTTCATCAACGTCAATGTTTCCGAGTTCGACGCGCGCAAGCATGCCGCGCTGTCGCTTGTCGCCGACGCCCGCGTTACGATCGAAGAATTGAGGGAGGCGCTTGAAGGTTATTCGGTAAGCAGCGATTACAGGGCCGCCATCGCTGGCTATAAAGAAAAGTGGGAGGCCGAGGTGGAGCGCCTCTTCAATCTCCGGCACGGGCCGCCGATCAGCCAGAGCGAGGTTATAGGTGTGGTCAATCGCTTCGTCCGCCCCGAAGACGTGGTGGTGTGTGCGGCGGGGAGCCTGCCGGGCGACCTGCACAAGCTCTGGCGCGCGCGCGATCCCAAGGGCTATCACCTAGAGTATGGATATTCATGCATGGGGTATGAAATAGCAGGAGGGTTGGGAGTCAAGATGGCCGATCCCTCGCGCGAGGTCTACGTGATGGTGGGCGATGGCTCCTATCTGATGATGTCCTCCGAGATCGTCACCTCGATTCAAGAGGGATACAAGCTCAACGTCATACTGCTCGACAATCACGGTTTCAGCAGCATCGGCGGCCTCTCGCAGGCGGTGGGGTCGGGCGGCTTCGGCACCGACTATCGCTACCGCCGCAAGGAGAGCGGCCAGCTCGACGGCGAGCGGCTGCCGGTGGATTTCGCCGCTAACGCCGCCAGCCTGGGCGCGCACGCGCTGCGCGCCACAACCTGCGACGACCTCGAGCTGGCGCTCGAAGCGGCGCGCCGCCAGGAGCGCACCACGGTAATAGTGGTCGAGGTCGATAAAGAAGCGCGCGTGCCGGGATACGAGTCGTGGTGGGACGTGCCGGTGGCCGAAGTCTCAGAGGTCGAAGCGGTGCGCAAAGCCAGGGCGGAGTACGAAAAGATGGTGAAGAGGGAAAGGTATTTTTTGTAAGGAGCCAAGGGCCAGAAGCTAGGAGATTAAGTAAAGAGCGGAGGAAGGAACAGCAAGCTATTGGCCATCAGCCGTCGGGTTGAATTGAAAGCTGATGGCTTAACATTAAATTAATTCCCCTCTAACACGCCTGCAACCTTCCTCTGTTAACATCTCCGAGCGATTGCCGTCATTCCGGCTTCTAGCTCCTGTTTACGAGGCGACAAGATGGCAAGCAGGGGGCAACTGTTAAACTACATCGGCGGCGAGTGGCGCCGCTCTGCGGCAGGCGAGTATCTGGATGTTATCGACCCGGCGACCGGCGAAGCGCTGGCCCGGGTCCCGCTGTCGGGAGAAAGCGAGGTGGCCGCCGCCGTGGCTGCAGCCGCCGCCGCTTTGCCCGAGTGGCGGCGCACGCCGCCGGGAGAGCGCGTGCAGTATCTCTTCAAGCTCAAGCGGCTGATGGAGGAGCACTTCGAGGAGCTGGCGCGCGGCATCACCATCGAGAACGGCAAGACTCTGGCCGAATCGCGGGGCGAGTTGCGGCGCGGCATCGAGAGCATCGAAACGGCCTGCGGCATCCCGATGCTCATGCAGGGCTACAACCTGGAGGACGTCGCGCGCGGCGTCGATGAGATCATGATCCGCCAGCCGGTCGGCGTGGTGGCCGCCATCACGCCGTTCAACTTCCCGGCTATGGTGCCGCTCTGGTTCCTCCCCTACGCCATCGCCTGCGGCAACACCTTCATAGTCAAGCCGTCGGAGAAGGTCCCTCTGACCATGCAGCGCATATTCGAGCTGCTCGCCGAGACCGGCCTGCCTGCGGGAGTGGTCAACCTGGTCAACGGAGCGAAGGCCGCAGTAGACGCGCTGCTCGATCATCCCGAAGTGCGGGCGATAAGTTTCGTCGGTTCGACGCCGGTGGCCAGGTATATTTATGCCCGCGCCGCGGCCAATGGCAAGCGGGTGCAGTGTCAGGGGGGCGCGAAGAACCACGTGGTGATTATGCCAGATGCTGATCTTGAAATGACCGCCCGCGTTATCGGCGAGAGCGCCTTCGGCTGCGCCGGGCAGCGCTGCCTGGCCGTTTCCGTGGCGGTGACGGTGGGCGAGGCGCAGCAGAGCTTCCGCGAAGCGATCGCCGATATCGCCGCCTCGATCAAGGTCGGCTGCGGTCTCGATGAGGGAGTCGAGATGGGACCGGTGATAACGCGCGAGAGCAAAGCGCGCATTGAGGAGTTAATAGGCAAGGGGGCGAGCGAGGGGGCGGCGCTGCTGGTCGATGGGCGGGGCGCGAAAATTCCCAGGTACGAGCGGGGCAATTTCGTAAGGCCGACGGTGCTCGACGGCGTGTCGCCCGAGAGCGAACTCTCCCGCACTGAGATCTTCGGGCCGGTGCTCAGCCTGATCCACGCCGGCACCCTCGATGAAGCTATAGAGATTCTGGCGCGCAGCCCGTACGGCAACGCCGCCTCGATCTTCACAACGAGCGGCGCAGCGGCACGCAAGTTCCGCTATGAGGCGCCGGCGGGCAACATCGGGATTAACATCGGCGTGGCCGCGCCTGTGGACCATTTCCCCTTCAGCGGTTGGAAGGAGAGCTTCTTCGGCGTGCTGCACGGCCAGGGGCGCGATGCCGTGGAGTTTTATACCGAGAAAAAAGTGGTGATAGAACGCTGGCCGATTTTTCGCGAGTCGTAAGTGGAGTCAGCGCATGAACTCTTTATCACACAAAGGGTTGCACGCTTCGGCGCTGTTCGTAGTGAGGGCTTCAGCCCTTTCCGAAGCGCATACTACCAACCAATTTTAGGATAGACTTTTAGTAAAGATGGGAGGCGAAATATGAATCGGGGAAGGGGTCTTGACGGGTCGGACTTGCGCCGCCGGAGGCCTTGGTTTTCGGCCTCCGCGCCTCTAATTATCTTGCTCTCATTAACCTGGCTCGTCTTGCCTGCGGAGAGGGCGGCTGCCCAGTTCGAAAGGGCCGAGATCGTCGGAGTTGTGCAGGATTCCACGGGCGGCGTACTTGCTGGAGTAACCATCACTGCTCAAAACATTGCCACGGGCATCGGCTTCAAAGCGACCACCGACGATATGGGCAACTACGTCATTCCGGCGCTGCGCGTCGGCGAATACACGGTGACTGCCGAGCTGGTGGGGTTCAAGAAGGCGATGCGCACCGGAGTGATCCTTCAGGTCAACCAACGCGTGCGCGTCGATTTCAAGCTGGACCTGGGCGAGATCGCCGAGACGGTGGAGGTCGAGGCGAGCGCGCCGCTACTCGAGGCCGATACTTCATCGCGCGGACAGGTGATCGACACCAGGCAGATCACCGACCTGCCGCTTAACGGGCGCAGCTACGACCAGTTGGCGCTCCTCTCCGTGGGTGTGACGAGGCGCTCGAATTTAACCGAAGGGGCCGTGAACATAAACGGCAACCGCATCTTCCAGAACAATTATCTGCTCGACGGCATCGACAATAACGTCGTGGCCAACAACACGCGCGGCGAGACGCAGTTTGTGCAGCCCTCGGTCGATGCTGTTCAGGAGTTCAAGGTGCAGACCAGCGCTTATTCCGCCGAGTTCGGGCGTGGGGCCGGCGGCGTGGTCAACGTGAGCTTGAAATCGGGGACGAACGAGATCCACGGTTCGGTCTACGAGTTCCTGCGAAACGAGAAGCTCGACGCCAAGAACTTCTTCGACCCGGCGGACGAGCCGATACCTCCCTTCAAGCGCAATCAGTTCGGCTTCACCATCGGCGGGCCGATAAAGAGGGACCGCGCCTTTTATTTCGGAGATTACGAGGGACTGCGCATCCGGCAGGCGCAGACTTTCGTGAGCACGGTTCCGAACCCGGCGCGCCTCACCGCCACAGGCTATGATTTTTCGGGCAAGCGACAGGTCTTCGACCCCGCGACCACCGTATCCGGCAGGAGGCAGCCGTTCCCGAACAACTTCATCCCGATAGACCGCATCGATCCGCGCGCCCTGAAGCTGCTGGCGATTTACCCCGCGCCCAACATACCCGGGCGCGAGGACCTCTCCAACAACTTCGTCTTCAACCCGGTATGGACGACGCGCGACGACCGCTTCGATGTGCGCGTCGATCATCAGCTTAGCGATTCCTGGTCGAGCTTTTATCGCTACAGCTTCCGCGATGTCCTGCAGAATCGCCCCGGCGTGCTGCCCGGGCTGGGCGAGGGGGGCGGCTCGACCGCTTTCAGCAAGCGGCAGCAGCGGGCGCAAAACCTGGCCCTCGGTTACACCACCACGATCACGCCGCGCCTGCTCAACGACTTTCGCTTCGGCTGGGCGCGCGTTGCGGCGCGCTTCAACCCGCTCAACGGAGGGAACCCATCTGAGCTTACGGGTATACCTAACCTGCCTTCAGACCCGATCGTGATCGGCGGGCTGCCGCGCTTCGACATCACCGGGGTGAGATCCCTCGGCCGGCGCACCTTCGTGCCGCAGTTTCAGATCCCGCACGTGCTTACTTTTAAAGATACCCTCTCTATAGTGCGCGGCAGGCACTCGCTGAAGGCCGGCGTCGAGTTTCGCAAGACCTGGAACCAGTATTTCGATCAACGTGCCACCATCGGCAACTTCACCTTCAACGGTTCCTTCACCCAGGACCCAGCCAACCGCGGGCGCACGGGCGAAGGGTTGGCCGATTTTCTGCTCTTTTTGCCGGACCAGGCGCGTTTGACTTCGCCTGCGGTCTTCACCCACGGCTCGTACTTCATCTACACGTTCCTTCAAGACGACTGGAAGGCAACGCCTAACCTCACGGTAAACTGGGGATTGCGCTACGAGCTCGGCACGCCGCTGCGCGAAGAGGCCAATCGTTTCGCCAATTTCGACCCCGAAGCGCGCCGGCTGGTCAGGGCCGAGCCCGGCTCGATCACCTCGCGCGCTCTGGTCGATCTTGACAAGAACAACTTCGCGCCGCGTCTCGGCCTGGCCTATTCGTTTGGCAATCGACTGGTGCTGCGCGCCGCTTACGGCGTCTTTTACAACCTGGAGGATCGGCGCGGGAGCGAGAGCATCCTCTCGGGCAACCCTCCGTTCACCATCGACCTCGTCTTGAACTCCGACCGGCTGACGCGCCCGGCGGTGAACCTGAGCGCGGGGTTCCCGCCCGATACGCTCGACCCATCGCGCGTGAGCCTGGCCAACGTGCTGCTGCGCGTGCAAGACCGTAATCAGCGCTCGGCTTATGTGCAGCAGTGGAACCTGAGTCTGCAATACGAGTTTCTGCGCAACACACTGCTCGACGTCGGCTACGTGGGCAATAAGGGGACCAAGCTTCCAGCCCTGCGCAATTTGAACCAGGCCCTGCCGGGGCCAGGCTCGCCCGCCGGTCGGCGCACCATCCCCGGCTTCGGCGACATCCAGTGGCTGGAGAACCGAGACAGCTCGAACTACCATTCTATGCAGCTCCGCATCGAAAGTCGGGCGCGCGACGACCTCTTCGTCCTCGCCTCGTACACGCTGGGCAAGGCGATCAACGGCGCGACCGAAAACCTGGCGCGCTCGGGCGGCTTCGAGCGCAACCCGCAGAACAGTTTCAACCTGCGCGCCGAGCGCGGCCCGGCCGAATTCGATGTGCGCCACAACTTCGTCCTCGCCTACAACTACGCGCTGCCGTTTGGCCGCGGCAAAAGGTTCGGCGCCGATTGGCACGGCCTCGCCAACTCGCTCCTCGGCAACTGGCAGATAAACGGCATCGCCTCGATACGGAGCGGCTTCGCTATGAACGTCACGATTGCATCAGGGCTGGTGCCGAACCTGGGGGGCGAGCGGGCGCCGCGTCCCGACCTGGTCGCTAATCCGGCGCTGCCCGAATCGCAGCGCACCATCCAGCGCTGGTTCAATACCGCGGCCTTTGCCGTCCCCTCGGGAACATTCGGCAACGCGGGCCGCGGCATCCTCTACGGGCCGGAAGCGGTGAACTTCGATTTCTCTGTCTTCAAGAACTTCATTGTCGCCGAGCGAATGACGGTGCAGTTCCGCACCGAGTTCTTCAACTTGTTCAACCACCCTAACTTCGACCCGCCGGATGCGGTGATGGGTGCCGCCGGTTTCGGCGCGATCAGCTCGGCCCAGCCGAGCCGCCAGATTCAGTTCGCGCTGAAGCTGCTTTTCTAGCCCGGCGGAGAGGGTTGAGGAAGTGCAGCGAAGAAAATTTCTCGGCCTGATAACGCGGTCGCTCGCAGTGGCGGGCTGTGCCGACCTGGTCCCGGCATTGCGCGCAACGCCGCGGTCGAGGCGAAAGCTGCTGTTCGTATCGGTCGATGGGCTGGGGCCGGACTATATCCGGCAGAGCGATGTGCCGAACCTCAGGAGAATGATGCGAGGCGGAATATACATCGAAGGATCGGGAGTGATCCCATCGGTCACCAACGTTAACAACGCTTCGATCGCCACGGCTTCGTTTCCGGAAGACCACGGCATTACCGGCAACTACTACTACGACCGCGCCTCCGGCAAAGAGCATTACATGGAATCGGCGGAGTTCCTGCTGCGCCCGACCCTTTTCGAGTTGGCCGCGCAGCGGGGATTGAAGTCGGCCCTGGTCACCTCGAAAGAGAAGCTCAAGAAGCTCCTCTCGCGCGGCGCTGATTTGGCGGTTTCCGCAGAAAACCCGCCGCGCGAGCTGGTGGAAAAGGTCGGCCCGAAAGAGAACATATATTCGCCCGATATCAATTACTGGTCGGCGCGCGCGGCGCGCCACCTCCTCAAGCGGGAAGGATACGATCTCGTCTACCTGGCAACCACCGACTACATGATGCACACCTATCCGCCCGAGGACGAGCGCTCGCAACGGCACATGTACATGCTCGACAAGCTGCTCGGCGAGATCCTGGACGATCATGCGGAGCTGGAAGTCTATCTCACGGCGGACCACGGCATGTCGCCTAAGACCGAGGCGATAGACGTCGGGAAATTGCTCGCTTCCAGAGGAATCGAGGCGGAAGCGGTGCCGATCATCAAGGACAGGTACGTCGCGCACCACAGCAATCTCGGCGGCGCCTGCTATGTCTATTTGAAGAACGAGGCGGACTTTCAGAAGGCGTTCGACCTGTTGCGAGAGACGAAAGGGGTGGAGGAGACCTACGCGAACCGCGAGGCGGCCGAGAAGTTCAAGCTCCGCGCCGACCGCATCGGAGATATCTTCATCCTCGGCGAAAAGCATGTCGCGTTCGGAGGTCTGAAAAAAATCAGGGAAGATGTAAGTATCCGCTCGCACGGCTCGCGGCACGAATCGGCGGTGCCGATCATCTGCTACGGGCGAAAAGTCGATGCCGAGCGCTATCGCGTGAACCTGGACGTCGTCCGCAATTTGGACTGGAATATATGAGGGCATTCCGGCTCTATTCCCTCATATGCTGCTATGTGAGCACATTGCTCGCCTTAGCCAGGCCGTGCGCCGCCGCGCCGCCGGCTGAGCACGTCGTCCTCATCTCGGTGGATGGGCTGGGGCCGGATTATTATCTCGAGCCGGAGAAATACAGGCTGAAGATACCGGCCCTGCGCGGCCTGATGCGGCAGGGGGCCTACGCGCGCCGGGTCGAATGCGTTTACCCGAGCGTCACTTTTCCCGCGCATGCTTCGATGATTACCGGCGTATCGCCAAAGCGACACGGGGTTTATAAAAACTCGATATTCGATCCGCTGGGAGAATATACGCCGGGGCGAATATGGTTCGCCGAGGACCTGAAGGCTCCAACCCTCTGGGATGCGGCGAGGAAAAAAGGGATCGTGACCGCCGTCGTCCGCTGGCCGATGAACGTCGGGATTCGGGCCGACTACTTGCTGGCCGAGATCCGCCCGGCGCGCTTCCCGCAACTCGACAAGCTGGTGCGCGCTCTCTCTACGCCCGAGCTGATCGAAGCGATGGAACGGCACTACGGGCGAATCCCGCCGAGCGGACCGAACGACCGGAATTGCGTGAACGCGGCGAAATATCTGATCGAAACCGCTAAGCCCGGCCTGCTGCTCATGCACCTGCTCGAACTGGACCACCTCCAGCACGCTCGCGGTCCCGGCGCTCCCGAGGTCGCCCGTGCGCTGGAAGAGATCGATCATCAAATCGCCGAGCTGATCGAAGCGACCAAGCGCGCCGGCATCTACGAGCGGACCGTATTTATCATCGTTTCGGACCACGGCCACTTGCGCGTGACTAAAAAAATCCAGCCGAACGTCCTGTTGCGCCAGGCCGGACTGATTAGCGCTGATCGAAGGGGAAGGATCGTGGAATGGCGCGCCATGGCGCACGGCACGGGCGGGGATGAGAGCGGATCGGCTGAGATGATTTTGAAAGACCCAAATGACCGCGAGGCGCTCGCCAGAGTGTTGGAACTGCTCAAAGCGAAGATGAAGGCGCCGGATGGAGGCATCTTCCGAATCCTCGAGCGGGGCGGCCGAGAAGAGAAATGGTTCGCCAACCCGGAAGCCGCGCTGTATATAGACGCAGCCGATGGCTTCGTTATCGGAAACCAGGCGACCGGCCAATACCTGACGCGGGCGGATTCGCGTGGCCAGCACGGCTACCTGCCGGAGCGGCCGGCGATGAAGGCCGCCCTGATCGCCGCCGGCTCGGGAGTCCGCCCGGGCGCGGTCCTTGAAAAAGTATCGATGCTCGATATCGCTCCGACTGTGGCTGCGCTGCTCGGGTTGGAATTGCCCGGCGTGGAGGGCAGAGCGCTCGGGGAGATTTTGAACTAATCAGGAGCCAGAATGAAATTCAATGCAGAGCAACTCAAGGGCCATTACGGCTGACCGCAGCGTATGAAAGCGCTATTTTCTTGCTAGACTTTTGCAAATTCTGGATTTCGTCCCGCAGGGACGAGGGAAATTAGCCGGCGGTGGAACCGCCGGAACAGCGCAACCGAGCTGAGCGC
>FWPU01006283.1_pt1 | contig 24102 bp, 20 predicted proteins | sample 2228361 | NCBI WGS metagenome assembly FWPU01 (sample SAMEA103939777, study PRJEB20133) | metagenome
GCGCGCCGAATACCCCACCCCTCCGCCAGCACCAGGTGCCGGATCCCGTAGACCTGCTCCATCCGCAGCATCCTCCTGCGGAAGCGCGACCTTCGAAGGGCCGGCAACCGCCGCTCGGGGGTGGGTCAGCTTCACAGCGGCGGGTGGGTCAGCTTCAGGCCGGCGGGACTATGTTCGAGCGGGAACGTGACGGACGAGATGATCGCGGAGTACATTCGAACGCAAGGTGCCGAACCCCAGGACGACCGGTCTAAGGTCACAGAGTGCATCACTCGACGAGGTCTTCAGGCGCCTTCAGGCGCCGGCGAACCCCCCGCCTTTAGGCGGGGGAGCGCGCAGCGCGCTCAGAGGCGCAGCTTGATGTGTTGCTTTACCGGGCGCTTGTCCTCGTGCTCGAAAGCATCGTCATCGAGGTGCCACGAGGGGGCGCGGGCTCACCGAGCGGCGAGTTTCGAGGATGCGCCGCAGGATGCGGCGTTTTCGGGACGGCGCCGGTTGCGTCACGCGCAGGTGTCCCGAGCTGGCGCGCGGCGCGCCCCGGGCGGGTGCTAGCCGCTCGCGACGCTCGCGAGGAGCAGCAGCGCCCCGAGCACAGCGACGCCCGCGTGCAGCCCCTGCCACAGATAGTGGATGCGCGCCGTGCGCTCGGAGAGCCGTGGGTAGCGCCGCGCGTGCTTCTCGCGTGCCGTCTCGTAAAGCGCGCGGATGTCGACCGGCAGCCGGCGGCCGATCTCGTCGCGCACCGCGTGCAGGCGCTCGACGTGCAGCCGCGAGCGCTCGTGGTTGCGGAGCGCCGCGAGGAAGCCGAAGCCGCCGAGCCCGATCAGGAGGAGCCCGCCGAGCGCGGTCGCGACACCGAGCCTGGGCGCGACCGCGGCGCCGCCGAGGATCAGCGCCGCCGCGAGCACGCTTGCGTTGCTCAGCGACTGGCGCTGCTCCTCGTAGTGTCGCGACTGGCGCGCGTTCTCGGCGTAGAAGAGGAAGAGCACGTCACGGACGGACGCGCCGTCGGCGGGGTCCGTCATGTCCGACGCGTGCTCCTCACTTTTCTTGGATCGACTCGATGTAGCTCGTGATCCCGAGAATCGTCGCGCGGATCTCCGCCTGCTGGGCGGGCGAGTCGGCGAGCTGCTCCTTGAAGACCTCGCCCCACACCGGCATCTCCGGGTCGCCGTGCGCGCGGACGTCGGTCGTTCCGTCGATGAAGCGCATGACCCTCTGCGCGGGGAACGTGCCGCCGTTGTTCTTGGCGATCTGCGTCAGGTCCGCGGGCTTCTGCTTGAGGAGGCCGGAGAGCACGCCGTCGCCCTTGCCGTCCGGCCCGTGGCAGGACCCGCAGTAGCGGATGAACGCCTGCTTGTTCGGCGACTCCTGCTTGTTCGCCGACTCCTGGGCCGCGGAGGATCCTGCGACGGCGAGCACGGCTGCAGCCGCGAGCGACGCGGCGATGAGCGTTCCTCGTGTCCCGAGCATGTTCGCTCCTTTTCTGGTGCCGACGGGGCGCCTGGCGGGCCCGCGTATCACGACCTGCAGCCCGCTTCCAGCGCTCGCCGGCCCCGGGGCTGCCGCCGCGAACCCGCGCGGTTCCTCGGACGGGCTCGCCGTGTGTTAGAAGGCACGGCGCCCGATGTCAGGCATCCGCGAGGAGACCGCCCGAGCGGTCCTCGAGCACCCGCTCCAGCGGAGCGGCGACTTCGTCGATCTCGGGGTCGTCGTGACGACCGTGCTCGCGGTCCTCGTCCTGCTCCTGGCGGTGGGGACGGGCCTGCTGCGCGAGCGGCGGGTGAGCCCGGTGGTCGCGAGCTCGCTCGGCTTCCTCGGCCTCTGCGTGCTGCCGATCTTCATGATGCTGTTCGGCGCGTTCACGACGGTCGAGCGCTCGAAGTCGGTCGAGTTCTGCCACTCCTGCCACAGCGCGATGGACATGTACGTGAGCGACATGCGCGACCCCGCGAGCGAGACCCTCGCGGCCGTGCACTACAAGGAGCGCTGGATCACCGAGAACGAGTGCTACGGCTGCCACGCGGACTACGGCGTCTGGGGTGAAGCCGACGCCAAGCTGCGCGGCTTCTCGCACCTCTATCGCTGGCTGCGCCGCTCGCCGACGGCGCGCGGCGTCGAGCAGATCCGCACCTACCGTCCCTACCCGAACTCGATGTGCCTCGGCTGCCACGCGGGCAGCGCCGCGTTCATCGCGTCGGGCCGCGGCGTCCACCTGACGATCGCTTCGAACCTGGTCGAGAAGGACCCGGAGACCGGAGCCGAGGTAACCTCGTGCCTCGTCTGCCACGAGCCCGCACATCCGCGGCTCGAGGAGTGGCGGGCGAAGCGCACGGCGCAGGGGAGCAGCGGATGACCGCGGAAGGTGCAATCCGACTCCCCGGCCCGCGTCTCCGCCGGCGGATCCTGCTCGTGGCGCGCGTGCTCGTCGTGCTCGCCGCGCTCATCACGCTTCTCGCCGTGCACCGGCTCGACGGGAGGACGCTCGCTCTCTATCTCATCGTCGGCCAGTCGTTCGTCGTGGTGGGCGCGCTGCTTGCGCTCGGCGTCGCGGTGACCGACGTGTTCCGCTTCCGCGGCGTGACGCGCGTCCACTTCGAGCCCGGGGAGACGATCTTCGAGCAGGGCGACCGCGGCGACCTGGTCTACAGCATCATCCAGGGCCAGGTGGAGGCGATCCGGATCGACGAGAACGGCGAGGAGCGCTTGCTCGCGACCATGGGCCCGGGCGAGTACTTCGGCGAGATGGCGCTGATCAGCGAGGCCCCGCGCACTGCGACGGTGCGCGCCAAGACCGCGGTCGACGCGGTGAGCATGGGACGCGCGGACTTCACGACACTCTACGCGTACGTCCCGGGGCTCCGGCAAAGGGTCGAGACGCTCATGCGCCAGCGCGCGGCGAACCCCGGGCGGAGGAGGGCATGAAGCGCGGCGGTGGGTGCGTGCTCGCGCTCGCGACGGTGGTCCTGCTCGGCGTGGGCGTTGCAGGAGTCGCGGGCGCCGACGACGCCGTCGCGCGCGGGAAGAAGCTGTTCAACGACGAGGGCTGCCCGCAGTGCCACGGCTTCGGCGGCAAGGGCGACGGCTACCTCCTCGGCATGCTGAAGGAGCCCGCGCCGATGCACGACTGGACCGACCCGGCGACGATGCGGGAGCTCGACGATGCGTATCTGTTCGAGATCACGAAGCAGGGCGGCGAGGCGCTCGGGAAGTCGAAGCAGATGCTTCGCTACGGGCGCAAGCTGAACGACGAGCAGATCCGCGACGTGATTGCGTTCATCCGAAGCCTCGCGCCGCCGCCGTCGCCGGCAAACTGAGCGGCACGAAGTCGCGCGGCGCGCCTCAAGAGCTCGCGTCCAACGAGGAGCCAGCCCACAAGGCCGCCGACGACGGCGACGATCCGCTTTTTCACAGGAGACTCCACGACAACGAATGCGGCGCACTCTTGGTGCGTCGAGGCGCGTCGACGTTTTCCGCGCGCCGCGCCCACGAAGCGGGCATCTGTGCATCCACGCGCCAGCGCAGCCGAGCATGAGCGCAGCGCGGCGTCGCCGTTGCGTGGAGTTCGCGGTGCATGACGCTTGCACGCGGACCTCCGCTCGCGCTGCAGCGTCACACCGCCATTCCCGCTTTCCGGCAAGGAGACACACGTGAGGATCTTTCGAGCTCCATCCTTTCTCCGCCTCTCGATCCCCGTTGCGTTGATATGCTTGACGTCCCCCGCGACGTCGTTCGCGACCTACACCGGAACGGTGAAGATCGCCGCGGTGCAGACGTCGCCGCGCTTCGCCGACAAGGAGCACAACCTCGCCGTCAGCTGGCCAAGACCGAGGAGGCCGCCGCGAAGGGCGCCAAGCTGATCGTCTTTCCAGAGCTCTCGCTCACGGCCTACAAGTACCTGCAGACTGCCGAAGGTCTGCTCTACGCCGAGCCGGTTCCCGGTCCGAGCACCGAGGCGATGGCCGCGAAGGCGGCCGAGCTCGGCGTGTACGTGGTCTTCGGGCTGCTCGAGACCGACGGCGAGAGCCTGTTCGACGGCGTCGTGCTCGTCGGACCCGAGGGCTACATCGGCACGTACGCGAAGTGGACCATAAGCTTTCGCAGCGAGGCGCTGACGTTCACGCGCGGCTGGGAGACGCCGCCCGTGTTCGAGACCGCGATCGGCCGCATCGGCATCGCGAGCTGCTACGACGGCGCCTTCCCGGAGGTCACGCGTCTGCTCGGCCTGCAGGGGGCGCAGATCATGGTCTTGATCGACACCGAGAACGGCACCACGTGGCGCGACTACGTGCGCTCGCGCGCCGTCGAGAACGGTGCCTGCGCGGTGGTCGCGAACCGCGTCGGTGGCGAGCGGCTGTCGACCTTCAACGGCTACAGCCTGATCGCCGCCCCGAGCTTCGATCTCCTCGCCAACGCCAGCACGACGGACGAGGAGACGATCTACGCGACGGTGGACCTCGGGGCGCTCGGCCCGTCGCTTGTCGCCGAGCGGCGCCCGGAGCTCTACGGCGCGCTGTCGGAGCCGCTTCCCGCGCAGATCCTGAGCGTCGACGTCGAGCCGACGAGCAACGTGACGGGGCAGGCGACGGCCGTCGCGGTCACCGCCGTGACCGCGAGCATCCCCAGCGGGACGCCCGTCGTGACGAGGCTGATCGGCCCCGACGGCAAGACGTACGCGCGCGCCGTGAAGAAGCTCGGCGTCGACCGCATCCGCGTCGCCCTCGACGTACCCGCCGCAGCCCCCCCGGGCACGTACACGTCGAGGTCTCGATCGGACGAGAGAGCCCGTACGTCGCGACGTACCCGTACAAGATCAAGGACGTGCCGAAGCCCGGCATGCTGGCCGTGCTTCCCGAGGGGCCGGGCGCGGCGCGCTCCGGCACGGTCTACGTGAGCTTCGACGAAGAGGTCGAGGCGGCGCGCTCCGTACTCGAACCTCTCCTACGGCGAGACGTACGAGGTCGTGCTGCCCGCCGGGAGCGTGCGCAGCGCCGCCCACGGCAGCTACAACGATGAGATCCGCTTCTCGTTCACCGTTCAGCCGGCGCCGGTGCTGGTGGACGCGGTGATCGTGCAGACCGATCCGGCCGACCTCGACGTTGCTGCCAACCGCGCCGCGGTGCTCGCCCGGATCGCCAGTGCCGCGGCGGCCGGGGGCGATCTGATCGTGTTTCCGGAGCTGAGCTTGACGGGGACGCGCTTCGCGAGCCGCGCCGAGGCTGCGAGCGTCGCCGAGACCGTGCCCGGACCGAGCGTCGACGCGCTGGTCGCGCAGGCGCAGGCATCCTCTGCGTACGCGGTCGTCGGCCTCGTCGAAAGCGACGGGGCGGCGCTCTACGACACGCTCGTCCTGGTCGGCCCCGAGGGGCTCGTCGGCAAGCATCGAAAGACGCACCTCGCACCGCACGAGAAGGACGTCTTCGACGCGCGACGTCCCGTCGCCCGTCTTCGCCACCGCCCTCGGTCCGGTCGGGCTGAGCTTCGGGTACGAGAACCTCTTCCCCGAGGTGATCCGCAGCCTCGCTCGCGATCCGCGGCGCTCTTCTGGTGGCCGGCGCCTACGCCGAGGAGGGAACGCTGTGGCGCGAGCTCGCGCGCACGCGCGCGTCGGAGAACAAGGTCTACGTGATCGCGGCGAACCGGACGGGCACCGAGGACGGCGTCACGTACGGCGGCCGAAGCCTCATCGCACGCACGAGCCGCGCCGTCGTCGTCGAGGCCGGGGCCGGCGCGGAGACGGTCGGGGCTAGCCTCGACATGTACGAGATCACCAAGCGGACGTTCGCCTACGTCGACCGTGCGACCGGGAAGGTCCGCTCGACGAACTACTACCTCGACCGCCGTCCCGCGCTCTACCGGCCGCTCACCGGAGCACCGACCTGCTTTGGCGCGACGGCGACGATCGTCGGCACCGACGGCCCCGACGTCCTGAACGGCACCGCGGGGCCCGACGTCATCGTCGGCCTCGGCGGTGACGACGTGATCCGCGGTCTTCGCGGCGACGACCTCATCTGCGCCGGCGAGGGCCACGACGTCGTGCAGGGCGGCGCGGGCGCAGATCGAATCGACGGCGGCGGCAACGACCGCCTGAACGGGATGGCGGGTGACGACGAGCTGCTCAGCGGTCCGGGCGATGACCGTCTGACCGGCGGTCCGGGCGCAGACATGCTCGACGGCGGCGACGGGAACGACCGCCTGAACGGCGGGAGCGGCGACGACACGCTTCTCGGCGGCTCCGGTGACGACCGGCTGTTCGGTGGGCCGGGCGCAGACGCGCTCGATGGCGGCGCCGGCACGAACCGCGTCACGGTGGCTCCGGCACCGACGCGTGCAGCAACGGCACCGTTCTGCGCGGCTGCGAGCCTTGAGCGTCGCGCGCGAAAGCATCCGGCTTTGCGCTGGGGTGAGGCTCGTCGTGCGAGCGCGCGGCGAGCCTCGCTCGGCGCGTCGCTCGCGCTACGCGGGTGCAGCCGGAGCCGTGCGCAGCGCGATCCGCGCGGCGAGCACGTCGACCGCGAGCGCCAGGTACGAATCCGGCGCCGCGTCGAGCGCCCGCTCCAGCCGCTCGACCAGCGGCGCCAGGTGCCGCTCGACGAACTCCGCGCGCGCCGCAGCGACAGTGCGCGCCGCCTCCTCGTCCCCGGCCGCCCACGCGAGCGCCTCCTTGAGCTCGAGGTACCCGACGAACCCCGTCTCCACCGCGACGTGATCGGGCGGGTCCTCCGCGCGCGGCACGTAGCCGAACGCCTCGTAGAAGCGCGCGATGTCCGCGAGCATCCACCCCGGGTCGCCGAGCCCGAGCGCGCTCACCTCGCGCGGCGACACCGGCGCCCCGGGGCCGAGCAGAGCGAGGTACCACCCCTCGCTTGCTCCTCGCGCCGCCGTCACCGCCGTGCGGAGCGCTGGGTCGTCGATCTCGAGCGCGAGGCGCACGAGCTCGTCCTCCCAGCCGGGGCGCGGGCGCTCGAGGAGGAGGCCGAGGAGGCGGAGCTGTGCGGCGCGCGCGATGCCGTCGCGCACGCGCATGACGCCTCCGTTTTCCGCGGGACGCAGAGAACCCGAATGACCTTCATTGCTCATCTCGCCTCCGCGATGCGCAGCGGCACCCAGCCGGTGCGCATCTTTCGCGCCCCGACCTCGCCGTTTTCGCCCGACCAGACGGCAAACGCGATCACGCTCGGCGCCTCGCCGTCCGCCTCGCTCGCCAGCGGACGGACCAGCACCACCGACCACCCCCACTCGGTGCGCAGCCCGCGCCCCGCGGACCGCGCGTGCGCCGCGGGACGGAGCGTCCCCGGACCCTCGCTCACGAGATCCTGCACCGGCTGCGTGCGCGGCCCGGCGAGGTCGTTGCCGAGCGCGCGCGCCGGCGCGTAGCGCTTCGCCATCGCGACCTGCTCGGGCGAGCCCGGCGCGAGGCTCGCGGCGTCGAACGGGTAGCCGTCGACCGCGGCGCCGGGGTAGAGCGCGCGGATGTCGTCCGGCCTTCCGTCCACGGTCGCCTGCCACGAGGCGCGCCAGTAGGTGATCTCGACGGGCCGGCCGGGCTCGCCCATCTGCGGCGCCGGTGCGTCGGCCGAGCGCTGGACGGGGAGCTGCACGGCGCAGGCGTCGGAGAACTTCGCGGGTCCTGGCACGTCATTCGGGGTCGGGTCGGGCCACTCGAGGCGCACCGCGAGCTTGGTGCCGTCGGTGAACGCGCGGACGCGCAGCTCGGGCGTCGAAGCGGTGAGCAGCCGCGGCTCGACCATGTCCTGCAGGAGCAGCGTCGCGCGGTGCTCCGGCGCCTCCTGCCAGGCGCGGTCGCCGGGATCGATGGGGACGGCGTCGCGGCGCAGCACGCGCACCTCGGTCGTCGTCTCGTGCGCGGGCTCGGCGCGGCAGCCGGCAAGCAGCGCCGGCAACCCAATCAAGCAAAAAAGCCCAAGCAGCGGGAGCACCCGTGGCCAGCGTCTCATGGCAGCGCTCCTCAAGGCGTGTTGGTGCGCGTGACGCCGCGCGCGGCGTCGAACGCGCGCCGGATGAAGACCGGCTCGGTGAGCGGCACGCGGACGATCTCGGTGCCGTCCTCCTCCATGCCGATCACCACGTCGCCCGTGCGCTTCCAGCGCGGCACGACGCGCTCGGTCGAGCCGAACAGGCAGAACAGCCCGGCGAGGTCGGGGTCGTCGGCGGCGCCGCGGTAGGTCTCGATCGCGGCGTCGACGTGCGGGCCGAACATCTGGCGCAGGAAGCGGCGCGGCACGTGGATTGGCGGCACGTAGTAGACGTTCGGCTCGAGGCCCCACTGCGAGTAGAGCGGCAGCGCGACCTTCTTCACGTGCACCAGGTAGTCGAGCGGGTTGTCCTCGCGCGCGTTCTCGGGCGTCGAGACGTAGCCCGCGAAGCGGATCTTGCCGATGCAGTTCACGAAGCACTGGGGCTGGATGCCGAGCTCGAGCTTCGGGAAGCAGGCGATGCACTTCTCCGACGTGCCGGTCATCGGGTTGAAGAAGACCTTCTTGTACGGGCACGCCTTGACGCACTCCTGGTAGCCGCGGCAGCGGCCCTGGTCGATCAGCACGACGCCGTCCTCGGGACGCTTGTAGATCGACGCGCGCGGGCACGACGCGAGGCACGCGGGGTAGGTGCAGTGGTTACAGATCCGCGCCAGATAAAAGAACCACTTGTCGTGCGGGATCCGGTACTCGGCTCCCTCCTCGATGTCGCCGCCCGCGCAATCGTCCTCGCCGACGTTCGGGTAGGCGTAGTCGATCTCCTCGGGCCGCCATCCGAGCACGCGCTCGCCGGCCTCGGCGGCCTCGAACAACGTGCGTCCCTCGTACCTGCCGTCGCGCCAGGTCTGCGGGCCGAGCCGCTCGAGGAGCTTGAGATCCCAGGCCATCGGGTAGAAGCCGTAAGGCTTCGTCTCGACGTTGTTCCACAGCATGTACTCCTGGCCCTTGCCGGAGGTCCAGGTGGTCTTGCAGGCGATCGTGCAGGTTTGACACGAGATGCACTTGTTCGTGTCGAACACCGCCGCGAACTGCCGCTGCGGACGCGACTCCGGGTACCAGTAGGACATCTCGCGCCCGATCTGCCAGTTGTGCACGCGGGCCATCAGGCGTTCTCCTTCCTTCCGCCGCTCGCGTCGGTCGGCGCGAGGTCGCCGGCGAGGTAGCGCTTCATCGCGTCGCTCTCGTAGCCGGGGCGGAGGCCGAGGCGGGCCGGCCGCCACAGCCCCTCACCACCCAGCCCGCCGGCCTCCGCTTTCGTGATCTTGACGATGGACTCGCGCGGCGCGCCGGTCGGGCAGTGGACGTCCGGCAGGAAGCCCTTGCCGAGCTGCTGGCCGAACATCTCCTTGCGCACCAGCGAGTCGGTCATCCAGGTTGGCTTGAGCCAGCCGCGGGTCGCCGACTGGTGCGAGCCCGAGCGGAACATCGCCTGGTAGCTGGTCGCGGGGTTCTTCGCGAGGCGGTCGGGGCGGCTCTTGGCGCCCGCGACCGAGCCGGGCGTCGCGCCGTACATGTTGAACCACATGCGCGTCACGCCGCGCGGCGTGCCCGGGTAGTAGCGCGCGCGGCAGAGAAGGCGCGAGAACTCGTAGTCGCGCTCGTTCTCCTGCCACCCGCGGAACGGACGGTCCGAGGGGTCGGAATCGATCCACACGTAGTCGCCGTCCTCGACGCCGAGCGCGCGTCCGTCCTCGGGGTTGATGTCGACGTAGCCCTCGGCGACGAACGGCGCCCGCTCGTCGTGCCGGTACATGTCGCCGAACGGGCCGAACAGCATCGCGACGAAGTCGACGTCGATCGGCATGGTGTGCGCGCCGTGCCGGTACTTGGGCGTGTGGAAGATGAAGCGATAGCCCTCGTCGCGCAGCGGGTGCTTCGACGCCTTGGTCTCCGCCCAGCTGAGGACCACGTTGCGGCCCTGGCGCGTCTCGCAGTCGAGCTCGTCGGGCGAGACGCCGTAGTCCTGCGGACCCTTCGGGCGCAGCGCCTCGTGCGGCGGCGCGACGATCACGTTCGGCTCGTAGAACGTCGAGTCGACGGGCTCGCGGTGCACGGGCAAGTTCTCGCCCGCCTCGATGAACTCGTCCTCCTCGCGGTAGAACTCGAGCCGCCCGCTCTTCGTGTACCAGGGCCGGTCCTCGGCGATCTGCTCGTAGCCTACGGCCTTCGGGTAGGTCCGTGACTGGAGAAGCGCAGGGATGCCCTCCTTCGCCTTCGCGTGCAGGTCCTCGATGTCGTAGCCCGCGGCGCAGGCGGACGCGTCGAGGATCCGCTGCAGGTAGACCTCGACGCGCTTGTCGCGGACGAACTTCCAGCAGTCGGCGAACCGCCGGTCGCCCGTACGCTCCGCGAGCGCGTCGCCGACCAGCGCCAGCACCTCGATGTCGCCGCGCGTGTCGAAGATCCGCGGCATCGGCGTCGCCGGGAACACGGTCAAGAACGGATTCGTCACCGAGGCGGTGATGTCCGGGTACTTGAGCTCGGCCCACGAGTCGACCGCGAAGACCACGTCCGCCCACTCGCACGACGTCGACCACCACCACTCGTTGACGCAGATCATCTCGATGGTCGGCAGCACGTTGACCACCGTGTTGTAGTGCCACTTGACGTTGCCGAGGATCGAGTTCGCGTTCGCGAACCACATCGACTTGGTCGGCGTCGGGACGTGGCCCTTCCCGGTGAGCACGCGCTTTCCGACCTTCAGGATGTGGTGCTCGTGGTTGTAGAAGTGCGCCGACTCGGGCTTCCAGTACTGCTTCGGGCGCGCCGGCTTCGAGGGATCGAGCTCGAGATCGAACGGGTTCTCGTTGATGTACTGCGGCGCGCCGTTGAACAGCGCGACGCGGTAGTTGCCGGCGAACGAGCCGACGTTGCCCGTGAGCCGCCCGACGTTCCCGGTGAGCGCCGCGAAGAGGAAGATGTCGCGGTCCTTGTTGTCGTTGTTGAAGAACTGGTTCGGCCCCATGCCGACCGCAAAGAGCGTCGTGCCGGGATGGGCGGCGATCTCGCGCGCCAGGCGCTCGACCGCCGCGGCCGGCGCCCAGGTCATCTCCTCGACCGTCTTGGGATCGAAGTGCGCCGCGTACTCCTTCACCAGGTCGAAGACCGGGCGGCAGCGCACCGTGCTTCCGTCCTGCAGCGTGACCTCGACCGCGCCTTCGAGGAGCGCGTCGTCGCCGACGTCCGAGTGCCCGCCGACCGCGTCGCGCACGAGGCGGCGCGGCGCGCCGGACGCGGCGTCCCACCACACGTAGTCGCCCCACTCCTCGCGCAGCGCCTCGGGGACGAGCTGGTCGCTCTGCTTGCCGGGGGGCGGCGGCTTCTCGCCCGGCGCGAGCACCTGCGTCTGGTTCGCGAGCGGCGCGACCCCGCCGCCGAAGACGTCGGACGCGCGCAGGTACTTGAGCGTGTCCATGCGGACCAGCAGCGGGAGGTCCGTCCAGCGCCGGACGTAGTCGGCGTCGTAGAGCTTCTCGCGCAGCACGACGTTCGCGAGCCCGAGCGCGAGCGCGGGCGTCGTCCCGGGACGCACGACGATCGCGTCGTCCGCCTTCGCCGAGGTGGACGAGTACTCGCACGCGATGACGACCACCCGCGTGCCCTTGAGCCGCGCCTCGGTCATCCAGTGCGCGTCGGGCATCTTGGTCGTCACCCAGTTCATGCCCCAGACGACCAGCGTGCGGCACAGCTCGACCGAGCTCAGATCGAACTCGACGGTCTGCTGTCCGGTGACCATCGGGTGCCCGGGCGGCAGGTCGGTGTGCCACGAGTAGTTGTCGAAGCCGCGCGCGCCGAGCGCCTGCTCCGGGTCGACGCCGCGGATCTTCGCGTCGAGCAGCGCGAGCGAGTTGGCGAGGCGGTACATGCCGAAGACCCGCGTCAATCCCAGAAGCGGCATGCCGCCGCGGAACTTGAGCACCTGCGTGCCCGCGCCCTGGGTCGCGGCGACGACCTCCTCCTGGTAGCCCTGCGCGCGCAGCAGCTCCTGCCCCTTGGTCCCGCTGTACGTCTCGGCGATGTTCACCAGCGCCGCGGCGACGAGCGCCGCCGCCTCCTCGTGCGACACGCGCACCCACTCGTCGCGCGCGCGGTCGAAGAGCTCCTTCGGCGGGCGCCCGTCGGCGCCGCGCGGGAAGCCCGACTCGACCCACTGCTTGAAGCCGCGGCGCACCATTGGGTGGCGCACGCGCCGGTCGCCGTAGAAGCGCCGGGTGAGCGCGAGCCCCTTCTGGCAGACGCGCGGGTCCCAGCGGTGCGACGCGCGGTTGCCGTCGAGGTCGGTCGCCTCGCCGTAGCGCATGGTCGGGCCGATCCGCGTCACGACGCCGGAGCGGACGTACGCGTTCAGGATGCAGTTGTGCGTGTCGTTGGGGGCGCAGAGGAAGGTGAAGCTCGAGTCGGTCTTCCAAAGGTCGCGGTAGGCGTCCTCCCAGCCGCGGTCGGGGTAGCGGGCGAGCGGGTTCTCGATCGCGTCGAGGCCCCAGGCGCGCGTCGCCGACTGGACGAACGCGCCGAAGCCGAGCGCGCTCGCCGCCTCGAGGAACTCGCGGCGCGACAGGCCGTTGCGTTTCATCTTGGGTCCTCCCAGGTCCGCATGAAGGTCACGATCGAGACGACCTCGTCGTCGTCGAGCACCCGGTGCGTGGGCGACGGCGAGCCGAACGCCGGCATCGACGTCCCGCGCCGGCCGCGCTTGATCGACTCGACGAGGTAGGTGTCGCTCGCCGCGGCGAGAAAGCGCGGGTTCGAGAGCGCCGGGCCTTCCCTGCCCTCGCCGCGCTCGCCGTGGCACGCGGCGCAGGCCTGCGCGTAGAGGCGTGCGCCCAGCTCGGCGTCGCCCGCCGCCCAGCGCAGCGGCTCGCGCTCCTCGGGCGCCGGCACGTTGCCGCCGAGCGCGCGCAGGTGCGCGATCACCGCCTCGATCTCTGCGGGTCTGAGCCCGCCCTCGCTCTCGCCCCAGGCCGGCATGCGGCGGCCCGGGCGTCCGTGGGCGATCGTCTCGCGCAGGAAGCGGTCCGAGGCGATCGCGAGGAAGTCCGGGTTCGCCGCGGCGGGGAAGGCGGTCTCGCCGGGGTAGCGCATGCCCTCGCCCGACGGGCCGTGGCAGGCGGCGCAGAACGTCCCCCACAGAGTTGCGCCGTCGGTCGCGAACTCGCGCTCGCCGAAACGCTCGGCGCGGATGCGGTCCTTCGGCCAGTACGCCTCGGGCTGGTTGCTCCGCCGAAGCGACAGCATGTAGAAGGTCAGGAGGTCGATCTGCCGCTCGTCGAGGCCCAAGTCCGGCATGCGCGAGCCGGGCACGATCCCCGCGGGATCGCGGAAGTGCGCGGCGAGCCAGCTCGCGAGCGTTCGCTCGGGGACGCGGCTGAAGTCCATCTGGCCCGGGTCCTTGTCGCCGACGCGCGTCAGGTCCGGCCCGTCGTCGCCGCCGACGCCCGCGATCTTGTGGCAGCCGCGGCAGCCGAGCTCGTGGAACGCGGCCTTGGCGGCGACGAGCTCGGGCGCGCCGACGCGCGAGCCGAGGTAGGCCTCGATGATCCGCCGCTCGTCGTCCGGGATCGGACCGAAGGACGTGCGCCACGGGTCGTCGCTTCCCGGGTCGGTCGCCTCGTGGCGCGCGAGGTGCGCCTCGTACCAGCCCGGGTCGAAGCCTCGCGCGCCGACCCGCGAGAGGTCGGGCGCGGGGACGGAGTCGCTGCCCGGGCGCAGCGTCCCGCCCCGCCCGTCGAGGGCGTGGCAGGAGAGGCAGTCGTGGCGCTCGACGAGCGAGAGCCCCTGCGTGAGCTCCGCGCGCCGCGGCACCGCGATGTGCGTGTGGCAGCTTCCGCAGCCGGCCCAGGCGTAGCGCGCCGGCAGCATGGGGTGCGGCCAATGCGGCACGGTGCCGTGCGCGTCGGCGATCTCGGTCGCGCGGCCCTGGCCGCCGTGGCAGACGACGCAGCCGTAGTCCGCCGGGTCGTGCGCGACGTCGGGATGCGGGCCGAGGACGGGATCGCCCGCGATGCCGTGCTCGCCGGGCGCCATCCCGACGTGGCACGAGATGCAGCGGTCGGTGGCGCCGAGGTCGGGCACGTAGATCTGACGGAGCTGGACGCGGAAGCTCTCGGCCTCCTCGGGCGCGAGGCGGGCGCGGTAGTCGCGCTGGATGCGCCGCCAGTCGCGGTCCACGTTCTCGCGCCAGATCGCGACGAGCAGGAGCGCGAGCGTCCCCAGGCTCACGACCAGCAGCAGAATCTTGTTGGCACGCACGGCCTTCGCCCTAGTGTGCGGGCCAGTCCGCGGGCGACCAGTAGAAGTCCCAGTTCGGCCCGCGGAAGTGGACGCCGACGATGGTGAGCACGACGAAGCCGCAGAGGAAGCAGGTGAAGAGCGCGAGCGCGCCGGCGCGCGTCGAGTCGTAGCGCGCGACGCAGCGGAGCGAGTACACCGCGTAGACGAACGCGAGAATCGTGCCCGGGTTGACGAAGGTCACGACGAGCTGCGGGATGTCGGGGAACCACTCGCGCAGCCAGCCGAAGCGGATCGCGAACGCCTCGATCGCGATCACCGAGGCGAGCCCGAACACCGCCGAGCGCAGGACGAGCGGCAGCCCGCCCGGACCGCCGAACCACTCGCCCGTCCCCTCGCTCTCGCGGTCGAGGAACGGGATCAGCGTCAAGCCCACGATCACCAGCGTCGGCAGGCCCATCCCGCCCATGAACGCCGAGTACGAGACCAGCTCCTGCAGCCCGAGGAAGTACCACGGCGCCTTCGCCGGGTTCTCGGGCACGGCCGGGTTCGCGTGCTCCTTGAGCGGCGCGTCGGAGATCAGCGACAGCGCGACGCAGACGAAGATCGTCAGCATGAACACCGCGAGCTCGGCATAGAAGAGGTGCGGCATCGCCGGCACCGTCTTCTCGGGCGCGCGCGCGACCGCGGGGGAGGTGCCGCGGACGAGCGCCGCGAGGTGGTAGGTCTTCTGCGGCGCGTCGGTGAAGGTCGGCTGGATCGGCACGGGCGAGTCCGCGACGCGCCGGTCGGCGTCGGCCGGTCGCGCGAGCCCGCCGTCCTTGCGGATCCGCCAGAAGTGCACGCCGAGCAGCGCGCCGAGCAGCAGCGGCAGCAGCATGACGTGCAGCAGGTAGAAGCGGATCAGCGCCTCCTCGCCGATCTCCTCCGAGCCGAGCAGCAGGAAGCGAACGAGCCCGCCCGGGTCGAAGGTCGACGTGATCCCGAGCGCGTCGGTGATCTCCCGCGGCGACTGCGCGATGTTCGCGCCGATCGTGATCGCCCAGTAGGCGAGCTGGTCCCAGGGCAGGAGGTAGCCGGTGAACGACAGGCCGAGCGTCAAGACCAGGAGGCCCATCCCGACCACCCAGTTGAACTCGCGCGGCTTGCGATACGACGCCGTGTAGAAGACGCGCGCCATGTGCGCGAACACGACGAACACCATCACCTGCGCGGCCCAGCGGTGGATGTTGCGGATGAACTTGCCGGTCGGGACGACGAAGTGGATGTCCTTGACCGACCAGTAGGCCGCCTCCGGGTAGGGCTTGTAGTAGAACATCAACAGAATTCCGGTCACGAGCGTGACCAGGAAGGCCGAGAGCGCCGCGATGCCGAGCCCCCACGTGGTGCTCCAGCGGAACGTCCACAGGTGGACGCGCACGCTGTGCATGTGGAGGAAGAGGTTGCCGAAGACGAACGACGAGCGTGCGCGGTCGGTGACCGGCGCACCCGTGCGCGACACCGCCTCGCGCAAATGCCGGGGCAGCGTGCGCAGGTTCTCGGTGAAGCGCTGTACGCCGGCCGCGCCCACGTCACACCACCTTGGTCCCCGGCGCGACGGTCTCCGACTCGTCGACCAGGTAGACGCCGCCCCCGACGCTCGACACGGCGAGCCACGGCAGCGACTTCGGCGCCGGCCCCCGCAGCACCGTGCCGTCGAGCTGGAACAGCGAGCCGTGGCACGGGCAGGCGAAGCCTTCGCCCTCGCGCTTGACGATGCAGCCGAGGTGCGTGCAGATGGTCGAGACTGCCCAGACGCCGGTCGAGTCGCGGAACATCGCGACCGAGCGCCCGGCCGGCACGAATGGCTCGCCGGGGGCGAGCGCCTCGGGCAGCGCGACGCGGAACTTGCGCGACGGCACGGGCACGACCGCCGCGCGCGGCAGGCGGAGCGCTCCGATTGCGGCGACGGCGAGGGCAGTGACCGCCGACCAGAGCGCGGCGAGGCCCAGGAAGTCGCGCCGCGCGACGGGCGGCGGCTCGAGCCGCGAGCGCGGCGCAGGAACGGTGCTGGTCTGGCTCATGCGGGGCTCCACACGGTGCTGAAGCGGACGCGCTCCATCTCGATCGCGTCCACGGGGCAGCGCATCGCGCACAGCGCGCAGCGGATGCAGCGCTCCTCGTCCTTGAGGATCGCCGTCAAGTCGGAGTCGAGGCCGAGGTCGTCGCAGGGCGATGCGGCGCCGTCGCGGGCGGCGCGCATCGCCGCGTCGAGCTCCGGGGTCGGGACGAGGTCCGCGATGGGCGTGAGCTTCAGGACCGAGGTCGGACACACGTCGACGCAGCCGCCGCACAGGACGCAGCGCGTGCCGTCGAACACGGGCGTCACGCCGCAATCGAGGCAGCGCGAGGCCTCGCGGCGCGCGCCCGCCTCGTCGTAGCCGAGCTCGACGGGAATGGCGGGGTCGGCGAGGCGCTCGGCCGCCTCGCGCGTCGGGATCGGCTGGCGCGGGATCGCCTCGTAGAGCGGCTCGCGGCGGTAGCGCTCGATCGGCAGGTGGACCTCAAGCACCTGCTCGTGCAGCGTCTGTCCCGTCAAGTACTGGTACACCGACCGCGCCGCGCGCTTGCCCGACGCGACGGCGTCGATCAGGAGCCGCGTCCCGTGCGCGAGGTCGCCCGCGACGAAGACGCCGGGCGCGCTGGTCGTGAGCGTCCGGGGATCGACCTTCGGCCAGCCGGGGCGGAACAGCTCGACGTCTTCGCCGCCGTCCTCGAGGAAGGAGAGGTCGGGCGCCTGTCCTGCGGCGATCAGCACCGTGTCGCACGGGATCGTGCGCCGATCGGCGTCGTCGAAAACCGGCGCGAAGCGGCGCTGCTCGTCGTAGACGCGCAGGCAGCGGCGGAACTCGACGCCGGTCACCCGGCCCGATGCGTCGCGCCGGATCTCGACGGGTCCGAAGCCGTTCAGCCGCTCGATCCCTTCCTCCTCGCCCTCGAGGATCTCGACCGTGTCGGCCGGCATCTCCTCGAGGCTCTCGAGCGACACGAGGTGCACGCGCCGTCCGCCGATCATCCGCGCCGCGGTGCGCGCGGTGTCGGCGGCCGTCTGCCGGACGACCGTGCGCGCGACGTCGTAGGCGACGTTTCCGCCGCCGATCACCACCACCTCGTCGCCGAGGTCGAACGGCTCGTCGAGCGCGGCGGCACGCAGCAGATCGACGCCGCCGTACACGCGGGGCCCGGCCTCGCCCGGGAGGCCGAGCGAGCGCGGCCGCTTCGCGCCGACCGCGACGATGACCGCCGCGAAGTCGCGGCGCAGCTCGGCGAACGAGACGTCGCGCCCGACCGCGACGCCGGTGCGGATCTCCGCGCCGAGCGCCTCGATCACCGCGACCTCGTTGCGGATCACCTCGCGCGGCAGGCGGTACTGCGGCACGCCGAGCGCGAGCATGCCGGCCGCGACCCGCTCGAGCTCGAAGACCACGGGCTTGAAGCCCATGAGCGCCAGGTCGTGCGCCGCGGACAGCCCGGCGGGGCCCGCGCCGATGATCGCCACGCGCTCGCCACGGCCGGGTGGAAAGTGGCCGCGGGTGAAGGCGCGGAGCAGCGCCGCCATCTCGTCCGGCCCGGCGCAGATCGTCGGCTCGTGGATCCGGACCGACTCGAGCACCTCCGTGGGCGGACGTGCCTCGACGCCGTAGCGCTCGCAGACGAAGCGCTTGAGCGCGCGGATCGCGATCGGCTGGTCGTTGCCGAGGAAGCTTCCGTCGGGCGCGACGCGCGGGATCTTGCCGCGGCGGCACGCCACCTCGCACGGTGCGCCGCACACCCGCCCGCAGATCGAGGCGAACGGGTTCGGGCCGCGCGCGATGAGGTAAGCCTCTTCGAAGCGGCCCTCGGCGATCGCCCGGACGTAGCCGCGCGCGTCGGTGTGGACGGGGCACGCCGCCTGGCAGACGATGAGCTCCCGGTAGTGAGCTTCGGCCGGGACCTCGACGGCGAGCTGCGGGTGGGCAGCCATCGGCACAGCCGAGGAGCAACGCTCATGCCCCGGGCCCTGCGTCATGGCGCTGGCTCATGGCGGCTTCCGCGTAACTGGCATCTCACGTGCGAGAATTCGGGAGCGCACGGTTCCCAGGGCTGCGAACGACGTCGCGGCGAGGCGCTGGAGATTCTTGCCTCGGGCAGCGTGCTGCACCGGGCGGCGAGCGCACATGCCTGACGGTTCCCGGGGCATGGCCGTTGCTCGCTTGTGGTGCCGACCTGGGGGCCCGCATGTCGTCGATGGAGCCGACCGTCTTCTACCGCCGCGAGTGGGGCGATGGTCAGCCGGTCGTCGCGATGCATCCGCTCGGCCTCGAGTCGTCGGCGTTCGAGGGCATCGGGACGGTGCTCGCGCGCCACGGCATGCGCACGATCGCCGTCGACCTGCCCGGCTTCGGCAAGACGCCGCTACCGGCGGGTCGCTCGACGCCCGCCGCGATGGCGGAGCCGGTGATCGAGCTCGCGCGCTCGCTCGAGACGCTGCCCGTGCTGCTCGGGATCTCGATGGGCGGGCGCGTCGCGCTCGAAGCAGCGCTCGCTGCACCCGACGCCTTCCTCGGCGTCGTCGCGATCGCGCCGTCCCTGCCGTGGCGCAGGTACCGCTTCTGGTTGGACGGGGCGGCGCTGATCCACCCGCGGATCGCCGACTGGCTGCCGCTCGAGCACGTCTGGCCGGTGCTCCGCTGGCTCGCGCGCGCGCTCGAGACGCTGCCCTACCTGCGCGACGACGAGCTCGCGCAGGCGGGAGCTCGGCTCGTCTACTACCTGAGCTGTCCCGCGACGCGGACGGGCTTCCTCGCCGCGGTGCGCGAGCTGGTGCTCGATCCGCCGCACGGCGAGCAGGGCCTCTGGACGCGGCTCCCCGGTCTCGCGGTGCCCGCGACGTTCGTCTGGGGGAAGCGCGACCAGCTCGTGTCGCTGCGCTTCTCGCGCGCCGTCGGACGCGCGGCGCCCAGCGTGCCGCAGCTCCTGCTGCCGTGCCTCGGGCACTGGATGAACGGCCCGCACCACCGCTGCCTCGCAGAGACGGTCGCGGGGCTCGTCACCGGCATGCTCGCCGGCGTTGTGCTCGAGCCCGACCTCGAGGACGCAGGCGGCGTGCGCTTCGTGACCCGGGAGTGCGTCGCGGCGCGCGGCGCGATGCCGGTCGCGCCGCCGCTCGGAGCGAGCCATGGCGCTTGACCTCGACCTCGTTGCCGCGTGGGCGCGCGCGACGGAGCGCGAGATCGCCGCCGAGCCGTTTTAGCGCGACGTCGAGTTCCTCGCGAAGATCGTCCCGCTGATGGAGCTCTACGGCCGCTGGTTCGACGCCGAGGTGCGCGGCCTCGAGCGCGTGCCCGCGAGCGGCCCGCTGCTCCTCGTCGGCAATTACTCGGGCGGGGCGCTCACGCCGGACACCGCCGCGTTCTTCGCCGCCTGGTACCGGACGCGCGGGCTCGACAGCCCGCTCATCGGCCTCGCCATCGACGCCGCGTTCGGCATCCCCTGGTTCCGCGACCTGATGCGCAAGATCGGCGAGGTCCCGGCGAGCCGGCGAAACGTCGCGCGCGCGCTCGACGCGGGTCTCGCGGTGCTCGTCTACCCCGGCGGCGACCACGAGTGCTTCCGGCCGTGGACGGATCGCGGACGCATCGACTTCGCCGGCCGCATGGGCTTCGTCGAGGTGGCGCTGCGCAAGCAGGTGCCCGTCGTGCCGGTCGTGAGCCACGGCGGGCATCATTCGATCTTCATCCTGACGCGTGGCGAGTGGCTCGGCCGGCTGTTCGGCGCCGAGCGCATCCGGACGTCGATGTTCCCGATGGCCCTGCAGATCCCATGGGGGCTCTCGCCGGTCCTGCTGCCCGGCGTCCCGCTGCCGGCGAAGATCACGATCGAGGTCGGCGATCCGATGCCGTGGTCGGACTACGGTCCCGAGGCCGCCGACGACCCGGATTTCGTCGCGCGCTGCTACCACGAGATCACCGGCCGCATGCAGGCGACGCTCGACCGCCTGGCCGCGGAGCATCCCCATCCGCTCCTGTCGCGGCTCCGCCGCCTGCTGCCGTTCGAAGCTCGCGCCCGGGGAGGGTGACGTGGAGCGACTCGCCGGCATCGACGCGAGCTTCCTCTACATGGAGACGCCGGCGGTCCACATGCACACGATGAAGGTCGCGGTGCTCCGCCCCGCACCCGGCGTCGACTACACGGTCGAGCGGGTGAAGGAGGACCTCCGCGCCCGCCTGCACCTCCTGCCGCCGCTCCGGCGTCGCCTGGTCAAGATCCCGCTCGGCTTCCACCACCCCATGTGGATCGAGGATCTGGACTTTGATCTCGACTGGCACGTCCGCAGCGCGACCCTCCCGCCGCCGGGCGGCCCGCGCGAGCTGGACGAGATCGTCGGGCTCGTCGCGAGCGTGCAGCTCGACCGCCGGCGGCCGCTCTGGAAGCTCTGGTTCGTCGACGGGCTCGCGGACGGGCGGGTGGCCGCGGTGGTGAAGATCCACCACGCGGTGGCCGACGGAGCGGCCGTGGCGGCGCTGCTCGCGAACGTCATGGCGCCCGGGCTGAGGGATCTGTCGAGCGAGCCGCCTGATGAGACGTGGGCGCCGGAGCCGGTGCCATCGCGCGGCCGGCTGCTGCGCGAGGCGCTGGGCGACCATGTGCGCCAGGCTCGCGGTCTGCCCGCGCTCGTGCGGCGGACCGCGCGCGGCCTCGCGGCTGTGAGGGAGCGGCGGCGCTCGGCGTGCGTCGTACCGCCGCGGCCTCTGGTGGACGCGCCTCGCACGTCGCTCAACGGCTCGCTCACCGCGCGGCGCGCGTTCGTCTCGACGGCCCTGCCGCTCGACGACATCCGCGCGGTGCGCGCCGCGTTCGAGGTCACGCTGAACGACGTCCTGCTGGCGCTCGTCGCCGGTACGCTGCGCCGCTACCTCGCGCGCCGCGGCGAGCTGCCGGCGGAGCCGCTCGTCGCGGAGGTGCCGGTCGGGACGGATTCCGCGGCCGTGCAGCGCCTCTCCGGGAACCGTCTGTCGAACATTTTCACCTCGCTCTGCACCGACGTGGAGGACCCCGTCGCTCGCCTGCAGCGGATCCGCGACGTGATGCGGGCGGCGAAGGAGCTGCACGAAATGCTCGGCAGCGACCTGTTCGCGTCGTGGATCGCGTACGCGCCGCCGCAGCCGACGTCGTGGTGGATGCGGCTCTATGCCGCGACGCACCTGGTGAACCACCACCGGCCGCCGGTCAACGTGATCGTCTCGTGCGTGCCGGGGCCGTGCGAGCGGCTCGCGTGGTCGGGCGGGACGCTCGAGGCGATCTACTCGGTCGGGCCGCTCGTCGAGGGGACGGCGCTCAACGTCACGGCGTGGAGCTACGTCGATCGGCTGTGCGTCGGGGTGCTTGCGTGCCCGGACTTGGTGGCGGACGTGGACGGCATCGCGCGCGGGCTGCACGAGGCGCTGGCGGAGCTGGTGCGTGCGGCGGCGGGTGGGGAGCGGCGCGTGGAGGTCGGATGACGTCCTGCGCGGTCGTGATCCAGGCTACCGGTCGGGGCCCGGCCGCTCACCGGCGTTCGTCGCGAGCTGCGGCCGATTTGCCGTCAGGGCGTCCGGCCCGATTGACGCGCCGCCGGATTCGCGCGCGCCGCTGCACCGGTCGCCTCGTCCATCTCGACCAGGCGGCGGTACTTGTCGGGGTAGCGCGCCTTGAAGTGCTCGAAGTCCTCCGGTCCGAGGATCCGCCTCGCCTGCTCGACCTTGCCCTCGCCGTCGTCCCAGTCGCCTTCCATGACCGCGATCGTCCTGAACGTCGCGCCGACCGACGAGTCGAGCCCCGCCTCGCTCCCCGCGCGCTCGTACGCCCGGCTGAGCGCGTCGATCTGCGAGACGTAGTACGAGGCCGGAAGACGGATCTCCGTGCCGTCGCGGCGCGCGAGCTCGATCGCGCCGGTGATGACCGCGAGCTTCCTCTCCGGCGGCAGCTTCGACCATTCGCGAACCGAGAAGCGCGACTTCCCGCCGGCAGCGGTCGCAGCGCTGGGCGCGGTCGTAGCGCTGGGCGCGGCGCGTTGTGGCGACGCGCAGGCGACGACGACGAGCGCGAGCAGCGCGCACAGCAACCACAGCCCTCGACTGCGCTCCAGCGTCGTCGCTTGCCTCACGAAGATGCCCGCCTGCTCGCCGCGCGAAGCCGATCCCCCGGGCGGCGCCGACGCGACGGCTCGAGCCTACAGGACGCGCGCGCCGTCGTCGCGTCGGCTCGCTGTCGCGCGAGTCGTGCGCGCCCGCGTGGGGCGCGTGACGCGCCTCGAGTCGCCGGAGCGCGACGACGACGTCGGGGTCTGGCGGTTGACCGCCCGGCGTGCCATCCCGGAACGAAAGGTGACGCCATGACAGCCGAACGCGTCCGCTCACCGATGTCGCTCACGCGTCGCGAGGTGCTCGCCGCCTGCGCCGCGGCCTCCGCGTCGCTCGCCGCTCCCGGCTGTGCGCGGGCACGCGGCGCCGCGGCGACACCGCTGACCCCGCCGCAGCTCGCGCCCGGCCCGGCCGTGCCGATCGCGCTCGCCGGCGTACCGCGTGGTGCGACGCCGGAGTCGGTCGCGCAGGCCGTGCGCCGTGCCGCGTGCGCGCTGGACGACCTCGCCTGGCTGTCGCGCGGCGACACCGTCTTCGTCAAGGTCGCGGCGAACTCGGGCAACGCCTATCCGGCGACCACCGACCCGATCGCGGTATGCGCGATGGTGGAGCTGCTGCGCGAGCGCGGCGCGGGCCGCGTCATCGTCGGCGACATGTCCGGCGTGCAGGCGGTCCGATTCTGGAAGGACGGGCTCCGCGGCAGCAGCCGGGAGCTCATGCGGAAGAACGGCATCGCGCGTGCCGCGCAGGAAGCGGGCGCGGAGCTGCACGCCTTCGAGGAGGCCGGCTGGGACGGGTTCTTCGCCGAGAGCCCGAACGTCACCGGCTCGTGGGCCGGGCCGATCATGCTGCCCGCCGTGCTGCGCGAGGTCGACCATGTGGTGCTGCTGCCGCGCTGCTCCCGGCACGTGCTCGCAGGAAGCACGCTCGCCTTGAAGGCGGCGGTCGGCTGGTGGCGGCACGACTCGCGGCTCGAGTATCACCGCGACGCGGCGACCTTCGCCGAGAAGACCGCGGACGCCAACGCCGTCCCGACCATCCTCGCAAAGCAGCGTCTGGTGCTGACCAGCGCCAGGCGGGTCCTGACGACCTTCGGCCCGGACAACGGGTACGCGCACGACCCCGATCTAGGCCTCGTCTTCGCGAGCCCGTCGCCCGTCGCGCACGACATGCTGTCGCTCGCCTGGCTGCTCGAGGGCCGCGCCGCGACCCCCGAGCCCGAGCGCACCGGCCTGCTCGACGACCCGAACCAGTCGGGCACGTTCGTGAACTTCGCGAACCGCATCGTCACCACCTGGCTCGGCGGCCTCGGCGAGGCCCTGCGCGCCGAGCGGCTCGAGCGCTACGACCTGAACACGATCTGGGACGACCGCGTGCTCGCTCGCGCCTTCCAGACGGCCCGTGGCGTCCCGCGGGTCGAGCTCGGCGCCGTCAACGAGCACGTTCCGCCGGCGCTGCTCGAGCGCCTGGCGAGGCAGGTGTCGCCGCCGCGGGTTGCGTAGCGACGGGCGAGCGCCGCACCCGGCTGCGCTCAAGCCAAACGACGCTTCATGTCGACGTACGCGGTCTGGATCAGGTTCAGCAGAGCCGCGGCGTCGACGTCGCGCTCGGGGGTAGAGCTTCACGTGGGTAACTGATCGCGCTGCCCCGCCTGGCGCGGACCTGATCGCCGTGCGACGACCGTGCGTTTGTGGAGGAGCGCACGAATGGAGCACGGAGCCCGACTTCGACGCCGC
>FWPU01006286.1_pt1 | contig 24091 bp, 24 predicted proteins | sample 2228361 | NCBI WGS metagenome assembly FWPU01 (sample SAMEA103939777, study PRJEB20133) | metagenome
TATTTGTCATTTCGAACGCACGTGAGAAATCTAATAAGCTTTACGACTCGGTAATCAACAGCGTCTAACTCTTTCTATTTATTATAGATTTCTCCTTTCAGTCGAAATGACATCTCTACTTATTCAACATTATTCCTCTCAGTCATTCAAAGACAACAAAGCGTTATGGCAATCTCGTAAACTAAAGCAAATAACTATACGCCTCTCCCGACTTGCATATCAACGGCAGAATTTCCCCCGATTTCCCAAGAATGGTCAGGTCATAAAAGTTGGTATTGATGGTAGGCTCCAGGTTTACTTCGATTACAATTTTCCCGGTCTGCTTGGCCACGAGCCCCATCGAAGCCGCCGGTTCCACGACACCGGAGGTGCCGACAATAAGCATTACTTCGCACTGCTCTATTGCTATAAGAGCCTTGTCAATCAAGGGCATTGGAATCACCTCTCCAAACCAAACTATGTTGGGACGTACTATCGCACCACAGTTGTTACACCTTGGCGGAAGCTCTTTTAGCGGTACGTCGAGGTTTTGTTCGATGATTGCGCAGCGTGTGCATCTTGTTTGCCAAATATTCCCGTGAAGCTCGATTATATTCTTGCTTCCGGCCAGTTTGTGAAGCCCGTCAATGTTTTGGGTTATAAGGTTAAAATTGGGATTATGGCCTTCTAGCTCGGCCAGGGCATAATGCGCATAGTTCGGCTTCGCTTCCTTAACTATCCCCCTCCTCCACTCGTACCATTCCCAAACGAGCTTAGGGTCGTTCTGAAATGCCTCTGGAGTGGCCAGGTCTTCAGCGCGATAATCCCGCCAAAGGCCTCCCTCGCCCCTGTAGGTGGGAATTCCGCTTTCTTCGGAAATGCCCGCCCCGGTAAGAACGGTTATACTCGATGCGCGACTTATTAGGTCCGCCGCCCTGGTTATCTTCTCATCAATCTCTAAAATCATAGCTAAAAATGTAATGCTATTGCTATATTTTAGCAATACTTAAGTCTTGTTTTCCTTGACAATTCTTCTCTTCCACATAACCTTATAAGACATGCTTGCGGACTACATTCCAATCTTATTAATACTAATACTGGCTATCCTTCTGGCCGGTGTTCTACTCGGAATCTCCTATCTCCTTGGCCCGAGGAGGCAGGCAATAAGGAAGCTAACCCCCTATGAATCCGGCATACCGCCGGTAGGAGATGCCAGGGAAAGATTCACCATAAGGTATTATCTAATCGGCGCGCTCTTCATACTCTTTGACGTCGAATCCATATTCCTCTTCGCCTGGGCCGTTGTATTCAAAGAACTGGGGATGCTGGCCTTCATAGAAATCATAGTCTTTTTTGTAATTATCTTGGGTGGTTATTTCTATGTCCTGAAAAAAGGAGCCCTCGAATGGCGCTGAACACGAATTCTATTCTTGGAGGGGACGGTTTTATAACTACCAAATTGAGCTCGTTCGTTAATTGGGCTAGGAAAAATAGCCTCTGGCCCATGCCGTTTGGCACAGCCTGCTGTGCAATCGAGATGATGGGTACTTTGGCATCCCGGTTCGACCTTTCCCGGTTCGGGGCAGAGGCAATACGTTTCTCCCCAAGGCAAGCGGACCTTATGATTGTCTCGGGTACTATAACCTACAAAATGGCCTCCGTGTGCAGGAGAATTTACGACCAGATGCCGGAGCCTAAATGGGTAATTGCCATGGGATCATGCACCTGTGGTGGCGGTCCCTTCGATAGCTATGCCGTTGTCCAGGGAATAGACGAGTTCCTTCCGGTCGACGTTTACGTCGGTGGTTGCCCTCCCCGACCCGAGGCGTTGATAGATGCGGTGATGAAGATCCAGATGAAAATAGAGATGGAAGGGGCACCTCTTGTATGAGCCTTGACCTCCAGACCGTTGTCGACTCCTTAAATACAAACCTTCCCGATTCAGTCCTAGATGTAAAAACATTCAGGGGGGAAACTACGCTTATTATCGACAAGAAAAGGGTGAGAGAGGTCTGCTCTCACCTGAAAAATGAGTTTGGTTTCAAATTTATAGCCGATATCACCGCCGTGGACTATCTTGGGGTAAAAACTCCCCGCTTTGAGGTTGTTTATCATGTTCACAGATTCGGCCCGGATTTCGACGACAACGTCAGAATCAGGCTTAAGACCGAGCTTCCAGAAGAGGAACCCAGAATTGATTCCGTAGTCCCGGTGTGGAGCGGTGCAAACTGGCTTGAAAGAGAGGTGTACGATATGTTCGGTATCGTGTTTCTGGGGCACCCAGACCTGAGAAGAATACTGATGCCGGAAGACTACGAGCCGCACCCACTCAGAAAAGACTTCGACGTCAGAGACCGCGAGGCATCCAAGCGCAGTTTTCAGAGGGCCCTGGAAGAGGGAAGCGAGTAATGGAGAGAATAGAATTCCTCACCGAAGAGATTATAGACAAAGAAACCGGGCTCAAGACTGAGACCATGGTGCTAAACATGGGTCCCCAGCATCCATCCACCCACGGAGTGCTTCGGGTGGTGTTGCAGCTTGAAGGGGAAACCGTAGTCAAGGCGATTCCCTACATCGGCTATCTCCATAGAGGGATCGAGAAACTCTGTGAGCATATAACCTACCAGATGTGCCTTCCCTACACCGATAGGATGGACTATGTAGCGGCGATTTGTAACAACATAGGGTTCATACTTACTGCGGAAAAACTCTTGGGTATCGAAAAAGAAATACCGGAAAGGGCGAAGGTAGCCGAGGTAATATTATTCGAGCTGGGGAGGATCGAATCCCATCTTCTGGGAATAGGTACGAGCGCGTTGGATTTGGGCGCTTTTTCCGCATTTCTCTATCTCTTCAAAGAAAGAGAGAGAATCTACGACATACTGGAAATGGTCTGCGGCGCAAGGCTTACTACGTCTTATCCCAGAGTGGGAGGGCTGCCCGATGACCTGCCCGAAAATTTTGAGGAGGCAATAAGAAATTTCTTAAAAGCCTTCCCGAAAACTTTGATGGAGGTGGACAAGCTCTTAACCAGAAACCGGATCTGGGTTGACCGGACTAAAGATGTCGCCTACATAAGCGCCGATGACGCAATCGACCTGGGCCTTACCGGACCAGTGCTTAGAGGAAGCGGAGTACCTTATGACGTCAGAAAGGCAATGCCTTATTTAGGATATGAGAATTACGATTTTGAGATACCGGTAATTTCAGACGGAGACGCATACGCTCGCTATCTGGTCAGGCTAGAGGAGATGCGCCAGAGCATGCACATAATCGAGCAGGCAATCAACAACCTTCCAGATGGTCCATTCATAGCCGACCTGCCGGAGATCGTTCTTCCCCGAAAGGAACTCACCTATACCAGAATGGAATCGCTGATAAGGCATTTCGTGCTGGTCTATGAGGGTTTCAAGCCACCTCCAGGCGAGGTGTATCACGCCGTGGAAAACCCCAAAGGTGAGCTTGGCTACTACATCGTCAGCGACGGTTCAGGAAAACCCTACAGAATGCGGGTGAGAGGGCCTTCATTCGTGAACCTTCAGGCCCTTCCTAAAATGGTGGAAGGTAGATTAATAGCCGACGTCATTGCGGCAATCGGAAGTATAGACATAGTGCTCGGAGAGGTGGATAGGTAATATTAAGTTGAGAGTGAAGAGTTAAAAACAAGTTTGATTCTTCACTCTTAATTTTTCCTTTTCCCTTCTACTGCTTGACCGAAGGCGTCTTTATTAATTCAACGCCCTTTGGGACTCTGAAATTGAAGAGTGAGTCGGAAACCCCTTTATTGATTTTAATGTCGTACAGGTTAACCTTGGTCAGATTTCCAAATGGGTCGTAAAGGTAAATGGTGTTAACGAGCATGCTCTTCTTATTAACCGCTATCGTAACCTTATTGTATTCCTCCTCGGCACTGTTATCCCTCGGCAACAGGTCAACCAGATAGCTTCCATCCTGGTCGGGAAAGGCAGAAGCAGAAAACCGGGCGATAAACTGCTCTTTTATGTTTCCCAGGCCGGAAAGTAAGGTGGTTGTGGTGGGGGTGTCCATAACCTCTATCAGGGATGACTCGACCACCTGCTTTTCCTCCTGATTATAAAACCAAATCTTAGAACCGTCGGAAACGATCTCCTCTTTGTTAGGACGGTAATAATTCCACCTCATCTTCCCCGGTTTCTTCAACCAAACCTCGCCATCTGCCCTCTCTACCTGATTGAGAGACCGGATTGTGGCTTCCTGGGTAAATTTGGCATGAAAGTCGTTAATTCTTTCATAGGTTGACTGAACCTGGTCCAATACCGAATTCAGATTTTTATCTTCCCCTATAGCGGTGTTTTGAACCACAAAAAGTAAAACTAAACTTAAAATAATTTTTCTCAATTTCTTTGCCTCTCTTTTAATTGGTCTAGGTCGATAAAGACCTCCCTCGGTTTACCAGCTACCTCCTGCGGGCCTACCAGTCCTTCTTTTTCCATGATTTCCACTATTCGCGCCGCCCGGTTGTAACCGATCTTGAGCTTTCTCTGAAGCATGGATATGGAAACCTGGCGGGTCTCTCTTATGATTTTGAGGGCCTCGTAATAGAATTCATCTTTTTCTTCCTCGAGGTCAGTATCTTCCTCCGAGTCTTCGATCCTGGTAATCTCCTGATTGTACTCTGGCGCTGCCTGGGCTTTCAGAAACTCGGTTATTCTCTCCCTCTCTCCGTCGGAAATCATAGCACCCTGTATTCTGGTCAGCTTCGATGTTCCTGGCTGGAGAAAGAGCATGTCCCCTCTTCCCAGGAGCCGCTCCGCTCCCCCGGTATCGAGAATTACCCGGGAGTCGATCTTGGAAGAAACCTGGAAAGATATCCTCGCCGGAAAGTTGGCCTTGATAAGCCCGGCCACAATGTCTACAGACGGTCTCTGCGTAGCCACTATGAGATGAATCCCGGCTGCGCGGGCCTTTTGAGACAGCCTGGTTATGAACTCCCTTACCTCGTTAGGAGAGACCATCATTAAATCGGCTAGCTCGTCCATTACTATAACTATGTAAGGAAGCCACTTCTGCCATTTGTCCTCGGACTCTGACTTCTCCACGTTCCGGTTGTAGCTCTCAACATCCCTAACCCCTTCTTCGGATAAGGTTCTATATCTCTTCTCCATTTCCTCGACCGCCCACCGGAGCGCCTGTGCCGCTTTCTTTGGCTCTGTTACTACCGGGTGGAGTAGGTGCGGAATATCCTCGTAAATAGACAGCTCGAGCATCTTCGGGTCGATCATTATGAACTTAAGCTCATAGGGACTGGCTTTGTAGAGCATGCTGTTGATAACCGAATGAAGTAGAACGCTTTTACCGGAGCCGGTAGTACCGGCGATCATCAGATGTGGGGCCTTCCGTAAATCCATGTAAAAAGGCCTGCCGGAAATATCCTTTCCTAGCGCCAGGGTTAGGATTGATTTCCTTCCCAGGAACTCCGGGTCTTCTAATAGCTCCCTCAGAACAACCGTCTCTCTTCTCTGGTTTGGAACCTCGATCCCTATGACGTCTTTTCCCGGTATAGGAGCTATTATTCTTATGCTGAGTGCGCTCAAGCCCATGGCCAGGTCGTTCTCAAGAGAAGCAATCTTATTTATCTTTATTCCCGGGTCCGGTTTATACTCAAACATGGTAATAACAGGGCCCGGCCTTATCTCCGTGATCTTCCCGGAAACCCCTAGATGTTCGAGCTTTTCCTCGGTCAGCCTAGCCTTTTCGTAAATGGCTTCCCGGTCAAACTCCATCTTCGAATCCTTTCTGGGGTCGAGCAAATCGACCGATGGAAGCCTGAAGTTTGCCCGCTCGACCGTATGCTGTATCAGTTTTAACTGAACCTCTCTTTTGGGAGCCTCGACCACAATCTGAGGGAGAGGTTTATTTTCCACTATTGGTTCAGGCTTGGCTTGAAAAATGGGTTGAAAATAGGTCTCTTTCTTCTCCGGAGCCGGCTTTGCTGTCTTTATGCTCAGCTTTGATAGTTCTCTATATAGGTCGTAAGAAGCATCTATAACCCTCCCACCCAGATGAAGACCGGACCTCCATAGGTAAGCGACTCCATCTGAAATAAGCATTAATGCCTTCCCACTCCAGCTTAGTATCTGATAGAGCGTGAGATTGGACATTATTATTAAACTCATAGCCAATAGTATGGTTGCAATTATGTACGACCCTACCGCGCCGGCGACCTTGCCCTTAAGCATTGTGGATAGGTAGGCACCCAGCCATCCGCCCGGCGGAGAATATCCTAAGAATGATTCCTTGCCGAAAAAGAGTCCGAGCAATGTCGGTATGACGAAGAGGAGAATGAGGGCAGAGATGGCGTTCCTATAAAGCTTTTCTCCAAACCTGCTGGTAAAAACAACCACCGCTATGTAAAACATCACAAAGGGAATTAAAAAAGCGGAGAGTCCGAAGGTACTTCCTAAGAGGTCGGATATAAAGACACCCACCGTCCCCATCGCCCCCTTTACGTCCAGCCCCGATTTAGAGCTATAGAATATCAGGCTCAGGGAGGAGAATACACCGATGGTAAAAAGTAATGCAGATATTACTTCTCTGGCTATGTAATCAGAGGTCTCTTCCCTTGCACCGTTTCTTCTTCTAGCCATATATAGCTAAATATTATGACTCTAATTCAGAATATAACAAGTCATTAATATTCCTCAAAAAATATCGGAATTAAAGGTAGTTGTCAAATAAAAGTTAGATGTTTGTTTAAATTGTATGGTCTTTGAGGACAATGCATGCTACGAAAATGTATTGCTTGGATATTTTTCAATGATAAAGGATATAGGAAAGCGAACGGGTTAGACCAGAGGAGGCTCCATGAAAGACCTTACTTATACAATACTTATAACCAAGCCTCTCGGAAATATCCACACTGAAAGCTAAGTCGCCGGAACTATTCCGAAGCGCTAACTCGTGAAGAAGAATAATTTAGTGATTACTAGGAAAATCCCGTGCAACAAAGTTGAAACAGCTTATTTTGTTTTTCGCCTGTCCTTTATTTCTTTCACAATGGTTTTGGTATCTATATCTTTTAACCACAAATCTCTTTCCTTTGTATAATCCCCTAATCCACTCTCAAACTGCTGAAGAAAGCGAACCATACCTACGGGTCCCAGAGCTTTGGCTAGGGCCTCCAGACCCAGTTTCCTTATCGCGCTAGGGCTCAATGTTTGAGTACTCATTCTTCAAATCACCTCACTCAACCTTAAACGACTTTTTCTAATCGTCGTTCATTTTGAATTATGATTTTTGGATTGGGATTCTTTGGAGTCACAGGGAGTCCTTTTTCTTTTAATAGATTTACATGCTCCGTCATTCCCCACCTTGCTTTATAAAGACAATCCTCGACGGAATGACCTATGCCGGTAAAACCTTCTAAATCAGGGGAGTAAAACCCGAAGTAGTCAGGTTCTTCCGTCGCTTCAATGATTAGTGAGTACTCTAAATCAATCATTTTTTCCCCTTTTTATACCATTCCAAATCGACACTTTTCTCTTTTTGCGGATCAAATCGATCTCTTCCCCTCGACATAATTGGCCGTGCAGGTTATGAAATCTAACTCGCAAACATCCTGAAACTCAATCAAGCTTCTCCTCTCCCACCTATTGGTGTGGGGATGCTTAAAGTCATGACGCTTACTTATGAATAATCGCACCGCACTTTTGATTAAGTGATCATAAAATAGGTAAGGATTTTGATAAATCAACCTTCCCAGAGATGGATGGAACAAGTTATATTCGGGTGTAACGTCCCACAATTGATAGCGCCTTACTTCACGGTTTGGCAGAACTAATAACCACACATAATATCTTGGTGTTTTGCGGTGATAGGTATAATGATTGACAAGTGTTCCATAGTAATACCAAAGTTTATTATTCGTTGTTCCTCTCTGAGAGACCTCAATGCTCCCACAAAAGATAAAGTTGTGCACGATCCAGCGACTCAAGCTCCACGAAAAAAATGCGGAGAGCCGGCTTTCTTTAAAACATAATCAACCACCTTGTAATTTCCACATTCGTACTCTACTGGAGGCATCTTATTACGATACTCAGAGTCAACTCTAAGATTTAGAGCGGTTGCTAATTCCTTGATCACGGTTGGAAAAACATCCCGAGTCAAAACTCTACCTTCCAGATATTCCGGGAAGAACACATTGCCATTCTTTAGTTTTTCTGACTGGCTGTCCATGCTTTCCTTCAATTTAACGAAGAATTCATCGATATCGGTCAAGTTGGGTTTGCCTCTGTAAGTCTGAAGGTGTTGTTTATTTTAACTTAGATGATTATTTAAAGGAAACATGCTGATGAAAAGCTCGAACTGCATTTCCCACGCCGTCCTCGGACCGTATGCGTTGGCCTAAGTCGGCTGCACGCTGTTTCATTGTAGCATCATTAGTGGCAATACGAATAGCTTCTGCCAGGCGTTCGGCTGTTAACTCACGCCGGAGAATTGGATATGGCCCAACCCCTAACGCCGCAACTCTCCTGCCCCAAAAATACATCTCAGCCTGCGACGCTATTATGACGTTTGGTATTCCGGCACGCAGGCCGGCAGCGGTTGTCCCCGCCCCGCCGTGGTGAACTACCGCCGCCATTTGCGGAAATAGCCAATCATGGGGAATCGCATCTAAGGCAAAAACGTTGTCCGGTAATTTATTCTTGCTAAGCCCCGCCCATCCCGAAAGTAAAATCCCCCGCACACCGGACAACTTTACCGCCTTCAGTACTATTTCCGTAAGTGCCTCCGGGTCGCTTTCGGTCGTACTCCCGAAACCGATATAAACCGGAGGTGGTCCATGAGACAGAAAATCAACAAGGTCTGTAGGAGGCTGCCAGTCGGCAGGGCGGCCCAGAAACCAGTAACCGGTTACATGTACCCAATCGCCCCAATCCGGCGGCTTGGGCATCACGTGTTGGCTGTATGCAAATAAGTATGTGTACTTTTGCTTCGCCATATTTCCCCAGGGACCGAAGAAGGAAGCGGGCGGCAAGTTGAGAGTATTCTGCCTCCACTCGTTGACCATTCCCCGAAACGGCTGCCAGAAAAGCTGCTCGGCCAGAATGTGGGTCAATATATTGACAGTTCCCAAAAAATTAAATTTCTCTGGCAGCACCACATTGGGAAAAGCACTGGTACGTCTTATCGGCTGCAGAGCTGCTATGAAAGAGGGTACATGCAGTTTTTCAGCTATATGATAACCACCAATCGCCAGGAGGGAATATATGATGGCGTCTGCTCCCTGACAGGCAGCCCATGAGTCCTCCAGTGACTCCTCCATGGTAGGTTTCATAAGACTGGTCAACCCTCGAATGAATTTAATCGGGTCACTTCCCGAACTGAGCCAGTCTACTCCTTCCTCGCTCTCAAGCCATTTACGCGGGTCACACCTCACCGGAAAGAATTCCAACCCACGGCTTTGGACGAATGCCTCAAAAATAGCACAGGCAGCAAAACGAACCTTATGACCGGCGACTTTTAATCCCAACCCTAAAGCAAGGTAGGGTTGTACATCGCCCAGAGAGCCGATTGCAATGATAGTGATGTTCATAACTTCTCTCTTTCACCCTTCCGAAAACATTTTAACGTGTTGATTTCACATAGTATGCTTCATTATTTTTCTCGTCATTTCGAATCCGTGAGATAATTTCACATCTCATGGGCGAAAAATCTTAAAACACAAAAAGATTCCTCACAATCTCCCTCATAGGAAATTATTCCTTCGTTTCGCTCAGGACAGGTTTTGAGCAATGGTCTCCAGGTTAAACCGGGATCAATCGGCGGTCCTCTCCGCATGTCATCCCAGAGCGTTACCCAATAAAGCTTGTATCCGAAAGTATTAATCGGATAACATTTGGGGACAGGATTAATCAGGGATCCATTTTTGAAAAACTGGATTCCCGCTTCCGCGGGAATGACAGATCAGCAGATCCCCACTCACCGCATACACGAGGGCAAGCTCCGCAGGAATGACAAATCGTCCTCCCTCACGATAATTCGGGACCGGGCCCGGAATGACAGTCGTAAGAATGTTCAGAATGGGAAAACAATGAAAAATCTTGCATCGCGGAAATTCTGGAACATTAAAAATATTCTTAAACGTTCCTCCGCACAAGTTCATTCCGACGCAATTCAGGAATCGCTAATCGCCATTCAGAGAAATGGGATAGAAGTACGCTCCTATTAACTCCCTTTGCCACCAGTCGCCAGTAGCCTCCTTAGTATCGAAATTGGTGAAACGGTATTCGTAGAGCTCGGCACGAAGATACTTGGGCGGTCCGGCTGGGAATGGGTTTTTCTCGAATAATCTCAAAACATCCGGCGAGCCCTGGAGTATCCGCACCACCAAATTAACAAACCAGGGATTGTTCTGAGAGTTGCCCAATGCGGCAAACCACATCTGCCAATCAAGCCGGGGTTGATGTGGCGCTACCCAGGGCGGAGGTCTTTTCCTATCTCCGGGCTTGTATTTAAATTCATATTCGAGCCAATTTTCTCCGTCGTTACTACCCTCGATTATTATTTCCGGACGAGAGGTGGTCATTACCCTGAAAAGTCCGTAATTGTTTACAACCCTGAACGGTGAGACCCATAGAAAAGCCTGTCTTAAGGCCATGGGCAAGTTCTGCGACCCGATAACCACACTACCCAACTGGACAAATCCCAGAAAAAGTATGATAAGCGCTAAAATGGCTAACCCAATCCGCTTATACAAAGGCGTGCGTGTAAGCCGATTGGTCAATTGCCTAACGTCTATGGAATCCCTTATCTTCGAGGGGAGAAGCCTTTTAAGGAAAGCATCATCAAAAAGCAACACGCATAATGAAATGGTGAGCAGGTTAAAGAAGGCATAATTACCGGTGAGCGCTATGAGAACCTGGAGAAGAATAATCCCCGCTCCGGCAATAAAGCGGAGCCGCCTCGGCGCGAAAATAAAAAAAGGAATTATTAGTTCAGCAAGAAACACGAACCCTACCGAGAGCTTATGAAACCATTCCGGCAGTTGAAACATATACCAGGCAATCGGGTTGGGTAAAGGCTGTGTGTAGTAGTGAAAATCGAGTGCGGTGAAATTTCGCCAGGTCGGGTCCCCACTGGTCAGCTTGCCGATTCCGGAAGAAAACATAAGCCGAAACAGCAGAAGCCGACATAGCCAAATCACTACGGATGAAGGCGGCGACTCACGGGAAAGCCTTGGCAAGACCTGAATGGGCGCCAAAAAGATAGCCAGAAACCCAGCTTCCAATAGGAGATTATCCCACTGAAAGGACATAAAATATTGACCGGCGTTCACTAAGGACAGATAAAAAACCCACAACATAACCAAAACGGGCACGGTGAGAAAACCAAGAATAAGGAGAATGGAAAGAAGCGTCCCTCCAAGCGCAAGAAATTTAAGGAAGGCATCACTTGAATCCAGCCATGCCAGGGTGGGCACTAGCCAGTAAGCCCTCGACCCGAAATTGGTATCTACCATCTCCAGAAATCTTCCCGCTGGTAGGATTCCATCGCTCCCGATAAGACCGGGAAGTTGTAGCCAGAATGAGAGAAACGCAACAAAATAGACTATTCCGAGGAGCCTCAAGAACAGCCAGCAGGATAGGACGTATGAGTGAGGCCCTAAGTCGAGAACCAGGCCAACTCTGGAGGAAAGGCTGGAAATATTCTTATACATCTTTTATTCCTTATCATCGGTCTCCTCGACCACCTCAATCAATTTATCACATATTTCAAGTATTATTAGGAGTAGCCTGACCCGGTCGTTCTTATGTGGTAGTTCAATTACTAACAGCCATAAAGCCATCTAAAATGGAGCCCGCTTCAGCCCTTTACTTGATTTATACTGACAGATTGTGGGATAATAAGATGGCATGGGCGGTCGGAAGGTAATTCAGGTTTCAAGCCGCCTGAAAGATTTGATAAACTCAGCTCAGAAAGGAGGGATCAACAACATGCCTTCAAAAAAGAAAAGCTATAAAGACACGCCTGATGATTTTATCAAGGTCCTGGAAAAGCAAAGGAAGGAAATGGAAAAGCTGACAAAGCAGTTTTTCGATTACCCTAAGCAGATGGAAAAAATGGTAAAGCCATTTTTAGACTATCAGCAGAGGACAGAAAAAATGACCAAACCCATACTTGAATACCAGCAGAAGTTGCTCGGAGAATTCAAGAAATTTCAGGAGGCTTGGGTACAGAATGCCGTCGAGACAATGGAAAGGATAACAGGACAGATCATAGAAGAACAGACCAAGTTAACCGAAGAGGCTAACAAGATAATGTCCGAGATGAACCTGCCCGATAAAGTCACTGAGTTCATGGAAAATTTTCAAAAAATTCAGGAAAGGTGGACTGAGCAACTGAAGAAGGCCACAGAGTTCATGGAGAGTTTTATGAAGAAGGTTAAAAAGTAGTCCGACAAACGATTCATTATTTTATTGTTTCTCTCCTTTCTGAAGAACCTGGACAAAATGGTTAATCCTGAAGCGAGGGGCTTGTCATTCCGGTGTAAACGGGAATCCATTCTTCGTAGAAAGACTCATTGCAACGCGTCTCTACATGTTGATACCCGATTAGGCTTTTCCCGCATGTTTTTTAGCCGTGAAAATTCAGGGAATAATAACATAAGGTCTGAATCCATGGTTCACCGCTAGGGAATTTCACTCAGAACCCATTAGCTCGTAAATCTCTTTATCCGATAGCCCGAAGTAATGGGCTATCTCGTGTAAAAGAACTTCATTAACCTTCTCTTCTACTTCTTTTTCGTTTCCGCACGTCCTCTCTATGTTACGCTTAAAAAGGACGATTTTATCCGGGAATTGTATGCCCTGCCACACGCTCCTCTGGGGAAGCGGAGTCCCCCGGTAAAGTCCCAGCAAGAATCTGCCGTCATTTATTTTGAGCCCGTCCAAATCATACCGGCTAGGGAAGTCCTCCACCGTGATTGCGACGTTTTGAATCTTTTCCTTGAACTTATCCGGTATATTTTCGAATGCCTTGTCCACGAGTTCTTTAAATTTTTCTCTATCCAAGCTCACCATATACCTAGATACCCCGAATGAATTTCCATCAAGGCTGGGTACAGCTCTCCGTTCAGACCTGCACGTACACTCCCCGACTACAGGTAAATACTACTACCAGAATTATAAAGTTAAACGATTTTCCTGAGAACCTAAAGTTGGTAAAAAGGAAGGCATAAAGTTTGGGCTCACTCTGCTATGAATAATGTTTGTTTTGGAACCATGGGGAGAAGCAACGGACTGCATCCATGCGCAGTCCGTTGCGGTTTCATTCACTATTTGGCCACTTTTGTTTTTTTGGTCTTGGAATTTTTGCTGATGAGTTTCTTCAACTCTTCCTGGTCCGGACTTAACAGCTCTTTAATTCTTTCCGCATTGATCCCGGCCACGATGATATGACCAACCTCCGTGTTTACATCATCGTAAATACCTAGTCTCTTCATCCCCTTGGCCTGCTTCTGGTTATGGTCGGTAGGGCTAACATAATGGACGGCAAAAATCTTATACCGATGGATCAAGAACAAGTGCATCAAGGTCATTAATCGTCTTTGCCTATATTCCTCTTTGAACGTATTTTGATCTCTGACGGACAGGATGGTTCTGCCCCTCCGGTCTTGTATGGTTGCAAATATAATGTCAGCGATCTTCTCACCGGCTTCATCCACAACGTTTAACTCCAACAACTCGGAGCCGGCCCTGTGTGGACGCAGTTGAACACGTAAGGTCTTTGGAATCTGGTTATATTCTGCCCATAACTCAAGCCATTTCTCAAGAATTCTAGGTGGGACTTCCGTCTCAACCAAATGCTGTACCTGGGTGGACCCCTTTCCCATAGCCTTTGTTGTCGCCGTGCGTCCGGATGAAGCAACCAGGGCGGCATCTAAACGAGGGCCCCCCACCAAAGTTTGCGGCGTCCTGTAAGGAGAGTTAAGCAACCTAAACTTGCGCTGGACGCGTGCCAGGGCAAGCATCCCATCCTGCATTAGGGCGGTGGCAAATTCTTCGGCAGCCAATCCGTCAATCTGATGACCGCCATATGTAATGAAGTTAAAAACGAACCCGAGTTTCCCCAGTTCCTTTGGGAAATTCCTCATTTCGTCTTCACTCATACCGGTTGTATCCCAATTGAACGATGGGGATAGGTTATAAGCCAGCATCTTGTCCGGGTATACTGCGTGGATAGCTTCAGCAAAATGCCGTGCCTCTTCCAGATTCGCCGTATTGGTTTCCATCCAGAGAATGTCGGCAAAAGGCGCTACGGCAAGTGACTTTGCGATAGCGTACTCAATCCCGCCCTTGACCTGATAGTAGCCCTCGGGCGTCCTGGATAATTCACAATCCCATGTGGCCTCGATGCCCATTGACCGGGCTTTTTCCCGCGCCTTATGAAACGATACTTTTTTATAATAATCAAACCACTCGTCAACGGTCAAATCAAGCTGCCGGCCCTCTTCGATCTGAAACTTCATCAACTCGGCGACAGCTTCCCCATACGTTTTAAGCTTTGATTCTATTTCCCATATCTCTACGAATTTTGTGACGACGTTATCCAGCGGTTTGGTGATACTCTTTTCTTTACCCTCTTTTAACGCCTGAATGTTCTCGTCGATATAGGACATGAGACCAACCTGCTTGAACCATTCATAAGCGGCTTCGTATTCTTCCTCGGATATTTTGTAAAGTAAATGGCCGTTGACATCCCTTACCCCTTTTTCATAAAACCTTCTTAAGACCGCCAGATAACAGTCTTTATAACCGGGCAAGTCCGTATTTGTGGCACCCAATATGAAAGGATGATCTCGTTCATCCCCTCGGCCATCCAGCAGATTCGCTGCCTCTGCATCGGTCCGGGCGACTATTATCCCAGGGACTTTCATGATATCGAGCTGAAAACGCGCAGCATTTAGTCTCTTGATTTGTTCATCAACCGGGACAAGTACTTTCCCCCCTTGATGTCCACACTTTTTGGTGCCCGGCTTCTGGTCCTCTATGTGGTATCCGGTCACTCCTACCTCGACAAACCGGCGGATGAGGTTTCGGACGTGGGCATCCCCGCCATGTCCAGTGTCGGCATCGGCAATTATAAAGGGGGTATAGTCAACCTTTGGAGTAGCCTTTCGCTCCTTTTCCGTCATTTTAAACCTGGTGTATTTTTGGTTCTTATCCGCAGTGAGCAGGGCGCGGACTATAGTGGCTGCCTCGTCCGGCACCTGGCTTAACGGGTAACTAGCCAGGTCCGGCCCAGGGTCTTCCGTCGTCGAACCCTTAGCCGAAGTAGCCCATCCGCCCAAATAGATACCCTCGATTCCCATCCGTTTCATGGTAACTGCCTGGCCGGGTGAATAGGGACCAAAGGTGGTAATTTGTTCTTTCCTGGCAAATAACTCCCTTAGCCGGTTATAAAACCTCTCTGCCGCTTTACGGGCAACAGGATAGTCCGTTTCAATAGTTCCCCTCTGTTGGGCAACCTGGCGGGCGGAATAAAGACGGGTAATTCCCTTAAACCGGGGCAATGAGAACCATTGCTTTATCTCGTTTACCTCATTCTCGAAAAACTCCGATTCGTTTTCTACAGTTACTTCAGTATGAGAATACGGCACAAAATCCAAATTCTCGGTGATTCTGGTCCCATCTTTCTTGAACGCTTCCATGTACATTTTTATCCTTTTTTGAGCGATTTTTAAATCATGATTATTTAAATTTATATTAAGAAGATCTATATACCAGGGTGCTTTGACCTCGTCCAGTACATAGGTCTCCACAATCTCCCGGGCGATGGGCAAGGTGGTTTCTTTGGAATCATCATGAACGTCTTTATCCCTTGCCCGGAGCAGTTTCTGGTATTCTTCCTCCAATAATCTTTTGAATATATCTACAGTAAATATGTCATCCGATTTCAAACCGGTTTCGCGGTCATCTTCGGTCAGCTTGGCCTTTTTGTGTAACCACTCCCACAGTATGCTCAGACGAATTTCTCCGGTGGCCATATCCTCCATCAGATATAACACGTCGTCGTTTCCGAAGAAGTCGGCTGGTTTTAATGCCGCCGCTTGATACCCCTGAAGGAAAGCATTGCCATATTGCAGGGCGACGCTCAGGAGATTTCGTGCTCCTCTAATTGTTCGAGGAGCCGGTTCGAGCAGGGTCAAACCGTCCGCATCCTCTTTTGTGTAGGTAAGGGGCGGGAAAGGCCTACCGAGTTGGTTATCCTCACCAACCTTTTCCCACACCGGCCTGACGATATGAACCATCTTCCAATGAGCAACCCACTTACCGCTAGCCCCTTCTCTCTGCTCGCGCTCCGCTCCGGCTATCGCTTTCTCCATACTACTCTTGACACCCTCTTCAGAACCAACCGGTATATTGGTTTCCATCCCTCCCTGCCAGAGCGCAAAATTACCGTTTAAATCCGGGGTGTTCACTGCCCGGCGTACCCGGTCTTCATAATTCCTCATGTAGCCGTAAGTCATGGTAATGGATTCAATGTTTGGATTCACAAAGTTTTTATCCCAGCACATGGCATCGGCAACGCTATTAATGTAGTCCCACCGGCCGGTATTGAATCCAACGAAATGCCTGCCTAGAACTGCTCGGATTTCCATCAACTGGAATGTTGCCTCTAACTGCTCGATGAGTACGTAGACTTTGATGGTACCGATAGGAAGACCAAGATGCTCTTCCAGGGCCGAAATCATTTCATTCCAGAGGGCTGCTTCCTCCGCAGTCTGAATCTTCGGTAGATACAAAACAATGGATGAGCCCGATTCCTGGAGTTGCCGGTAATTGTTCACGACGTAAAGCACCAAATCAACAATCGATGCCGACATGGCCATGCCGTTTTCGTCACGAATGTGCCGGTCATCTAGATGTAATCCCCTAACCCGAAAAATCTTGGTGGTAAAATCTAGTTGTTCTTTCCAATCCCTGATTATCTCTCTACCGAAAAACCCCAATGCCCATTCATTCATCTCCTTTGCCACCTGCTCTGCCGTTTTCATAAAAAGAGGGTCTTTTTGAAACGCCAGTTTGAGGTTTCTCTGATTGTCTAAAGACATGGTGGTGATCTGGCCCAAAGCATCCTCTCCGTCAAACATCCAGCCGTCTGCACCGGAAAGTAAGGCATAGGCAACATTGCGAATACTCTTCTCAATCGGGGAGTTCGGCTTAGCCGCAGGGCCAGTTCCCTGTATCCACTGACGTTGTAGGTCTTTCGGAATCTCCGGGCCGATAAATTTTCCGTCCCTGGCGTCTTGTACCTTTATATTGGTCCGGGGAATAAAGTCATTTGGGTCTAAAAAGGTTATTCTTTGCTTGTTCCGAATCCGCTCCGCCCTTCGCTGGATTCTTTTTGCCATAACCTCTTTCTGGTCCTGATTAAACCTGGCCATGTAGGACAGAGCGGCCAACGCTTCCGCTGTATATACATCCGGGTAGGAACTCTCCAGGCCGTCCCGGATGAGTAGATTCCTAGACCGAGAAAGGTCGGCAAGGTATTGATTTTCCCTCTTACGAACGGTACTCATATCCGCATCTCCTTAATATTATTTTTATATCAAACTGACTTGAATAGACGAGCGCCATATTATACCCAATTAATCCTCCTTAGTCGAATTGTTAGGTGAGCATTAAAAGTCGGTTAGGACATGATTAACCTTATTTCACCTGCCAAATTGTGTAATAGATACAGAATATAAATCTAATGCCAGGACAAGGCCAGGAGGAGAGAACAACCCTATTATTGGCAAATTGCTTGGAAATTGATGATACCTATCAGTGAAATGGCGACTCCCTTAGCCAGGGATATCCTGGTTGAATTCGTATACATTACCGGGTACCGAAAGCCTCCTCCTACGATTACCCGAGATTAGGAGAATGGCCGAAGCAACCCCAAGCACTCAATCATCGCTCGACCATTATGGTAAGGACACTTCCACTCGCCGGCTTTGTCTCCAGACGGCCTACCTTTTTCCGATACCTGCGCATGCCAATCCCCGTGTTGCCAATCCGTCTGGTGCCTGACGATCCAATCTAAGGTTCGCGAGAAGCATGCAATATAAACATCATCTCTGGTAAGCTCGTACATTTTGAGCGCACCCACCAACCCCTCTGCCTGAACCCACCATATTTTCTCTCTTCTGTCTGCCGGTGCATTGATGGGGCCGGTGTGATAAAACCCTCCTTGTTCCCGGTCAAAACCGTATCGCAGCGAATACTGGAAGAGCGTCTGGCATAGGTCAAGCAGGGGGCCGCTAGATATTCCCGCGGCGTTACAAGACTCGGTCAGCAACCAAAGGTTTTCCAGGTCATGACCATAGGAGACCCGGTCATGAGCAGGGCCATTTAGTGGTATCCAGTTCTGTCGATATTCATTCGTGCAGGCACCGATTGTCTTCCGAACCACCGCGTTACTCTGGATAAAAACCAGATCTATAAGCCTCTCCCGGGCGACCCTGTCCCCGGTAAGAAGAAAGTACATTGTCAATGCTTCCAAAAGATGGAGATGGGTATTCATGAGCTTTACATTAGCAGAAGCGTGGATATAGCTCCGGCTTTCCTCTGGTGCTAGTTCCCAATCCCGATGGAAAAACTCCCTATACCCTCCATATCTCTGGTCGTGCGCCCGATTCTCCAGTAGGGCGAAAAGCTCCCGGGCAAGTGTTGCCGCTTTAGGGTCACCAGAAACTAATGCATATTGCGAGAGTGCAAAAAGCGCAAAAGCTTGACCATAAAGCTGCTTGTCCGGTTTGGTGACTACTCCCCCCGAGTCAACTTCCCAATAAAATCCGCCGAACTCCTCATCCCACAGCCTCTCTACCAAAAATTCATAGCCGTGTCTGGCCGCTTCGAGATGCTCAGCCGTTCCGTACTCCGTTTCGGCGAGTCGTGAGAAAAACCAGAGGGTTCGGGCTTGGGTCACAAGCCGCTTATTAGCCCGGCCTTTCCATCTCCCTCTGAGGTCATGATTCAGACGGTAGCCGCCTTCAGCCATATCCATGACCTGAGGATACCAGAAGGGAATAATGTTCTCGGTGAGAATTCGTTCGAGGGTTTCTTTAAACTTAGGTAAATTCGGTAGATCTGACACGCCGGATAATAACGAATCTGGCCGCGGTATATCTTTGCCCGGGTTAGATATAAAAAAATTACTCCATTCGTCAATTAGCCTAAGAAGGGTATTTTTAATACTCATAACCTAGTATTAAGGGACCTTTATACCGGGAATGTTGACCCGAATCTTATAAATTGACGTACGAGTCGTAATATATAGACTTCTCCAATCAGCATCACCCCATGCACAGTTAAAAGATTGTTCCGGAGTTATGATTGTTCCCAGGTGATTGCCCTCAGGGTCAAAGACCCAAACTCCTCTCGCCCCCGTGCAAAAAACGTTCCCGTGTGTATCTACCTTCATGCCGTCTGGCGCACCGGGCTCCTTTACGTTCATATCGTGAAAAACCCTCCCGCCGGAGAGAGAACCATCCGCCTTCACCTCAAATACGCGGACGTGACGGAGGTACGATGAATCGCCAATGTATAGCTTCTTTTCATCTGGTGAGAATGCAAGCCCGTTAGGTCTCTCAAAATCACTAGCCACTAAGGTAATCTCTTTTTCGTCGGGTGAGATGCGATAAACCCCCTGTACGGGCTGCTCCTGCTGGCCGGGCATTATACCATAGGGCGGGTCCGTAAAGTAGATAGAGCCGTCCGACTTTACTACCACATCATTGGGGCTGTTGAACCTACTGCCCTGGAATTTATCTGCCAGGACCGTAATCGTACCGTCCCGTTCCGTCCTGGTTATTCGACGGTTGCTTTGTTCACAGGCGATTAAGCGGCCTTCCTTGTCCCGCGTAAGACCGTTAGAATGCCCGCTTTGTTTCCTGAATACCTCTATTCTTCCGCCAAACGCCAGCCGGAGGATTTGACTAGAGGGAATATCGCTGAAAAGTAAAGATTCCTCTTCGGCAAACCAAACCGGGCCTTCCGTCAACCGAAACCCGGTGGCCAGGCGTTTGAATTCAGTATTCCTGGGGAAGAGTTTCAAAAAGGCGCTCGACCTGGCTTCAAGACGCCCCCAGGAGAATAGCCTTCGCTTAGAAGTTTTCAGGATTTGAACTATTTTTTTCTTCATCTGGAGGTGTGATCTCTTTTTTCGCCAAACTTATCGCCCAAGCCAAGGCACGCTCGGGAAAATCATGGGGAAACCATGGGTAGGGGACCAACTCGATAAAACCGGGATAATCTACCATCTTGAGCGCTACCATGACCCCTTCCCAATTAACCACATCGCCGGGAATCCCCGGCGGACATTGTAAGGCAAATGGATAGTAATTTTTCATGCCCTTGATGCGCACATGACGGATGTGCTCCTTGAATTCGTGTATGGCCTTGCAGGGGTCGACCATAAGAATAGTCAGGTTTCCACAATCCAGGTTAAGCTGTAAACGTTCCGAATTCACATAGTGGCGAAGCAGGGCAAACCCGTTCAGGGTGTCGACCAGCTCGTTTTCGTGGTTTTGTACCAGCAGGTCAACGCCGATTTGCTCTGCATGGCGACAGAGGGGCCTGAGCGCTTTTATCATATTTTGCCAGCCTGCGTTCTCATCCATTCCGATTTCACCAGACAAAAGAAATGACCTGAACATTTTCATGGTCATAGGCAAATCGGTTTTCTTTTTCGAGGCTAGAGAACCGGAAAGGAATTTCACTGCCGGCACACCGAGGTCCGCCGCCAGGTCCAGGGCCTTTGTGTAGAAACGCTCAGTCTTTCCGCTTGGCACGCCGCTGACAAAATCCCCTACTCTCCAAGGGTTTAGAATGCAGAAATGTATCTTAAGTTCCTCCGCCAATCTTCTATAAGATGATTTCTGGCTATCGGTGATGGTAAAGGGGTCGAGATGGCAGCCTGGTCCTACTATCGGCCCGCATGCAGCATATCCGACCTCCGCCAATTTGATTATTGCCTCCTCAAAGTGCAAACGTTCGAGACCACAGGTATGAAAACTAAATTTCATTTGCGCTCTTCCTTGTTTTATACAATTTCCTACGATTAAGGAATAACTGCCTAGAGGAAGGCTGGTAAAAGGGTTTTGCCAGAAATTAATTCCTCAAAAAGCTGGTCGCACTCACCTCGATCAATAGGCAAATCAACCGTCCTTTTTCTTGCGGCGGAGAGTAAAATTGCATTAATTAATTCCAGGCTGGGCAGGGTGCTCTCTCCGCTGACCAGTGGCTCGGTTCCATTCAGGATTGAATCAATAAAACTATCCATCAGCACAGAAATTCCGTGGGGTCTTTTTATCCGGATAAGTCCCATATGCTCCATCAACTTTTTCCACCTAGACGGGTCCCCGATAAGCTTGACTGATTGCCATTTTGTTTTGGGTTGATAATGGTCGTCTTTCTGCTCCGTAACCGCCGTCGAAAGAGCGCATTCGTATTTACCCAGCAGGACTTGGTCTTTACGGTCGAATGTTAAGCTCTTTACATCGGGCATGACTATTATCCCCTTATCCCCGGCAACCTGACGGATACTATAGCCGCTTGGCTGGTTGATGGTCGCCTGGACGGAGGCAAAGGCGCCGTTTTCAAATTGTATGTTTGCGCAAAAAACATCCTCTGTCTCTATATTATGGAGCTGATTGCCCATAAGCGCGGCTACCCGAACCGGTTTACCTATCATCCAACAGATCAAGTCCAGGTCGTGGCTAACGTTGTGCATAGAGATACCACCGCCAGAGTAATGCAAGGTTCTCCGCCAGGAGTCGCGGGCATAGTAGCTTTCTGGACGAAACTCAACCCAAGACCATAAGACGCGCCTGATCTCTCCGATGACCCCGGCGTCGATAATGTGCTTCATCGTACGTGATGAACGAAAGGTGCGGTATTGATGCCCGACGGAGAGTCTGAGATTCTTTGTCTTTGCCAAGCGAACTATCCTTTCCGCTTCCGAGATGCGAATAGCAAGCGGCTTCTCCACAAAAACGTGCACCCCGGCGTTAAGGCTGTCCAAAACCATAAGAGCATGAAGGTAATGAGGAGTGGCAATAGATACCGCGTCAACGATCCCAGCGTCTAGCATCCGGCGATAATCGGTAAACCCGCGCACCCCGAGTTCTTGTGTCCTTTCCTTTAATATGTCCTCGTCCAGGTCGGCTAGCGCAGTTAACTCGGCCTTATTGTTCTCTCGGGCAAAGCGGATATGCAGGCTGCCTATCCCCTTAATCCCGATTACGCCATAGCGTACCTTGTTCATGCTTTGTGTTCCTTTTTACCCGGGCAAGGCTTCCCAACTAAAAATCTAGAGAATAATAGGGTCATCCTTTTGTGGAAGAACCAATGATATCCGTGACCCTTTAGATAGTAAACGAGTAGCATGTGGGAATAACCTAGCACCCGACGCCAAAAATTACTGAAGGCTTGGGATGAAGGGGCTCTGTCGATTTTCACAACTGGTGCAGAAGATAGGTTTGCCGCAACTCACCCGCCAGCAATCGATGTCGTTCGTTCTCGAAAGAACCAGCCGCTGCAGATGGTCGGCCGTACCCGAGCCTTTCAACAGCACCAGGTCGCCCGTTTTGAGATAAGAGCGGAGGAATAGGTTAAGTTGGTAGACGGTATCGAATGCCACAATCCGGTCATCATCAGGATGGGAACGTGCCTTAAGAGCTTGATGGGCCAGGTTACCCACAAAAATAACCTTTTCTGCCACCTCCAGAGCCTGTCTGGCCAACCCCCTATATTTTTTAGAAGAACTCCCTGGGTAATCCGATATCGTACCTATAATCACTACCTTGCGGTTTGCCCTAGCCGTCTGCATGAATCGCAGAGAGGCGCTTATCGTCCATAACGGGGCCTTCCAGTCGTCGCGAATGAAAGTTATCCCTTCGGCTGTCTGATGAGGACTCATGCGGCCTTCAACTGGCTCAACGGTCTCTACCGCTCTGGCGCACTCTTCCAGTGATATCCCCAATGCTATACCGGTTGCCAAGGCGGCGAGAACGGCGTAAGCCCACTGCTCGCCCAACAAGCGGGTGTGGATGCGGACCCGCTCGGTGCCATACCTGGCTGTCAGAGAGAGCCTCTCGGGCCATGCACATAAGGGATCTCCGCCTTGCACCATGGCCCCGGTGGATAGACCGTAAGTGATAACCCGCGCTCTAGTCCGCTCCCGCATCCCCAGAACAAGCCGATCATCCGCATTCAGCACCGCGGTTCCATATTTGGGAAGAGACTCAACAAGTATCCCCTTTTCCATCGCCGTTGCCTCCAAGCTACGGAAAGAAGCGCGGTGATCGTAGCCTATATGTGTGACCACCCCGATTTGCGGTCGAAGCATTTTGACCGACTTTGCCAGAACCCCTGGTCTGGGGGCACCGAGCTCGTGCACACAAAACCGATGCCAGGGTCGGATTGTGAAAATTGTCTCCGCAACCAAAACCGGGTTATTGTGTGTTTTATTGCTTTTGCGGCACCGACCCTTCGTGGCCAGAATTGCTCCAATAAGCTCTTTGGTGGTCGTCTTCCCGCAACTGCCCGTAACACCAACACAGCATAGATCACTAAGCATACCTAGCATGGTTCTTTGGAACCCTGCTAGCGCAAACGTTTGCGATTGAAAACGTCGCATAGCTTTCTTTAAGATGAGTTTTATTCGCGATATAATCACTTTCAAGATGGGGAGAATCCCACTTCTTATCTCGCAAAAGAGTGCAGAAAAGGTCTGACCGAGTGACCTTACTCCTTTCTAACAGCCAACCGGGCATATGTGTTATCGGTAAACCATAACATGTTTTCTACTAAAGCTGGATCTGATGAACAAGATGGTTATAAAGAGACAACCCCGCATCTATTTTAAGCACTGTTCCCGTAGTGAACCTAGAAAAATAATCCGACGATAGATAGACCGCCGCTCTTCCTATATAACGAGGATTTATCGAACTCTTGTACAGAGGGGTGTATTTATGGGTGATTGGGTTTCCATTCTTATCCTCGTCTATATATCCGGGGGCTATCCCGTTCACTCTTATGCGGTATGGGGCCAGGTCTAGAGCTAACTCCTTTATTATCAT
>FWPU01006287.1_pt1 | contig 24090 bp, 25 predicted proteins | sample 2228361 | NCBI WGS metagenome assembly FWPU01 (sample SAMEA103939777, study PRJEB20133) | metagenome
GCCGCGGGAGGGCGCCGGCTCGGTGGGCGAAGGCGATGGCTTCCTCGAGCCAGGCCAGCCGTTCCGCCGGGGTGAGGGCGAGCCCCGCCGTGAGCTTCTCCCGCCGGTCGGTCTCCCGATCGGCGCCCAGGTCCCTGTCACGGTTCACGGGCCACCCTCCCGGCGTTCCCGGATCGCCTCGAGGGCCTCGATGTCGAGCTCGTCCTCGGGGCGGCCGGCGAGTCGCACCAGCGCGATCAGGTCTTCGATGGAGGGCCACCCGGACCGTCGTCCCTGCGAGGACCATCGTCTCCGAGCGGGCCCACAGCCCCTCGAAGTCCACGGGGTTCTCGGCGAAGAGGCCCACCACGCGCAGGGGATCGAGGGGGTCGACGAGCGAGAAGACCCCGCATCCCGCGCTCCCCGACCCGGCGGGCGCGCACCGCCGGATCGGTGAAGCCGGCGGCATCCACGGGCGCCCGCCCCGGAGCCCGAGCCCGACCAGGGCCTCGATCGCCTTCCGCGCCTCCGCCGGGGACAGGTCGATCGGGAGGTCGAGGTCCGCGGTGAGCCGGGGGTGCCCGTGGAGCACCACCGCGACCCCGCCCACCACGGCGTAGCGCGCCCCCGCTCCGTTCAGAGCCTCGAAGACGGGCTCGAAGACGGACACGCCGCGACTCTACCGGCGGTCCGGACCGCGGGGCGACCCGCAGAGCGCCCGGTCGGCGGCTCGCTCCGGCGGCGCGGGCTCGCGTACGATGCGGCCGGGATGACCGGGCTCGAGCGCGCGGGCTGGGTGGCGGTGCTCGCCGAGGCCGAGGGCCTGCGGTGGGTCCTCGAGCGCTCCCGCATGGCCTGGACCGAGGCCTCGGCCCGACGCGCCGCGCAGATCCGCCCGGGCGATGCGCTCGTCCTGTACGTGGCCCGGGGCGCGTTCCACAACCCCACGCGCGACGAGTCGCGCCTCGTCGCCCTCGCCGAGGTGACGACCCCGGTGCGACGGCTGCGCCAGCCGGTCGAGCTCGCCGGGCGCACCTTCGTGGTCGGCTGCGACCTCCGGTTCGAGGCTCGCCTGCCCGAGCGCGGGGGCGTGCCGGTCCGCCCGCTCGTCCCCCGCCTCTCGTTCGTGCGGCGGAAGGAGGTCTGGGGGCAGTACTTCCGCTCGGGGCTCGTGCGGGTCCCGCCCGAGGACCTGGACGTCCTCGCCCGAGCCATCCGTGAGGCCTCGGAGGGCCATGCCGAGGGTCAGACCCCCGGCGCGAAGACCCGCAGGCCGGCCGCGGCGCCCGCCTCGGCCAGGCGCTCGTCGTAGGTCACGAGGGCCGCGAGGTCCTCGCGGAGGCTCAGCGCGGTGGCGAGGTGGATCGCATCGAGCGTGCGGAGCGTCGGCGGCCGCAGCTCGGCCGCGGCGCGGATGATCCCCTCGTCCACCGGGACGAGCCCGATCCGTTCGAGGACGACCTCGGCCCGCGCGACCCGCACGCGCGCCCGCCGCGCGGCGCGCACGACCTCGGTCCACGCGAGGGCGCTCGAGACCACCTCGGGGTCGACCGCGATCGCCGCGACGAGCGACGGGGTCTCCGGCTCCCGCACGAAGAGCTTCACGATGGCCGAGGCGTCCAGGTACAGCACTACGCGAGCCGCTCCTCGCGTTCGGTCACGAGCGCCTCGCTCAGGCGGGTCGATGGGCGGCCGCGCGGCGGCAGGACCTCGCGGAGGTCCCCGCGCGGCGCCCGGACCCGGCCGGCGGCGACGAGCCGCGCGAGCGGCCCCTCCGGCTCCCCGAGGGGGGCGAGCACGGCCACGGGCCGGCCGCGCTCCGTGACCTCGAGGCGCTCCCCCCGCTCTACCCGACGCAGGTACCGGCTCAGGTTCTGCCGGAGCTCACGGACACCGACGCGTCGTGCCTCCATGTAGCACATAGTAGCACATCAGCCGCTCAGGGCCTCAGCCCCGGGGACCCGTGGTAGGGTCGGCGGGGAGGGCCGAGCGCAGCGAGGACCGGATCGCCCAGGCCCGACGGGACCTCGAGGCGGCGCGGTGGCAGGGCCAAGGAGGGTTCCACGAGTGGGCCTGCTTCACCGCGCAGCAAGCGGCCGAGAAGGCGGCCAAGGCCCTGTACGCGCGGCTCGGTGGGGCCGCCTGGGGACACTCGGTGGCAGAGCTGCTGCTCGGTCCCCGGGAGCGCGTGGAGGTGCCCGAGGAGCTCATCACCTGCGGCAGGCGCCTGGACCGCTTCTACATCCCCGCGCGGTACCCGAACGGATGGGAGACCGGTAGCCCGCAGCAGTACTACACCCAGGAGGACACCGAGCGTGCCGTCGCCGATTCGGAGCAGATCCTTCGGTTCTGTGAGGGTCTTCTGGCTGGATAGCGAGGAGGCCATCCGGCGCCTCCGCCGCGCCGCCCAGCGGCTCCTGGAAGAGGTCCCCCGGGTGCGCGCCGTGTACCTGTTCGGCTCGCTCGCGGAGGGTCGAGCCGTCCCCGGGAGTGACGCCGACGTCCTGGTGATCCTGGACCGGTCGTCCTCGCGCTGGTTCGACCGGCCCTTGGAGCTCCCGCCCGTCTTCGACGACGTCGGGCTCCCCGTCGAGCTGTTCTGCTGCACCTCCGGTCAGACGCCGCGCACCACCTCGACCGGACAGGCGAGGCCGCGTGCGCGCGCCAGGCGCGCATCCAGCGTGAGCAGGGTCGCCCCGAGCGCCTCAGCGAGGGCCACGTACAGCGCGTCCCAAGCGCGGAGGGTCTCCCGCAGCTCCCACGCCCGCGGCAGGAGCGGGGCGTGGGGGTACCGCAGGGCGGGCCAATCAGCGAGATCCTCGACCGCCTGCTCGGCCGCCGTCGGATCGAGCACGCCCCGGAGCCGGTCCCTCCGGATCAGCGAGAGGACCTCGGCATCGATCAGGTGGGGCGCGGCCTGGTCCTCGTCCGATGCAAGGCGCGCCCGCACCGGCTCGGCACGAGCTCCGGAGACGAGCACGTCGTAGAGGCAGGAGGCATCAACGACGAGCACGGGGCCACTCGCCGCGTAACTCGTCCAGGGCCCGCACCACCTGGCCCCCGCTCACCGCGGCCGACCGCCGCCGGGTCCGGTTCAACCACTCGGACATGGAGGGACGCGCCGCCAGGCGCGCAGCCTCCCGCCGGAGCAGCTCAGGAACGGAGAGACCCTCTTCCGCGGCACGACGCACCAGCGCGGCGTACACGTCGTCACTGATATCACGGATCTGCACTGTTTTCGGCACGATAGCATCGTATCATGCGCCTTCCTCCCCGATCATGCAAGGGCGCATGACCTCCGTTGGCAGCCCGGCGGCTCGGTCCCCGCCTGCGGCGCGCCGGGGATCAGCTCCCGAAGACCGGCGCGGTGACCATCGGGCCCAGGTCCGCCCCCGACGCGAGCGCCGCGAAGAACACGAGCGCCGCGCCGGCGAGCCCGAGGTCCTTCTGGAACTGGATCATCTCCATCATGCGCTGCATGGGGTCGGTCTCGCGCCAGAAGCCGTGCATGACCACCGCGGTCAGGACCAGGAACACGACGAGACCGAGGGACGCGAGATCCGCCCACACCCCGAGGACGACCCCGAGGGCGCACAGGATGATCCAGATGCCGCTCACGATCACCGCCGCGCCGGCGGCGGGGACCCCCTTGCTCTCCGCGTACGGCCGCATCTGCGCGTAGCCGCGCAGATGCCCGAAGCCACTGCCCACGAAGATGAGCGCGAAGAGCACGCGCCCCACGATGAACAAGACGTCCATCCGTCTCCTCCTCCGGTCGGCTCGGATCTCCACCCCGGCCAACGCTCAGCCGGGACGAAAACTTCCCAACGGATAGGAAGTACCCGAAGGGAAGCACAGAACCTGCGAGGAGGCGCGAAAGAGGGGGAGGCGTCTGGAGCGGGGAGGTCGCCGACGTGAGATGTCGCCGACATCTGATGTCGCCGACGTGCGATGATGGTAAGCCGTCCGGGCCGACCCGCTGCGCACGCTGGACCGTCTCGTCGAGCTCCGTCTCGTCGAGCGCGTGACCCCCGTGACGGAGGAGCCCGGGCGGACCCGGAGGCGGCGCTACCGGATCGCCGACAACTTCCTCGCGTTCTGGCTCGGCGTGCTCAGCCCGCATCTCGCGGACATCGAACGAGGGCTCGGGTCCGGCATCCTGGACGTGATCCTGCGGGAGCTCGACGAGTTCATGGGTCCCCGCTTCGAGGACGCCTTCCGCTCGCACCTGGTCCACCTGGCCGAGCGCGGCGAGCTCGGGCCGGAGGTGGTCGCCGTCGGCCCCTTCTGGACCGCGGCCGAGGATCCCGCAGAGATCGACGCGGTCGTGCTCGCCGGCCGCCGACGTGAGGCGATCCTCGTCGGGGAGGCGAAGTGGGCCCGGCGCGCGGCCGGTTCCGCGCTGGTCCGCGAGCTGGCCCGCAAGCTCGCCGCGCTCCCCCGCGTCCGCGAAGACGTGCGGTTCGCCGTGGCGGCCCGGGACGAAGTCACCGGTGAGGTCGACCTCCCGGTGACGGCGGCGGACATCTTCGCGCCGTAGCGCACCCGCTCGGACCCGCGAACCCGACCTACCCGGACGAGCCGTCGGCCGGGGACACGGACCACCGGCCCGGAGGCCCGGCGTCTCGAGCGCGCTCGTGGAGGAGCGCGAGACGCGCGGCGAGCCCCCGCAGCCGGCCCTCGGTCCCGGGTCGAGCCAGTCGGACGGGAGCCCCCGCGCGCCGGCGCTCGCCCCGCAGACCGCCCCGGCGATCGAGCCCACGGTGTCCGAGTCGTCCCCCAGGTTCGCGGCGGCGAGGATCGCCGCGAGCGGCTCCCCCCTCGCACCGAGGGCGATCCCGAGGGCCGTCGGCACCGCCTCGACCGCGCGCACCCCGCCCCGAGGATCTCGGATCGTGCTGGGTCCGAGGAGCGGGTCCTCGAGCCGGGGACGGGCCGACCCCACCACCGCCGTCGCCACGTCCTCCGAGGCGAAGGAGCCGCGACGCTCGATCGCCTCGGCGATCGCCTCGCCCACGGCCAGGAGCAGCTCCGTGTCGTCGGTCACGCTCCCCGCGGCGAGCCCCGCGTGGAGGCCTCCGGGGCCGGGAGCGACCGGTCCCGTGATCCGTCCGTACCGCGCCCGGACCTCCTCGGGGGTGAGCCCGCGGTCGGCATCCCCACGAGGTCGCCGGAGGCGCCCCCCGCGGCCGCTCCCCCGGCCCCCCGTTTCTCCACCCACGCGGAGGGCTCGAGCCCCCGCGCGCGCAGCACCGCGAGCTCCTCCCGCGTCGCGAGGACCACCCGAGCCCTCCGTGAGACCTCCGCGAGCTCTCGCACGGGGAGCCGGTCGACCACGGGTGAGGGGTCGAAGGCGACGGCCCGACCGGTCCGGCGGACGGCCCCGACGACGGCCCCCTCCCCGGCCCCTCCAGCTCGTACCCGCTCACGAACAGCCAGCCGGGGCCCGCGATGGCCCGGCGCAGACGCTCCTGCGCAAGCGCGGTCTCCGCGCCGGCCAGCGTGAGGAAGCGGCGACCGCCGTCGGGCTCGACGAGGGCGATGCTGCGGCCCGTCGGCCTCCGGGGCTCGATCGCGGGGACGCTCACCCGAGGATCGCCGCCCCCATCGACGTCCGGCGGCCCCACCACAGCCCGACGAGCACCGCCACCGCGACCAGCATGAGCAGGGCGTCGGCCGCGCGCACCCGCGGCCGTCGGTAGAAGGTGCGCCGACGGGCGCCGAGGACGCCCCGGCTCTCGATCACCCTCGCCGGCGTCTCCAGGCGCGCGATGGAGACCGTGAGGAGCGGCAGCACCACCATCGCCAGGCGCCGCGCCCGCAGCAGCAAGCCACCGCGATCGAGCTCGATCCCCCGGGAGCGCTGCGCGTCCCTGATCGTGCCGAGATCGCGCTCGAGCTGCGGGATCGTGCGCAGGGCCAGGGCGAGCGTGAAGCAGAGCACGTAGGGCAGCCGGAACCAGCGGAGGGCCGCCACCAGGTCCTCCTGCGGCATCACCCCGAGCATGAGCGGCACCGAGAGCACGATGGCCGCGAACCGGGAGCAGGTCGCCACCGAGCGCACGAGGCCGCCCTCGGTGACCTGCACGGGTCCGAGGGCGAGGAGCACGTCACCGCTCCGGTAGAAGACCGTCCACAGGACGAGCACGAGCGGGACGAGGGTGATGAGCATCGAGGCGAACCCGCGGACGATGCGCCAGGGAACCGCCGCGACGCGCAGGGGCAGCACGACGACGAGCGCGACGGCGAGGTTGCCAACCGGGTTGCGCACGAGGAAGGCGGCGGTCATGAGGGCGACCGGCAGCACCAGCTTCGTCGGCGCGGCGAGCCGCCGGTAGGGGGCGTCCCTGGGCACGTAGAAGCTGGAGAGCGCGGGCACCGCGTCGCCCTCCGATCGGACTCAGGCCACCTGCGCCCGCCGCGCGAAGAACCGCTCGTGGTAGAGGGTCGTCCGCTCGACGAAGGGCGTCAGGAACCGCAGCAGCGGGATCCCGAGGACGGCGGCCGCGATGGCGTCCCCGAGCCACCGGGTCCACAGCCCGGCCCAGATCGCGCCGAGGGGCTGCAGCCCCCACATCACGTAGTTCAGGTTCCCGAGGAAGGCGTTCACCCCGGTCCCCAGGATCACCCCGAAGATCACGTAGGTCACGAGCGACCGACCATCCCCGAGGTCCCGCCGGAGCCGATCCCCCGCGGCGTAGAAGACCAGGGCCGGGATCAGCCCCTCGATCACGTCGTCGATCCCGCCCGTGATCCCCACATGGATCGCCGTCCCCCACGCGAAGTTCCCGATGATCGTCCCGAAGTACGCGCCGAGGGCACCCCAGAAGCCGAACCACATCGAGAAGGTGATGGCGACGGCCCTCGCCGGGAAGATGAGCGTCGCCCCCGGCACGGTCTGGAAGGCGGGAGCGTGGTGGAACCGCGGAGGCGTGCACTCCATCAGCTCCTGCGCGGGGAAGCTCGCGACGCTCGAGGGGCTCGATCATGTCGACCTCCCCTCGCGGAGCGAGGCGGCGATCTCCAGGAACGGCGCGAGGGAGCCCGGGTCGGCGAGCGCGCCGGGGCTCACGACCTCCTCGGGCCGGGCGCCGAGGAGGATCCGCTTGATCGGGACCTCGAGGCGCTTGCCGTTCAGGGTCGTCGGGATGCTCGGCACCGCGAGGATCCGGTCCGGCACGTGCCGGGGCGAGAGCTCCGTTCGCAAGGCCTGCGAGATGCGGCGCCGCAGCGCCTCGTCCAGCTCGACCCCCTCGGCGAGCGCCACGAAGAGGATCAGCTCGCCCTCCCGCCCGAGCTCGCCGGTGTCCACCGCCAGGCTCTCGCGCACCTCGGGCAGGGCCTCGACCACCCGGTACAGCTCGCTCGTGCCGATCCGCACCCCCGCGCGGTTCAGCGTGGCGTCCGAGCGCCCGTAGATCACGCAGGAGCCCCGCGGGGTGATCTTGATCCAGTCGCCGTGGCGCCACAGGCCCGGGTAGACCTCGAAGTAGCTGCGGCGGTAACGCTCGCCGTCGGGGTCGCCCCAGAACCCGATCGGCATCGAGGGCATGGGGCTCGCGAGCACGAGCTCCCCGACCTCCCCGACGAGCTCCCGCCCCTGCGGATCCAGGGCCCGCACGTCGGCGCCGAGGTAGCGGCACTGCAGCTCCCCGGCGTGGACCGGGAGCAGCGGGTTCGCCCCCACGAACGCGGTGCAGAGGTCGGTCCCCCCGCTCATCGAGCCGAGCCAGACGTCGGGTCCAACGGCCTCGTAGACCCAGGCGAAGCCCTCGGGGGAGAGCGGTGCCCCCGTCGAGCCGATGGCCCGCAGACGCGAGAGGTCGCCGACCTCGGCGGGCCGGATCCCCGCCTTCATGCACGCGTGGATGAACGGCGCGCTCGTGCCGAAGATCGTGACGCCGAGCTCGGCCACGAGCCGCCAGAGCGCCGTCAGGTCCGGGTACGCGGGGCTGCCGTCGTAGAGCACGATCGTCGCGCCGAGGGCGAGCCCGCCGAGCAGGAAGTTCCACATCATCCAGCCGGTCGTGGTGAACCAGGTGAACCGGTCCCCCGGTCCGACGTCGTGGTGGAGCGCGAGCGCCTTCAGGTGCTCGAGGAGGATCCCGCCGTGCCCCTGGACGATCGGCTTCGGCAGGCCCGTGGTGCCCGAGGAGTAGAGGATCCACAGGGGGTGCTCGAAGGGGACCCGGGCGGAGGCGAGCGGCGCGGGCTCGGCGAGGAGCTCCGACCACGCGATGGCGGGTGGGAACCCCGGCACGGCGCGGGCGGCGGCGAGGGGCTCCTCGCGGAGGCAGGGCACGAGCACCACCCGCTCCAGGTCCGGTAGCCCATCGGCCACCCCGGCGACGACCCCGAGCCGGTCGAAGGCGCGGCCCGCGTACCGGTAGCCGTCCACCGCGAGGAGCACCTTGGGCCGGATCTGCCCGAACCGGTCGAGGATGGCCCGGAGCCCGAACTCCGGCGAGCACGAGGACCAGATCGCCCCGAGGCTCGCGGTCGCGAGCATCGCGATCGCGGCCTCCGGCGCGTTCGGCAGGATCGCGGCGACCCGATCCCCGACCCCGACCCCGAGGCGCCGGAGGCCAGCCGCGGCGCGGCCCACGGCCTCGGCGAGCTCGACGCGGGTGAGCTCGGCCCGGAGCCCGTCCTCCCGGCGGAACACGATCGCGGGTCGGTCGTCGGGCTCGCGCAGCAGGTGTTCGGCGTGGTTCAGCCGCAACCCCGGGAACCATCGCGCGCCCGGCATCCGCCGCTCGGGCAGGACGGGCTCGGGGGAGCCCTCGGCCCGGACGTCGAACCACTCGAGGATCGAGCGCCAGAAGCCCTCCAGGTCCTCCACCGACCAGCGCCAGGCGGCCTCGTAGTCGGGGAGGTCGAGCCCGCGCGTCCCGCGCAGCCAGGCCAGGTACCGGGCCATCGCGGAACCCTCGACGAGCTCCGGGGGCGGGGTCCACAGCAGGTCGCCCTCGCGCGTCGCCAGCTCAGACCACCTCCGGGAGCCCCAGGGACCGGGCGATCACCAGGCGCTGGATCTCGCTCGTGCCCTCCCCGATCTCCAGGATCTTCGCGTCGCGGTAGTAGCGGGCGACGGGGGTCTCCTCGATGAACCCGAGGCCCCCGAGGACCTGCACGGCCTCGCGGGCGCAGGCCACCGCCGCCTCGCTCGCGTGGAGCTTCGCGACGGCCGCCGCCTGCGCGAAGGGGCGCCCGCGGTCCCGCAGCCACGCCGCGCGGTACGTGGCCAGGCGCGCCGTCTCCACCGCGACGTGCATGTCGGCGAGCTTGAACGCCACGGCCTCGAACCCGCCGATCGGTCGGCCGAAGGCCCGGCGCTCCTTCGCGTACGCGAGGGCCGCGTCGAGGCACGCCTGCGCGAGCCCCACCGCGAGCGCCGCCGTCGTGACCCGCCCGCCGTCGAGGACCTCCAGGGCCTGCGCGAGCCCCCTGCCCCGCTCGCCGAGGAGGGCGTCCCCGGGCACCCAGCAGTCCCGGAACGCGAGCCCCCGGGTGTCCGAGGCCCGCCACCCGAGCTTCCGGTAGGGCGGCCCGACCTCGAGCCCCGGCGCGTCCGCGGGCACGACGAGCTGCGAGAGCCCGCGCCGACCCGCCTCGGGGTCGGTGACGGCGGTCACGACGATCCCCCGCGTGATCGGGGTCCCCGCGTTCGTGATGAAGGCCTTCGCCCCCTCGAGCACCCATCCCCCGTCCCGCGGGCTCGCCCGCGTGCGGATCGCGGCGGCGTCCGATCCCGCGTCGGGCTCGGTGAGGGCGAAGGCGAGGAGCGCCTCGCCGCGGCAGAGCGGCTCGAGCCACCGTCGTCGCTGCTCCTCGGTCCCGTACCGGAGGATCGGCATCCCTCCGAGCCCAACGGCCGCCGCGAGCGTCACCGCGACGGACTGGTCCACCCGCCCGAGCTCCTCCACGGCGAGGCAGAACATGAGCAGGTCGGCGCCCTGCCCGCCGAGCTCCTCGGGGAAGGGCACCCCGAACAGGCCGAGCTCGCCCACGGCCCGCACCACCTCGAGGGGGAGCTCCTCCCGTCGGTCGGCCTCCTCGGCGGCGGGCCGCACGACCTCCTCGGCGAAGGCGCGGACCGTGCGGCGGAACTCCTCCTGCTCGGGCGCGAGGTCGAACTCCACCGTGGCTCACCCCTCCGCGGGCCGGAACCCCGCGATGTCGAGGATGGATCCGCGCCGACGGGCCGGCGGCTCGAGCACCGCCTCAACGCGCATGCCGATCCGGCACGCCGGCGCGAGCACGCGGTGGAGCAGGAGCGAGTCGGCCCCGTCGAGGCGGACGAGCCCGAAGACGACGGGCGCCGGGAGCGGCTCGCCCTCCGACCCGACGCGGCAGACCGTGAAGGAGGCGAGGACGCCCCCCGGGCCCACCTCGACCTCGGCGCCCGCGAGGTCGGCCAGGCACCGCTCGCAGTAGGCCCGGGCGGGGACGTAGGTGAAGGCGCAGGCCGCGCACCGGCTCCCGAGGATCTCCCCGCGGTCGCGGAGCGCCTCCAGGAACCGGCTCCCGGCCACGCCCGGGGTGTAGCGGTAGGAGAGGGGGAGCTCCACGGGCCAGGTGCGCACCTCCGGCGCGCGCTCGAGCATCACCGCCCCCTCGGTCGGAAGTAGGCGACGTCGAGGATCGAGCCGGTGCGCTCGGCCTCGGGACGCCACACGGCCTCGACCGCCATCCCGATCCGCACGTCCTCGGGCCGGACCTCCCCCAGGCGGTGCAGGAGACCGCCGTCGGAGCCGTCGAGGGCGATCACCGCCGGGATCTCGGGGCGCTCGAGCCGCCGCATGTCCCACGAGACGTGGCAGAGGGAGAAGGTCTGGACCACGCCGGTGTCGCCGACGGGGACCCATCGCGTCGTCGGCCGGAAGCAGCGCTCGCAGAACAGCCGCGGCGGTACGAGCACACGCCCGCAGCTCGGGCAGGCGCGGCCGAGGAACCGCCCCTCCTCGAGCCCCCGGAGGAAGCCGCCCACGGCCACCCCGGCGTCCCGGTCGTAGGCGGCCCCGAGCTCGTCGTCCACCGCGAACGGGTGGGTCTCGAACCCCTCGGCCGAGAGCGCGTGGCCGGGGGTCGCGAGCGGCGGGGTGCGCAGGGCCGCCGCCGCGACGGCGCCCGCGGGGCTCGAGCCCGGCGGGCGGGGCGGGGCTCGGCCGGCGCCCGGCGGCGCCGTCCCGAGCACCACCACCGTCCCCACCTGCATCAGGTCCCCCCAGGCCTGGGCGACGCCGCGCTCGGGCGTGCCCGGGACCTGCCGGGCGCCGGCCTCCCCCCGCAGCTGCCAGAAGAGCTCGGCCACCTTCATGAGCCCCGCCGCCGCGATCGGGTTGCCCACCCCGAGCAGGCCCCCGGACGGGCACGAGGGCAGGTCCCCGTCGCGCTCGAGCACGCCCTCGCGCGCGGCCTCCGGCGCCCGCCCCGGCTCGAAGAGCAGCAGGCCCTCGAGGTGGTGGAGCTCCTTGTAGTCGAAGGGGTCGTAGGGCTCGGCGACGTGGATCTCGCGCCGAGGCTCCGCCACCCCGGCCATCTCGTAGGCCATCCGGGCGGCGTCGGCCACGTAGGCGGGGAAGACGAGGTCCCGGCTCGTCCAGTACGCGGTGTCCAGGTTCCAGCCCACCCCCTGGACGAAGACCGGCCGATCGGTGATGCGCCGCGCCGCCTCCTCGGAGGCCATGACGATCGCCACCGCGCCGTCGGAGATCGGCGAGACGTCCAGCCGCTGCACCGGCCAGGCGAGGACCTCCGAGGCGAGGACGTCCTCGACGGTGAGGTCGGCCCGGCCGAGGAGCGCCGCCGGGTGGTCGGCTGCGTTCCGCTTGTTCTTCACGGCCACCCTCGCCACGTCCCGCTTGTCGATCCCGTGGACGGCGAGGTAGCGGTGCATCTCCAGGGCGAAGATCCACAGCAGGTTCGGGCCGAGGGGTCGCTCGAGGACCTCGTCGAAGATCGTCAGGAACGCGCCCTGGGGGTGCGGCCGGCAGGACGACATCTTCTCCTCGGCCACGACGAGGGCGACGTCGGCGAAGCCGGAGGCCACGGTGTACCAGCCCTGGATCGCCGCGAACACGCCCGTGCCCCCGCCGACGTAGCTGCGGATGAAGGGCCTGCCGAAGGCGCCGCAGGCGTCGGCCAGGTACTCGCCCTTGCGGTGCACGCCGTCGAAGGCGTCGGGGGCGGTGCCGAGGCACACCGCGTCCACGTCCGCCAGGGCCAGTCCGCACGAGTCCAGGGCCGAGCGGGCGGCCTCGAAGGCGAGCTCCCGACCGGTCTCCAGGGCCCGTCGCATGAACCGGGTCATGCCCGCGCCCACGACCGCGACGGACCGGCTCACGCCGCGCTCGCCCCCTCGGCGCGCAGGACCGCGACGGCCGCCGAGTCCGAGGGGAACCCGCGCCAGGACTGGGCCACCGCCACCCGGGCGCCGGGCAGCTGCGCCCGTCCCGCCTCCCCGCGGAGCTGCGCGACGCAGGCCGACAGGCGCGCGAGCCCGTTCGCCTCGCCGAGGTGCCCCTCGCCGAGGGCGCCGCCCGAGGGGTTCACGCGACGGATCCCCTCGCGCTCGAGCCGGCCCTCCCGCAGCGCGCGCCAGGCCTGGCCCTCGGCCGCGAGCCCGAGCGCCTCCAGGTGCGCGAGGGCGCGGTGGGCGAGCCCGTCGTCCACCTCGACGAGGTCGATCTCGCCCGCGGGGTCCCCGATCCCCGCGCGCCGGTAGGCGTCCCGCGCCGCGAGCTCGACCGGCGTCGCCCGGCCCACGTCCCGGGTCTCCAGGGCGGGGGAGCCCGTGCGCCACCCGACGCCCGCGACCCAGACCGGTCGGGCGGTGAGCTCGCGAGCCCGCTCGGCACCCGCGAGCACGACCACGACGGCCCCGTCAGCCGGGGCCGCGACCTCGAGGGGCCGCAGTGGGTCGGCCAGGGGCTCGGCGTCGAGCACCTCCTCGGGCGCGAGCTCGGCCGCGTACGCCGCGCGGGGGTTCGCGAGCGCCGCCCGCCGGTGGGCGGCGGCGAGCTCCGCGCACGCCTCCCCGGGGGTCCCCGTCCGCTCCAGGTAGGCCCGCATGTCGAGGCCGGCGAGCGCGACGAGCGGCACGTCGAGGGGGCGCACGAAGATGGGGTCCAGGGCGAACCGTTCGATCCGCCCCGACGTGCGCACGTCGGAGGCGCGCCGATGGCCCTCGACGGCGACCACCCGCGCGAGGCCCGAGCGGATGAGCATCACGGCCGTGGCGACGGCGTGGATCCCGTCGGCGGCGAGCGTGTGCACCGGGCGCCGCGCCGCCCCGAGCTGGTCGGGCACGTACTCGTCGAAGATGCTCGTGCCCTCCTCCAGGTCCTCGGACACGCAGACGAAGGAGTCGACGTCGCGACGGGGATCCACGCCGGCGTCGCCGTAGGCCCGGCGCGCCGCCTCGTGCATGAGCTCCTTGTACGAGACCCCCGCGAGGTGCGAGGCGAACCCCGCGTGCCCCACGCCGACCACGGCGACGTCGTCGGCCATCGGTTCCCTTTCTACACCCCCGCCGCCGTTGCCGCAGCACGCTCTCGCCGAACCCGGTCCGCCCCTGGCAAGATGCGGCCGCAGGACGGCGGAGACGGGGGGGCGGAGGATGCAGGGATCGGGCGAGCGGGGCCTCGCGCTCGTGAACGGGCGCGTGTTCACGGCGGACGCCGCGTCGCGGCGGGCGAGCGCGGTGGGGATCCTGGGCGAGCGCATCGTAGCCGTCGGCTCGGAGGAGGAGGTGCTGCGGGCGCTGCCCGAGGCCGAGCGGCTCGACGTCGGGGGGCGGACCGTCGTGCCCGGGTTCATCGACGCCCACAACCACTTCCTCGCGACCGGCGAGTCCCTCGGGTGGGTGGACGTGCGCTACCCCGGCGTGGCGAGCGTCGAGGAGCTCGTCGCCGCGATCGCCGAGGCGGCCGGGAGGACGCCGCCGGGCCGGTGGGTGCGGGCCTTCGGGTTCGACCACGCCAAGTACGAGCGCGAGCCCACGCGGTGGGACCTGGATCGGGCGGCGCCCGAGCACCCCGTCGCCGTGCTCCACGTCTCCGGCCACCACGTGCTCGTGAACAGCCTCGTCCTCGCCGCGCGGGGCGTGGACGACGACACGCCGGACCCCGCGGGCGGGCGCCTCGTCCGCGACGAGCGAGGCCGCGTCACGGGCCTCTGCCTGGACGCCGCCTGCCAGCTCGTGCAGCCGGTCGCCGTGGACATCGGCTCCCACGGCCCGAACTTCCACACCGAGGCGCCCCTGCCCGAGCTCGTGGACGCCGTGGAGCGGGCCGGGCGCGCGTACCTCGCCGCCGGCCTCACGACCGCGTGCGACGCCCAGGTCACCGCGCGCGAGCTCGGCGCCTACCGCGAGGCCCGGCGCCTCGGCCGCCTGCTCGTCCGCACGGTGTGCATGCCGCTCTCCCACCAGCTCGAGGCCTACGCGGCGATCGGGCTCGCCGGGCCCTTCGGCGACGACCGCCTGTGGATCGGGCCGATGAAGCTCTACGCCGACGGCTCGCTCATCGGGGGCACGGCCGCCTTCTCCGAGCCCTACGGCGAGCGGGGCGAGTTCGCGGGCTCCCTGTACCACGAGCCCGAGGAGCTCGGCGAGCTCATCGCGCGGGCCCACGCGCTCGGCTGGCGGGTGGGCGTCCACACGCAGGGGGACCGGGCGATGGGGATCGTGCTCGACGCCTTCGAGGCCGCCCAGCGGGCCCACCCGCGCGAGGACCCGCGCTTCCGCATCGAGCACGCCGGCTACCCGACGCCCGAGCAGCTGCGGCGCATGGCCGAGCTCGGCGTGATCACCGTGAACCAGCCCCGCTACCTCGTGGATAGCGGCGACGAGTTCCTCGTGCGCCTGCGCGAGCGCGCCCACCGGCTCCAGCCCCTGCGCGAGGAGCTCGAGCTCGGGATCCGCGTCGTGCTGAGCAGCGACTCGGACGTCGCCTCCTACCGGCCCCTGGACACGATCGCCGCCGCCGTCTCCCGCCGGACGCTCGCGGGCCGGCCGATCGGCGCCGACCAGGCCCTCACGGTCGAGGAGGCGATCCGGGCCCACACGATCCAGGCCGCGTTCGCGATCGGCGCCGAGGACCGGCTCGGGTCGATCGAGCCCGGGAAGCTCGCGGATCTCGTCGTGCTGGACGGCGACCCCTTCTCGGAACCCCCGGAGGAGATCGCCGGGGTCGGCGTGTGGATGACCCTGCTCGCCGGCCAGGTCGCGCACCGCGCGGACCGGTCACGCTGAGACCCCCACGGCGCCATCGGCGGCCGAGGATCCTCCGCTCGGCTCCCACTCGCCGGAGGCGACCCTCGGTGATGGTGGGGTCACGCGGCCGCTCGACCGGGCCGGGACCCACCGAGCTCGAGGCCCCGGGCGCTCCCGGCGAGCGTCCTCGCCCCACCGATGGCGGCCATCCCCGCGAACAGCGCGGCGGAGATCGCCAGCGACGGCCGCTCGGCGGACAGCGCCAGCACGACGACACCGGCGAGGGGCGAGGACACCGGTCGCGATCCGGGCCGACCGCTCGACCCACGGGCGGGCGGCGAAGTTCCCGGGGAGATAGGCGGCGGCGCCCGCCCCCAGCACCAGCCCGACCTGAGCAGGACCGGCTCCGTACGAGTCGGCGAACAGGGTCCCCGCATAGACGAGGGTCCCGCTCCAGGCCGAGAACGCGAGCACCTCGCCGAGCGCCCAGCGCGCCACCGGGGGCCGGAGGAGCCAGCGCCGCTCCCGTGAACGTGCCGGCGCGCGCCCGCCCGGGGCCCGCCGCATGGCCAGGAGCGCTGGCACGCTCGCCGACACCGGGAGCACCATGAGCGCCGGCCGCCATCCCGCCGTTCCGGCGATGGTGCCGACGATCGGCATGCCCACCACCCACGCGACGGGCTGGCCCACGAGCGTCCACGCCAGCACGCGGGTGCGCCGTTCGGCCGAGGGCCACTCGCCGGCAGCGGTGAGGGCGCCGACGAGGACGGCGGCGAGCTCGACGCCGACCGGCACCTGGGCGAGCCCCAGGACCGTCAGGGTCGGGGCGAGGGCGCACGCGAGCGAGCCAAGGGCGAGGAGCGCGACGCCCCCCGCGACGAGGCTCCGGAGTCGGACCGTCGGCCATCGCCCGAGCGCCAGCGCCGTGAGGCAGGCCACGCCGCCGGAGATCGTGCGGAGCTGTCCCACGCCGCCGACCGAGGCGCCGAGGGTCTCCGCGATCTTCGGCAGCAGGGGAGAGAGCGCGAGCACCGAGGCCTGCGCGGTGAACGCGCTGAGGAACAGCGCGGCCACGTACGTCGACCGGTCCACGTCTCGCCCGCTCAGACCTGACCTCTGCATGCCGGCCACGCTAGCGGGGCCTCCGAGGTCGTCGCATCGGCGGCATCACGCATCTTCGGCCCGGCGATCGGCCGGCGGGTGACGGGTACCACGCAGGCGGGCGGGCGAGCGGCTACGGCGGGGACGCGTCGGGGGGCGAGAGACGCGAGAGGCGTGCGGCCGCCGCGGCTCGCGCCGAACGCCCGGACACCCCGAGCTTCCGGTAGAGGTTCGAGAGGTGTCGTTCGACCGTCCTGACGCTCAGGAACAGGCGCGCGGCGATGGCCTCGTCGTCGAGGCCCTCCGCCACCAGGGCCAGGACCTCGAGCTCGCGGCGCGTCGGCGAGGCCGCGATCGGCTCCCCGCGGTGGTCGGACCCGCCGAGGAACGAGGGGTAGCATCCGGGGCGAACAGCTCGGCGAAGGCCCGGCGGAACGCGGGGCTCGAGGCCCGTCCCCATCCCATCCCCGCCAGCGCGGCGAGCATCTCGCCCTCATGACGGTCCGCCTCGGATCGACGCAGACGACCGCGCAGGTAGGTCCCGTAGAGCACGAGCCGTCGAACCCGCTCCGCGTGCGTGGCCGCGTACGCGATGGCCGTGGGACCGCCCTGCGAGATCCCGAGCAGGTCGAAGGCGTCGAGGCCAACCGCGTCGACCACCGCCTCGAGGTCCCAGAGCCAGGCCTCGAGCGACAGATCCTCCACGTCGCGGTCCGACAGCCCGCAGCCCCGCTCGTCGTACCGGACCACGGTGCTCGCGCGCCCGAGCTCCTCGAGCCAGTGACGCCACACCGGACTCCGCCAGTCATGCTCGAGATGCGTGAGCCAGGTGGACGGGCGCACGATCAGAGGTCCCGAGCCGTGGACGGCGTAGGCGATCCGGACGCCGTCCCGGCTGGTGCAGAAGCCGATCCGTTGCTCCACGGCGCCATCCTCCCACGGAGCGAGCGCTCGCGCGCGGCGAGCTCGGTCAGGAGCTGAGCCCGTGGTCCGGCAGCCGGCTCAGCAGCTCCGCGAGGACGCGGGCGGGCGGGTGCGACTCGACCCCGCCCCCCTCGATCCGGTCCGGCGCTGCGCCATCGCAGCGAGGAGGCCACATCGGCGGAGGCGGCGTGATTCGAACACGCGAGGGCCGGTCAGGGCCCTAACCGCTTTCGAGGCGGTCCCGTTCGTCCACTCCGGCACGCCTCCGCGGGCGAGTGTACCAGCGCCTCGAGCCCCGACCGAGGAGCGCGATCCCCGGCCGACCCCGGAGCGCGATCACCGGCGGGCGCGGAAGAAGGACCGGAGGAGCTCGGCGCACTCCTCCTCGAGCACGCCGGCGGTCACCTCCACGGCGTGGTTCAGCCGGGGGTCCTGCACGAGGTTCCCCAGGGACCCGGCGAACCCGGCCTTCGGGTCGGCGGCGCCGTAGACGAGCCGATCCACCCGGGCGAGCACGAGGGCGCCCGCGCACATCGCGCAGGGCTCCAGCGTCACGTAGATCGTGCACCCCTCGAGGTGCCAGGAGCCCACGGCCTCCGCGGCCTGCCGCAGCGCGAGGATCTCGGCGTGGGCCGTGGGGTCCTGCGCCCGCTCCCGGGCGTTCCCGGCCCGGCCGAGGACCCGGTCGCCGCGGGCCACGACCGCCCCGACCGGCACGTCGCCGCCCTCGGCCGCGTCGCGCGCGTCCTCGAGCGCGAGCGCCATCATCCGCGCATCGAGCAGGGCGTCCACCGACGGCAAGCGTACGCGAGGCGGGCGCTCCCCGATGACACGCGCCCCCGGCCTGCCGCACACTCCCGGCATGAGCCCGGACCAGCGCGCGCCCGCCCCGCTCACCATGCGCGACCTCGTGGCCATGCCGCACCTCGGCCTCACCCTGGTCGCCGGCGCGAGCGGCCTCGACCGGCCCGTCCGGTGGGCCCACGTGTGCGAGCTCGAGGACCCCGCGCCGTGGCTCGAGGGGTGGGAGCTCGTCATGACGACCGGCATGGGCGTCCCCCGCGAGCCCGAGCGGCAGCGCACCTACATCGAGCGGATGGCGGCCGCCCAGATCGCCGGCCTCGCCGTCTCCCAGGACCTGCTCGCCCCTCCCCTGTCCGAGGAGCTGCGGGAGGCCGCCGACCGGACCGCCTTCCCGGTGCTCGAGGTCTCGATCGAGGTCCCCTTCGTGGCGCTCGCCCGGACGATCGCCGCCGCGAACACCGAGGGCGCCCAGCGACGCCTCGTGACGCACCTCGGGATCTTCGACACGCTCAGGGCGGGGACGGCGGAGGGCGTGCCCTTCCCCGAGCTGCTCCGGCGCATGGAGGACCTCGCCGGCTACCGGCTGTTCCCCTGCTCGCCCACGGGTCACCCCATCCTCGACGGGGTGCCGGCGCCCCCCGAGGAGGTCGTGCGCCGCCACCTGCCGCGCCGCAGGGGACAGCCCCCGGGGATCCCCGGCGGCTACATCGTCACCATCCCCCTCGCCGACCGCACCGCCGGCTACCTCGTGGCGCTGGAGCGCGAGGGGGTGGAGCCGGCCGGGCTCACCGCGGTTCAGCACATCGCGACGGTCGTGGCCCTGGAGCTCGCCAACCGCGAGCGGGAGCGGGAGGTCCTGCGACGGGTGGGGGCGGAGACCCTCGCCGAGCTGCTGGCCGGCGCGATCGAGCCCTCGGCCGCCCGGACCCGGCTCGGCTTCGCCGGGATCGACCCGGACCGCGAGCTCGTCCTCGCCGCCCTGGAGGAGCGCGCGGACGACACCGAGGTCCACCGCGCCCTCGCCGAGCGGGCCGTCGCCCACCTGCTCCTCCCCCAGCGCGAGCGGTACCTGCTGCTCCAGGCCGAGGACGTCGCCGCGGCCCTCCCCGGGCTCGAGGGCTCGGCCGTGGGCCTCAGCCGGCCCTTCCGGATCGAGGAAGGGCTAGCCGAGGCCCGCCGCGAGGCGCTCTGGGCGCTCGCGCGGGCCCGCGACCGCTCCGAGCGCGTCGCGCGGTTCCCCGACGGCGCCGACGCGACGTGGCTGCCGACCGACGCAGGGGCCCTCGAGGCCCTCGTGCGCCGGGTGCTCGGGCCGGTGCTCGAGGCGGACCGGCGCCGGGGCTCCGAGCTCGTGCGCTCGCTCCGGGTCTGGCTCGAGCACGACCGCCGCACCGAGCAGGCCGCGCGGCGCCTGCTGATCCACAAGCACACCCTGGCCTACCGCCTGAAGCGCATCGAGCAGCTCACGGGCCGGGACCTCGCCCGGACCGCCGACCTCGCCGACCTCTGGCTCGCGATCCGGGCGCTCGATGTGATCGGGAGCCGGGACGGCGCTGGGTAGACTTGGCCGCCAGCATGAAGGGCGGCTCGATCTTCGTGTTCGAGGCCGATTGACCGTGGGGCGGCGCGTGCCGTACCTATGGCCCCACGTGACGAGGGGAAGGGGGGACCCATGCGTCGGACGATCGTGGTCGCGGTGGTGAGCGCGCTCGCGCTCCTCGGCGCCGCCTGCGGTGGGGGCGGCGGTGGCGGTGGCGGACCGACCGAGCTCAACGCGCTCGTGTGGTGCGACCACACCGACCCCGAGCTCCTCCGGCCCTTCGAGGAGGCGAACGACGTCAAGGTCAACGTGAAGGACTACGAGGGCACGGGGGTGGCCCTCGGGATCCTCGAGCAGTCCCAGCCCGGGGACTGGGACGTGTTCGTCGTGGACTCCGTGGACGTGCCCCGCGTGGCGGAGGCGGGGTGGCTCGCGGAGCTCGACCCCGAGGACTTCCCCTGGGACGACTTCTTCCCGGCCGTGCAGATGCCGGAGATGCACTACGTGGACGGCAAGCTCTACGCGGTCCCCGAGAAGTTCGGCTACAACGTGATCTCCTACGACGCCGAGAAGGTGGACCCCGAGGACATGCGCGACCTGGAGTCCCTGTGGGACCCGAAGTACAAGGGGCGGATCGCGATCTACGACTACTACATCCCGATCATGGAGCTCGTCGCGATCTCCCTCGGGATGCAGCCCTCGGAGATCACCGAGGGCGACCTGCCGGCCATCGCCGAGCGGCTCGCCGCCCTCAAGGAGCAGGCCGCGCTCACCGGCGACGTCGTGACCACCCAGACGGCCCTCGCGACCGGCGAGGTGGACATCATCGTCGGGGGCGGCGAGTTCGTGACGGCGGGCCTGGAGGCCGAGAACCCCGCCCTGGACTGGGTCCTCCCCGACCAGGGCGGCATCCGGTGGCAGCAGGCGATCGGCGTCGTCGCGAGCTCCGAGAAGAAGGACCTGGCCACGAAGTTCGTCCAGTACATCGTGAGCCCGGAGGGGCAGGCGCGCCTGGCCACGTCCTCCTGCTACTGGGCGATGCCGGCGAACTCGAAGGCGCCCCTCACCGACGAGCAGAAGCGGATCCTGCGCTGGGACGAGCAGCCCGCCTTCATCGAGAACTCCTACCCGTACTTCATCCCGGACCCGGAGCTCGACGAGGCGATGCTCGACGTCTGGACGCGGTTCCTCGCGGAGTGAGGTGACGGCGGTCGCACGCGCGCGCCCGGAGGGGGCGTCCACGGCCAGGGGCTGGGCCCTCGCGGGTCCGGCCCTCGGCTGGACGGCGGCGTTCTTCCTCGCGCCGATGGCCTTCGTCCTCACCTACAGCCTGTTCCGGCGCGTGGGGGGTGAGCTCGAGACGGGCATCAGCTTCGAGAACTACCGGCGGGCCTTCACCGAGGCGGCCTTCCGCACGGCCCTCGTGAACTCCCTCGAGGTCACCGTGATCACGGTGGTCGTGAGCGTGCTCATCGCCTACCCCGTCGCGTACCTGCTCGCCTACCGGGTGCCGCGGCGCGCCGGGCAGGTGCTGCTCGTCCTGGCCGTGCTGCCCTTCTGGACCTCCTACGTGGTCCGCTCCTACAGCTGGCTGCTCGTCCTGGCCAAGCAGGGGGTGGTGAACCGCACGCTGATGGCCCTCGGGCTCGTCTCCTCGCCGATCACGCTGGCGAACACGCGCACGGCCACCATCATCGGGTTCGTCCACTTCTTCACGATGCTCATGACGCTCACGATCTACGCGAGCCTCGTGCAGATCCCCGAGTCCTACCGCAAGGCGGCGCGGGATCTCGGAGCGTCGGGCTGGCGCACGCTCGTGCACGTGACGCTCCCGCTCAGCCTCCCGGGGGTGATCGTCGGCGCCTTCCTCACCTTCGTCCTGGCCATCGGCGACTACATCACCCCGCAGATCCTCGGCGGCGCCACGGAGCTGCTCCTGCCCCAGGCCATCATGCTCCAGGTCCAGCGCAGCGGGGACTTCCCGATGGCGGCGGCCCTCAGCATGGTGCTCCTCGTCGTGATCGGCCTCGCCTACCTCGGCTCGGCGAGGCGGTTCAGCCTGGGGGTGCGATGAGACGGATCGGCGCGCTCCTCGGCTACGCCTACCTCGCCCTCGTGTACGCGTTCATCTTCCTGCCCGTGGGCGCGCTCATGCTGTTCTCGTTCCAGGACGGGCTCGTGCCGGTCCCGCCGTTCCACGGGCCCACGCTCCGCTGGTACGCGACGCTCTTCGCCGACGAGCGGATGATGGCCGCGCTGCGGAACTCGGTCTGGGTCGGGCTCGCCTCCTCCTCGATCGCGACGGGGTTCGGGTTCCTCGCCGCCTACGGGATCGCTCGCTACCGGCCGGCCGCGGCCTCGGCGATCCGGGCCGTGCTCGTGGCCCCGATCGCCGTCTCCTACCTCGTGATCGCCCTGGGCCTGTCGATCGTCGCGAACGAGGTGGGGGTGGGGCGCTCCCTCACGCTCGTCGTGATCGGGCACGTGGTCATCAACCTGCCCCTCGCGTTCGCCGTCGTGCTCAGCCAGATGAGCCCGTCCCAGGAACGGCTCGAGAAGGCGGCCCGAGACCTCGGCGCGTCGGAGCTGCGGGTCCTCGCGCTCGTCACGGTCCCGGTGCTCCTGCCGGGGATCCTCGCGGCCTTCGCGCTGTCGTTCACCCTCTCCTGGGACGAGTTCGTCATCGCGTTCCTGCTCACGCGGTTCGATGTGACCCTCCCGGTGGAGATCTGGTCCTCGATCCGCACCGGCCTGGACCCGGAGACGAACGCCGTGGGGACGCTCGTGTTCCTCCTGTCGGTGGGGCTGCTCGGGGCGACCCTCGGGGTCCTCGCCCGGCTCCGGAGGAAGGTGGTCTGAGTGCGCGGCGCCCGGGTCACGGTGGAGGGGCTCTCCAAGCGCTACGGGGACGTGACGGCCCTCGCCGACATCGACCTCGACATCGAGGCCGGGAGCTACGTCGTGATCCTCGGCCCCTCGGGCAGCGGCAAGACGACGCTCCTGTCCATCCTCGGCGGGTTCGCCCACCCCACCTCGGGGCGGGTGCTCGTGGACGGACGGGACGTGACGTTCGATCCTCCGGCGCGCCGGCCCACGACCACGGTCTTCCAGGACTACGCGCTGTTCCCCCACATGAACGTGGGACGGAACGTCGCCTTCGGCCTGGCGATGCGCAAGGTGCCGCGCGAGGAGCGCCGCCGCCGCGTGGCCGAGGTCCTCGCCCTGGTCGGGCTCGAGGGCGCCGAGGGGCGCGACATCGCCACGCTCTCCGGGGGGCAGCGCCAGCGGGTGGCCCTCGCCCGCGCCCTCGTCGTCGAGCCGCCGGTGCTCCTGCTCGACGAGCCCCTCGGGGCGCTCGACCTGAAGCTGCGACGCCAGATGCAGGACGAGCTGGCGCGGATCCAGCGCACGACGGGGACCACGTTCGTGCACGTGACCCACGATCAGGAGGAGGCGATGGCCCTCGCCGACGCCGTGGTGGTGCTCAGCCACGGCCGGATCGAGGACCACGGTCCGCCCGAGCGCGTGTACCTCCGCCCCTCCTCGCGCTTCGCGGCCGGCTTCATGGGGGACAGCAACCTCCTGGACGGTCGCGTCGTCGAAGGCGAGGGAGGGCTCGTGGTCGAGACGGCCCTCGGCGCGATCCCCGCGAGCTCGGGGTCGCCGGGTGACCGCGTCGTGGTCTCCATCCGCCCGGAGCACCTGCGCCTGGACGGCTCGGGGGCGATCCCGCTCGGCCGGGCCGAGGTTCGCGAACGCCACTTCCACGGCGTCTACCAGCGCTGCTTCGTCGCCGTCGGCGACCTCGAGCTGCTCGTCTTCGCGCCGCCCACGGTGCGGCTCGCCCCCGGCGAGACCGTTCCGCTCTCGGTCGAGCCCTCGGACGTGGTGGTCCTGCCCGAGGAGTGAGCCCCGGGCCGCGCACCCCCTCAGTAGGCGTCGAGCTCGCGCAGGCGCTCGTCGGAGATCCCGAAGAAGTGCGCCACCTCGTGGATCACGGTCTCGGCCACCACCCGCCGGATCCGGTCCTCGTCGCCGCCGGCCTCCCGCTCGATCGCCCGCTGGTAGAGCGTGATGGTGTCGGGGAGCACGCCCGCGTAGTCGTAGCGCTCCGTCAGCGGGATCCCGTCGTACCGCCCGAGCAGGTCCGGCTCGTTGCGCGGCGGTCGCTGCTCCACGAGGATCTCGACGTTCTCCAGCCGCTCGAGCACCCAGCGGGGCAGCTCGTCCAGGGCCTCGGCGACGAGGCGCTCGAACCGACGCCGGTCCATATCTGCAGCGTACCCGCGTCCCAGGTCCCCGCGGAAGAAAGTTCGCCGGATGTGACCTGCGTCACAGCCCCCCGGGAGACTGGACCGGTAGCCTCGAACCCATGTTCGAGACGCTGGAGCAGGCCGGACCCGGTCCGGGGGGAGGGGCGGCCGATCCCCTGGCGGAGCTCGATGCCGCCCACGCGCAGGCCGGCGCGGCCTTCGCCCGGATGCTGCGGCTGATCCGCGAGCTCGATCGCACCGGCGCCTGGCGG
>FWPU01004115.1_pt1 | contig 24089 bp, 22 predicted proteins | sample 2228361 | NCBI WGS metagenome assembly FWPU01 (sample SAMEA103939777, study PRJEB20133) | metagenome
TTTCTGGAGCGCCTGCGGCGCGAGGCTGCCACTTCGGCCCGCCGCCCGCCGCGCTCCCGGCCTCAGAAATCGGACTCCCCAGGGTGAGAGGTCCAGTCGGGCGGGGGTAAGGCGGGTTTGCCGGATGCCCTGCCACCCAGCAGGGGGCGGGCAATGGTCAGCGCCCTTTCTCTGAGGCCGCGCTTGGCTGGCGGCGGGGGATCCCCCGCCGCCGGGCTGTCGGTTCCCCGGCCCACGAAGGCACGGAGCGTTTCCGCCCTGATCGGCCTCATCTTAAAGGCCATGAAGGGGACAAAGCCGTCCTCGGTCCACATCATGCCGCGCCGCTGATCGGAATAGTCGTAGAACCGCGCGCTCTGCTGCTCAAACCGCACCCTAAGCTGCCTCCCTACACGGTCAACAACCTGTCTAGGGATGACAAGGAGAAAGTGATCATCGCTGGGATGGCCAATGAATGACTGGGCTGGCTCGATCTCGCGCACCACGTCGCCGATCGATTTAGCCGCACCCAGGATGGCCTGATCCGACGCGATGGTGCCGTACTGACGGCGGTAAGCCTCGAAGTGCTCGATCTGAATGTCCAGAAAGAAGTTTCCTGGGTCCTCAAGCAGTTCCGGCAGGCGCTCTTTAATCAGCTCCAGATTGGGCAGGCCGCTGCGCGGGTCAACCTGTGAGATATCGCCCATCTGGTCGATGATGTTATGAACGCGCAGCCTCAGTTCCTCCACATCGAACGGCTTGGTAATGTAGTCGTCGGCGCCCAGCTCCAGACCATCCAGCCGGTCACGCCGGTCATCCCTCTGGGTGAGGAAGATGATGGGGATGTGGTCGGTGCGCGGATCGCCCCGCAGCTTCCTGCAGACCTGATACCCATCCATGTCGGGCAGCATAATGTCCAGGATGATCAGCTTTGGCTGGTGCTCAACAGCCAGTTTGATGGCCTCTCGTCCCGTCTGCGCCCTGATAATGCTATAGCCAATGATCTCGAAATACTGTTGCAGCAGTTCCGAGGTCATGACCTCGTCTTCAACGACCAGCAGCTTGTCCATGCTCATCTGGCATTCACTATACCGGTGTTCTCTCAAGCAACCGAAAAGGTCTGTTCCTCGCCTGATACGCCCCACTGTGAGGGCATAACTACCAAGGGCAAGCCAGAACAGGCTGTTGGCAGCCGAGGTCAGAACTGGCGGGCTAGCTCAAAAACGGCCCGGCAGAAGGGCGCATCGGGATGGACGGTCACAAGCGGCGCTCCCTGGTTCAGCGCATCGACCTGCCGGGGTTCGTAGGGCAAGCGAGCCGCCAGCGGGCGGTTGAGGGTGGCGGCAACTTCCTCATAGGTGATGCCGTGCGGTCGCGTGCGATTCAGGACGAGATACAGCCTGCCCGGCAGCTTCATCCGTTCGATATTGGCCAGTATGTCAGGAACCACCATCAGACGAGCCGGGTCGTCGCCGAGCACCAGCACGATGTGCCTGGCATGCTGGAGCACCGTCGCATTCATGATATTCAGCACGGGCGGCAGGTCGGCCACGATGTGATGGAAGCCTTCTGACAGCACGCTCAGCACGTATGCCAAGCTCTGGCTTCCCAACCGATCCTCGACCGCCTGGAGCGGCGCGGCCAGGACGGCCAGGCCCGAGGCGCGGTTAAACATCAACGCCCCGCCGATGAGGCGCTTGTCCGAACCCGGCTCAATGCCGACCAAGTCCAGCCAAGTGGCGTGTGGGGGGACCATCCGCAACTGGACAGCTACCTGTCCCGCCTGGGTGTTGAGATCAACAATGCAGGCCCGGCCTGCCTGCGCCAGCGTCTGCCCGAGGTTAACCGCGAGCGTTGTAGCGCCCACGCCGCTGCTCAGCCCCATCACGGCCACAAGCGGCAGCATACCCGTAACCAATTCGCCTGGCACGGCGTAAGGCTCGGTCAGGGGGCCGGTCGGCGGTTGGGTGGCTGTGGGGAAGGCGGGTGCACTTGCGTAGCCGGATGGTGTCGGAGATAGCCCGCTGGCTGGCGAGATACGCGGCACCTCCAACGGCGCAGGCACGTTGCGAGGGCCGGTGCGCAACAGCTCGTCCACGTGACTCACCAGATCATCACGCGTGACCGGCTTGGTGATGAAGTCATCTGCCCCGGCTTCGTCGGCCAGATCGCGCTGTTCCGGCTGCGAGAGCGCCGTGAGCACCAGCAAGGGAATCTTCGCCGTTGCCGGTTCTTGGCGCAGAATCCGGCATACTTCGTACCCGCTCAGATCGGGCATCATCACGTCCACAATGGCGAGGTCAGGTTGCTTGCTGCGCGCAATCTGGATGCCTTCGTGCCCATCCGTTGCCAGGATTGGATCGTGCCCGGCACGTTTGAGCATCAAGCTCATCATCTGCAGGAGGCTTACATCGTCGTCGATCACCAGAATCTGTGCCATGATACTAGCCTTCTTTTGAAGAGCCGCCGGATGGGCTTGAGGCTGCGGATAAATGCTGTTTTGGCTTCCCTTATTGTACGACAATTGCCCAATCAGGCCAATAGGCCCGCCGACCCGGCCCCTGCGCCGGTCGGTGCCCCTGTGCACGGGTGACGCAGAATGCTGGAATAGCCCGCAAGTGGAATCCCGCTCCTCCACACGCTATAATATCCAACTATCGAACCGCTGTTCTAGGCCCCAGAGGCAGGGATGGAACATCATGCCGGACTTTGAGCTTGTGGCGGATTATGAGCCGACAGGCGACCAGCCGGAGGCTGTCGCGGCACTGGTTGCGGGGCTGGAGCGCGGCTACCAGCACCAGACCCTGCTGGGCGCCACTGGGACGGGAAAGACTTTTGTCGTTGCCAACATCGTCGAGCGGGTCAACCGGCCCACGCTGGTGATCGCCCATAACAAGACGCTGGCCGCCCAGCTATACAGCGAATACAAGTCGTTCTTCCCACTCAATGCGGTTGAGTACTTCGTTTCGTATTATGACTACTACCAGCCGGAGGCATACGTCCCCCAGCACGATCTCTACATCGAGAAAGAAGCAACCATCAACGAGGAGATCGACCGGCTGCGGCTGGCAGCCACCGCCGCCGTCCTGAGCCGCCGCGACGTGCTCATTGTAGCCTCTGTCTCGTGCATCTACGGCATCGGGGACCCGCAGACATGGGGACAGTCGATGTTGCGCCTGCGGAGAGGCCAGATTATGGGGCGGAACACGATCCTGCGCCACCTTACGACCGTCCAGTATGCCCGCAATGACATGGAATTGCGCCCCGGCACTTTCCGGGTGCGCGGCGATACGCTGGAGGTCATGCCCGGCTACAGCCATGAGGTGTACCGCGTCTACCTGTGGGGTGATGAGATAGAGCGCATCGTTTCGGTCGATCCCATGACCGGCGAGATCACCGATGAATTAGACGAGGTGACGATCTTCCCGGCCAAGCAGTTCATCGCCGAGACGGATCGCCTCCAACAGGCAACTCGGGACATTGAGGAGGAGCTTGACGAGCGGCTGCGCTTTCTGCGCGGTCAGGGCCAACTGCTTGAGGCCCAGCGTCTGGAGCAGCGCACACGCTATGATCTGGAGATGCTCCGCGAGGTCGGGTACTGCGCGGGGATTGAGAACTACTCCCGTCACCTTGACGGGCGTGCTGCTGGTACCCCGCCCTGGACCCTGATCGACTACTTCCCGGATGATTTCCTGTTGATCATCGACGAGTCGCACATGACCATCCCGCAGCTTCGCGGGATGTATCACGGTGACCGCAGCCGGAAGGAGACGCTTGTTGAGTACGGGTTCCGGCTGCCGAGTGCGCTGGATAACCGCCCGCTGAGCTTTGATGAGTTTCTGGAGCGCGTCAATCAGGTGATCTACACCTCTGCTACGCCCGGCCCCTTTGAGCTTGAGCACAGCCAACAGGTGGTCGAGCAGATCATCCGCCCGACCGGACTGGTTGACCCGGAGGTCGAGGTCCGCCCGGTTGAGGGCCAGATCGATGACCTGCTGCGGGAGATCGGCCAGCGCGTCGAGCGCGGTGAGCGCACGCTGGTTACTACCCTGACCAAGCGGATGGCCGAGAAGCTCGCCGACTATCTTATGGAGATGGGCATCAAGGTACACTACCTTCACAGCGAGATCGATACCATCCAGCGAGTCGAGATTCTGCGCGACCTGCGGATGGGCGTCTATGATGTGGTGGTCGGCATCAACCTGCTGCGTGAGGGGCTGGACCTGCCAGAGGTGTCGCTGGTAGCGATCCTTGACGCCGACCGGGAGGGCTTCCTGCGCTCTGACACGGCGCTGATCCAGACGATTGGCCGTGCGGCCCGGCATGTCAATGGCCAAGTGATTATGTACGCCGAGCGGGTCTCGGAGGCAATGCGGGTGGCCATCGACGAGACGAACCGCCGCCGCGAGAAGCAGATCGCCTACAACGAGAGGCATGGCATCGTGCCGACGAGCATTGTCAAGGAGATCCACGATCTGACCTAACGGGTGCGGGCTGAGGCGGTCGAGCGGGTGAGCGGCGGCGGGGCCATTGAGAGCCTGCCCGGCGATGAACTGGAACGCATCATCCGCGAGTTGGAGCGGCAGATGAAGGAGGCCGCGCAGAATCTGGAGTTTGAGAAAGCTGCCCTGCTGCGTGATCAGATATTCGAACTGCGCGAGCTGCTGGTGCTCCAGACTGCCCGCCGCCGCGATGTTCCCATCTGGGAGCAGGATCGTGTGATGCCACTGGCTGAGATAGCTGAAGAAGAGCCGGACGGCCGGTAGGCTGATGCCCGCCTGAGGAGGAGAGACCGTTCATGCCCCACAGCACGCATGGCACAATCGCCCTGATGGGATCGGGTGAGATGGCCTCCAGCATGGTCGAAGTGCACAAATACGCCATGTCGCTGGTGGAGGGGCCTGTCCGGGCGGTTTTCGTGGACACACCAGCCGGGTTCCAGCTAAACGCCGACCTGCTTTCTCAGAAGGCGGCGGAGTACTTTGCCGAGCGGCTGCACACTCCTCTGGAGATCGTCAGCTTCAAAAACGCTGCTACCGCAACCCGTGCGGAGCTACAGGCAGCCGTCAGTCTCCTCCGCGCGGCCACCTACATCTTTGCCGGCCCCGGCAGCCCGACCTACGCCATCCGCAACTGGCGGCATACCCCCGTCTACGATGCCATGTCCGAGACGGTGACGCACGGCGGCTGCCTGACCTTCGCCAGCGCCGCCGCGCTCACGCTGGGCCGGTGGACGATCCCTGTCTACGAAGTCTACAAGGTTGGGGAACCAGTGCGCTGGGTAGACGGGTTAGATATCCTGGGACACAGCGGGTTTGAGGTCGCCATCGTCCCTCACTGGAACAACAACAGCGGGGGCGACCACGATACCCGTTACTGCTTTATGGGCGCCCCCCGCTGGGAGGTGCTGGAGAGCCAGCTCCCTGCCTCCACCACCGTCCTGGGCATCGACGAGCACACCGCCTGCATCCTCCGGCTGAATGACAACCTCGCTGAGGTGCGCGGGGTGGGACGGGTAACGGTGCGCCGGACGGGCGCCGAGCAGGTCTTCCCGTCCGGCGCTTCCTTCTCCCTCGACCTCATCCGCTCAGACCGTGCCGGAATGTCCCCAACCGGACCGGGAGGCAGCCCGCCGGTCGAGCCAACCATACCGACTTGGGATATGATCCGCGCTCAACACGAGCGGCTTATGGCAGCCGACCCACCCCGGCGGGAAGACGTAGCCGACTATGTTTACAGCCTGCTCGTCCTGCTGAGCGCTGCCCGGCAGCAGCAGGACGGGCCGACCATGCAGCAAGCCGAAGAGGCGCTCCGCGAGGCGTTTATCCGGACCCTCGCCATGTTTGAGAGCACCCCGATAGATGTCGGCGCGACGATTGGGCCTTACGTTGAGCTGCTGCTTGAGGTGCGTTCTTTTCTCCGGGAAGAGAAGCTGTGGGCGCTGGCTGACCGGATCCGGGATCGGTTGGAGGAACTAGGGATCGTGGTGCAGGACACACCGGAGGGTGTCACCTGGAAGCGCAGGGCCTGAGCGCCCCATCCGGTCGCTGTCCCCGCGGCCCTTGCCCACATCAGCCGAGTTGCCAAATCCACAAAAAGGGGCCACACTGCACCAAGCCCTGATTCAACTTGCAGACTGCCTGAGGTAGTTATGAGCCAGCAGGCTATCAAGCTGCTCTTCGCCAGCGACGACCCGAACGCTGCACGCCAGAGTGACCCCGCGCTGGCCGGTGTTGACGCCATTCAGGTCGTTGGTGCCACCTCATCCCCCGCTGAGCTGCTGAACCTGGTCGTGCTTCACGAGCCGGACGTGGTCGTCATCGATTATGATGCGCCGGGCCTCGATGCGGCGGAGACGACGCGCGCTATCCTGCACGAAGATGCCAGCATTCAGGTGATCATGCTGTCGCTGGTCAACGATGCCGAGGATATCCGCCAGGCAATGCGCGCCGGTGCGCGGGACTACCTCGTCAAGCCTCTGCATCCCGGCGAGCTAGTCGAGACGGTGCGCTGGCTGATCGAAGAGCGCCGCGAATACGCCCGGATGCAGGCCTTCGTTAAGCAGCTTCGCCGGGCCTACGACGCCCTGTTCAGCGACGACAAGCCCATTCCGCCCAAGGTTGTCGCCTTTCTGGAGGCGCAGGTGGCCCAAAACCCTGATGACCGGCTGACGCAGGAGACGCTGGCAGTCGCCTATGCCCGCAACCGGGATTGGGAGAAGTTGGCTCCTCTGGCCGCCCGGTTGGCTCAGATAAAAACCGGGTGAGCAAATCACCGCTCACCCGAACCGGACTCCTGCGCCATTTTAAGGTCGGCTTCCGGTGAAGCACAAACGCCTCACACAATAAACTGACCGTCTTTATAGAACAACTCACCGTCCACGACGATCTCACCGCCTGAGCGCATATCGCAGATCATGTCCCAGTGCACCGCCGATTTGTTCTTCGATCCGGTGTCCGGGTAGCCAGCGCCCAGGGCCATGTGAACCGTGCCACCGATCTTCTCGTCGAACAGGATGTTACGCGTAAAGCGCTGAATGCCCTCGTTGGTCCCAATCGCGAACTCGCCCAGGTAGCGCGCCCCCTCGTCGGTATCCAACACCGCGCTCAGGAAGTCCTCGCCCTTCTCAGCAGTCGCTTTGACCACCCTGCCGTCCTCAAAGTGCAGCTCTACCCCGTTTACCTCCCGGCTGTTGTAGATCGCCGGGTAGGTGAAGCGCACCCACCCCCTCGCCGAGTCCTCCACTGGCCCGGTGAATATCTCCCCATCCGGGAAGTTCTTTTGGCCATCGGCGTTGATGAACACCCGATCTTTGATCGACAGCACTAGGTCAATATTTTCCCCGCGCAATTCGACCCGCTCCCTGCCTCTGAGCCAGTCCACTAGGCGCTGCTGCTGAGCCGACTTCTGCTGCCAGTAGGCCACCGGGTCATCGAGGTGCACCATAGCCGCCCCGTAGACGAAATCCTCGTACTCGCTCAGGCTCATCTCAGCATCCTGTGCGGCTGCCTGCGTCGGGTACTGGGTGACCACCCAGCGTAGCTCGCCCGTCGCTTGTCGCTCCATGAAGGTCTGGGAGATCGGCTCATTCGCCTTCTGGGCACGCTGTAGCCTGGCGGGGTCAACGTTTGTCAAGGCGCGGGTGTTGCTCGGTGCACGGAGCGCTATACGAACGTCGATGTTCTCCATCAGCCACTTGAAGGTGGGGTCAGGCGTATCGAGCTGCTCATCGCTGGCGTACTTGTAAAAAACCTCCTCGGCGCCGGTGGGCGCCATGCGAAAGACGATATTGCCGCCCGCCTGAAGCGCGCGCTGGTAGATCGCCAGCGCCAACGGCTGAGCCAGCGGCTCGTATAGGTGGATCATCACCAGATCGCGGGGCTTGATCGATACCGAGTAGCTGACCAGCACATCGGCCATTCTCTCGACACGTGGGTCCACGGCTCAAACCTTTCAGCAGTCGGTTTCAAACGGCCAGCGGAATATAGCGCAAAGGCCCCGACCCTTCAACATGGCCCTGTCCCTATCGTCCTCACCCCGAACTTCTGCTCAGTGTCCGGTGGCTGAAATGACCTTCAGGGAAACCCTTAACTTCCCTGCATCTGCGCCCGTATTTTCGCCCACGTGTCGCGCAGAGCGACAGTCCGGTTGAAAACCAGCTTGCCGCCTGCCGAATCAGGGTCAACGCAGAAGTAACCTTGGCGCTCAAACTGGTACCGGTTGCCGGGCGCGGCACCGGCGAGACTCGGCTCAACCCGGCATGATGTCAGTATCTCCAGCGAGTTGGGGTTAAGCTGAGACAGGAAGTCATCCCCACCCGGTTCTGGCACCGTAAAGAGGCGGTCATACAGGCGCACCTCGGCTTCAAGCGCGTGAGCAGCCGAAACCCAGTGCAGGGTCGCCTTGACCTTGCGTCCGTCCGGCGCGTCGCCGCCGCGCGTGGCCGGATCGTAGGTGCAGTGCAACTCAACAATCTCGCCGTGCTCATCTTTGATCACATCCACGCACTTGATGAAGTAGGCATAACGCAGCCGCACCTCTCGGCCAGGTGCCAGCCGGTAGAACTTATCCGGGGGGTCTTCCATAAAGTCCTCCTGCTCGATGTACAGCACGCGTGAGAAGGGGACTTTCCGGGTGCCCATGCTGGGGTCTTCCGGATTATTGATAGCCTCCACTTCCTCGACCAGGTCCTCCGGGTAGTTCACAAGGACCACACGAAGAGGCCGCAGGACACCCATCACACGCGGAGCACGCCGGTTCAGGTCCTGACGGAGGACGTGCTCCAATAGCTCAAGCTCAACCACACTGTTAGCTTTGGATACGCCGATCAGATCGCAGAAGTCCCGGATGGCCTCTGGCGTATAACCGCGCCTGCGCAGCCCCGAGATGGTCGGCATACGGGGGTCGTCCCACCCGGTGACGTGCCCCTCCTGCACAAGCTGAATCAACCGGCGCTTGCTCAGCACCGTGTAGGTCAGGTTAAGGCGGGCAAACTCGATCTGGCGGGGATGGAAGATGCCCAACTGCTCGATGAACCAGTCATACAGCGGGCGATGGTCTTCGAACTCCAGCGTGCAGATTGAGTGCGTAATGCCCTCGATCGAATCTGACTGGCCGTGCGCCCAGTCATAGGTGGGATAGATGCACCACTTGTTGCCTGTCCGGTGGTGCTCAGCGTGAAGGATGCGGTACATCACCGGGTCGCGCATGTTCAGGTTGGGGGATGACATATCGATCTTGGCGCGGAGGACGCACTCCCCGTCCGGGAACTCGCCGCTCCTCATGCGCTCGAACAGGTCGAGGTTCTCCTCAATGGAACGGTTGCGGTAGGGGCTGTCCCTGCCGGGTTCGGTCAGGGTGCCACGATATTCCCTGATCTCCTCGGCGCTCAGGTGGTCCACATAGGCTTTGCCATCTTTGATGAGCTGCACCGCCCACTCGTAGAGCTGATCGAAGTAGTCGGAGGCATAGAACAGGCGATCCTCCCAGTCGAATCCCAGCCAGCGCACGTCCTCGATGATCGATTCGACGTACTCAACCTCTTCCTTTTCGGGGTTGGTATCGTCGAAGCGCAGATTGCACTTACCCCCGTAATCCTCGGCCGTCCCAAAGTTGAGACAGATGGACTTAGCATGTCCGATGTGCAGATAGCCATTTGGCTCAGGGGGGAAGCGGGTGTGAACCCGGTCGTAGCGGCCAGCCCGCAGGTCTTCATCGATGATATCACGGATGAAGTTGGTTGGGCGGCTCGACTCATCCGGGGCAGGGCTGGGTTTGCTCATGTCTCTGTTGTCTGATTTGTGGGGGTCTGCGTTCATCGTTGTTTTCCTCTACCTCAATGGGGCGCGGCCCCTCGACACCTTCGAGCGGGTGCGGCGGTAGTTCCCGCGCGGTCAAGCCGGTCCTTATCGGCAGGCTGCCGAACAGAACTTCGGGACTAACCACGATCTAGCCGCCGGCGGCGGTCTCGGCCAGACGATGGGTAAGGATGCCGCCTCGATCCTGGTCTGACAATCAGCCCTCTTAAGGTGGCATCAGGATGCCCGAATTGTAGCAGAGGCATACGCTTGGGGAAAGGCTATCCCTCGGCGGCCAGGGCGCGAAACTCAGTCGGCGCTGGAGGCCGGCACACCGGCAAGACGCTGGGCATCTAACTGAACATCCAACTGGGCATCCGGCCCGGCTGTCTCCATCTGCTCAAGCGTATGGGCAATCTCGTAGCCTATATTCAGGTAGTGCTGCCAATCGGCGCCGGTTAGCCTACGGTCGTCAGGCGCGAACGGGTGGATGAGCAGCGAGCGACCGCGCAGCGTAATGTTCAAGCCGCGCCGCTCAAGTAACAACGTATTGAACAGCTTCGTGTTTCGCCTCAAAAGCTCAACAATGAGTGCAGGAGGCTTGCTCAAGAGGTAGTAATAGCGGTCGAACACAGGTAGGCCAAGCTTGACCCGGCGCATCTCCCGCAGGCCGTCGCGCTCGCTGAAGGTGCGGTCAATGGAGATGATCAGCTTCTTCAGATCGATGTTGGTCAGCGTGAAGCGTCCGTCCGGCAGGTTGGCCAACTGCATACTGATGGCTGCACCTTCGTCACCATCCGGGGCCGTCATCCTGACCACGACCGGGTAGCCGCGATACTCGCCGTGCAGCTCCTCGTCCACCCACTCGGTATGCAGTCCGGCCTGAGCCATCCGTTGATGGATGACGGCTTTGCGCTCGCGCACAAAGCGGCGAGACAGCACGATCAGCACCCCCACAGCTAACAGGACAGCGCCCACGAGAATACCGGAAAAGGCCCAGTCTGAGTTGAATTCCATGGTTGTCCCCATCACAATGACTATCCGCATCCGACTTTGCTCTGATTGTAGCGAGCCAAGCGACGGTTTCAACGCGTAACTGGCAGCGGCTGGCCAGCCGACCACTCATGGGTTATCGAGCGTTTTCAGCTACGGGGAGCCTCATTGAGTTTCGCCACACGATGGGGTATGCTTCTTGCCGACAAGGCAGGCCGCTTAGTCCATCATCCGGATCCTGCCGAAATCTTATGTCTACGAGCACCGTCCGGTCGAGAGAATTCCATGACAGAAGCATCACGTCATCCTTCTATTATCGGTGCAGCGATTCCCAATATCCCTTGGGAGGACAGACCCGAAGGCCAGCACACCGTTGTGTGGCGGTCGCAACGCAACCCGATCATCCCCCATGATGCGATCCCGGCGTCAAACAGCATCTTCAACAGCGCAGTTGTGCCTTTCCGGGATGGGTTTGCCGGTGTCTTTCGCTGCGACGACCGGCGCCGGGCCATGCAACTGCACGCCGGAAGAAGCGCGGACGGAGTGAACTGGACTATCCAGCACGAGCGCATACAGTGGCAGCCTGATAACCCCCAAGCTGCGGAAATAAACGAGTTCGAGTATGCGTATGATCCCCGTGTCGTCTGGCTGGAGGATCGCTATTACATCACCTGGTGTAATGGCTACCACGGCCCGACTATTGGCGTGGGATATACTCACGACTTCGAGACCTTCTACCAGATGGAGAATGCCTTCCTGCCCTTCAACCGGAACGGCGTGCTGTTCCCACGCCAGATCAACAGCAAGTATGCGATGTTAAGCCGTCCCAGCGATAAGGGGCATACCCCGTTTGGCGATATCTACTACAGCGAAAGCCCCGATATGATCCATTGGGGACGCCACCGCTTCGTGATGGGGGCAACCACCGGCTGGCAGGCCACCAAGATCGGGGCTGGCCCCGCTCCCATTGAGACAAGCGAGGGCTGGCTGCTGATCTACCACGGCGTGTTAACCTCATGCAATGGCTTCGTGTACAGCTTTGGGGCAGCGCTGCTCGATCTTGAGCAGCCCTGGAAGGTCATCTACCGGGGGGAGCCTTATCTGCTGGCACCGCAGGCTCCCTACGAGCGCACTGGGGATGTGCCGAACGTGGTGTTTCCCTGCGCCGCCTTGGCAGATGCGGAAACGGGGCGCTTGGCGATTTACTATGGTGGAGCCGACACGGTGGTGTGCCTGGCCTTTGCCTACGTTGATGAGGTGATCGAGTTCATTAAAGAAAATTCAAGGGTTTAAGCATCTCACCAGAAGTGTTTTCGAAACACTTCTAGATGAAACCCTTAAGACGCTGCTCCGAGCCAAACGAGCGCCGTTGGTTATTTACTCCCACTCCTCTGAGACACAATAACCCGCCCGCCGATCACCACCACAACCGGGCGGTATTCGTCATCCAGAGCCACGATGTCCGCATCAAAGCCAGCCGCAAGCTGTCCTTTGTTCAGCCCGGCAACGCGGGCAGGCACATCAGTCCCGGTCGCGACCGCCTCCGCAAAAGTCAGTCCTACCTGCTCGACCAGCACACGCAACATCGTGTTCATCAACTGGGCTGAACCGGCCAGGGTCCCATTGGGCAGGCGGCAGGTCTGTCCGTCGAGCACAAGCTCATACGATCCCCAGGTGTAACGCCCCGGCGGCAACGTGGTGAAGGGTTGAGCATCGCTGACCAGGCAGGTGCCCTGAACTCCTTTGGCCCGCAGCATGATGGTCATGACAGCCGGGTGCACGTGCTGCCCATCGGCGATCAACTGAGCGACGATCTGCGGGTAGTACAGCACCGCGCCCAGCACGCCCGGTTCGCGGTGATGCAGGCCGCGCATGGCGTTGAAGGTATGGGTAGCATGGCGCACGCCCAGCGCCACCGCCCGCCCCACCAGGTCAAAGCTGGCGTCGGAGTGGCCGACGACCGGGATCACGCCTTGCTCAACCAGCCAGGGGATTACTGAAAGCCCCTCCCCTTCTTCCGGCGCGAAGGTCACCATGCGGATATGCCCCCGCGCGGCAGCCTGTAGAGCGGCGAATCCCTCGCGTGTGATGGGCATAAGCAGCCCCGGATCGGCCATACCGGGCATACGCGGGCTGAGAAACGGCCCTTCTAAGTGTATCCCGGCCACCTGCGCCCCGGACGGTGGATCCTCGATGACGTCGGCCATTGCTGCCAGATCGGCGGGCAGCGTGTCTGGCCCCACCGGATAGGCGGTGGGCATAAACGTGGTGATGCCGTGCCGGGGCAGGAAACGGATCACGTCCGCCAGCGATGCTCCGTTCACATCCCAACCGCCCGCCCCATGAATGTGCAGGTCAATCAGGCCCGGGATAATGCGTGCGCCGCCAACATCGATGCTCTCCGCCTCGGCAGCCAGCGGGGCAACCTCATCTGGGCGCCCCACCGCCCGGATGCGGGCGCCATCCACCAGCACCGCGCCGGGAGTATATTCCTGGTAGGGTGTGTAGACCACTCCGCCGGTGATCAACAGAGAAGTCATGGTGAATACCTCCGCTATTCAATCCGGCCGGGTGTGCCTGCCAGCGCAAAATGCACGTGCATCCCCCACTCATCCAGCCCCCTCAGGCCGTAGATGTAGCGCACATACGACGTGGCAATCGGCAGATCGCTCTCGATCTTCACGCCGAACGGCTCGCAGGCGGGCAGTTTTTCGAAGGTGCTCCATTTGAACAACCGCTCTGCCGGGGCGGTAAAGTCGAGTGTCACGTGTTCCAGGTTACGGTACTGAAGTGTCATTCTGATATGCGCCGGGGCGGGGTTGGGGTTGAGGAAGTAGTAGTGCTCCAGTTCGTTGAACGGAAAGGGTGCCTTGCTCATATCGCCATCATAGTAGGCCACCCAGTCCAGAAAGACGCCATCAGCATAGTGCCACAGCGTGTCGAGGGGCGTGCCCATCACACTCTGCACACCCCCGCGATAGCCGGGATTGGGGTTCTCAAGCCCATCGAGGCAGATGGAGTTGATCAGCAGGGGGGTTGTGCTCGCATACTCCGCTCCCCAGTGACCGCAGTCAGCGAAGACCGCCGGGTCCATGTCGGGCATCACGAGCAGGGCGTTCGTCTCAGCCTTGACAGGCACCGGTTCAGCCATCTTGACCGGTGGACGGTCCTCGAAGTAGACCTTCATGGTGACTTCCGCCGGGCGCGGTGTGGGGTTGTAAAGCACCACTTCCACGATCCCGTAGCGCGCGTCCTCCGCGCTGGGGGCATGGCAGAAGCCGTTGCAGGCGTAGTAGTTGTGCGCCATTATAGTCTCCTCTTCGCTTGGCGATCAGCCGACGGGGGCAACCCCGTTTGTGTCATCCCAAGTGATGACGCGCTCGGGCTTGAGGCGGGCCACCACGTGATCCCCATCGCGCAGCATAGCCTGCGGCGTATCTGCCAGGATGCCCTGTGTGCCCAGATAGCGGGTGTAGATATGCCTCACTTTCTCCAGCACCCAGTCTTTCGGCTCGGTGATCAGCTCCACCGGGCCTTCCATGATCACCGCCTTGAAGCGCAGCCCCCCCAGCGTTTCATCAATGGTCACCGCGCAGTAGGGATTGGCCTTCAGATTGCGGTACTTGCGTGAGCTGCGGTCCATCGTGACCCACAGGTATTCTCCGTCCCATTCGTACCAGACGGGCGTCACCTGGGGGCGATTGTCCTTTGTGGTAGCCATGCGGGCTAGCAGCACCCCGGCCAGGAATTCGTCGATCTCTGCGCGAGTCAGTTCGCGGGCGGTGGTGTGCTCCAGGGCAGGCTTCTGCTCATCCGTGTCCGTCATGTGCTCTCCTCTGAGGTTTCTCAACCAGCCCCGTTGTGTCCAGATGGGCAGGTCAGTGGAAGCACCCCGGTAGACCAGCCGGTTCTTACTCAACCGGGTCATTGAGGTGCGTATCATCCCAGGTAATGACGCGCTGTGGCTTGAGCCGGATCACAACATGCTCGTCGTGGTTCAGCATGGACTGGGGGATGGGCAGCCGCACCGATTCAGGCCCCAGATACTTGGTGTAAATCCGCGTCGCCACAGACCGCGCCCAATCCTGCGGCGTGTCGATCAGCTCCGCCGTGCCCTCCATAATCACGGCCTTGAAGCGCAGCCCGCCCAACGTCTCGTCCACTGTGACGGCAATACGTGGATCAGCCGACAGGTTGCGGAACTTGCGTGAGCGTCTACCGATTGCCACCAGCAGATGGGTGTCGTCCCAATCGTACCACACCGGCGTCACGTGAGGGCCTTCCGGGCCTAGTGTCGCCAGCCGCGCGATTAACGGGCGGGCGAGGAAGGCATCCATTTCAGCCTTGGTGAGCGGACGGGCGGTTGTATGTTCCATTACGGGTTTCGGTTTATCAGCCATCACGCCTCCGTCTTTACACCCAGATCGGGTAGCGGCCATACTCACGGACGGCATCGCGCAGGGCCACAATGTTCTCTGGTGGAACATCCGCTTGCAGGTTGTGACTGGGCGCCAGAATATAGCCCCCGCCGGAGGCCAAGTCGTGTATGCGCTGGCGTACCTCCTCTGCCACATCCTGAGGGGTTCCGAAGGGCATGGTTCCCTGCACATCAATGCCCCCGTGAAAAGCAAGGCGATCTCCAAACTCTCGCTTCAGGCGGGCATGTTCCATCTCGGCCACGTTCGGCTGGATCGGGTTCAGAATGTCGATGCCTGCCCTGATGTAGTCCTCGATCAGAGGGTAGACATCGCCATCCGTATGGGTCATCACCCGGCCCCGCGGGTTAGTAGCGGCGAAGCCCTCCCTGATCGCCTGGAACAGGCGTTTGAAGCGCGGGTGGATCATCTCGCGGTGCATTCTGGGGGAGATCAGCGGGGCATGTTGCGCGCCCTGGTCGTCCAGGTGCTTGACGATGTCCACATACTGGCCTGCTTCCCGCAGGGCCGCCCGCGCCAGCCCGACGGCGATGGCGCAAGTGCGGTCGAGCAGGGCACCGGCGAAGGTGGGGTTCAGCACCATATCTACCATGAACTGCTCCATGCCGCGCAGCAGGTAAGCTGTTTCAAACACCGAGACCGGCAGTTCCATGACGATAGCCCGGTTGGTGCTTTCGCGCAGCGTCCTAGCCCGCTCGGCCAGCCCCTCGACCCAGCCCGGGTCGGCAGGGTCGGGCCAGGGATAATCGTTTAGGTCAGCCTCGGTGGCCTTGGCCAGGGGCGGGTCGAACGACTCATAATAGCAGCCGCCTCCAGCATGTTGGACAGGGCGGTACTTCAGGCCCCACTCATCGACGAAGACATCCATGCCCTGCGTGAACACGGGCGCGCCGGCAGGGTGCCCCAAGTCCAGATAACACACATCCAGGTCCAGCGCCTCGACGACCGCCAGTGATGGGCGCACCTCCTGCCACTGGTTGGGGCACAGCGGCTCTTCCGACGGCAGGCCAAGGTAGGCAATCAATCGCCGGTAGGCTCCTATTGTGAAGGTGCCGTCAAACGGCACACGGTCCGGTTCCCGGTGATTGATCGCAGTCAGCACGCGCTGATGGGGGGTAAGCTGCCTCATCGCTCTTTGCCCCTCATGCGCTCATATGACCTCCAGCCTGTCACGATCCGGCAACGCTGGGAAGGGGGCAGGCGGCAGTGTCTGATACCAATAGGCCACTGATGCAATATCATCCTGTAACAGCAGCTAATGCCCATCGCGCCGGCTCCATCCCAGGGCTTGCACGGTCACGCGCAGGTCGCTCCGAAAGCGGATCGGGTCAAGGATGTGCCAGCAGGCAGGATGGCCAGAGAACCCAATAGATTGCCCATCCAGGGTTCGTCCATCGTGCTGACCCCGTAACGTTGCTGGTTTGAGGATACCCTCATCCACCACCACAAAGCGGATGAGGGTATCCTTCACGTTCTAGGACGGAAACCGCGCTAGCGGCGGCTGATCGGCGACTTAGGGCAGGTAGCTCATATCGATGAAGCTGGCCGGGTCGATCTTCTCCTCGATCAGACCGCCCTCGTACAGGAAGTCCATATAGCGCTGGACCACCTCAAGGCTGACCGTGCCGCGTGGCTTGCCCTCATCTTCGGGGTAGGGTTGGGTGAAAGGCTCAATGCCCATCTCCCAGCCATCGTGCAGCCAGGTCGGGTCTGCATCCGGGTGGTTCTCGACGTTGATGTCGACCGCCTCGTCGAGGTTGGCGTTGGTGTAGTCAATGGCCTTGAAGCAGGCATCCAGAAAACCTGTGACAAGCTCAGGGTTCTCCTCGGCGAACGCGCGGCTGGTGATGACCATGCTGGTGTAGAAGGGCGGCACGCCGTGCTCGGTATACAGCCAGTTGCCCACCTCGCGCCCGGTTTGGTTCTGGGTATCCAGGTCCTCGCCGCCTACGGCGGCGTCCGCAGCGTCTACCTGGCCTGCGACCATCAGCGGCACGCTGTAGTCACCGGCATCGACGATGGTGACATCCTCGGTAGTCAGGCCATAGTGCTCCAGCATGGCCTTCAGGTGAAGCTGAGTCTGCGGCCACGCGTAGTTGGCAATCGTCTTGCCTGCCAGGTCAGCCGGGCTGGTCATACCCGAATCCTTGAAGTACATGATGCCGCCCATGTCGCGCGGGACGACCGCCCCGACAATGACGATATCCAGACCTTGCAGCTTGGCATTGATGGCATCCACCGTGTTGACGATGCCAAACTGGGCCTGACCAGTGCCGACCAGCTTGACCACATCAGCTGGCTGCGGCGGGAACTCCCAGGTGACATCCATCCCTGCATCGGCAAAATAGCCCTTCTCGATGCCAACTTCGTAGTACATTTGCATCGGCCAGATCACCGGCCAGTCACGAATGGCCGTGATCTTCACCAGTTCCTCCGCGGCTGGCTGCGTCGCCGGCGCACAAGCCGCGATGATCAGGGCGATCAGAGCTATCGCCATCAGTGGCTGCAGCTTGCGTGTGCTCATGAGCGTTCTCCTTACTCTCCTCAATACAGCCTATACGGTGATTCGCTAAGAAGTTGCTGCTGTTCGCCCTGAGCGACATGCCGGACGCCGCTCAAAGGCGTCGCGTCGTATGGTCCTCGGATAGCCTTCCTCCTTCCGGTGCCTTCCCCTGTCCCGGCTCTAGTGGGCACCCGCGTGATACTGCCGATAGTCCGTTTGCCAAGTCCTTACGCTCCTAGGCAGGCAGCCTACTCGATATACTTCCAGGGCATCAACAGGCGGGACAGGAGCGCCACGCCAACAAACAGTGCGAGAGCAACCACCGAGAGCACCACAATTGCCGCGAACACGCGGTCGGTACGGATCATCGCATTGGCGGCCAGCATGAGCTGCCCGATTCCCCGGCTGGAGCCTACCCACTCGCCGATCACGGCGCCGATCACGCTGTAGGCAACGCCCACCTGAGTCCCTGCTATCAGATAAGGGATTGACGCGGGGAACTCCACCAGCCGGAAGATCGTCCAGCGGCTCGCCGAGAGCGAACGCAGCAGATCGATCATCTCAGGCTCCGCCGAACGCAGACCCTCCACCTCGTTCACACAGATGGGGAAGAAGACGATCAGTGCGGCGATCAACACTTTGGGCCAGACGCCAAACCCGAACCAGATCACCAGCAGTGGGGCTATGGCGAAGACCGGGATCGTCTGCGAGGCCACCACCAACGGGTAGAGCGTCCGCTCCAGAACCGGTGAGTAGACGATCAGGATCGCCAGGATCAGGCCCACTGCCAGGCCAATCCCGAAGCCAAGCAGAACCTCCCACAGCGTAAACAGCATGTTGGTATACAGCAGACCCCAGTCCTTCACAATGGTCTGCACGATCCGGGAAGGGGAAGGGAGAATCACGGGGTGGATGCCGAGCACAATGGTCGCGATTTCCCACCCGCCGAGGATGACCAGCAGAAGGATCAGGGCAGGGAACACATCGCGTGCGAAGCGCTGCCTCACAAGGTTGCTTTGCTGCGTGACGGTACGGATAAAGTCAGACATGGGCACTCCTCCCGTCAGATCGCCGTTTCTTCTTCCCGGATTAAACGGTAGACGCGCAGGCGCGTCTCGGCGTAGGAAGGGGATAGGCGCGTCTCTGCCGTACGGGGCCGGGGCAGGTCAACGTTGATCTCGGCCTTGATGCGGCCCGGCTGCCTGGTCAGGACATAGATGCGGTCAGAGAGGAAAATAGCCTCATCGAGGTCGTGGCTGATCAACAGCACCGTTTTCTTAAATTCCGTCCAGACCTCAAGCAGCCACTCCTGCATGTACTCGCGGGTTTGAGCGTCCAGCGCGCCCAGCGGCTCGTCGAGCAGGAGGAGGTCCTTGTGATAGAGCAGCGTTCGGCCAAACGCCACCCGCTGGCGCATCCCACCTGAAAGCTGGCTGGGATAGGCGTTTTCGCGCCCTCTCAAGCCCAGACGCTCGATGATAGCAATGGCCTCTTCGCGTGCCTCGCGCCGGGCGCGTCCCTGGGCTTCGGCCCCCAGGATCATGTTGCCTAGCACAGTGCGCCAGGGCAGCATCAAGTCTTTCTGGAACATGTAACCTACGAAGCCAGTCTGGCCGGTTACGTCCCGTCCGCCGATGTAGATGCGCCCAGCCGTCGGCTCTAAAAGCCCCGCTATGATGTTGAAGGTTGTGCTCTTGCCGCAGCCCGAAGGCCCAAGCAAGGTGACGAACTCCCCTTCATTGACGTGAAAGCTGAGGTCCTCCAGCGCGCTGACACGTTGTCCATCGCGGGATGCGAACTCCTTGCACAGGCCCTCCACGCGGAGCAGTTGATTAGAAGCCATCATGCGGGTTTATCCCTGCCTGCCTGGCGCTTCAGTCGATCCCGAAGCCAGCGTAAGCCATCGTGTCGAACATGCTGCGCGGGCACAGATATTTGCCCTGCTCGTAAGCATGGCGCAACTGCTCGACCACTATCGGCAGATCGCTCTCGATCATCAGGCCGAACAGCTCGTAGGGCACAACCCATTCCTGATCATCCAGTTTGATCAGCCGGATGCGCTCGGCGGGTATGGTCACCCCCCACTTTGTCGGCAGGCGGTCACCCGCATGATAGGCTGTGATCGTCACGTGGGCATCCTGGCGGTTGGGGTTTAGGATGCCCACCCATTCACTCTCTTCGAGCTTATGCCCTTCCTTCCGGCAGATGATGCCATCCGCGTATGCCCATCGTGTCTCGCGCTTGCCCAGAGGGCCGGGATGCATGATCGTGGACCCCATGCATTCGGTGACATCGTCGTTGGGCAGCCACTGGCCGTTGGTGCGCTGGCAGATCAGCGGCACGCTGGAGACCACGCGACAGCCGTATTCGACGTTCCAGGGCAGGATGTCCTTGGCTTTGACGTGCAGGGGATGCTGGGCGACACGCTCAGCGGCCAGCCGGGTCTGCTGCTTGACCGGATCGCGATCCTCGAAGAAAAAGGTGATCTCGATCTCCGCCTCCTGTTTGGTGGGGTTCATCAGGAGAATGTAGTCGCCACTGTCAGGGTGAGCATCGGGGAAGGCCAGTGGTGCGCCCGAGACGTCTATGATCTTGCCCCGTGCGAAGTACCACTCTCTGCTCATCGTCGCGCATCCTCACTTTCTGTGTGATAAGGTATGATGATCGGATGGGTGGGGCGGACAGGGAACTCCGGCGTTTGAGCCTGTGCTGCAACAAATGGAAGCGTACGTCAACTGATCATCGGGTGACTACACGTATTCCCATCATAGCACGTCTCTTAAGCAGTTGTCAATGCCTAAAGTATTCGCACAGCGGCCCTGTGACACGCTGCCTGGCGTCGTTGACAATGCTAAGGGCATATCATATAATGAGGAGCGAACGGCAAGAGATCAGATGACTTCCCCGAGCCTTCAGAAGGGCAGTGGAACGAGATGCCCAGACCGAGCAAGATCGCGGTGAATACCGTGGCTGATCAGGTGGCCCTGCACCTCAAGGAAGCTATCCTGAGGGGGGAATATAGCAATGGGGAGCAACTTCCTTCGCTGGCCGAGCTGGCGAAAGAGTTCGGGGTGAGCATCTCCTCTGTGCGAGAGGGCCTCAAGAAGTTGGAGGCCCTGGAACTGATCGAGATCGTACATGGGCGCGGTGTGTTTGTGCGCAGTGCCAAGATTCACTGGCAGGGCCGCTTCACCAACTTCTCAGAGATGGTACGCCAGTGGGGTAAGGTGCCCGGTGCGCAGGTTTTGGAGAGCGCCACCCTGCCCGCCAGTGACGAAGTCGCGGCCCAGCTCAATCTGAGCGCCGGAGCGCCGGTACATTACCTTCAGCGTCTGCGTCTGGCCGATTCAGAGCCGCTGGCAATCGAAACCTCGTTTCTGCCCGCCGAACGCTTTCCCACCCTGCTGGAAATCTATCGCGATCCGATGTCGCTCTATCAGCTCATCCAGGACCAGTTTGACACGCGGCCCGTAGCCGGTATCCAGACACTGGAGGCAGTGCTCGCCACCGATAGGGACGCTGCCTTGTTGGGCGTCGAACCGGGCGCGCCGCTGCTGCTGGTGAACACCATCGCCTATGATGCTGAGATGACACCCGTTGAGTACGGTTTATCGCTGTTCAGGGGCGACAGGTACCGTTATGTGGTCCGGCTGACCCGCTAGCGAGCACCTTCCTCCCAAGCGGCCACGTGACTTCAGAAACAGGAAAGGAATACGGGCAACCATGTCAGAGACGGCAGCCCAACCCATCTTTGAGGCGGTGTATACCACCCTGCGTCAGCTTCAAGAAACCCAGAGCGAGGCCCTGCGCCGGGCGGCCCATCTCACTGCCGAGGCGATCATCAACGGTGGCATTATCCACATCTTCGGCACCGGGCACAGCCACATTCTGGCTGAGGAGGTCTTCTTCCGCGCCGGAGGGCTGATCCAGATCAACGCGATCCTTGACCCCGGCCTCATGCTGCACGTCAGCGCGTTAGGGAGTACCGCCCTGGAGCGGTTGGAGGGCTACGCCAACCTGGTGCTTGATCGATATGATCTACAGCCCGGTGATATCATGGTGGTAGTCTCCAACTCCGGGCGCAACGCGGGGCCTATCGATGCGGCGCTTTACTCGAAGCGGCGGGGGCTGCCGGTGATCGCCATCACGTCAGCACGGGCCTATGGAGATTCGGTCATACGTCACTCCTGTGGCAAACACCTCTCAGAACTGGCCGATGTGGTGATTGACACCTGTGTGCCGGAGGGCGATGCCTCGGTGACGCTGCCCGGCCTGCCTGAGCGCATCGGCCCGCTCTCAACCATTGTGGGCGCCACCGTGATGCAGGCCTATATGTACGAGGCAATCAAGGAGGCACTGGCACGCGGGCACAAGCCCAGTGTGGTGGTCAGTGCGAATGTGGACAACGGCCAGGATCATCAGAGCCTGTATTATCCGTACAGGGGACGCATCCGGCACTGGTAACGGGGAACACGCGACGCATGGCTTCAGCAGAGGGGTCGCCGCCGCAGGCGGTCGTCCTCGGCCTGGACCTCGGTCAAACAACAATCAAAGGCGGCCTAGTCGGTCGTTCGGGCGAGCTTGTCGCAACACACCAGGCGGCGAGCGAGATTCACACACGTCCCGATGCCTGGTTTGATAACATAATCAACGTAGCCTTCGAACTGCGCCGGATCGCACACGCGCGATCGCTATCCGTGCTCGGCGCGGGTCTCTCCAGCACGATTGATGTGGATGCAAAGACCGGACGCATCCGCTCCGTAGGCTATCCGGCTCTGAAGCCCTGGCTTGGCTTCAACGTGCTCGGCGGGCTGCAAGAACGGCTCGGCCTGCCTGCGCGGGTCGAGAATGACGGCATTGCCGCCGCCTGGGGAGAGTACCGCGCCGGGGCCGGTCGTGGTGCTCGCAGTATGCTGAACATCACGCTTGGCACAGGCATCGGCGGCGGGGCGGTGCTGGACGGGCAGCGTCTGCCAGATTCGGTTGGGTCGGCAGCCTACTTTGGCCACATGACCATCGACTTCAAGGGCCTGCCCTGCCCCTGCGGGATGCGGGGGTGCTGGGAGTTGTACGCCTCAGGCACGGCGTTAGAACGGCGTGCTGCCCAGGCTGTCGCCGATGCTCGGCCCGGCGCCACGCAGCTTGAACCAGACCCGGACGGGAAATCAATCATTGAGGCCGCACGAGCGGGGGATCAGTTGGCGCGAACCCTAATTGACGAGCACGCGCGCTATCTGGCCTATGGGCTGGTTAACCTGCTTAACCTGTTCAACCCGGAGGTCGTCGTGGTGGGCGGTGGGCTGGCTCAGGCCAGTGATTTGTTGCTCGAACCGGCTCGTGTGCTGGTGGAGCGGCTGAGAATCCCTGTGCGCGAGACAGTATCCATCAGGCCCGCCGAGCTGGGGCCTTACTCAGGGGTTGTCGGCGCGGGCCTGCTGATCCTGGAGCAGGTCGAGGCGGAGCGAGCTTGAGCTGGGGCATACGCTGCCCGCCCGGTGCACCGGGTTTCACTGCGCTCTGCGTCGGCCTACCTGTGAACCAAAACACCTCCCGGTCAGGAGGTGTTTTGGGGTGGGCATGTGAAGCGGGTGACCGCGTCAACGCCCCACCCTGAAAGCCTGCCCGGAGGGGTCTGGCCGCCAGGACTGAAGCACTTTCATGTAATTGGCGCGCTCAAAAACAGCCGGGTCAGCAACATGCTGCTGGCTCATGCTGCCACGCATCTGCGCCACCGACTCGTACTCGTGTTCCTCCATCCAGACCCGCAGGTCTTCGAGAATCTCGCTGATGCGCCCGATGCCGTTTTGCAGCAGCTCCGAGGCCATCATCGTGACGTTGGCCCCTGCCATCAGCCCCTTGAGAACATCTGTGTGGCCGTGGATGCCGCTTGTAATGGCAAAATCGACCTTAACCCGCCCGTACAGGATGGCTACCCAGCGCAGAGGCAGCCGCATCTCAAACGGGCTGCTCAGCACCAGGCCGGGCACCACCTCCAGCTCCTCCAGGTCGAAGTCAGGCTGGTAGAAGCGGTTAAAGAGGACCAGCGCATCGGCTCCTGCGTCGGCCAGACGCTTGGCCATGTTGGCCGTAGCGCTAAAGTACGGGCTGAGCTTGACGGCCACCGGGATGGTCACGTTGCTTTTGACCGCCCTGACGATCTCGAGGTACACCTGCTCAACTTCGGCTGAGGTCGTCTCGGTAGAGGTCGGAATGTAGTAGATATTCAGTTCCAGCCCGTCTGCGCCCGCCTCCTGCATCTTGCGTGCGTAGCTGACCCAGCCGCCGATGGACACGCCGTTCAGGCTAGCAATTATCGGGATATCGACCGCCTCCTTGGCCTTGCGGATCAGTTCGAGGTACCCTTCGGGGCCGGTTTTGTAG
>FWPU01006288.1_pt1 | contig 24083 bp, 22 predicted proteins | sample 2228361 | NCBI WGS metagenome assembly FWPU01 (sample SAMEA103939777, study PRJEB20133) | metagenome
CCGATCTGGCATCGCGCACAACACACACAATCGGAATCCATCTCATGCCCGTAAGGGCATTACGACGCCAACTGCTCGTGGGTGAAAGCATGTCCTGTTTCCGCCTCCACAGATCGGAATCCATCTCATGCCCGTAAGGGCATTACGACACAAGCTCGCCGGACCGTTCCAGCACCTTGCAGTTGCGCATCAATCGGAATCCATCTCATGCCCGTAAGGGCATTACGACATGCTGCCAGCCTTGTCAAGAATCCGAAGAGACCCAGGTCCATCGGAATCCATCTCATGCCCGTAAGGGCATTACGACGGCGACGTTACCACTAGCTCCTCCCTGGAGGAGGCAGGGGCCTATCGGAATCCATCTCATGCCCGTAAGGGCATTACGACCGAGACGGACCCTCCGGTCGCCGGAGGGTAAGATGGATACTACATCGATCGGAATCCATCTCATGCCCGTAAGGGCATTACGACACGATAATAATGAGGATGGTTTCCATTTCCACACCTTTCTATCGGAATCCATCTCATGCCCGTAAGGGCATTACGACCAGTGAGATCCTGACGTGGACCACACCTCCAGCCCCAGCCAGCATCGGAATCCATCTCATGCCCGTAAGGGCATTACGACGATTCCGGCGGGGTTGAGGTCGCGGTAGTCCTGTAGGGTAAATCCTATCGGAATCCATCTCATGCCCGTAAGGGCATTACGACGGTGAAGCGGTAGCCCGTTTCCGCCTCCACGGCGGAGAATCGGAATCCATCTCATGCCCGTAAGGGCATTACGACCGGGGAACTCCGGGGCCTGGTCCATGTCTGGATCCCAGTGATCGGAATCCATCTCATGCCCGTAAGGGCATTACGACAGTATGTGCCCCAGCCAGGGGCCATACCCTCGGTGATAAAGATCGGAATCCATCTCATGCCCGTAAGGGCATTACGACTGGTCTGACCTGGTGCGCGAAGCCGTGGCTGATATCGCCATCGGAATCCATCTCATGCCCGTAAGGGCATTACGACCTCGATGTCATCCAGCCGCTGGTTGGCGTCATCGATCTGCTGGATCGGAATCCATCTCATGCCCGTAAGGGCATTACGACTGACCCGGTCGCCTGGATTGAGGAGCACTTTCGCATTCCAGAATCGGAATCCATCTCATGCCCGTAAGGGCATTACGACGATTCCGGCGGGGTTGAGGTCGCGGTAGTCCTGTAGGGTAAATCGGAATCCATCTCATGCCCGTAAGGGCATTACGACTTTGTACAAACGCCTTAGCCATGTCACGTGCGTCGATCGGAATCCATCTCATGCCCGTAAGGGCATTACGACTTTGTACAAACGCCTTAGCCATGTCACGTGCGTCGATCGGAATCCATCTCATGCCCGTAAGGGCATTACGACAGTGGTTGACCCGCGCAACACGTCGCGTACCTGTCCGTCCTGTATCGGAATCCATCTCATGCCCGTAAGGGCATTACGACCTTCCCGATCAGGAGGTGATAGAGATAGCCAATGTAGTGCTGGCCTGCATCATCCTTCCCATTTTGATGATCCCCCTCGTGTATCTGTTCGCGAGGGTGCTGAGAGCGCCAATGAAGCGCCCGTCATATCTCAGTGAGGATGAAGACCTGTACTGGGACATGGTGGACTACTTCGAGCACGATCTTGATGACTTTTTCGGCCAATAGGCCGATAGGATCGGAATCCATCTCATGCCCGTAAGGGCATTACGGCGCAGCAATCCGCAACGTTAACGTCTGGCAACAGGGGAAAAACAGGAGAAAACAGAGGGGATAGCTGAGAGGATGGCCGGGGGACCTGCCTGCGCTCGTCTCTCGCCGCTAGGGCGCGCAGGCCTCGCCCCCCACCGGCAGCGCGATCCGGCTCTCCGGCACGGGCCGCCCCCCCTCCGTGACCGGCAGCCGCGCCATGTCCTCCGGCCTGTACAGCCCAAAGCCCACCGCCGCGATGGCCGGGTCCAGCGGCAGCGTGTAGTGGTCCGCCAGGGTTTGCCCCGGCAGCCACAGCGAGGTCGGGTAGTCGCCCCCCAGCGGCGGCGAGTCGTTCTGCGCCACAAGCTGCCCCGCCGCGTCCAGCCCGTGCACCAGCGCCACCACGTCCTGCCCCAGGGGCCGCTCCACCTGCCAGTACAGGCGGATGTCCAGCCGCCCCTCGCCCGGCAGGACCGCCGCGCAGGTCAGCCGCAGCGCGTCCCCAAAGCGGTAGTCCAGCCGGCGCGGGGCAGGGGGGTCGCTCCCCTCCACCCGGATCAGCGGCTCCAGCAGGACGAAGGTCTCGCCTGTCTCGGCGGGCAGCCAGGCCTCCCCGTGGTCCATGTCCAGCACGGCCACCTTGATCCGCCCCACGTAGGGCGGGATGTCCGCAAAGGCCCGCAGGCGGTGCCGCTCGGAGACGAAGCGGCTGGCCGTGTCGTAGCCGCGCACCTCCTCCGTCAGCGTGGTCGTCAGGCGGCTCACCGCCCACGCCTCCGACACGCCCAGGTTCACCAGTTGCACGGTCGGCCAGTAGCCGCTCTCCAGTTCCCCGTGCACCCGCCAGTAGAGCGTCACGTCCAGCGTCCCGCCGGGGGCCACCCGGTCCTGGTGCAGCGTGTAGCCCAGCAGCTCGATCTGCTCCCCAAAGAAGACGTGAACCGCGTTTTCCATGCTGATCGGCGCGTCCGGCGGAGACCGGTGGCGGAACCACGTCGTGTGCGGCGTGATCACCACCGCGTTGAGCAGCGCAAAGCCTGCCACCCCGGCCAGGATCAGCCCGGCGGCGCGGGGGCTTAGCGGCTCGCCCTCGTCGCCGGGCGCGGCGGCGGCTTTACCCGCTGGCCCCGGCGCTGCCCGCCCTTTGCGGAGCCGGAGCCACAGGGCTTTCGGCCCGGCCAGCGCCAGCGCCACGCCCACGCTCACCAGGCTCAGGGCCGCGCCCACGGCCTGGACCGGCGTGCCCGTGTAGCGCAGGTGGATCACATGCTCCCCCGGCGGCACGTCCAGCGCGATCAGCCCGATCTCCGGCTCCGGGTAAACCTCGACCGGCTGCCCGTCCAGCGTGGCCGTCCAGCCGGGGCAGTAATACTGGCGGAAGCGCACCCGCCGCGCGTCGCTCACCACCACCCGCACCGTCGCGTCGTCGATCTGCTCCACCTGCAAATCCGGCCACTGGCGCACCATGTCCAGCCGGTGCACCACCAGCCGCAGCGGGTTCGTGATGTATGCCTCCGGCTCCGGGGCCGGGTCCAGCGGCACGGATTCCCCCCACACCGGCTGGAACTCGTCGTAGGAGGTGGTGCCCCAGGTGTGCGTCTCCAGCTCGTACTCGATCTCGTCCAGCGCCGAGAGGTTGTCCCACCACACGAATTCCTTGATCGGGTAGGTCCACGGCAGGGCGGAGAGCAGCGCCAGGCCCATCGCGGCGGCCAGCCCCGCCCCCTGCCAGCGCCGGGGCAGGGGCAGGATGCTGGCCCCCCCCGCCATGGCGGCGAAGACCGCCCCGATGCGGAAGATGCGCCCCGGAAAGCGCGCCGTCGCCAGGAAGGGCACGCTCTGCCACACGAACAGCGAGGCCTCCTGCGTGATGAAGACGATGGCCGCCAGGCCCACCGCCAGCCCCGCCGCCGCCCCGTATTGCCGCCGCGCCGCCAGCGCCCCGCAGCCCGCCACCGCCAGCAGCACCCACAGCAGCCCCAGCGTGGTCGGCACCACCAGCGTGATGTCCGTCAGGTCCTGCGGATAAGGCTGGATCAGCAGGTCCCGGAGCTGTAAGAAGTTGCTCCGCAGCAGGGGGAAGGGGTCCTGCGCCGTGGCCTGGATGTAGGGCAGCTCCACCGCCAGCGGCAGCACGAAGATCGCGCACAGCCCCGCCCCCAGCGCCAGCCCTCCCGCCAGCCGCAACACCCGCCCCGGCCACCGGCGCAGCGCCCGCCGCGTGTGCCACAGCGGCAGCAGAATCACCCCCGGCCCCAGGAACAGGCTCACCATCACGGCCAGCGGCAGGTGAGACATCAATATGGCCGCGAAGAGCGCCCCCAGCGCCACGAGATTGCGCCGGGAGGGCCTTGCCGCCGCCAGGGCCAGCGCCAGCAGCAGCCAGGGGATGAAGGCGGCGGCCATCATCTGCGGCGTGCTGCCCTGGTGCCACACCTCGTGCAGCCGCGAGGGCGCGTAGGCCCACAGCAGCGCCGCCAGGATCGCCCCCCGGCCCGGCATCAGGTGCCGCGCCAGCGCGTAAGCCCCCAGCGTCCCCACCACCCATGACCCCGCCAGGGTCAGGTTGAAGGCCGCCGGGGCGCTGATGCCCAGCACCCCCAGCGCCGCCCCGATGTGGTAGGTCAGCGGCGGGTAATAGTTGAAGACCGGGTAGCCGTAGCCCAGGTGAAAGTAGGGGACCCAGCGCGGCCACAGGTTCCCCTCCTGCCACAGCAGCGTCATGGCCTGGATGCGGTGGACGTGGATCGGGCCGTCCGCCGTCAGGATCACCCCCCCGCTGATCGCCGGGATGATCCCGATGAGGGGCAGGGCGGCGGCGGCCAGCCAGCCGGGGTCAAAGGGCAGGCGGGCCGCTACCGCCTTCAGCCAGGCGCTCAATCCCTGGCCGCCCTGGGCCAGACGCCGGACCATGGAAGGCGCGCCCATGCAGCCGGGCCGCCTAGCCCTTCCACTTGACCGTGCAGCCCACCGGCGGCGTCTCGCTGGTGGGCGGGGCCTGCCCGGCCAGCACGGCCTCCAGCGCCTCCCGCAGGTAGGCGTGCCGCACGGCGGCGGGGTTGTCGTAGTTGTCGTCTATCGCCCCATGGTAGCGCAGCACCCCCTCCCGGTCGAAGAGAAAGACCTCCGGCGTGCGCTGCGCCCCGTAGGCCCGCGCCACCTCCTGCGATTCGTCGTACAGGTAGGGGAAGTTGAGGCCCTTTTGCCGGGCGCGCTTTTGCATCTCCGGGAAGCTGTCTTCCGGGTACTTCTGCGCGTCGTTGGCGTTGATCGCCACCAACTGCACCCCCCTGTCCGCGTAATCGGCCTGAATCTGAACCATGCGGTCCTCCCAGGCCTGCACGTAGGGGCAGTGGTTGCAGCTAAAGATGACCGCCACGGCGTTCTTGTCCGCGTAGTCGTCCAGGGCGTGCTCCTTGCCGTCCACGCCGGGCAGCTTGAAGGGGATGGCTTTGTCTCCGGGTTTCAGGTTCGCCATGCTTCGCTCCTTGCTGTCAGGGTATCGGTTCAGGCGCGCTGCGCGGCTTCCCGTGCCGCGCGCAGGGCGCGGCGGATCATGTCCCGCGAGGGTAGGGGCGAGACCCGCCCGTCCGCCAGGTGGTAGACCCGGCAGGTCAGCCGGTAGGGGGTGTCGGCAGGGAGCGGGGCGATGTCCTGCCCGTTGATGCGGATGGTCGGCGAGCCGGTGAAGCGCAGTTGCGCGGCCTGCGCCTCCGTCTCTACCTTGATCACCCGCACCTCGGCTTCCACGCCCTCCTCGGCCATCACCTGCCGCAGCCGTTGCAGGGCCTCGTCGTGGGAGGGGCATGCTTCGAAGTAAAGTAGGCGGATGTCCACGTGGCTCCTCCTCTCGTCCGCTGCCGGGGCCGATTGTAACACATCGGCGCGGCGGCGCGTCAGTTGAGTTGTGCTCCCATCCGTGGGATGCGGGCGCTGGCCCCGCCGCTCACCCGCCCAGCCGCAGGCCGCGCAGCCGCAGGGCGGTGACCACCTGGGCGAACACGGCGTCCGGCCCGCCACGGGCGTCGATCACTACCCAGCGCTCTGGCTCGGCCTCGATCAGCGCCCGGAAGCCCGCGTAAACCCGCTGGTGAAAGTCCAGCGGCCTGGCGTCCAGCCGATTCCACTCCGCCCGCCCCGCCGCCCGCCGCTGCAAGCCGACCTCCGGCGGGCAGTCCAGGTACAGGGTCAGGTCCGGCTTCAGCCCGCCCGTGGCGAAGGCCGTGATCCGGCGCAGCGCCTCCAGGTCCAGCCCGTAGCCGTAGCCCTGGTAGGCCAGCGTCGAATCGTAGAAGCGGTCGCACAGCACCAGCTTACCCGCCGCCAAGGCCGGGCGGATCACCTCCGCCACGTGCTGGGCGCGCGAGGCAGAGAAGAGCAGCGCCTCCGTCTCGTGGGCCATGCGCACGTTCTCCGGGCGGTCCAGCAGCACGGCCCGAATCTGGTCGCCGATGGCCGTGCCGCCCGGCTCCCGCGTCGCCACCAGGTCGTAGCCCGCCTCGCGCAGCGCGGCCACCGTGCGCTGGAATTGTGTCGTCTTGCCGGAGCCGTCTGGCCCCTCGAAGGTGATGAACACAGGCTTGCTTTCTTCTGGCGGCGGGTGCGCGCCCCCCGCAGCAAAACGCCCCGGCCTGTGCGCCGGGGCGCTCGCTCACCGCCCTGGCATCTCAGGAGATCCGCTCCTCGCGGAAGATGCGCACGCGGCGCTGTGGCTCTCTGCCGTAGCTGTGGCTGACCAGGTTGGCCTGGCGGGCCATTTCGTGCTGGCGCCGTCGAATGTACGACGGTTGCGGTTCCAGGTCGATCCGGTCTACCCCTGCGCGCACCTGTTGGATGGCCTGCGCCGCATCCCGCAGGCCGTCAGCTAAAGGGTCGTCTTCAAACCGCTCCAGTTGGAAGACATCCACCAGAAAGTTCTCCATCTGCGTGACCGTGTTGGCCCGCAGCACGTAGATGGGGATGCCTGCCCGCTCCGCGTCCACGATCAGCTTGGGCCGCCGCCGGTAGAAGTTCTTCAGCGTCACCAGCGCCTGCGCCTTGTCCAGGTCGTCCTCGATGCTCAGCGGCAGGTTCAGCCGCTTGGCCGCCTGTTGCAGCCGGTTGCGCGCCACCCCGTGCAGGTAGACGTGCAGCGTGGGCAGCGGGCGCTCCCCGTGCGTCGTGTCGCCGGGGTCAAAGACCGGCGTGGGCCGGGGTCCCCCGTTGCGCGCCCGCCGACCGCCCCGCTCTGTGGCCGCCAGCGCCGTCGGTTCCGGCTGCTCGGTGTGGATCTCGATCTGCCCGTCCGGCCTGCGCGTCCGCGTTTCCACCGGCAGCGGTCGCCCCCGCAGCAGCGCGTCCACCGCCGCCGCCACGTCCTCCAGCACGGCCAGCCGGTTGCGCGTCTGGATTTCGACCAGCACGTCGAAGGTCGGCGGCGCCCGCCGCTCCAGCACGGTCTTCTGTGTGCCCCGCCGCCGCGCCTCCTCGTCGGAGAGCGTCACCGATTCGATGCCGCCCACCAGGTCGGAGAGCGTCGGGTTCATCAGCAGGTTGTCCAGCGTGTTGCCGTGCGCCGTCCCGATGAGCTGCACCCCGCGCTCGGCAATGGTCCGCGCCGCCAGCGCCTCCAGCTCCCGCCCGATCTCGTCGATCACGATCACTTCCGGGTTGTGGTTCTCCACCGCCTCGATCATCACCTCGTGCTGGAGGTCGGGCCGCGCCACCTGCATGCGCCGCGCCCGCCCGATGGCCGGGTGGGGCACGTCGCCGTCCCCGCCGATCTCATTGCTGGTATCGACGATGACCACGCGCTTCTTCTCCGCCAGCACGCGGGCGGCCTCCCGCAGCAAGGTGGTCTTGCCCACCCCCGGCGGCCCCAGCAGCAGGATGTTCTGCCCGGACTCGATCAGGTCCTGGATGATGTCGATGGTCCCGAACACGGCCCGCCCCACGCGGCAGGTCAGCCCCACGATCTCGTGCCGCCGGTTGCGGATCGCGCTGATGCGGTGCAGTGTCCGCTCCAGCCCCGCCCGGTTGTCGGCGTCGAACTCGCCCACCCGGTCCACCACGTACTCGATGATGACCGGCGTCACCTCCTGGTTGGCCAGCACGAACTCGCCGTCGGTGTAGCGCGCTGTCGGAACCCGGCCCAGGTCCAGGATGATCTCCAGCAGATCGTCGGAGCGCCCCAGCTCTTCCAGCCGTTGGCGAATCGCGATGGGCAGGATGTCACGGAGCTTTTCCAGGTCGTCTGTGATTTGATATTCCAACTTTCCTTCCGCTCTCCCTTGATGGTTATGGTTGTCCTTCCGCTTGTTCTTGCTTTCCCTGGTCATCCAAACCTGACTCGCAGTCTGTCCTCCCTGGCCCAGGTTGCCCACTCCCCGGCTCCACAGGATTCCATGTCGGTCAATTGACAGTTGGTGCTCGGCCCCCCGCTGATCTGGATGCCCCCCTGCACCGGGGGCAGCGGCGCAAAGGCCGGGCGCTGGATGTGCGCCACCGTGTGCTTCACCAGCACCGTCTGCCTGGCCCACGGCTCAAAGCCCAGCGCCTCCAGCGTGGCCCCCAGCCAGCCCTGGTACTGCCGCACGCTGCAATACACCGGCACCCTGCAGGAGACCGGCAGCAACAGCAGCGTGGTTTCCAGCACCGCCCGCGCCAGTTTTTTGGCGCTGTTGTGCAGGTAGGGCCGCAGGTATAGCCCCCGGTTCCCCGCCGTGTAGCCCACGTAGCTGCACACCCTGCCCTCCTGGTAGGCGGCCAGCCCTCCAGATGGCGGCGCGGGGTCGGCCTGTTGGGCCAGTTGGGGGACCATCTGCGCGTGCAGGTGGCGCACGGCGGGCATGTCGTGCTCGTCGATCCGGCACAGCGCGATGGTCGGCGTCTGCCCCGGCGGAGGCCCAGGCTCCCGCCGCCAGATGTCCTGCTGCGCGTAGGGCGCGTACCCTGCCCGTCGCAGCGCCTCAAACACCGCGCTGTTCTCGTCCACTTCCGCGTGGATGGTGTGCGCGCCCCGCTGGCCCGCTGCCTGGGCCAGCGCGTCCAGCAGCCGCAGCCAGGCGCTTTCCAGCGCCCCGCTGGAGCCGTTGCTCAGCGCAGGAGAGATGAAGACGATGTGGGCGTGCGACTCGCCCTGTTTGTGGCGGAGCTGCCCGATGACCTGCGTCTCGCCGGCGCGTGCCACCAGGGTCGGCGTCCCCAGGTCGGCCAGCGGCACTCTGGAGAGCGCCGCGTCTCCCACGGTATGCAGGCCGTGCGCCAGGTACGTCTCGCTGTCCAGGCTGATGCCCCGCGACTTGAGGCGGCTCACCAGAGGCAGATCCCTCAGGTGAAATCTCCGCGCTTCGGCCTCAGGATGGTACAAAATAATCCCTCAAGAAGTCTCTTGGGGCGCTCGCAAATTCCTGCTGGCCGCGTTGTCAGCGTTGTGGCGTGGGGGCCATCATGCGCCCCGCTTCATCAGATAAATCCCTCAGCCTGCCTCGGCAGGGGGGCAGGGCCGCCAGGCCCGCCGTCTGGTTTTCGGTGCTTTGTGTGCGCGGCCCACTCTCGGTTTTGCAGGCGCCACGTGCCTTCGCCCATCCATTGTACATGGCCGGGCCGCGATTGACAATGCTCCAGGTGGGTTTCTGCTATTATTCTGATGTTGCTTACACGCCCTGGCGGCGCTGGTACAGCCCCCACAACGCCCTCAGCCGCCGCTCCAGCCGCGTCGCCAGCGCCTCGGAGGGGCTGGCCGTCACGTCGTCGTGGTTCTCAAAGACCACGTAGGGCACGCGCACCCCCTTCACCGTCAGCCACTGCGGGTCCTCGCGGCTCAGCTCGCCGAAGTCGTCCTCCCTGTAAATGCGGGCCAGCTTTTCGTCCGGCAGGGCGTGCTGCAGGATGCTGTCCGGGCGCTCCGGGTTGTAGCGCCGCCGGTTGCGGTGCAGCGATTCCTCAAACGTCACCTCGATGTACAGCACCGCCGCCCGCCGCAGAATCGCCTCCCCAAGGTGCTGGTAGGCCTCCCGGTAGCCGCCGTGCGCCGCCCCCCTGGAGAACTCGATCAGCACCGTGCCCCGCTCGTGGAAGTCCGGCTCGTCCCGCAGCAGTTTGGCGTACTCCAGGCTGATGCGCTCGATCAGCACGTGCCACAGAACCGGGTTCGTGAAGGTGTAGTCCGGCGTGGAGTGCAGGCGCGGCTGCCCCAGCCGCTCCAGAATGTCGTCCTCCTCGAACCACGTCCACAGCATGGGGAAGTCGTCGATCTCCCGGAACGGCCCGATGTGGTAGCGCCGCGCCCGCTCGTCGTCGGGCACGCCCTTCAAAAAGTCGATGATCTCGCTCTTGCCCCCTGCGGGCCGGGCGTTCAGGATCAGCACGTCGAAGGCGTCATCCGGCATGGGCGCGGTCTCCTTTGTGGCGGGCGGTTCCCTTGCGGCAGATTGGGCGCAATTGGCCGCGATTGGCCGCGATTGGCCGGGGTTGGCCCCCTGCCCACAAGCCCATCCCCGCTTGACGCCGCGCTCCCCACCCGAATCTCCCAATCCGTGCTATAGTCATCAAAATCGGACTGTTTTTGTTCAGAAAAGGCCCCCCATGAACGCGGCGGACATCTTGAAGTACGGCCACCTCACCGTGTGCCGGTCCATCGACGGCCTCCCGGATTCCGACTGGCAGGTCGGCGGCGTGTGCGGCGTCTGGTCGGTCAGGGACATCATCGGCCACCTGGCCGCCTACGAGCACGTCCTCACGGAGGTGCTGCGTGGCTTCCTCGCCGGCGGCCAGACCCCCCACCTGGAGGCCTTCCAGCAGGACCCCCTGGCCTTCAACGATGACCAGGCCGCCCTGCGCCGGGATCGCTCCGTGCAGGACGTGCTGGCCGAGTACAGCGACGCCCACGCCCGCAACATGGCCCTGCTCCCCCAGCTTCCCCCGGAGACCTGGGTCCGGCCCGGCGCGCTGCCCTGGTACGGCCCGGAATACGCCCTGGACGACTTCGTCGTCTACCAGTACTACGGCCACAAGCGCGAGCACTGCGCCCAGATCGACCTGTACCGCGACCGCCTGCGGCGCGGCGGCCCACCCCCCCAGGATTAGGGTATGCTCCCCCCGGCGGCCTGTGGTATCATGGCCGCGTAGTGGCCCGTTGTGCCTGTCCGGCGGGGGGGGGGAAGCATGATCAAGACGCAAGACCTGACCAAGCGCTTTGGCGGCAACACCGCCGTCGATCACCTCTCCCTGGAGATTCCCAGCGGGGAGGTCTTCGGCTTCCTGGGGCCGAACGGCGCGGGCAAGACCACCACTGTCCGCATGCTCAGCGCCCTCATCGCCCCCACAGAGGGCACGGCCACCGTCAACGGCTTCGACGTGATCCGCCAGCCCATGGCGGTGCGGCGCACCGTCGGCGTCCTCACGGAGACGCCCGGCATGTACGACCGCCTCAGCGCGGAGTACAACCTGCTGCTCTACGCCCGCCTCTACGAGGTCCCGCAGCCGGAAAAGCAGGTGCACAAGTACCTCTCCATGCTCGGCCTCTGGGAGCGCCGCAAGGAGCCGGTCAGCGGCTTCTCCAAAGGCATGCGCCAGAAGCTCGCCATCGCCCGCGCCCTCATCCACGAGCCGCTCACCGTCTTCTTCGATGAGCCGACCTCCGGCCTGGACCCCGCCGCCGCCCGCACCGTCCGCGAGTTCATCGAGGAGCTGCGCACCGAGGGCCGCACCATCTTCCTCACCACCCACAACCTGGACGAGGCCGAGCGCCTCTGCGACCGCATCGCCGTGCTGCGCAGCCACCTCATCGCCCTGGATACGCCGGACGCCCTGCGCCGCCGCCTCTTCGGGCAGCACGTCCGCGTGCAGCTTGCCAACCTGGCAGAAGCCCACCGGCAGGCCGTCGCCGCGCTGCCCTTCGTCAAGGACGTGACCCTGCGGGACGGCGCGCTGTTCATCGACCTGCACGACCCCGACCGCAACAACCCGGCCCTGGTTCGGGCGCTGGTGGGGGCCGGGGCGCAGGTCCAGTATGTGCAGCCCGCCGGGGCCAGCCTGGAGGACGTGTACCTGCAACTGGTCGGTGAGGGCCAGGGGGAGGCCTGACATGAACAAAGTGATCACCCTGATGCAGAAAGAGTGGGCGGATGCCTTCCGCAACCGCTACGTGGTCTATATCGTGCTGCTCATGCCCCTCATCATGGTGGCTATCCCCGTTGCCGTGCTCGGCCTGGGCGCGGACCCCAGCATCGTCTCCGGCATGGGCAGCGAGCTGCCCCCCGCGCTGCTGGAGCAGCCGCCCTACAACGAGCTGGCCCCGGAGGAGGCCATGCAGGCCTTCATGGGCCAGCAGTTCAGCCTGCTCTTCCTCATCGTGCCCCTCGCCATCCCCATGACCATCGCCGCCTACAGCGTGGTGGGGGAGAAGCGCGAGCGCAGTCTGGAGCCGTTGCTCGCCACCCCCATCAGCACGGCGCAGCTCCTGGCCGGCAAGAGCCTGGCCGCCGCCGCGCCGGGGGTCCTGGGGGCCTGGCTGGGGGCCGCGCTCTACACGCTGGCGGTGCAGTTCGTGGTCCCCAGCCCCCAGGTGCGGGCCATCGTCATCTCCGGGCCGTTCCTGGTCAGCGTGCTGGTCATCGCCCCCCTGCTCACCGTGCTCGCCACCACCGTCGGCCTCAGCATCAGCAGCCGCGTCAACGACCCCCGCGTGGCGGAGCAGCTCGGCATGGTGGTCATCGTGCCCATCCTGGCCCTCTTCTTCGGCCAGATCGCGGGCATCGTCACCTTCAACATGACCGTTGCCCTGGTCGCCGTCGTCGTCCTGGCCGTGGTGGACCTGGCCCTGCTGGCCCTGGCCGTGCGCCTCTTCGACCGCGAGACGATCCTCACCCGCTGGAAGTAGCGGGCGTATGCTGGGTCGCCCCCCGGCTCACTCCCCCTTTTCCAGCATCGCCCGGTACACCGCCACCGTCTGCTCCGCCACCTGCTGCTGCGTGTAGCGCGCCAGCACCCGCTGCCGGCCCCGCCGCCCTAGCTCCTGCCGCAGGTCGTCGTCCAGCAACAGGCGGCGCAGGGTGTGCGCCAGCGCCGTCACGTCCCCCTCCGGCACGGTCAGCCCCGCCTCCCCGATCACCTCCGGGATCGCCCCGCTGTCCGACCCGATGGGCACCACCCCGCAGGCCATCGCCTCCACCAGCACCCGCCCAAACTGCTCCTTCCAGTTGCGCCGGGTCAGCGACGGCATCAGCAGCACGTCCAGTTGGCGGTAGAAGACCGGCATCTGCATGCTGGGCAGTTGCCCCAGAAAGCTCACCTGCTCGCTCAGCCCCAGCTCGGCGCTCAGCCGTTCCAGGGCGCGCCGCTGCGGCCCCCCGCCCACCACGTCCAGCCGCCAGTTGCCCACCCCGCTCAGCAACAGCCTGTCCAGCGCGCGCAGCAGCACGTCCACCCCCTTCTCCGGCACCAGCCGCCCCACGTAGCCCAGCGTGCGCGTCCGCCCGGCGACGGGCTTCGTCGGCGGGCGGAACAGCTCAGGGTCCACCCCAAATTGCGGGATCACCGCCAGCGGCCCCCGATAGCCCTTCGCCCGCCACACCGCCGCCGCGCTCTCCGTCCCCACGATGGCCTGGTCGATGTGCCGCAGCACCCACGCTTCCCCCAGGGCGAAGGGCAGGGGGTACGGGCGGCGGATGTTCTGCCAGCTAAAGAAGAGCGCCCTGGCCCCCGCCTGCCGCGCCAGCCGCAGCGCCTGCCAGGTCGCCAGGTTGTAGGGTTCCTCGTCGATGTGCACGATGTCCGGCCTGGGGCTGAACCACCGCTTCAGTCCGGGGTAGTGGTGCAGGTGAAAGCTCCCGTTGAAGCGGATGGGGTTCACCACCAGCTGGTAATTCTGCGTGTGGGCGCGCTCCAGCGGGACCTCCCCGCGCTCGTCGTGCCAGCTTGGCGGCACCACCACCGTCAGGTCAACCCCCAGCCGGGCGATCTCCTCCAGTTTGCGCTGGTAGATGCCCACAACGCAGGCTTTGGAGATCATCAGGACCCGCATGGTCTTCCCCCTTTGGCGTGGCTGTCCCCAGGGAGTATACCGCTTACAGGCCGATTTTTAAGCGTGTTGTTCCCAGGCTCGCATGTTAACCGTTGAGGCCCGCGCTGCCCGGCGCGGGGGGCGAATGTCCGGGCGTGGCGGCCCGCTGGCAAAAAAATCCCCCGGCCTGCGTCCGGCGCAGGTCGGGGGCATGGAGGGGGAATGAGCTTATTCCGCCAGCCGCTTGACGGGGATCGTCTGCGGCCTTGCTTCCGGGGCCTTGGGCAGCGTCAGCGTCAGCATCCCGTTGTGGAAGACGGCCTCGATGTGCTCCACGTCCACCGGGACGTTGAGCCGCAGGCGGCGATGGAACCGGCCCTCGCCGGCGCGCTCCCGAATGATGTAGGTCACGCCCTCTTCCGCCGGGCGCTTCGCCTCGCCCTCGATGGTCAGCACGTCGTCCTCCAGGCTGATGCGGATGTCCTCCGGCTCCAGGCCGGGCACGGCAGCCGTGATGACCACCGCCTCCTCGGTGCTGTATACGTCAACCGGCAGGCGGTAGGTCCGCGCGCCGCCGTCGTAAGCGCTGCGCTCCGCCATCTGGCGCATGCGCTCGGCTGCTTCCAGGTTGTGCCGCGCGATCTCATTCCAGGGACGCCAGCGAACGAGTGTAGCCATGGGGGGTATCTCCTCTTGTGTTTGCCTTGCTCTCTGTCCAAACTGTTGCCTGGACTGTACCCGGCAAATATCAGAGCAATATTGGCGGGATATAGGAGTTGTGTAGGAGATTTCTCGCGCTGGCCGGGGCTAGGGCGCGCGCGCCAGCACCGCCCGCAGCCGCGCCTCCAGCTCGCTGAGCATCAGCGCCGTCGCGCCCCACACCGCGTGCCCCCCCACGTCGTAAAACGGCACGCGGAAGACCGCCCCGCCCAGCTCCCAGTCCTCCGCCCGCTTGCGGCGGTCGTCCAGCAGCTCCGGCAGCGGCAGCTCCAGCAGAGCCGCCACCTCCTGCGCGTTGGGCCGGAAGGCCGGGCGGGCCGGCACCGCGCCCACCGTCGGCGTGACCAGGTAGCGGCTGGGCGGGATGTAGAGCGGCGTCAGGTGGCCCAGCACGGCCACCGGGCCGCACACCCCCACCTCCTCGCAGGCTTCCCGCAGCGCCGTGGCCGTGCAGTCGGCGTCCTCCGCCTCCTGCGCCCCGCCGGGGAACCCCACCTGCCCGGAATGAACGCCCGGATCGGGCGTGCGCCGGATCAGCAGCAGCGTCAGCGCGCCCTGCGCCGGGTACAGCAGCACCAGCACCCCCGCCTGGCGCACGGCCTCGCCGGGGGGCGGCGTGGTGCGCCGGATGTTCGGCTCCAGCGTCATGCGCCGCCAGGCGGCGGGCGCGTCGAAGTCCGGCAGGGCCAGCGCCTCCCGCACGTGTTGGAGCGTGATGAGGGTGGGGTAGGTCATGTGGGGTGGCGGCGGGCGGCCATCAAGGCCTGCGGGTCATCCATAGCGTGTAGTTGTGGGTGGGGCGCACGAAGACGCGCACCGCCGCCTCCGGCTCCGGCGGCGTGTACGGCTCCCGCCCGGCGGGGGTGATGCGCAGGTGGCCGCGTTCCAGGCCCGGCTCCCCCTCCCGGTTCCACTGTTCGGCCAGCTCCACCAGCGTCAGGTAGGCGTCCGCGCCGCCGTAAACGTCGCACACCCGCTCGTTGCCGTAGGAGAGCAGGCAGGCGCTCGTGGAGCTGAGAATGCCCCACCCCACGCCCTGCAGGCCGTAGGCCATCTGCCCCTCCTCCACCTGGTAGGTGATGAACTGGTAGTCCGCCGGCTGGTGGAACAGCAGGTAGTAGCTGAACTGCCCCAGCTTGCGGCTCTCCAGCTCCAGCGGAAGCTGGGCCAGCTCGTGATCGTCGGACAGCAGCGTGTGTATCTGCGCCTCGTCCACCCGCGTCTCCCCGCTCATCCCCACCCGCAGCGCCGATCCGCCGATCCGCAGGGTGCGCTCCGGCCCGCTGGCCTCCCCCTTCAGCGAGATGAACCCCAGCGGGAACAGGCTCAGGCTCTCCAGGGAGCCGTCCGGCAGCTTGCGCAGCGACGCGCCAAGCTGGATGCCCGCGAAGCTCAGCGGCGTCACCAGGATGCCGCCCACCCGCAGTTGCTCCTCCCAGGCCACCGGCAGGTCCCACACGCTCGCCGTGCAGATCATGCGGTCGTAGGGCGCGTTCGGTGGGTAGCCCGCTGCCCCGTCCCCGGCGATGACCCGCACCCCGCTGTAGCCCGCCCGCCTCAGGTGGGCCTCCGCCGCCTCGGCGATCTCTTCGTCGATCTCCATGGTGGTCACCTGGCCCTCTTGGCCCACCAGTTCGGCCAGCAGGGCCGCGTTGTAGCCCGTCCCTGCCCCGATCTCCAGCACTCTGTGGCCTTCCCGCACGTCCAGCGCGTCCAGCATGATGGCCATGATCGCCGGCTGGCTGGACGAGCTGATCGCCACGCCCTCCTTGTCCCGCTTGGTCACGATCACCTGGTCGCGGTACACGGCGTCCAGGAACACCCCCGGCACGAACAGGTGGCGCGGCACGGTCAGGAAGGCCCGCTCAATGGGCGGCGGCAGCGGGATGCCCTTCTCGCGCAGCTCCGCCACCAGCGCCGCCCGGCGCGCTTCCATGGACGGGTTGGGGTCGCTGCTCGTCATCAACCGCCTTCAATCCTGCGCGCGGCCCGCGTACCACGCCCGCCGCTTGCGCAGGCTCATCCCCGCGTCCGTCTGCTCCCGCCGGTCCGTGCGGATGCGCCCCCGCGAGTCGATGTGTATCTGACCGGATTGCTGGAGCCGCGCGAACTCCTCCGGCGAGATGGCCGGGGCCGGTTCGCCGCCCAGCCGCTCCAGCCGTTCCTTCATGCGGTCGTTGGTCGGCTCGCCGCCGGCCCCTTCCTGGGGCGGCGTGGCCGCTTGCTCCGCTGGAGTCCTGTCCTCCGGCGGGGGCGTGCGGTTGCTCTCGTCAGTCATGGTCAATGCGCTTCCTTTTCCTCTTCGTCCGGCGTTTCCGCGTCTTCATAGGCATAACGGATGCCGCTGTCGTCCAGCAGGGCGTCCAGGCTCAGGTCGGGGGCGGCTTCCGCCTCCGCTCGCAGGCGGCGCAGGTGGCCGCATTCCAGGCAATCCTCCTCGCGGGGTATGGTCACCCATTCCGCGCCATAGGGCGGCGTGACCCGCCCCGCCACCACCTCCAGCGCGCGGTTGGCCAGGATCACCGTGTTGCCCGGCATCTGCACGTGCTGCGCCGTCCCCCGCAGCAGCTCGTTCAGCGCCAGGTCTGCCTGCGTCGCCGCCACGCGCACCACGTGCAGCCACAGGCCCGGCTCGGCCTCCAGCGTGCCCTCCGGGCCGATCATACCATAATCCAGGTCCTCCTCCCCAGCCGTGGGGATGCCTTCCCGCAGGTCGTCCGCCCAGCAGGCGTAGCACGGGCTGGCCGGGTCCGTGGGTCGGATCACCACCACGTCCCCCCCTTCGCCCCGCTCGTAAACCCCCGCGTAGACCGCCGTCAGGCCCCGCGCCAGGCAGGCCCGGTTGATCAGGTACTTCGCCCGCTCCCCGTCCACCCCGCTCACCACCAGGTCCACCCCGTCCAGCGCCTCCGCGTGCTCCTCGATCCGCCCCTGGATGGCCGTCACCTGGGCGCGCGGGTTGCGGGCGCGGATGAGGTCCGCCACCACCGCCGCCTTGGGCCGCCCCACGTCCCGCAGGTCCCCCACGTGCCGCGCCACGTTGGCCTCCTCCAGCACGTCGTCGTCGATCAGCACGAAGCGCCCTACGCCGCTCATGGCCAGGCTTTCCGCCACAAACCCGCCCCCAGACCCCAGCCCGGCGATGGCCACCGTCTGCCCGGCCAGGTGTTGCAGCGCATCCTTGCCCAGCAGCCGTTCGATCCGATCCCAGGAAGTCATAAGCGCCTGCTCTGTCCCCTCTGCATGGCTCCGTCGTTCGTGTTGCCGTTGCGCCGCCGAATCTTCAACCCCGCGCTGGCCGGGGCAAACCCGCTTGCGGCGGGCGGTCCCCGGCTACCCGGCCTGCCGGGAGCTATCCCTGGCCGCCTGCGCCTCCACGGCCCGCACCACGTCCAGCAGCGTCATCTCCGGCGACCACGCCCGGTCGGGTAGTTCGTCCGCCTCCACCGGGCGCGATTCCTCCCACAGCCGCGTGAAGAGGTCCTCCCCCGCGTCCACGTAGCACATCGGCGCGGTGCGCACCGTGGGCGGCGCCTCCGGGTAGTTCCTGTCCGTGATCAGGATGGTGACCCGCTCCCCGCCCACGCGCCCCACCATGAAGCAGATCTCCAGCGGCGGCCTGTCGTCGGCGTCCCACTCCACCACGCTCACGGCCAGCCCGTCGCCCCGCAGCAGGTCGTACTCCCGCTGGAAGCGCTCGCGGTCCTCCAGGTGCCAGGCCAGCGGCGGCAGCGCCGGCAGCGCCTGGTCCGGCAGCACTTCCGGCCTGGCCGCCACAAACTGCCGCATCCGGCGGCTCAGGTACCAGAAGTTGATGCGCACCGGCGGCCCCTCCGGCTGCCGAACGTAGAGGTCGTACTCGTCGCCGGGCGGCCCCACCGCCTCGTCCCACGCCGCCGCCAGCGTCACAATCGGGGCCAGCAGTTGCGGCATGTCGTTGCTCGCGTCGTGCAGGATGTCCAGCGCCGTCATCAGGTCGCCCTGGCTCGGCCAGAACATGCCGCCCGGCTGTTTGTGCCAGTCCCCCAGGTAGCGCAGCGGCACGTCCCACTTGGCGGCCAGCGCGTTCCCGTAGCTCTGCCGCCGCCGCTCCCGAAAGCGCCGCCAGTTGATCGCCAGCCAGTACAGCGTCTCGTCTTGCAGGCTGTCGCCCTGCTCCACCATGTGCCCCGCCCGTTCGATGGCGCTGGGGTCCGGCGGGATGGTATCCAGCACGTAGAGGTCCGGCTCCTGGCGGCCCTCCACCGGCACCACCAGCCCCACCAGCGCCTCGGCGGTCTCTTCCTCCGGGTAGCGCGAGGCCCCGGCGGCCATCTTGGCGATCACCCGCTCCGCCACCACCACGCGCGGCCCCTGCTCCCTGCTGTTGTTCAGAATGTTCCCTGGGCGCATCTACCCCTGCTCCCCCAGCAACCAGTCCGGTAGCAGCGGCTTCCTCACCTTTTCCTCCACCCCCGGCCAGATGCGCGTCTGCCGCCACGTGTAGTAGGCGTACAGCCACTCGATGGCCCACCCGGCCACCGTGGCCGCCGTCGATTTGGCCGGGTTCCAGCCGTAGGACGTGCCGTCCTTGGGGTTGAACAGGCACAGCTGCCCGTCCTCGAACTGGTGCTTGGGGCTGTAGAAGTTCCTCGGCTCCGTCACGTAGGCCTCTGGCGGGCGCATCGGGTACTCGCGCGGATACACGATCTTGAGCACGTGCTCCCGCTGCGGCACGCCCGTCATGTTGATCTCCACCTCGCCCACCCAGTAGAGCACCCCCTGCCGGGAGATGTTGAGCTGGAAGGTGTCGCCAAAGGTGGCCCGCATGGCTTCCACTTCCAGCCGCAGGCGCGGCGAGACGTTCTCCCGTGTCCCCCACCACTCTGCCATTCCGTCACTCCTCAGAAGTTTTTAACGCCCTTATACGCCATTCCCAAACCCTGTCGGCCCCTTGCCTGCCTCAGAACCCCGTCATGCACATCGGCTTCTCCGCCGCGTGGAACAGCCCGTCCACCAGGTCCAGGTACGCCAGGTCGGAGATCTCCGCCAGCCCGTACTGGTGTAGCCGCCTGAACGGGATCACGCCCATCAGCAGGGAGGAGAATTCGGCCACGTCCAGCGTAATCGCCACCTCGGCCTCCCCCTCCGGCACCACGGTCGGCCTCCCGCCCATGAAGTGCACCACCGTGCTGCCCGCGTTGGTCGGGTAGAAGCTGTCCCGCAGCGTGATCTGCACCGTGCACGTCTGCCCGCCGAAGTCGTGCCCGCCCAGCGCCTGGAACGCCCGCCGCGCGTTGATCACGCGGTACATCAGCCCCACGCCCGCCACGCTCGACGGGTGGTACACGTGCGGGATCAGCGCCTCGCTCCCGTTGCGCGGGTCCAGCAGCAGGTGGTAGAAGTGCTCGTCCTGCGTGTTGAAGACGATGGCCTCCACCTGGTCCATCTGTGTGTGCAGAAAGGTCAGCATCTCGGCCAGCGCCTCCGGCGTGTGGTACACCAGCTCGTGCACCACCAGGTCGTTGCGGAAGGGGTTTTCCGCCGCCGCCCGCTTGAAGGAGAGCGCCATGTACCCCTGCAACGCGCCGCCTTCCTCGTGGCCCAGCGTGATCATCTGCGGGTTGCCCAGCATGCGCTGCTCCAGGTCCCGCTCGCTCTTCTCGATCAGCCCGCTGCTGCGGGCCATGAGCCGGTTGTAGCAGTCCCGCACCGCCTCCTTGTCCGCCAGGCTCAGGGTGCGCAGGTGGGCCTTGCTGGCCCCGCGCGGCAGCGCCGTGGGCCGCACCCGGTACTGGTATTTCTGCGTCCCGTAGCCGAACCCCATCTGCCTGTAAAAGTCCGGGCGGAAGGGGTAGAGCAGGGCGAGGGGGGCCTGCTTCCGGTCGTAGTGCGCCAGGAAGAAGGCGATCATGTCCCTGGCGATCTTCTCCCGCTTGCGCAGCAGATCCACGGCCACCATGCCCACCCCGCCCGCCAGCGTGCGCGCCGAGCGCATCTGCATGGTGAAGTCGTAGAGCATCATGCCCCCCACCAGCCGCCCCTCCCGGTAGGCCCCGTATGCGGTGGCGATGGGGTCCTCTGCCTGCGTCTGCGCAATGCGCTGCCGGAAGCGCTCCCGCCCCTCCGGCGTATCGATCTGCATGGCCGGGTAGGCGTTGGCCACCAGCGTGGTGAAGGCCTCGTAGTCGCCCTCCGGCAGTGGTCTGATCTCGGTCATCGTCCGGCCTTTGCTTTGTGGCGGTGGGGCGGGTTGCCCCCGGGCCTGCGCGGCGGCCACAGCGCCGCGCTTTCAGGCCCTCCCCGCGCCGGTGGTCTGGCGGTCGCGGGGCGTGGCCTTTTCCGCTGCTTCCAGGTCCGGCAGGCCCCCGTCCTGCTCCTCCAGCAGCTCGTCCAGCGACAGCCGCTCCAGCCGCGCCCTGGCCAGCTCCTGGCGCAATTCCTCCGTCAGCTCGCCTTCCTCGGTCAGGTAGGCGCGGAAGGCCCCGCCCCCCGCATCCTGCCAGCGGAAGGCGTGCGCCGCCAGCAGCACCCCCGCCCCGTAGACGCGCAGCTCCCACTCCCCGTCCGGCGCGTCCACGTTGCGCAGCGGCAGCCACGTCTCCGCGTACAGGAAGTTCTCGCCCGGCTGTAGCTCGCTCACCGTCTCGTCGATGAAGCGCCGCGTGCCCCACGAATCGCACAGCTCAAAGCGCAGCCTGCCCCTGGCCCGGCGTGGCGAGCGCAGCACCACGAAGGGACGCACGTGCTCCGCCTCCACCGGCAGCCGCGCCTCGCGGTAAACCGACGGCTCCCCGTTGCGGTAGACCAGCAGCCCCACGTCCACCGGCCTCACCGCCAGGTCGGCGGGGTCCTGCCCGGCCCGGCGCATGGCCCGCTCCGCCACGCGGCGCGCCCGCCCGTCCGGCTCCTCCTGGCCTTGCGCGCGCGCCCGGCGGGGGCTGCGCCTGGCGGTCCATCCCGGCCTGGTGGCCGCTGCGCGGCTGAGCAGCGCGAACAACGCCACCACCCCCACCGCGAACAGCACCATGCCCATCATCATGCTCGGCCTCAGCATGCTCAGCCCGATGGCGATCAGGATCAGGCCCACCATGGCCCGGCCCAACTGCCCGGATCGATCTGCGTACCCCCTCATCGCGCACCCTCATCTGTTCCTGTACAGGTCGTCCTCATCGCGCGTTGCCCGTCACTGCCGACCGCGCAGCAGGTCCTCCAGCGAGATCGGCGAGTCGTCGTCTTCCCCCTCGCTCAGGTCCCGCAGGCGTTGCTGCGCCCGGTCGTCGCGGAACAGCCGCTCCCGCTCCCGCAGCGAAGGCCCCACGCCGAAGCTGTGCATCGCCAGCATGTTGCCCTGCACCAGGACGTGCAGGTCCCACAGGCCCGCCTGCGCTCCGCTCCTGCCCCGCAGCGGCAGGCGGTGGCTGGCCAGGATGGTGTTCGTCCCCTGCCGCAGGTAGACCTCGTCCTCGCACACGAACAGCCGGTCCCCCCTGGAGTCCAGCACCTCGAACCGCACGATGGCCTTCTCCTCCACCCACGGCGGCGCGGCCCGCAGCACCACGTAGGGCTGGATGGCCTGGTCGTCCAGCGTGGCCTCCCCCCGCCGCAGGCGCATCCCCTCCGGCCCCACCTCGCTGGCGATCAGCCCCACGTCCAGCAGCGCGAAGCGTTCCTGGTAGGCCGGGTGGCTGCGGGCGCGCTCCTGGGCCTGGCGGGCCGCCTCGCTGGCCCGTGGCCCGCGCGCCTGTCCCTCCACCTGCGGCAGCTTGAGCCTGGGCCGCTGCGGCAGCCGCCGCCGCACTTCTTCCCCGGAGATCAGGCCGCTGGTGGCCAGCGCCACCAGCAGGTACAGGCTCAGGATGGCCGCCTCCACCTGCGGGGCCACGCTGCTGGAAAGCACCAGCACCCCCAGCAGCAGCCCGATCATGATCAGCCACAACCGCCTGGCGCGTCGTGTCGTTGGCGTAGACTGCATGGCAACGGTCCGTTTCCTGGTTAACCGGCGCGGCAAGGGCAGGCGAGCCAGCGCCCTCGCCTGCTCTTATTCTACAGTGCCTTCTTGCTTCTCGTCACCCCTAAAGATTCAGGGCTTCATCAGGATATACGAACAGAGGGGGACTCGGTTGCGTCCGGCCTGCGCCGCCAGGGAATGCAGAGGGGATACATGGACGGAGGCCAGCAGGCAGGCGGCGATGCCCCCGCTGGCCTCCGGTCCGGGTGGCGGCGCGGCCCGCCCCGCCGCCCCGCCATAATGCCCTTACGGGCATGAGATGGATTCCGATGTTGCGAAGGCCATCTTGCCTTCGCAGGCAGATGGGAGTTCTAGTCGTAATGCCCTTACGGGCATGAGATGGATTCCGATGGTGGACGCGGCTGGCAAGGCGGTGGCGTATTTTGAGTCGTAATGCCCTTACGGGCATGAGATGGATTCCGATGGTGGACGCGGCTGGCAAGGCGGTGGCGTATTTTGAGTCGTAATGCCCTTACGGGCATGAGATGGATTCCGATTGACCAGCGAGGAGCGCGAGGCGTTCTGGAATGAGTTCTTTGAGTCGTAATGCCCTTACGGGCATGAGATGGATTCCGATGTCTCGAAAGAAACGAATGTCATTTTTACCGCCGAGGAAAGTCGTAATGCCCTTACGGGCATGAGATGGATTCCGATCCGGACCCAATCGACCTCATCGACCTCCTGGAAGCTGGGGCGTCGTAATGCCCTTACGGGCATGAGATGGATTCCGATCACTATCGTGAGGCGTGGCACACGCCGCAGGGCGCGTTAGAGGGTCGTAATGCCCTTACGGGCATGAGATGGATTCCGATCCGTTTGACCGCTTGGCGGCGGTTATTCCGAACGCGGAATTGTCGTAATGCCCTTACGGGCATGAGATGGATTCCGATCGTTCGAAACGTTTGACGAAGCCATGGAGTACGCTCTGGAGTCGTAATGCCCTTACGGGCATGAGATGGATTCCGATGTGAAGACTATGAGACTGACCCCAAGACCGCCTCCGTACATGTCGTAATGCCCTTACGGGCATGAGATGGATTCCGATTGAAGGCCAGGGCCGCCCTCATGGACGCAGTGTGGGGGAACTACGCGGTCGTAATGCCCTTACGGGCATGAGATGGATTCCGATGGCCAACCCTCCGTCCTGTGGGGAAGCGGTCGCGTCCACCCAATTACAGTCGTAATGCCCTTACGGGCATGAGATGGATTCCGATCCTCTGGACCCGTCCGCTAATATCCTGGAACAGATTGACCGGTCGTAATGCCCTTACGGGCATGAGATGGATTCCGATTGAGGCGGAGACCGGAGCTCGTTTCACCGCCCAGCAGATAGGGTCGTAATGCCCTTACGGGCATGAGATGGATTCCGATGGGATGGTATCCGAAGCATGGATCTTAAGCGGCGGGGACTGGCGGTCGTAATGCCCTTACGGGCATGAGATGGATTCCGATTTAACGTAAAATGGGACGAGGACCCGAACAGCGGGGACATGGTCCCGTCGTAATGCCCTTACGGGCATGAGATGGATTCCGATCCTTGTTTTGTTAGTCGTTATCGCCACCATCGTCAAGGTGGGTCGTAATGCCCTTACGGGCATGAGATGGATTCCGATGAAAGAAGAGAAGGAACAACATGGAACTAGGGCTCTTTGGGTTTCTGTCGTAATGCCCTTACGGGCAT
>FWPU01006291.1_pt1 | contig 24082 bp, 16 predicted proteins | sample 2228361 | NCBI WGS metagenome assembly FWPU01 (sample SAMEA103939777, study PRJEB20133) | metagenome
CCCGCAATCCGGATTGCGGGCCTTCCAGGTGCGGTTTTAACCGCTGCCGGTTTGCCGGAAAACCCTAAGAACTTTTGGAGAGCACCTCTAGTCAGCATGCCCATGACCCCAGTGGTAGTTTCAGAATTTGCTCATCTCGGTAGTTGACCAATTGGATCGCCTTGGCGGGACATTCGCCGGTGCATGTGCCGCAGCCGGTGCATAATGCAGGATCAATGTATGCTGCGCCACGGATACCGCCCACACCCACGTCGGAGTAGCGCACCTTGGGGATCTCGAACGGGCAGGTGCGCACGCAGGTCAGGCAGCCCACGCATTTGCTCTGGTCAACTTCCGAGACGACGCCGCCGATGTAGAGACGCGGCGCAGTGAGGATGGTGAGCGCACGGCCTGCTGCTGCCTGCGCATTGGCGATACATTCCTCGATGAACTTGGGATAGTGCGCCATTCCACAGACAAAGATCCCTTCCCGCGCAAAGTCCATCGGGCGCATCTTGAGGTGGGACTCTAAAAAGAACCCTTCCTTGGAGAGTGGCACGTCGAGGATGCGTGCCAATTCCTCTGTCCCCTCCGCGGGCTGGATCGCCATACTCAGCGCCAGCAGATCGGGATGGAGTTCCAGTTCCTCGCCAAGCGATGGCTCCCACACTGCAACCCGTAGTTTCGAGTCCACGGTCTGCACCACCGGCATATGCGCTGCATCATAGCGCACGAACAGCACGCCGCGTTGCCGTGCTTCGGTGTAATACTTCTCGCGGAAGCCGTAGGTGATAATGTCGCGGTACAGCACGATGACGCGACAGTTTGGGTTGAGCAATTTGATACGGGCCGCGTTCTTCATCGTATTCGTGCAGCATGTGCGGCTGCAATACTCGACCGCGTCTGGGCGTCGCACGCATTGGATGAGAACGACCTCTTTCAACGCCGCGATCTGTTCCGGACGGTGGGTGATCATCTCCTCCAATTCGATTGCGGTGATGACGCGTTTGTCTCGGCCCAGCAGGTAGACATCGCCGCGCCACTCTTGCCCGCCGGTCGCCACGATGGTGACGCCGTGTTCGATTTGTGTGTCGCCGGCCGGTGTGCGAATCGTCGAGCGAAAGCGGCCCACGCTTCCCTCGTGCGCGGTGACCTGGGAACGGGTGAGCACGTCAATGTGCGGGTGGCCCAGTACGCGGTTGCTCAGGTCGCGCAGCAGTCGCTGGGGATTATCCCCTTCGGCGACGTAGTAGATGTGTTGCAAGTTGCCGCCCAGGGCGGCTTCGCGCTCGACCAGCGTGACGTCGTACCCGGCATCGGCGATGTTGAGTGCAGCGGTCATGCCGGAGACGCCGCCGCCGATCACCAGCGCCCGCCGGAAGGGTTCGAGGGGTTGTTTGTGCACCGGCTGCGCCAGCCGCGCCCGCGCCACGGCCAGGCGTACCATCTCTTTCGCCGCGCGGGTGGCACCGGCAGGATTGTCCAGGTGCGGCCAGGCGCACTGCTCGCGCAAGTTCGCCATCTCCACCAAGTAAGGGTTCAGCCCGGCCTGGCGCACGATGCGCTGGAACAACGCCTCGTGCGTGCGGTGGCTGCACGCCGCCACGACCACGCGGTTGAGGTTGTGGTCGGCAACAGCCCGGCGAATGTGCTCCTGACCGGCATCTAGGCAGGCATAGTCCAGCGTCTCGACGTGCGCGACGCCCGGAAGGGTGGCGGCGAAATCGGCCACTGCGGTTGTGTCTACGACCCCCGCGATAGTCGGATAGCAGCGGCAGACAAAGACGCCGACGCGTGGCTTTCTTCGTTTTACGTTGCGCTCCGGCGGTAAGGGCGGGGTCACCCCGCTCCTACCGGTCAGGAACGGGTATTCCCGCTCGTAGGCCTGCGCGCCGAGTTCACTGGAGAGCAGTCGCATCACGTCACCGGCGGCCCCGGCAGCGTCCAGAATCGTCTCGGCGATCTCCTTGGGTGAGGAGAACGTTCCGCAGACGTAGATGCCGGGCTTGCTCGTCTGCAACGGGGCAAACTTGTCGGTCTCGCAAAAGCCGTAGGGGTTCAGTTGGATACCCAGGACGCTGGCAATGTCCTCGGCGTTCTTGGGGGGACGCGCGCCGACGGAGAGCACGACCAGGTCGAATTCCTCCTCGGTGACCTGATTCCCAGTCTCTTTATCAGCAATGTACCGCAAGATGAGGTTATGCGTAATCGGGTCTTCTCTCACCATCGAGATACGGCTACGTGTGTATTGGACGCCGTATTGCCTTTGCGCCTGCTCGTAGTAGGCGTTGAACTCTTTGTTGAAGGCGCGCTCGTCCATCATAAAGATCTGGCAGTGAGCGTCCTCCCCGATGCGCTGCTTGGCGAGCATGGCCTCCTTGGTGGCATACATACAACAGATCGAGGAGCAGTAGGGGTGCTCTTCGTCGCGCGAGCCAACGCATTGGAGCCAGGCGATGCGCTTGGGCAGTCTGCCGTCGGAGGGGCGCCTCACCCGCCCCTCCGTTGGGCCGGAGCGGCTGGCCAACCGCTCGTACTGCATCGAGTGGATGACGTTGGGGAAATGCCCAAAGCCTAGTTCCTCGTACTCGGTCGCGTCTGCGATTTCATAGCCCAGCGAGAGGATGATGGCGCTGACGTGGACCTGGCGTTCGGTCTCCTCTTCGTCCAGATTGACTGCTCCGGTAGGGCAGACGGTCTCGCAGCGGCGGCAGGTTTCGCAGCGCGGCACTTTCTCGACGATGTAGGTATCGGGCAGCGCGCGTGGCGCCATCTTGTAGATCGCCTTGCGGGCGGTGAGGCCCAACTCGAACGGGCTGGGCAGCGAGACCGGGCAGACGCCATCGCACAGCCCGCAGTTGATGCACAGATCGGCGCTGACGTAGGTGGGGCGATGGCGCAAGGTCACGGTAAAATCGCCGGCGAACCCGGTCACGTTGATCGGATCGGTGTTGGTGAGGATTTCGATATTGGGGTGGCGGTTGTGGTCGAGGAAGGCCGGCGAGATGGCCGGGCGCGTGCAGCCGTAGCCGTGGTCGGAGGTGCCGCGACACAGGACGCAGTCGTGGGTCGGGAACATGTAACCCAACTGCGCTACGCGGCCACCCAGCCAGGGCCGGTTCTCCACCAGGTAGACTTTCAGCCCCGCTTCGGCCAGGTCAATCGCCGCACGCATGCCTCCCACGCCGCCGCCGACGACAAGGACGGCACCGACAGGCTCTTTGCGCATGTGTTCCTCACCTCATCGTTTATGTCACGCCATGGAAAGTGCAGCCACATCCATCCCATCACTTTGGCGCGCCAACAAGGTTTTTGGGGTTGCGGCTTATCACAACCGAAGATTTCTGGTAACTATCCAGCGAAGCCTCGCCTCAAACCGACAAGGGAATGGGACACAGATGCACACAGGCTGCGTACACAGATTCTTTACGCCTTATTGTCAGCACGGAGCGCCTTGTCTTGCGGCACCGGGCAGATAAGCCCGGCAGGGCTTTCATCTGATTCATCGGGTGCGCCTTCAACCGGTGGCCGAATAGTTCTCGGTACACAGCTAGGCCGGAGGCCCCGCTTCAGCCGGGAAAACCCCGATAAGTCGGGGTGTCCGTCACGTTGTGTACGGGAAACTATGGGATGAGTTTAGTAGCCGGACGATTGCAGGAACTCTGTAATGAAGGCTAGGATGACCGGTCCAAACCCAAGGGCCACGCCGATGCAACACCCCAGCACGATCGAGGCGATGCCCAGGATCAGGCAGGTCTTGCCCAAGCCTTTTGACTCAGGGTCGGGGCGTGTTGTGAAGACGATGCCGATGATGATCCCGGCCAATGGGATGAGCAGCGACAGGGCGTACAACAGAAACTTGACGCATCCGCTGTACTGCTGCTGCCCATAGTAGGGCGGCTGTGGGTAGGCGGGTTGTGCTCCTGGATACTGTGGATACATTGTATACCTCCAATTCTGTAGTATGCAACGCACTTGGCTCTCTATGGGCTTGACGATCAAGCCTCTCTTCTTGTATAGTCCGGCAGCAAGATCGGCGACACGACGTTCGTCTCCACCCCGGCCTCCGCCAACTCGCGATTCCATGCCGCCAGATGGGCCAGGGTGGGCGTGCCGGGTTTCATCTGCCGGGTGAACTCGGCTGCCGCGCGTCCTGCCCGCCGCCCGAAGACGGTGATTTCCAGCAGGCTGTTGCCCATCAGCCGGTTGTGGCCGTGCACGCCGCCGCTGACCTCGCCGGCGATGAACAGGCCCGGAATGGCCGTGGAGCCGTCGGCGTTGAGACGCACCCCGCCGTTCTGGTAGTGTAGGGTGGGGTAGACCAGCATCGGCTCCTGAGTGATGTCAATGCCGAAGCGTTTGAACTGGCGCACCATCGCCGGCAACGCTCGCTGGATGGTGCCGGGGCCGTGGATGATGTCAATCATCGGCGAATCGAGCCACACGCCGACCTGACCGGTGGGGGTGAGGACGCCGTTGTTGCGCTCTTTGCATTCGCGGATAAAGGCGGCAGCCTCGACGTCGCGCGGCTCTAGCGGGTAGACGAACTGCTCGCCGTGCACGTTGACCGGCTGGGCGCCCAGGCCGCGCACTTTTTCGGTCACCAACTGGCCGAGGATCTGCTCCGGGAAGGCTGCGCCGGTGGGATGGTACTGCATGGACTCCAGGTAGCCCAGCGGCGCGCCGATGCGGTAGGCCAGCACGACGCCGTCGGCGGTAGCGCCGTAGTGATTGGTGGTGGGAAAGCCCTGGTAGTGCAGCCGCCCGCCGCCTCCGGTCGCCAGGACGACCGCTTTGGCCTTGATGTAACCCAGCGCTCCGGTCTCCAGGTTCATCACCACTGTGCCGGCCAACTGGCCCTTGTCATCCAACACCAGTTCGATGGCAGGCGAGAACTCGATCACGGTGATGCCATCTTGGCGGTTGCGCACCTCGTCGCGCAGCGTGCGCATAATCTCGGCCCCGGTATAGTCGCGGGCCGAGTGCATACGCTTGCGGCTGGTGCCGCCGCCATGCTCCTCCACCATCGTCCCGTCGGGCAGTTTATCGAACATCATGCCCAGGTCTTCGAGCCACTTGATGACGGCAGGTGCGTCCATCACCAGCGCCTCGACCAGTTCTGGCACGTTGGTAAAGTGGCCGCCGCCGATGACGTCCAGGTAATGGATGGCCGGGCTGTCGTTAGGCCGGTCGGCGGCCTGGATGCCGCCCTGAGCCATCATGGTGTTGGCGTCTCCGAAGCGGAGTTTGGTGATCAGGATCACGCGCGCGCCGTGCTCCTGTGCCAGGAGCGCTGCCGAGGCCCCTGCGCCACCTCCGCCGATCACGAGCACGTCCGTTTCGGCGACCGGCGCGCTCAGGTCGAAATCGGGCGCGATGTGCGGGCGACCTTCGACCACATCGGCAAGTTCGAGTGGCATACGCTGCCCCTTGCTCACGCCGACGCGGATGGCGCGCATGTTCTCGGCGATATAGTCGGGGTGGAACGCCTTGAGCACCTGTTCGCGCTCCTCCAGGCTCATCGCCGGAAAGGTCTCTTTGAGCCGCCGCGCGCGGGTGGCCTCGACGCGACGGAGGGATTCTTGCATGGAGGGTGGATAGGTCATTGTTTATCTCACTCCGGCTCCACATCCCGCGCCTTGTAGCGCGCTTGCAATTGCGCCTTGTTGCACGCTTTCAACTCCGCGATCTCGGCGTCGAACCGGCCGGCGCGGATCTCGGCCAGGCGCTCCTCTAGATGTTTTGAACGCGGGGCGAGATACCGTCCGTAGAGACGACGGGCCAGGATGGCGATGTGATATTGGGCCTCCTCGGCCGGGCAGCGGGCCGCGCACAGACTGCACATGATACAATCAAACGACAAATCTGCCAATGCAGCAATGTCGCCCTTCATCGCGGCGGCCATGTAGCGCCGCACGTCAATCTCCTGCGGGCAGGCCTTGGTGCACGTCCCGCAGCCCAGGCAGCGCAGAATCTGTGGGTAGAGCGTGAACAGCGTCTTTGCCGTCGGTTCGAGTTGGGTGATATCGTACGTGGCCCGCTCCGCCGGGAAGAAGGGGATCTGCGCCAGGTACATCTCCGGCTGCACCACCGTCTGGCAGGCCAGGCCGAAGTAGAGTTTGGGGTCGCCGCCGATGCGATAGGCCGTCCCGCAAGCCCCGCAAAAGCCGCCCCGGCAGCCCACGCCGCGAATCAGCCTGTAGCCTGCGTACTCCATCGCCTTCATGATGGTGAGTGAAGGCGGCACCATGTACTGCTTGCCCATGATGTAGACTGGGATCAGATTGGGTTCGGTCATCGGTTCTCCAAGAGTAGACGAGTAGGTAGGGATACAAGTAGACAAGGGCGTTCAACCGTCAGACGGTGTAGTGATTTCGTCAGGAGCAGGGATGTATCGTTCACCATAAACATCGCTGCCGCGTTTCAAGCTGCGGACGTAGCCGATATAGCCGTTCAAGGTGCGTTCGGTCTCTCGTCCCAGTCCGTACAGTTCTTCAAAGCGTGCGTCATTGATGTAGGCCAGGTCGTGGGCTGTGATGATGTGGTTGATCGTCTCGGTGAGAGAGCCACGAGCGATATAGTAGAAACGCAGGCAGTCTACATAGTGATAGCGTCCATAGCCTTCTGCGATGTTCGCCATCACGCTCTTAGAGGAACGCCGAATCTGTGGTGACAAGTCATACTGTTCCTTGGCTGGCAGTGCATCTGCCAGTTTGTGGCACTCGATCATCAACTGCCGTGCCAACTGCCAGGCCCGCAAATCCTCAAACCCTTTCTCCGCTAACTCTCCATCTCTCGTCTGCTTCTTCACGTTCGCCCTCCTTGTCTACTGGTTTCCTTGTATCCCTGTTTACTCTTCCCCCACGTTTGTCCACTCATCTTCCTTGAAGGTGACGAGCGGCAACGGTTCCTCCACGCTGCGCCCCGGAACGTAATCGAACGTCGCCTGCACCTGGCTTCCGATAGCGCGAAAGACCAGGCCCACAGGCAACTCGGCCGGGCAGTTGCTGGTGCACATTCCACAGCCGATGCAGGAGAGCGCCATGTGGTTGAGCCGGGTCAGGTGGAAAAGCATCGTGTCGGCAGGCAGGCGGGTGGCGCCCTTGCGCCGCGCCCAGTTCAGGTACTGCATCGGCTCGTGGTCAAAGACGGCGCTCTTGAATAAGCATGTCTTACAGTAGCAGATCGGGCAGACGGTCATGCAGTTGTGACAGCGCACGCAGGCGGCGAATATGCCCTCGATGCCCTCTTGCTCCAACCGCGCGCGGATTTCAGCGAAGCGAGTATCGCGTATACTGGTGCGGGCGGTAACGATGCGCTCGATGGCGCTATCTCTCTCTGGGGAGGGGAGGGGAGAAGAGGCCAATCCCAATTTCTCGGCCATCTCGTCTGGCAGGCTGACCGGTATGCCGGCGGCGCTGTCCGCGCCCAACAGTTCGAGTGTGATCGTGGCCCCTTCGACTTGCGGTTTCTCGCACATCTGGCAGGCGTCGCGCAAATCAGGGATTGGCGATTGGGGATTGGTGATTAGGGACTGGTAGAGAGTGCCCCACAAATCACTAATCTCTGTTCCCCGTTCCCTTTTCGTCAGATAGGTCGGGACATCATAGGTGCCGGCGCAGTCTATGCTGACGGTCACGAGATCGTCCAGGCTCGCTTGCTGTAACTTGACCAATTCCACGAGCGCGCGCAGTTCGCAGGGGCGCAGCACGGCAGCGATGCGCCCGCGCGGTTGCCGGACGGAGACGTGGCCCGCTTGGCGGGCGGCGTTCAGCCCCATCACCGGCGCGAGCGGGTCGGCGGCATCCAGCAGGGTGGGGTCGGCCACCAGGGCGGGTGTAATCGTGCCCGCCGGCGTCTCCATCGGTGTGAGCACCGCATCCACCACGCCCGCTTCCAGCAGCCGCTTCAGAAAGCTGCGCACGGCTGTCAATACATTGTCTTCGACGGGAAGTACGATCCTCATAGTATCTCCTCTGTGGTAGACTGGTAGTTGGTGAATTGGTACCTTGCGATTACCAATTACCAATCTCCCAATACTATCTACCAGTTCACACCGCCCATTTCTGCCGCATCGGATTAGGCCCCTTTGCCCGCATCGCTTCGGTCATTTCGGTGATCGTCTTGGCAAAGCGGGCGCCTTCGCTGGCGCTGATCCAGCGCAGCCAGACCCGCTCCTCGTCGAACCCGGCGCTCTTGAGAATCTCCTTGAGCGCGATAATGCGCCGCCGCGCCTTATAGTTCCCCGACTGGTAGTGGCAGTCGCCGGGATGGCAGCCGCCGATGAGCACGCCATCGGCCCCATCCAGGAGCGGCTTGAGCACATACGTGGGGTCAACCGAGCCGGAGCACATCAGGCGGATGATGCGCACGTTGGGCGGGTACTGGATGCGCGATGTGCCCGCAAGGTCCGCCCCGGTGTACGTGCACCAGTTGCACAGGAAGGCGATGATTTTCGGTTCGAAAGTATCTGTTGCCATGTCTCCCTCTTGACAGTTAACATCGGCCGATATATAATATAGGTGCAGTCGAGAGATTGCTTTCTTGCGGAGGCCCTGGCCGAAAGGCCGGGGCTTCGCGCTTTCATTACACCTTGCGGACGATGTCTCGTCCTAGTTTGCGGATGTCGAGGTATCGGTCGGCGCTATCCACTAACTCCCGTGCCACGCTGCCGCGCATCGAGCACACTACAACCTGCTTGCCTTTACTCTGCAGGTGGCGGATCAGATAGGCAAAGTCACTGTCGCCAGAGAACAACACCAATGTGTCGTAGCAGTCCAGCATGTCCATTGCGTCCACGGCTATCTCGACGTCAAAGTTCGCTTTGAGTAACGTCTGCGGCCCGCCTGTGGCGATCTCCTTGACCGGCTTGCTGATGACTTTATATCCAAACCGTTGCAGGGAGCGGATGAAATCCTGGTGGGCGGCGGCCTCGAACTCGGCGGAGTAAAAGCGCAGCCCAACCAGCCGGGTGTTCCGCTGGAACAGGCGCGCCAGTTTGCGATAATGCACCTTGAACCCGGCATGCTGCGTCGCTTTACTGATGTTCGCCGCGTCAATCAGCACGAGCAGTCGCCCGAATTGGTTCCAGTCGATCACCACACCAAAGCCTCTACTTGCGCCAAGACCTGCTCGGCAGTAAAGTGCCGCAGGCGGATGGCCTTGGAGGGGCAGGCCGACGCGCACGCCCCACAGCCCTTGCACAACACCGCGTTGACCTTTGAGACGCCCCACAGCGGGTCAAGCGCCGGCGCCCCCGACGGACACACCTTGACGCAAGTCCCACATCCGGCGCACATATCGCTCTCTACCACCGCCGTGGCCGATTCTACGGGGACACTGCCGCGGGTGAGCGGGATGAGGGCCGACGAGGCTGCCGCCTTGGCCTGGGCAATGGTGTCGGGGATGTCCTTGGGCGCCTGGCAGCACCCGGCCAGGAAGACGCCGTCCACCGCCGTATCCACCGGGCGCAGTTTGGGATGTGCCTCCAGGAAAAAGCCGTCGGCAGAGCGCGGCAGTTTGAGCAGCGAAGAGAGCACGCCCGTGTCGGCGCGTGGCTCCATCCCCACCGCCAGCACCACCAGGTCGGCTTCGTGTTCAATGGGCTTGCCCAACAGCGTGTCTTCCGCCACCAGCACTACGCGGTCGCCCCGGCGGTTGATCTCGGAGACGTTGCCGCGTCGGTAGCGCACACCCTTTGCCCGCGCCTCGTCGTAGAATTCCTCGCCGCCCTTGCCGAAGGTGCGCACGTCCATGTAGAAAACCGTGACCTCGGCCTGGGGCAACAGTTCGCGCACCAGGCGGGCCTGCTTGGCGCTGACCATGCAGCACACCCGTGAGCAGTACGGGTTGCCCACCTGCGCGTCACGCGAGCCGACGCATTGGATGAACGCTACACTCTGCGGCGTGCGCCCGTTCACCGTCAGATCGCCTTGCGTCAGCCGGTGCTCTATCTCCAGCGTTGTGATGACGTTGGGATACTGGCCGTAACCTAACTCAGGCTTGCGGCGCGGGTCGAAGATGTCATAGCCGATGGCGACAATGATTGAGCCTACGTCAAAAGTAGACAAGGAAGCAGGTAGACAAGTGGACAAGTTCTCCCCCTCTTGTTTCCTTGTCCCCTTGCCCCCTTGTCTGTTCTCCACCGAGACTCTGAAATTGCCCACGTACCCCTCAATTCCCGCGACCCGGCTGTTCAGCAGCACCGAGATATTGGGGTGAGCCGTCACGCGCTCAATTAGCGGCCCCAGCAGATCCGCCACCGCCTCCAGAGTGGGGAAGGTGCGATTGAGATCGGCCAGCCGCCCGCCCAGGTGATCGCTTTGCTCCACCAGCGTGACCGGGAAGCCGGCATCGGCCACGTCGAGTGCGGCGACCAGCCCCGCCAGCCCGCCGCCGATGATCAGCGCCCCCGGTGTGACGCCGACCTCGCGTTGCTCCAGCGGCTCCAACAATGCTGCCTTGGCTACCGCCGCCGCGACCAGGGATTGGGCTTTCGCCGTAGCCTCTTCGCGGTCGGTGTGCGCCCACGAGCACTGTTCGCGGATGTTCGCCATCTCCACCAGGTACGGGTTCAGGTTAGCCTGCTGTGCGGCGCTGCGGAAGGTCGGCTCGTGCATGCGCGGCGAGCAGGAGGCCACCACGATCCGGTTCAACCCCAGTTCCCGGATGTCTTGCCGGATCAATCCCTGACCGGGGTCGGAGCACATATACAGGTAATGGCGTGCCACGACGACGCCAGGCAGAGCGGCGGCGAAATCGGCCACCTGCTGCACGTCTACCGTCGCGGCAATATTCACGCCGCAGTGGCAAATATAGACGCCGATGCGGGTTGGGGATTCCATTGGCTTGACAGAGAGAGAGTTGTCCCGTATAATAATAGCAGACTGGACTCGTAAGTCCTGGAACAGGCTGCTCGTATGTAAGTACGTGATACTCCGTCTTTGAACGGTGAGAATCGGCCCCCAGGGTGAGCCAGTCGTTTTTTATTTTATCGCCCCAGTACTGCCTCCACGATAATCCTGTCTCGGATGATCTGATAAAAGGTCTCGTCGCCGCGTTCGTATTTCTGGAAGATGGCCCAGGCGACAGCATCGGCTATCTGAATGGCTTGCTCTTGCTCCGATGCAGCGTACTCACACACCACGGTGCCAGGCAGCCCGGATGCACCTTCGAGCACCAGTGCTTCGACCAGGCGATCTCGCAGACGTTGGTTGGTATAGCGCTTATCAGTGAGAAATGAGGATGCTTCTCCAGGCAGTGACGTACGGCGCCGGCACATGCCAGCCGATACCAATCCTCGTGATCTTCAGGTTGCCTGGCCTTTTGCTTGTCCAGGATCACGGTGACGATTTCTACGTTCAATGTTGCCACATCGTTTAACAATCGAGCCACGACCTTCCGTGGAGTGATCTTGGCCTTCAACTCGGGAATGCTCTTCAGTCGCTTGCCCAACCTCTTTCTGGCCTTCAGCACCGCTTTCCTCAGCCAGTGCAAATTGTCAGTCAGTACGACGGCCACGACCAAGTAGCGTGAGGAACCTTCCGCGCATCCTACGTCTCCCGCTTCGTCAAGTACACCCCGCCTCGTGACCACGATCATAGCGCCAGATTCACCAACTCCATAATATCCATCACCTTCAGCCGCTCTTCCAGTCCCTGTACCTTGACCGCGTCCTCCAGTGTGAGCAAGCAGAAGGGGCAGGCGACGGCCAGGATTTCGGCGCCGGTCGCGGCGGCCTCGTGCACGCGCTGAAAGGCGAGGCGCTCCTCCAGGTTGGTGCCCTCGGCCCACATACGCCCGCCGCCCCCTTCGCAGCACAGGCTGCGCTCGCGGCTGCGATCCATCTCGACCAATTCGATGCCCGGAATGGCTGTCAGGACGGCACGCGGCTCATCGAAGATGTGGTTCTGCTTGCCCAGGAAGCACGGGTCGTGGTATGTGACCTTCTTCCCGACCTCGTTCGTCAACTTGAGACGACCCTCTTCGATCAGCCAGGCGACGAGTTGCGTGTAGTGTAGCACTTGGATGCCGTCCAGGTGGTATTCGTTCTTGAACGTGTTGAAGCAGTGCGGGGAGGTGGTCACCAGCCGGCTGGCGCCCACACTGCGGATGATCTCGCCGTTCTCCTCGACCAGCATTTCGTAGAGACCTATCTCCCCAATGCGGCGCACTTCATTGCCACAGCAACTCTCCTGCGTGCCCAGGGTGCCAAAATCGAGCCCTACTGCCGCGAGCGCACGCACGAGTGCGCGGGGCGTGACCTGTGCGCGCGGATCGTAGGCCGAGGAGCAGCAGGTGAACAGCAGCGTTTCGCAGCCATCCTTGGCTGCCTTGATCTCCAGTCCTGTGGTCCAGGCTGCCCGATCCTCGCGTGCGAGGCCGGTGGGATTGCCCTGGCGAAAGACGCCCATCAGCGCATCGCCGATGGTCTCCGGGATGCGCCCGCTTTCCACCAGTTGACTGCGCAGGCCGATGATCAACTCCGCCGGGCGCACGTCCTTGGGGCAGCGCTCGACGCAGGTGAAGCAGGTGGTGCAGTCCCACAACTCGGGATGCGCGGCCACATCCATCTCCGGCTGTACCAGCATCTGATAGATCAGGCTGCGCATGTTGAGCGTTGTCTTGCGCGCCACCGGGCATCCGCCGGTGCACTTGCCGCACTGGATGCAGCCCAGCAGTTCCAGTTGTTCGATCAGCGGGGTTGTTTTTGTTGCCATCTGTTCTCCTCGTGCTGCCGGAGCGTCACCAACGCCGACGCAGCCGCTGCCTTGGCCTGCGCGACGGTGTCGGGGATGTCCTTGGGCCCCTGACAGCACCCGGCCAGAAACACGCCGTCCAGACAAGTGTCCGTGGGGCGAAACTTGACGTGCGCTTCCTGGAAAAAGCCATCCGGCGAGCGCTCCAGGCCCAACAGCGCGGCGAAGTCTGTGGCATCGGCGCGCGGGACGACCGCCGTTGCCAGTACCACCAGGTCGGCTTCGACCTCGATGGGCTGACCTAGCAGCGTATCCTCGGCCAGCACGACCAGCCGCTCGCCGCGCCGGTGAATCTCCGATGGCTCCCCGCGGCGGTAGGTCACGCGCTCGGCCCGCACCCGGTCGTAGAACTCTTCGTAGCCCTTGCCAAAGGCGCGCACGTCCATATAGAACACGGTGATGTTGGCGTCGGGGATCTTGTCGCGCACCAGGTGGGCGTGCTTGGCCGTGTACATACAGCAGATGCGCGAGCAGTACGGGACGCCGGTGTGCGAGTCACGCGAACCGACGCACTGGATAAAGACCACGTCTTTCGGCTCTTTGCCGTTGACGACGATCTGGCCCATCGTCGGGCCGGAGGCCGAGGAGAGCCGCTCGAACTCTAGCCCGGTCATCACCTCTGGGTAGATGCCGTAGCCAAACTCGGGCAATCGCCGGGGGTCGAGCGTATCAAAGCCGGTGGCGATGATGATGGCGCTCACCTCCAGATCAACGAGTGTTTCCCGTTGTTCAAAGTCAATGGCGCCGGCGGTACAGGCCTCTTTGCACAGAAAAGTCTTGCCACAGACGCCGCGTGTGAGGTAGAGGCAGGCTTGCGGGTCTATCGTGTACTTGAGCGGGACGGCCTGCGGGAACGGCACATAGATCGCCGAGCGTTTGGCGATCCCTTCGTCGAACCGGCTGACGACGCGTCCTTTCATCCGGCACGCCGCCGCGCACGAGCCGCATCCGGTGCATTTGTTCACGTCTACGTAGCGGGGTTTTTGGCGTATTCGGATGCGGTAGACTGGTAAATTGGGAGTTGGTAAATTGGGAGTTGGTAAATTGGGGGTTGGTAAATTGGGAGTTGGTAAATTTGGAGGTGTGACGGAGACGATCTCGCTATATGTGAGTAGGGTGATGTTGGGGTGGCGGCTCGCGTCTACCATTTTGGGTGTGAGGATGCACGACGAGCAGTCGAGCGTTGGGAAGGTCTTGTCGAGTTGTGCCATGCGTCCGCCGATGGACGGCTCGCGCTCGACGAGGACGACGGGATAGCCGGCGTCCGCGATGTCCAGCGCGGCCTGGATGCCGGCGATGCCGGCGCCGATGATGAGGGCGGTGGGTTTGTCGCGTTCCACGGTTTGCGTTCCCACTTATCGGTTGCGTGTTCCGTGTTGCGATTGTGTCTCGCTCGCTCGCAAAGTATCGCTATCCATTGCTCCTTGCCGACTAGCAGAAAAGCGCTTGAGTGCGTCAGCGATTACAGCCTCGAAAAACTCTTCGCTGAAGCTTCCCAAGAACGCCACAAGGAGCAGTACTAATGACGAGGCTTCCTGAATTTCTATTTTCTCTTTCGTCTGTTCAATCTCGATGTGCAAATTGCATATTCGCTGAGCCATGGGCACCATCCTTACCGGCTGAGCAATCTATGCCTTGAGATATTTGTTTTTACTGTCTCTGGCTGGCGATTGAAATCGCGCCTCCTGGAGCGCCTGCGGCGCTGGTTGTCCGCCTACGCGGACAACCCTGCCTCGTCCGTGCAGGCGGCCGGCCGGCGCACAGCGCCTCTCAGGCCGCAAGTTTTAGTCTGGTAGCTTGACCCGGTAAACAGATACACCTTGAGTATCTGTGGTGATCGGGTATCCCTGGTGATACTTGGGGCTCAATCCTGTAAAATATAGGCCAGGTTTGTCATATAGGTCATTGTCCCCTCCCTCTGTTAACTCCAGTATTCCACTTGCCCCTGCTTTCTGACCACCGGCGAACCTGACGACCTGCAAAACAATTTCCTCATAATAGGACTCTGGACGTTTCTCTCGCTCTGAGGAACTTACATAGAATTGCTCCTTGAGTCTTTTGATCTTGTCCCCGTATTCACCCTTTTTGTCATCGAGCCTTCGTGCTTCGTTGAGGTGGTCATAATAGTCATTGAAGCTAAACCGACGACGTTCGAACGAGAGGATCAAGTCGGCCATAGGGAGTAGCCCGTACTGCTCGGCGGGCTGACCGGGCTCCTCTACTGCTATGAATATGCTTGTGATCCCCTCTCCGGTGAGCATTTCGATGATGCCCGGTACAAAGATTTCTTGTTTGGCGCATAGAGGGAAACGTGCCGGCAGCTGATCGAGACTGTTGAACATCAATGTCAGCTCGTCGCAACTCTGCTTCAACCGGTGAATGCTCATCAACATCCTATGGAAGAACTCTTCTGGCGTGATGTAGCCGGGTGGATAATAGAGTATTTCCAGGCGGTTGTGTCTTTCGAAACTGTCTATTCTTGGAACGTCTCGGTTACTGAACTGGCGATCTGTTTTTAGGATCTTGAGCATTGTGCTCTTAGTCATTCCCTCATCGTCACGTAGCGAGATGATCAGCGCTCCTTCTTTTTTCTCTTTGTCGCTGAGCCGGTTGAGGATGTGAAGGTACGCCAGATGGCTCTTGTGCCCCCCACGGTGCCCGATAAAGGCCGTACAACGGCCCTTTGGCAGTTTGACGATTTGATTGAGTTCTGTTGGACAGGTTTCTACATATTCTGGCTCCCCCGCAGCACTGCGTCGCTTATAGGCAGATAGATAGTAATGGATGGAGGGAAAGATAAAGATTCCACCTTCTCTTCGGTAGGGGTGAGCACGACGAAGGGTGGTGTTATAATCGCGCACTCTCTCTATATACTTGTCTTGTGGTTCATTTGGTTCCCTCTCTGGTCGCCCCCCTATCGTCAGGCCCGAATAGATTTTTAGCTGGTGTTTACCCCAGATGTGCGGTTGATAGCGAGCCTTGATAATTTCGATGGTTCGAATGTAATACTCCTGTGGATAGGAATAGTCCAACTGCACGACAATGTCCACTACGTATTCCCAAAATTCGTGTTCCTGGGGACCGCAACTGGAATCCAGTATGAGTACGACCATCTTGGTCCGATCAGAGACGATCTCTAGAAATCGTTCAAAGAACTCGGCTCTTCTTTCCGGCTCTACGACATTCAGGCTGTCAATGACTAGTATGTCTGGCGAGACCCTTTCGATAGGCTCGTTACGTGAAGTGGCACATTGATCTTGGCCCATCTTAAAGACTATCTTGGGAGGTTCGAGTCTTTCGGCAAATTGTTCTCTGACCGCCTGTTGATCTTCTGCCCCGGTGACCCATTCCAACAATGCTTTATGTGCATTGGCCAAGATTTCAGAGAGTGTGTTCCCTTTGATCTTGTCCCTGCCCCATATCGCGACTGATCTTACGTCTGGTTTACGTCCCTCGAAGGTGAGAATCCGCTCTTCTACCTCTTGCCAGCCTAATGACCTGGCATTCTCTATTAGACGGTCTGTCTCAGCGTCTACGGATACGTAAAGCGAGAAGAGTTTGGCTTGTTGGGCTAGGCGATAGCATAGCTCGAGCGCGAGTGTTGTTTTACCGCTGCCAGGCGGTCCTTTCACGAGAAACAGTAGTGGTTTCCCTCGTGAAGATGGGAGTACGATGCCATTTTTGAACAATTTATCGAACCAGGAAATGAGGTGTGGCCTTTCTCCTTCTAGGGCGATCGTTGCTGGTTGAAATTCGGCTATCGCATCTTCTTTTCCGCTGAGCATGCACCAGAATGCCTGTGAGACATTTGTCCTCAATACGTTTTCATTCTCCATTTGTGCTCTCCTTGGAACCTGAGTTAGGGAAGTTGCTCATATCTCGACTACGTTCAACATCTCATACACCTGCACCGTCTCAAAGCCTTTCTGCTGGCTGGCCTTGTTGGGGCAGGCGACGACGCACGCGCCACAGCCCTGGCACAGCACTTCGATCACCTCGGCCTGCTTGGCCCCCGGCTCCAACACCCGCGCCCCGTAGGGGCAGATTTCGACGCACAGCCCGCAGGCGGTGCACAGGCGCGGGTTGACGCGGGCCGTGATCGGCGTCGCTTCGAGTTGATCGCGCGAAAGCAGGCTCACGGCGCGTATCGCGGCGCCTTGCGCCTGGGCGATGGTCTCGTCGAGGAAGCGCGGCGAATGCGCCATTCCGCACAGGTACACCCCGTCGGCGGCAAATTCGAGCGGGCGCAACTTGGCGTGCGCTTCGAGGAAAAAGCCATCTTCGCTCAGCGGCACCTTGACCAACTGCGCCAGCCGGGCATTGTCCGCGTTCGGCTCGATGCCGGCGCTCAGGACTACCAGGTCCGGGTGGATTGCCATTTCCTCGCCCAGCGATGGCTCCTGCACCACGACCTGCAATCTCGAATCTCGAATCTCTACCACCGGCTTGCGCTCCGGCTCATACCGCAAAAAGACCACGCCCTTCTCCCGTGCCTGGGTGTAGGCGCGTTCCTTGAAGCCAAAGGCGCGCACGTCACGATACAGGATCACGACCTCCATCTCGGGGTTCAGTTCCTTGAGCGCCAGCGCGTTCTTGATCGCTTCGGTGCAGCAGATGCGCGAGCAGTAGGGGTGCGCATCGTCGCGGGAGCCGACGCACTGGATCATCACCACGGATTGCAGATTGCCGATTGCCGATTGCCATCTCGCATCCGCAATCTGCCGTTCCAGTTCTCGCTGCGTGATGATACGCGGGTCTTGCCCGTACAGGTATTCCCGCGGCTCGGTCTGCCGCGCGCCGGTGGCGACGACGATGGCGCCGTGCGGGATTTCCTCTTGCCGCCCATCCGATAGCCTCACGGTCGTGCGATATTGCCCCACGTAGCCACTCACGCCCACGACCTCCGCGCCGGTCAGCACCGTGACGCGCGGGTTCGACGATATGGCTTCGACTGTATGTGTGAGAAGGGCTTGGGGATCATTGGTCGGTAGATTGGTAGATTGGTAGTTGATTGCTTCCCAATTTACCAATTTACCATCTACCAATTTACCAGTCCCGGGCAAGGCTGTGTGGATGTGCCTCAAGTTGCCACCCAGTTCAGGCTCACGCTCGACCAGTGTCACACCGAAACCCTGTTCGGCGATCGAGAGCGCCGCCGTCATCCCGGCCAGTCCGCCGCCGATGACCAGCGCGCGGTGGTCAACGTCGAAGGTGGCATGCTCGATGGGACGCAACCGTCGCGCTTTGGCTACTGCCATCGCCACCAACTCTTTAGCCTTTTCCGTTGCCGTCTGCGGCTCGGTGCGGTGTACCCACGAGTCCTGCTCGCGGATGTTGGTCATCTCGAACAGGTGCGGGTTCAGCCCGGCAGCGCGGAGCGTCTCCTGGAACAACGGTTCGTGCGTGCGCGGGGTGCAGGAGGCGACCACGACCCGGTTCAAGCCGTGTTCCTGGATGCGCTCGCGGATGCGCTGCTGGGTATCCTGCGAGCAGGTGTAGAGATTGCGCTCGGCATAGACCACGCCTGGCAGGCTCGCGGCGTACTCAACCACCTGGGGCACGTCCACCACCCCGCCGATGTTGATGCCGCAGTGACAGATAAAGACACCCACCCGCGGCGGCTCTTCGCTCACGTCGCGCTCTTCCGGCCAGACCGGCTGCACGGCAAGTGTGCCACGCGCCTCGGCCAACAGCGCCGAAACCTGCGCTGCTGCGCACGAGGCCTCGATCACCGTCTCGGGGATGTCCTTCGGCTCGCCAAACGCCCCGGCGACGAAAACCCCCGCCCGCGCCGTCTGCGTCGGGCGATAGGGAGCCGCTTCGGCAAAGCGGTACTCGTTCAACGCGATCCCCAGTCGCTCTGCCAGTTCGCGTGTTCCCTCCGGCGGCTGCACACCTACGGAGAGCACGACCAGGTCGAATTCTCCCTCGGTGATTGGTGATTGGAGATTGGAAGTTGGGAGGCTTTCCCTAGCCACTACTCCCTGGTCACCGTTCCCTTTTTCAGCGACGTATCTCAACACGAGATTGTGTGTCTTGGGATCCTCGCGCACGAACGAGACCGACGACCGCACGTAGCGCACGCCGTATTCCCGCTCGGCCCGCTCGATATAGCGCTCGAAGCCCTTGCCGAAGGCGCGCAGGTCAATGTAAAAGATGGTCGGCTGCACGGCGGGATCGTGCTCTTTGGCAATGACCGCCTCTTTCGTGGCGTACATACAGCAGACCGACGAGCAGTAGCCGCGCTCGCAGGCAACATCGCGGGAGCCGACGCACTGGATGAAGGCGATCTTGGTCGGGTGCTTGCCGTCGGAGGGGCGTTGCACTACGCCGCCCCACGGCCCGGAGGCAGAGAGCATGCGCTCGAATTCCCGGCTGGTGACGACGTTGGGGTAGCGTCCGTAGCCCAACTCGGGCCGGATGTCGCCGGACGCGGTCTCCAGCCCCGGCGCCAGCACGACGGCGCCCACGTTCAATTCGATGATCGCTTCGCGCATCTCGTGGTCAATGCAGTGCTTCTGGCAGGCCCAGACACATTGCAGGCACTCGGAGCAGATGCCACAGGAGAGACAACGCGCCGCCTCGGCCCGTGCCTCCTCCTCGGTCAGCCCGCCATAGATCTCGCGGAAATCGCGCGCTCGTTCGGCGGCGGGGCGCTTGGTGACCTCGTGGCGCGCGGCAGCAGAGGCTTCGCCGGAGGCGACCTTGGCCCGTGCTTCCTCGTCGCTCAATTCGGCCACGGGTGTTTCTGTAGGAGCGATACGCACATCGCCCCTACGCAAATACGCATCTATCGCGCGCGCGGCCCGGTGCCCGGCCGCGATGGCGTCCACGACGAATTGGGTGCCGGTGACGGCATCTCCACCGGCAAAGAGACCCGGCACGCTCGTCGCCAATGTCTCCGGGTCCACCGCGGCAAAGCGCCCGCGCGCCCGCGCCTCCTCCGGCAGGCACGAGACGTCGGGCCGCTGGCCGATGGCAAAGATAACCACGTCGGCGGCGATGATATGCTCGCTGCCGGGAATCTCGTCGAAATCGGGCCGCCCCTCGATAAAGCCGCGAAAGTCAATCTCGGCGCAACGCACGCCGGCGACGTGTCCATCGGCAGAGACGATCTCTTTGAACGTGCGCGAGGGGAATATCTCAATGCCTTCCTCCTGAGCGTCGCGTACCTCCCAGTCGTGTGCGGGCATCGTCTCGCGGCTTTCCAGGCAGGCCATACCGACCCAGGCGGCGCCCAGGCGCACCGCCGTCATCGCGGCGTCTACGGCGACGTTGCCGCCGCCAAGCACGAGGACGCGGAGACCTCGGGGGTCTCGGAAGACCTCCGGGGTCTTGGCCAGAGCCACCTCGCGCAAAAAGTCGGTTGCCGTCAGCACTTCTGGCAGGTCCACACCGGGGATGGGCAGCCGCACGCCCTGGTGCGCCCCGACCGCCGCAAAGACGGCATCGTAAGCCTTTAGCAGTGCTGCTGCATCTTCGACGCGGTGGTTGCACTCGAGTTTCACGCCTAACGCCAGGATGTCGTCAATCTCGCGCTGCACCAGGTCGTAGGGCAGGCGGAAGGCGGGGATGCCCACGCGCATCATCCCGCCCGGCACCGGTAGTGCCTCGAACACCGTCACGGCATGCCCGGCCAGAGCCAAATCCTGCGCACACGTCAGCCCTGCCGGCCCCGCCCCGATGACTGCTACTTGCTTGCCTGTCGGCTCTGCCGGCGGTTGGTCATTGGTCCTTGTGACTTGGTCATTTTCCGCTGCCCAATCGGCGACGAAGCGCTTGAGGCGCATAATGTTGACCGGGGCGTCTACCTTGCCCCGCGAGCATGCCTCTTCGCATTTGTGATTGCAGACGCGCCCGCAGATGGAGGGGAAGGGATTGTCCTCGCGGATGGTGCGGTAGGCATCGGCGAAACGCCCTTCGCGCACGAGCGCGACGTAGCCCTGTGCGCGCTGGTGGATGGGGCAGGCGTCGCGGCAGGGGGCGCGCCCGCGCTTTTCGATCACGTAGGCGTTGGGGATGGCCTGGGGGTAGAGTTTGTAGGCCGCGCGCCGCTCGGAGAGGCCGGCGTTGAAGGGATCGGGGCAGATGATGGGACAGGCGGCCGCACAGTCGCCGCAGCCGGTGCACTCGTCCACCACGACGTAGCGTGGTTTCTGGCGCACGCGGGCGGTAAAGTGCCCTGACTCGCCTTCCAGGCTCTCCAATTCGGCATAGGTCAGCACCTCGATGTTGAGGTGCCGCCCACATTCCACCAACTTGGGCGAGAGGATGCACATCGCGCAGTCGTTGGTGGGAAAGGTCTTGTCCAACTGCGCCATCACCCCGCCGATGGCCGGGCTGCGGTCGAGCAGGTAGACCTTGAAGCCGGCATTCGCCAGGTCGAGCGAGGCCTGGATGCCGCCGATGCCGGCGCCGACGACCAGCACCGCGCCGATCTTGCCGTTTTCGTGCGGTCCCGTAGTCATTTGAGGCAAGGCTCCCCCTCGCTTCAGTGTTGGAAGCTGAAATCGCCCCTCAAGGGCTTACAGCCAGGCGTCCACCTGCGTGGACGCCGCCGCGACCGCGTAGGCGGTCGCCCGGCGCAGAGGCCCGCAATCCGGATTGCGGGCCTTCCAGGTGCGGTTTTAACCGCTGCCGGTTTGCCGGAAAACCCTAAGAACTGAACTTTTGGAGAGCACCTCTAGAACTCGCCCGACCGTTCCACCAACTGCCGCTTGAGCACTACCATGTCCAGCAACTCGCCGTCGCCGGTGATGAAATAGTCGCGCAGTGTGACCTCGTGCTTGAATCCCTGTTCTTCGAGCGCCTTGATGACCTCGTGTTGGGTGGACACGACCTCGATGTACAACTGCTGCAGGCCCACTTGCTGGGCGATCTCGATCAGGCTGCGCAGCATCAGCGTGCCGATGCCGCGCCGGCGGTAAGCGCGGTCGAGAAAGATGCGCACCCAGGCCAGGTGGCGGTGGTAGCGTTTGCGGAAATGCAGCGTGGCGTCGCCGACGATCTTGTCGTCCACAATGGCAACTAGCGGATAGACCTGCTTCAGGTCCAGGTTATCCACCCAGCCTTCGACCACTGCCGGATCGCCTGCGTCGTCGCGAAAGTATGCCAGGTCTTCTTTGGTGGCGCGGGCGAACAGGTCTACTAGCGCTTGCTTGTCGTCCTTGGTCAGCGGGCGCAGCAGTAACTTGGACCCATCGGGCAGGGTCTTGACCTTGCGATAGCGTGCTATCTGATCCCATACATCTCCCATCGGCACACCTCCTTATGAGGTAGGGCAGGTTGCTCTAGAGCCATCTCTTTTTCCTGAAATAATACATCATGATCCCCGCTACGATGAGCATGAGAAGCAATGCCAGGGGATAACCCCATTTCCACTCCAATTCCGGCATGTAGCGAAAGTTCATCCCATAGACACCGGCGATAAAGGTCAGCGGGATAAAGATCGTGGCGATGATGGTCAACACCTTCATGACCTCGTTCAGCCGATAACTGATGCTCGAAAGGTAGATGTCGAGCATGCCGGAGAGCATGTCGCGGTATGTCTCCACTGTGTCAATTACCTGGATGGTGTGCTCATAGACGTCTCGCAGGTAGACCTTGGTGGACTCGTGCACCAGTGGGGACACCTCCCGCTCCATGCTGGCGATCACTTCGCGCAGCGGCCAGACCGATTTGCGCAAAAAGATCATGTCCTGCTTCAGATGGTGGATGGCCTGGAGCGTGGTCGGTTCGGGGTTGGTGGCAATGTCCTCTTCGAGGAATTCGATCCGCTCGCCCAGGTGCTCCAGCACAACGAAATAGTTGTCCACGATCGAATCCACCAGCGCGTAGGCCAGATAATCAGGGCCGCCGCGCCGGATGCGGCCTTTGCTGGCACGGATGCGCTCGCGGATCGGGTCGAACACGTCACCCGTCGTGCCTTCCTGGAACGAGATCACGTAATTGGGCCCGAACACAATGCTGACCTGTTCGATCTCCACCCGTCGTTCCTCGCTGAGCAATAGCATCTTCAGGACGAGCAAGATGCAGTCATCAAAGTCCTCGTACTTGGGGCGTTGGTCGGGATTGAGGATGCTCTCTACGGCGATGGGATGCAGGTGGAACATTTCACCCAGTTTTTCGACTACGTCGGGTGAGATGCCTTCCAGGTTGATCCAGGTGACGGTGTCGGTATCGCGGAAGACGCAGCACTCGTCCACCGACTGCACTTCTCTTTCCTGGAGGTCGGTTTCGCTATAGTCCAGGACGGTGATCGCGGTCGCTTGTTGTGGTGTGTTGCCTGTGGTCACTCAATGCCTCAATCCCTGATCATTTCACCTTCAGCGTTAGCGCCGTAAAGGACAGCGGTGGCAACTCGAACGCGGCCTGTCCATTTGCTACGCTTACCCTCGTGAACGGACGTGCGACGACGACATCAGGTTGCTCGAACGAGTTGGCTGCTTTGGCGTGGGGGCCGGTGAGGATTTCGGCGCTCTCGCATCCGGCAATGCTCCCATCGGCCAGGATGACGCGCACGGGGGCGGTCTCTTCTATGCTGCGGTTGGCGGCAAAGACGTGCAGCCGACCGTCTGTGAGGATCGCGCTTGTATCCACGTAGTGCACCACGCCGTGGGTTTTGCCCTCGTAGGTCGGCCCCGCGACGGCAGGGTGCAGCGCGATACCGTCGCGCCGCCGCGAGAACATCTCGAACGGGTAGAAGATGGACTGGATGAGCAGGTCGTCGCCGCGTGTGAGGAGCGGCGCGATGACGTTGACGATCTGGGCGATGTTGGCGATCTTGACCACGTCGGCGTGACGGATGAAGGAGTTGAGAAAGCCTGCTACGACCAATGCGTCTTCCAGGTTGTAGACCTCTTCGAGCAGGTGCGGGGCGAACTTGCCCTCGCCATCGCCTGTTGTGTCCCTATACCACACGTTCCACTCGTCGAAGGAGAGATAGGCGCGTTTTTGGGCTCTATGTTTGGCCTGGATGAAGCGACAGACGGCATCCATCTCCTCGATCTGGCGGTCAATCGCGTTCGTCACGGCGAGATAGTCCGGTGTGTCATCATCGCGGTTGCCCACATAGCGGTGCAGGCTGACATAATCGGCGAGATCGCCCAGGTAGTCGAGTACGATGCGATCCCATTCCATATACGTCGGCATGCCCGGCCCGCATGAGCCACAGACGATCGTCTCGATGGTACGGTCGGTGTCTTTCATCATCTTGGCGGCCTGCTGCGCGCGGATGGCGTATTGATCGGCGGGAACGTGGCCCAACTGCCAGGGGCCGTCCATCTCGTTGCCCAGGCACCAGAGTTTGACGGCGTGCGGCTCTGGGTTGCCGTTGGCGACGCGCA
>FWPU01005521.1_pt1 | contig 24076 bp, 25 predicted proteins | sample 2228361 | NCBI WGS metagenome assembly FWPU01 (sample SAMEA103939777, study PRJEB20133) | metagenome
GCGGGGATGGCGGGCGTGCGCGCCGCCGGCGAGGCGGCCCGTGAGGCCGGGGTGTTTGTGGTGGGCTGGGGGGACGTGGTCTACCCTGGCTCATCGCCCTACGTGACGCTCTTCCTGATGGCGATGGCCTCCGATCCGGCCTTTGTGCACCGCTACATGCAGGTCACGACCGAGGGCGCGCTGACCTTTGTGCGCGCCCAGATCGAGGCCGGGGTGGACGGCATTCTGGGCGGCAACGACTGGTGTTTTAAGAGCGGGCCGATGTTCTCCCCCAGGTTCTTCCGCGAGTTCTTCGTACCGCATCTCAGGCGCATCGTGGAGGAGTGCCACCGGCACGGCGTGCCGTACATCAAGCACCTGGACGGCAATACGATGCCCCTGCTCGACAGCCTGGTGGATGAGGTGGGCATCGATGCCTACCATGCCATCGAGCCGTCCGCCGGGATGGACATCGTCAGGCTGAAAGAGCAGTACGGCGACCGCCTGACGCTGATGGGCAACCTGGACTGCGGCGAACTGCTCACCAACGGCACGCCGGGGCAGATCGCGGAGGAAACGCGGCGCATCATCCGGCACGTCTCGCCCGGCGGCGGGCACATCTTCGGCTCCAGCAACTCGATCCACGATGCCGTGCCCATCGAGAACCTGTACGCCATGCTGGAGGCAGCGCACCGCTACGGGCGGTACCCGATCCGGGCCTGAGGGCGGCGGGAGGAGGCGCGGCAGTGGGCGTGGCTGACCGCCAGAGGCCGTTTCCGCGGAAGGTGTTCTTCCTGGTGACGGTGGACGGCGACCTGCGCGTGGGCAGCCCTGTCCAGCAGCGGCGGGGCGTTGAGGCCCTGCGTGCCTGCCACGCCCGACTGGGCCTCCTAGGCCGCACGACCTGGTTTATCAACGAGAACGATTTTGGCTGGACGGAGCAGTACGGCGACCTACTGCTCGATCTGGCGGACAGCGGGGAAGCCATCGGGCTGCACGACCACCTTGACACGCACGACGCCGAGACCTACGCCGATGCTCTGGCGCTGATGTCCCGCTCGCTGGAACAGGTGGCCGAATTTCTGGCCCGCGCGGGTCGGGAGGGGCCGCTGCGGGCGCACCGTAACGGGTGCTTTCAGCAGGGTGAGGCGATCTACCGGGCGGCCAGAGACCTGGGCTACATCTGGCTCAGCGATGTGTGGCCGCAGATGGCGCTCTACGCCCGCATGGTGCGCGACGGTGCGCTGCCCAACCCCTGGCGCAGGCTGGGCCGGGAGGAGGGCGGCATCCTGATCGACAACGCGCGGGTGCCGCTCAACGGGACGCCCTGGCGGCACGACCCCGGCAACTGGCTCGACACCGCCAGCCGGGAGGGGCACTTCCTGCATGTGCCCGTGACCTGCGCGCCGTTCATTGACTGGGAGCGAGTCCAGGCGGCGCTCCACGCGGCGGGCGAGAGGGCCTTTCTGGTGCTCGATACGCACCCTTACGATCTTCAGGACCCGGAGACGGGCGAGATCGACCCGGCGCGGGTAGGCACCTACGAGACGGCGCTGCGCCGGGTGCGCGACGGCCTGAGCGCCACGTTCATCCGGATCGACGAGGTGGGCGCATTCTGGCCTGCCTGACAACACGCTACCCCACTGTTCAACGGCCAGGGAGAGGATCATGCGCATTGCTGTCGGAGTGGACTGGGTTGGCTACCAGCTCAAGCAGAGTCTGATCGAGTATATCGAGCAGGAACTAGGGCATGAGGTCATCGACTTCGGGACAGATTCGGACGAGCCGTGCGACTACCCTGACTTTGCCGAGCAGGTCGGGCGGGCTGTCGCCGAGGGCAGGGCCGACCGCGGCATCGTGATCTGCGGCACCGGCATCGGCATGTCGATTGCGGCCAACAAGGTCCCCGGTGTGCGCGCCGCGCTGTGCCATGACGCCTTTACGGCGCTCCTCAGCCGGGAGCACAACGATGCCAATGTGCTGGCGATGGGCGCCTGGGTGGTGAGCATCCCTCACGCACGGCAGCTTGTGAAGCTGTGGCTGGAGGCGGGCTACGAGGGCGGGCGGCACACGCCGCGCCTGGAGAAGATCGCCAGCCTGGATAAGACGCGCAGTGCCGGGGATGGGTCGTCATCATGAAGACCTGCCTCGCCCTTTCCCCCACCAAGGCTGACTTCGCGCCGCTCCTGTACTCCGGCGACGTGTTCCTGGGCATGGAGAAAGCTGCCGGATTCGGCTACGATGGCGTTGAGCTGAACCTGCGCGACTCCGACGCGCTGGATCAGGAAGCCATCCTGCGCCGGGCGCGGGAGCTGGGGCTGGCGATCCCCTCCTTCGGCACCGGCCAGAGCTACTTTACTGACAGGCTCAGCCTGGCCGACCCGCGCCCCGACGTGCAGGCTGCCGTCCGGGCGCGCCTCAAGGGGCACATCCGCTTTGCGGCGCGGGCCGGGGCGCGGGTCGTGCTGGGCAGCATCCGGGGCAGGCACTCCAGCCCCGACCCGGCGGCGCGGCGGGCCGAGTATGAGGTCGCGGTTGAGGCGGTGCGCGAGGTGGCAGCCTACGCTGCCGGGCATGGCGTTGAGCTGACGGTTGAGCCGATCAACCGCTACGAGACCGATTTCCTGAACAACGTGGCCGAGACGCTGGCCTTCATCGACGAGGTGGGCGCGCCCAACGTGTATGTCGTGGTGGATACGTTCCACATGAACATTGAGGAAGCGTCGATGACCGCGCCGATCCGGGCGGCGGGCGCCCGGCTGGCGCATGTGCATCTGGTGGATAGCAACCGGCAGGCCCCCGGCATGGGCCACACGCGCTTTGAGGAGATCATCACCGCCCTCAGGCAGATCGGCTATACGGGCTATCTCTCTGGCGAGATGCTGCCCCTGCCCAGCGACGATGAGGCCAGCCGCCAGTTCATCACGCGCGTGCGCGAACTGCTGGGATAAGCGGGGGAAGCAGCGCCGGGAGCCGGCCGGTGCTCACGGCTCCGCCAGCCGGTTGGCGATGGCCTGAAGCGGCGCCCAGGCCCCCCAGCGGCGCTCTTGCCCAGCGAAGGCCCACACCGTGACCATCCGAAAGCCCGGCGCAACGACGACGGGATGATACCCGCGCGGGATGGTGACCGTGTCGCCGTTGTGCAGGGGATAGGCCTCGTGGATAGGGTGGGGGTCGCCCGGCGCCGTCCACAGATACTGAAGCCCGAAGCCGTGGGGCGGGTCGATCAGGAAGTGGTAGATTTCCTCGCTCGCCACCTCGGCAGGCGGGTTGTCGCGGTCGTGCTTGTGGGGCGGGTAGCTGCTCCAGTTGCCGGGCGGGGTGTGCGTCTCGCCCATCACGATCCGGTCAGCGTCCACGTTCAGGCCGATGGCTAGGTAGACGGTTCGCTGCCAGTTGCGGCGGCCATACACCTGGCCGGGTACATCGGCAGGGTGCACACGCGCCGCGCTGGTCTCCCGCCGGGCGGGCGCGCGGACGATTACAGCGCTGAGCGGAGCCGCCAGCGCGGTGATGGTGACCCTGGTGCGGGGAGGAACATAGACCATCTCAGGCGGCCCGGCGAAGGCGTCGGGCCGCTGGCCTACATCCGCGTAGCGCACCGCGCCCCATGCCCCCTCCAGCGCCACCATGCCGCGCCCGCCTAACACGTCGATCACCATCTCCTCTGCCCCGGTGGAAGCGGCATATTGCCCCCCGACTGCCTCCAGATGCAGGCGGCCCAGCGCCAGGAAGCGCAGCCCGGACTGAGGAGCGGCGACCACCGGCGTGTACCCGTCGTTGAGGGGCGGGGCGGGATAGAAGTAGCTCATACTGCTCACCTGTTCCCGGCGGGGAGGGGCGGGACTGGCAGCCTCATTTTAAATCCTACCGGCCCAGATTGTCAACTGTTGACAGTTGACGGCTTGTTTGCTATGATGGGCGGTAAGAATCTGGCCTCTTCCCTATCTGTTTCTCCATGAGCGCCTGATAACCCCCTCTTTGTCGCAAGGAGCAGACGATGGCAAGCCATCTGTTCGACCTTATGGGGAGAAAAGCGATTGTCGCGGGCGGCGCGGGCGGTCTGGGGACCGGCATGGTGGCCGCGCTGCGCGACGCGGGCGTCGATGTCGTCATTCTGGACAGGGCAAGCGATCTTCAGCAGATCGTGGACGAACTGAACACGGGCGGCCCTGGGCGCGTGGCCGGCATTCAGGTGGACCTGACCGACCGGGCGGCGCTGCGGGCCAGCTTTGAGAAAGCCGTTGAGGTGCTGGGGACGGTAGACATTCTGGTCAACAGCCAGGGCATCCAGCGGCGCTACCCGTGCGAGGACTTCCCGATTGAGGAATGGGATGCCGTCGTTGAGGTCAACCTGACGTCGGCCTTCCTGCTGTGCCAGCTTGCGGGCCGGATCATGCTGGAGAAGGGCTACGGCAAGATTATCAACATCGCCTCGCTGAACAGCTTCATCGGCGGCATCACCATTCCCGCTTATGCGGCCAGCAAGGGCGGGCTGGCCCTGCTGACCAAGTCGCTATCCAACGACTGGGCAGGGCGGGGAGTCACGGTCAACGCCATTGCGCCGGGCTACATGTACACCAAGATGACCGCCTCGCTGTACGAGGACCCGGTGCGCAACGCGCAGATCATGGCCCGCATCCCGGCCAAGCGGCTGGGGCGGGCTGAGGACATGGCCGGGCCGCTGCTATTTCTGGCCTCGCACGCCTCGGACTACGTGACCGGCTCGGTGATCTGCGTGGACGGCGGCTGGATGGGCATCTGAGGCCCCACCGGGTAGGGGCTACAGAGGGCCGACGCGGGTGATGTCCATGCCCAGATCGCTGAGCAGGCGGTCCGTCGCCAGCCGGGCCGAGACGAGCGCGGTTGGCAGGCCCGTACCGGGGCGGGTGCTGGCCCCGGCGAAGTACAGGTTGCGGTAGCGCGGGTGCTGGTTGGCGGGGCGGAAGTAGGCCAGCTGAGTCAGGTTGTGGCACAGCCCGTGCGTCGATCCCTTCACCAGATTGTAGCGCTTGCGCCAGGAGGGCGGCGTGCAGCTCACCTCGAACTTCAGGTGCGCCTCCAGATCGGTGATGCCCAGCGTCGCCAGACGGCGGAATACGTCCTGCCGCGCCCGGTCGCGGATGGCTCTCCAGTCCTGATCGCCATTGGCGCTCATGTGCCCGACCGGGACGATGGCGATCAGCGTGTCCTGGCCCGGCGGGGCCATCGCGGGATCAAGCCGCGTTGGGGCGTGGACGTACAGGCTGGGGTTCTCCGGTAGCGTCAGGTCTTTGATGATGCTGTCAAAGTTGGCGCGGTAATCGTCCGCCAGAAACAGGGTGTGAGGCCCCAGCTCCGGGTAGGCCCTGTCCACCCCCCAGAAGAAGCTGACGGTGGAGCAGGAGTAGCGCTTCCGGCTGAGCTGCCGCGCCTGACCATCGGGCGGCAGCAGATTCTGGTAGACATAGGGCAGGTCGGCGTTGGCCAGAACCGCGTCCGCTTGCAGCCGTTGGCCGTCCGATAGAGTCACGCCCCGTGCCCGCGTGCCGTTCACCTCGATGCGGTCCACCGCTGCCCCGAAGACAAACTCCACCCCGGCTTGCCCGGCGATCTCCATCAGCGCCTCGACCACCCGGTACATGCCGCCTCGGGGATACCAGACGCCGTGAGCCAGCTCGGTGTAAGGCATCATGGAGAAGGTGGCAGGCGCCTCGAAGGGACTCAGGCCCATGTACACATCCTGGAAGGTGAAGGCAGCCTTGAGCCGGGGATCGTCGAAATAGGCGGCCATATGGCGGAAGTGCGGGATGAGCGGCCGGGCCTGAAACAGCAGCGGTAGGTTTTGCAGGTTGAAGAAGTCCGTCGCCCGCCGGAAGTCGCGGCTGACCAGCCGCTCCATCGCCAGATGATAATGGCGGTGGCCTTCCTCCACATAGCGCAGGAATCCGTGATAGCTCCCTGGCTCGATGGCTTCCAACTGCTCCCGCATAGCGTTCAGGTCGGAGGTGAGCGCCAGCGTGCTGCCGTCGTCAAAGACGAGATGGTAGGTTGGGTCAACCCGCTGCAAGTCCAGTGCCTCGCGCAGGGAAACGCCCAGGGCGGCGAATTCTGCCTCGTACAGCAGCGGCATGACGAGCAGGGTCGGGCCTGTGTCGAAGTGGTGCCCGTCGCGGCTGAAGCGGTCGCAGCGCCCGCCGGGGCGGGCGTTCTTTTCCAGCACCGTCACGTGGACACCGTGCCGGGCCAGATGGGCGGCGGCGGCGATTCCGCCGACTCCGGCGCCGATCACGATGACTGAAGGAGTCTTCATTATTATCATCCTTGGGGAACCGAAGCCCGGCGCAGGACGGGCCGGGGAGGGCGGCGGTTGAGGGTGTGCGCCAGCACTGACCGGCCCGTCGTGATCCCCGCCTTCAGCGACCGGCGCTCCGGATAGGCGGCCCGCAGCCGGTACCCATCGCGCTCAATCGCGTCCAGCACCGACTCGAAGCGGGCGATGTAGGCGTGGCCTGCCAGCCGGCAGCGGAGGCTCTCGACCTGAGCCAGGTAGGCCCGCCCGGCCCGGAAGCACTCCCGTGCTGTCTGGACACGGCCCGCGACCCAGGCCCGGTAGGGCGCGCTGCCTGTGTCAGAGGGGCTGATCCGGCCTGACTCGACCACCTCGCGCGGGATGTTGAAATAGCCCGCCTCGACATCTTCCAGTGTGTCGCGCAGCATATGGGTGATGTGCGCGCCCTCCGCTGCCCGGTAGCGCATCTCGTTGCGGGGCGCCCTGCCGTCGTGGCCGATGAAATGATGCAGCGCCTCGGTCACTGCTACCGCCAGCCGGTGCGTGTAGGTGTTCAGCTCGGCGCTGGATATCAGGCGGCCACGCCGTCCGGCGTCGAAAGTCATCACGGCCATCATGTGACGGATGTAGGACTGCAAGCCGCTGTCAGGTTCCCGGTCGCCCCGGATAAGGTCGGCCAGCAGGCGCTCCTCATCCGAGAGGCGGGAGGGCCGCTTGCCCCGATAGCAGTGCTCGACCAGCGCGCGTTGCCGCGTGGCAAAGGCTACCCGCCCGGCTGCATCCAGCCCCTCCCGGTCAAGCCGGTCATCCACCCAGCGGAAGTAGGCGTACGCCCGGTAAGCGTCGAGCGCCCGGCCTTTATCGACCAGAAAGTGCACTGTGTAGTAAGTCTGCTTGCTGGCCGCCCATGTAATTGAAGGTGCGAGGGAGGGGTTATGGGAGGGGCCTTCCCCGATTCCGACCAGCTTTGAGGTGGCATGGAGAGTTGACACGACTTCACCCGCTCTTTATTCAGAACGCAGCGGCAAACGCCCCGCGCGAATGTTCCATAAATCACAATCTTCTACGCAGGTTTTCCGTTTGCGTTCCAGGGACTTTGCGAATGGGCTGGCCGGTAGGGGAGCCGGGAGGCAGCCGGAGAGCGGTTCTTGAGGGCCAAATATGCGATGGCGTGGAGAATGATAAAGCCCTGAAAACGCCGGTTTTCCCTCTTTACACATACGGCACCTCAGAATAGACTGTTATCAAGCATACACGGCGTCGCCTCCATTCCAGTCTGGGCGTGAGGACGGCGCCTGCGGAGGCCCCCTCGTGACTCGTGGCGATATCACCGGCCTGATCCTCTCGTATGTCTACGCCTTCGGCCTGCTGGCGGTGGTCGAAACGGCGGGTAGGCGGTTCAAGTGGGCGCCGCACTTCACGCGCAAGATCATTCATATCGGCGCAGGGATGTGGGTGTGGGGTATCCTGTACTTCTTCGACCATTGGTATTACGGTATCATTCCCTTCGCTACCTTCATTGTGCTCAACTACGTTTTCTACCGCCGGCAAACCTTCCGGCAGATGGACACAAGCGAGTCCTCGCCGGGGACGGTTTACTTCGCCTTCTCGATCACGGCGCTGTTCGGGCTGCTGTGGCGCACCAACGGGGGAGCCACCGACTATGCGCCGATTGCCGCCGCCGCCGTGATGGCGATGACGTGGGGTGACGCGCTGGCGCACATTATCGGGCGGCGCTTTGGCCGACGTACCTACACCCTGTTCGGGCACACGCGCTCGTGGGAGGGGACGGGGGCGATGGTTCTAGTTGGCTACGCGGCCATGTTCCTGACGCTATGGGTGCTGCCGGGGTCATCCCTCAGCCCGGCCAGCCGGGTGCTCGGAGCGGGCAGCGCGGCCATCATGTCCCTCTTTGCCACGCTAGTCGCCGCCGTGTCTGAGGGCGTGTCGCCTGCTGGGCTGGATAACCTGAGCGTGCCCCTGACAGCGGCCTTGTCACTGTTCTTGCTCTACCAGTTGTGAATGTTGCAGGAGTATGGCGATGCTGCGCGAGATCAACCTGCCCGAAGGCATTCCCGGAAAGCTGTACCGCGCGCCCATGCCGGGCCGCTGGGACTGGCCGCTCGACAGGGCGGTGCGCGAGATCGACGAGCAGGGCATCGACCTGGTCGTGTCACTGGCCACCATGCGCGAGATCCGAACCGAAGCGCCCCGCTACGCCGCCGAACTGGAAGACGAGAGCCTGCCCTGGGAGACGTGGGACCTGCCCGTGCCCGATGGAGGCGTTCCTGAGGACGAGGAGGAGTTCCTCGACTTGGCGCGCGATCTGGCCGAGGAGCTTCGCGATGGCGCCAACGTGCTGATCCACTGCTACGCGGGGGTGGGGCGCACCGGCACGCTGGCCGCCTGCACGCTGATGGCGCTTGGTCTGGGCAAGGACGAGGCGCTTCAGGCCGTCGAGGAGGCCGGGGCTGGCCCGGAGACGTATGAGCAGCTCCGCCTGGTGGACTGGGCGGCTCATGCTCTGAAGTACGATCGCTGATCCCTTCTCGCCCGCCTCCACTGTAGTTCCCCGCCTGCTGCCCGGCTCTGGGGGCCGCTTCCCCTCTAATGAACAGCCCTGGATGGCCTGAATTCACACAAATTCCACAGTCGTATGTTTCTTTTTTGTTAAAATAGGGTAAGATATCAGATAGACCACCCTCTGGAGTTTCACCGGGAGCGCCGCGAAGGTGCTTCGGGCGAAACGCATGGGACCCTGTCCGGCGCGAGCAGGGCGAGGGGAGCGACACCGGTTAGGCGCTCATGCATACACCGCCTTATGTACTCCTCGTGGATGGCGACGTGCGCACGGGGAGGATACTCTCATTTGCCCGTCAGGAGTACCGTGTGGTGCGCGCTCCGCACGCGCAGGCCGCGCGGCCGTTGCTCTGCGACGACCCGCCCGATGTGGTGCTCATCGGTCCCTCCCTCCCTAATGGCGACTGTCTTGACCTGCTGGCCGAGGTGCGCGCCCGGCTGCCGGGTGTGCCGGTCATCCTGATGTGCGACGCCGAGGCACCCGACCGCACCATCAAGGGGCTGCGCAACGGCGCGTATGACGTGATCCAGCGGCCCGCCCCGCTGGACGTGATTCATGCCAGCCTGCGGCGGGCGCTGGATTACCGCCGCCTGCTTGAACAGGGCGTGCAGCAGGCAGAGCCATCCGACGGTCGCCTTCCGGAGCGGGAAGCGGTGGCCACGACCGCCTCACGCGCCCAGGGTATGCTGTTCGCCAGCCGCATGGTGCGCGGCTTCATGCGCGAGATCGCCAACCCGCTGAGCGTGATCCGGGTCAACGCCAACCTGCTGGAGATGACCGCCCATCTCGACAATGGCAACGTGAGGCGGCTGCACGCCATCGGCGGCGCGCTGGACCACATCCAGGAGACGATCAAGGTGCTGCAGGCCTTCGCCTTTGCCTCCCCCGACCCGGCGCCCGTCCACCTGTGCGAGCTGGCCCAGGAGGTCGTCGATCATCTGGTCAACACGGGCCGGTTGCGCGCCTGCGGCGTGCAGGTAGTGATGAAGCCCGGCCTGCCCATCCTTGTCACCCGACCGGACCAAATCCGGCAGGCGCTGAGCAGCATCTTGCTCAACGCCGAGACCGCTGCCGCACCGCTGGAGGTGCCGGAATGCGAGATCGTCATCACCGCCGCCCAGCACGGCCCCGACCTGTGCCTGGATATCCATCACGAGGGGCGGTTTGCGCCCAGCCGGCAGCTTGAGCGCGTGCTTGAGCTGCTCGTCAGTGACGAGATCGACACGGGGCGGCTACAGGGCACCGGCCTGGGGCTTTACCTGGCCCGGGAGGTCGTTGAGACGAACGGCGGGCGGCTGGAGCTGGACACCGATCCGGGGGGCAGGGTGACCGTCCGCCTGTTGTTCCCTCTGAAGGCCGCGCACTGACCGGCCTCCGGGTCGGGGACAAGACCCTCTGCTTTCCCGCAATCGCTCCTCTGCTGACCTTTCACCGTTTGCTGACCTATGCTATCATGTCTTTAGTCTCAGTTCGGGGCGCACCGGGGTGAGGGCCACCGGCACAGCCAGGCCGGTGAGAGCATTCCCCGGACTCAGGTCCTGCACGCAGGTCAACCCAACTGTTGAGCGTGAGATGTCTGCCCATTGCATCCAGCTTCTGGGCAGGCACCGCGCGGCGGGCAGACAACCCGGCGGCCAGCGAGCGCGTCCGTAGCCGCGCCTAGCTTGGCTGTTGCCCCAGCACACCCCCAGGCAGGGCCGCTGTGCGAGCGTTTGCATCCTGGAGGTAGCCTTAATGCGGAGAGTCAGCCGCAGCCCCGAGATCCGGCTTGGCCGGGCGCCCCGCCGGGGGATCCGGTGGTGGGCCGGGCGCGTCGTGGGCGGTATGCTGGCCACCGTCGGGCTGCTGGCGCTGGTCGGTTATCTGCTGGAGCCGCGCGCCGCCGCGCGCAGCGTCGAGCAATACCCCCCGCCCGGCCAGATGGTCGATGTGGGCGGGCACCGCCTGCATCTCTACTGCACCGGGGAAGGCTGGCCGGTGGTCGTCATCGAGGCTGACCGGGGCGGGTACTCGCTGCAATGGCTGGCCGTGCAGGCGCGCGCCGCCGCGTTCACCCGCGTATGCGTGTACGACCGGGCGGGCTATGGCTGGAGCGAGCCGGGGCCGCTACCGCGCACGGGTGGGCGGATTGCGGATGAGCTTCACGTGCTGTTGGAGAACGCAGGCGAGGCGCCGCCTTATGTGCTGGTCGGACACGGCTCTGGCGGGCAGGTGGCGCGGCTGTACGCCAGCCTGTACCCCCGTGAGGTCAGCGGGCTGGTTCTGGTCGAGGTGGCCACCGCCGAGGTGGCGGCGGAGGCCCCCCGCGAGATTCGGCGCGCCCAGGCACGCCAGGGGCGTGCCCGGTGGGGGCTGGCGCTGGTAGCGCGTTTGGGCGCCATGCGGGCGCTGGCTGGGCTAGGGTTGATCGGTCCGCCGCCTTGGGCGGAGGCCCTGCCCGCCAGCCTGAGAGGGGCAGCCCTGGCCGTTGGCGAGGATTCCGCGTACTACCGCGCCAGCATCGCCGAAGCTGCCGCCTGGGCGGAGAGCCAGGTGGAGCTGGAGGCGGCTGGCCCACTGCCCGATGTCCCGCTGTGCGTCGTCGCGCGCGGGCGGGCCGAGCCGCTGCCTGGCGTCGGGGTTGAGGCGCAGCTTGAGTATGAACGGCTGTGGCGCCGGGCGCAGATGAACCTTACCAGCCTGACCTCGGCTGCCGATGTTATCGTCGCCGAGGGGAGCGGGCACAACGTGATGCTCGACCAGCCCGGTTTTCTCGCTGAGGCGATCGGGGAGGTGGTGCAGCGCGCCCGCGCCGAGCGCCGTGCGGATTAAGTGTCCCCCTGAGGGGCGGGCAGGGCTATTCCGGCGCTGGTTCCCCACGCTGCTGCGCCTTGACGCTCCCCCGCTAGTGTGATACCCTTAGCTTCAACTGAGCCACTCGACCCGCCTGCCCGGCGGGTTTTTACTGGCAAAGGATAGGACAGGGCCATGCGACGAGAGAGGCTCTTCACCACCGGTCAGGCGCGGCGCGATCTGTTCACCTGGGCCGACGTGCTGGTGCTGGTGGGCATGGGCGTGCTGCTCTACCTTGGGGTGCGGCTGGCGCTGGGCGCCCCGGTGGCGATCGAACGGCCTGGTGTCTCGCTGGAGCGGCGTGCCCTGCCGCTATACGCTGCCTTCTCGGTGGGCCGCATGGCAGCCGCCTACACGCTGTCAATACTGTTTACACTCGTTTACGGCTATCTGGCGGCCACCAGCCGGCGCGCCGAGATGGTGCTGATGCCGCTGCTCGACGTGCTGCAAAGCGTGCCCATCCTGTCCTTCCTGCCGGTTGTCGTGCTCAGCCTGAGCGCCATCCTGCCGGAAGGCATCGCGGTTGAGCTGGGATCAGTGGTGCTAATCTTCACCAGCCAAGTGTGGAACCTGACTTTTGCCTGGTACCAGTCGCTGACCACCATCCCCAAAGAACTACGCGAGGCAAGCGCCATCTTTCGCCTCAACGGCTGGCTGCGCTTCAAGATGCTGGAGTTGCCCTTTGCCGCCCTCAGCCTGATCTGGAACAGCATGATGAGCTGGGCCGGCGGGTGGTTCTTCCTGATGGCTGCCGAGATCTTCACGGTGGGCGCGCGCGACTTTCACCTGCCTGGGCTAGGGGCCTATCTCAAGCAAGCGGCGGCCCAGAACAACTGGGAGGCCGTCGGCTGGGGGCTGGCGACGCTGGTGGCGGTGATTGTGCTGCTCGACCAGCTTGTCTGGCGCCCGCTGCTGGTCTGGGGAGAGCGGTTCAAGCTGGAGATGGTCGAAGACGACAACCCGCCGACCTCGTGGTGGTATGACGTGCTGCATAGCTCGCGGCTGGTCGAACGCTTGCAGGAAGCCACCTGGCAGCCGCTATCCGAGTGGCTGGACCGGCTGATGCTGAACCTGTTCCCGGCCCCGGAAGGTCGGGTCAGCCCGGGCCGGCAGACCTCGTGGGTCGGGTACGTGATCGGGGGCCTGCTGGGCGTCGGGCTGCTCTACGGGGTGGCCATGGCTGGGCAGATGCTGTTCCGGGTGCCTGCCAGCCAGTGGGGGCAGATCGGGCTGGGGGTGGGGGCGACCCTGCTGCGCGTGCTGGCGGCACTGACGATTGCGCTGGCCTGGACGATCCCGGTCGGGGTGGCCATCGGCACCAACTCACGCTTGGCCGCCTTCGTGCAGCCGCTGGTGCAGATCACGGCCTCCGTCCCGGCCACCGCGCTGTTCCCGGTGTTTGTGCTGGTGCTGCTCAACCTGCCGGGCGGGCTGAACATCGCGGCGGTGCTGCTGATGCTGATGGGCACGCAGTGGTACCTGCTGTTCAACATCATCGCCGGGGCGTCGGCCATCCCGCAGGACCTGGAATATACGACCACGCTACTGGGGCTGGGTAGCTGGGAACGCTGGCGCACCCTGATCCTGCCAGCGCTGTTTCCGTACATCGTAACAGGCGGCATCACGGCCAGCGGGGGGGCGTGGAACGCCAGCATCGTCGCGGAGTACATCGAGTTCGGCGGGCGAACGCTGCACACGATCGGCATTGGCGCGCTTATCGCTGAGGCGACGGCGGTGGGCGACTACCCGCTATTGCTGGCCGCCACGCTGAGCATGATCGTGGCGGTGGTCTTGATCAACCGGCTGGTCTGGCGGCGGCTGTACCGGCTGGCTGAGGATCGTTTCCGGATGGAGTGAGCGCCATGAGCACCAACGGCAAACTAGCTGAACTAAAGAACATCTGGCAGGTCTACGGGCGCGGCGCGCGCCGCTTCACCGCCGTAGAGAACGTGAACCTTGCCATCCGGGATGGGGAGTTTATGGCATTGCTGGGGCCTTCGGGCTGCGGCAAGAGCACGCTGCTGCGCATCATCACCGGCTTGCAGCTCCCCACCGAGGGCGAGGTCATGTATCGCGGGCAGCCGCTGCGGGGAGTCAACCCACACGCGACGATTGTCTTCCAGACCTTTGCCCTCTTCCCCTGGCTGACGGTGCAGGAGAACGTCGAGGTGGCGCTCAAAGCGCGGGGGATGGCATCCAGCGAGCGCGCCGCGCGGGCCATAGACCTGCTTGACCGGGTGGGATTGGACGGGTTTGAGACCGCCTACCCGCGCGAGCTGTCCGGCGGGATGCGGCAGAAGGTAGGCTTTGCGCGGGCGATGGCTGTTGAGCCGGAACTGCTCTGCCTGGATGAGCCGTTCTCGGCGCTGGACGTGCTGAGCGCCGAGACGCTGCGCGGGGAGCTGCTGGAGCTGTGGATGGAGGGCGCCATCCCCACCCGTGCCATCCTGATGGTGTCACACAACATTGAGGAAGTGGTGTTCATGGCCGACCGCATCATTGTGATGGACAAAGGGCCGGGCCGGGTGGTCGCGGAGATGGAGGTGGGCCTGCCACACCCGCGCAACCGCAAATCCGAAGCCTTCCTGGCGCTGGTGGATCAGGTCTACGGGCTACTGGCCGGGCAGACCCAGCCGGAGCACGTCGAGCTGGGCACAGCCCCCGGCGAGCCGGGGCAGACGCGCGCCCTGCCGCACGTCTCGGTGAACGAGCTGACGGCGTTGCTGGAGCGCATGGTTGAACTTCCCGGCAACCGGATGGACATCTACCATCTGGCGGACGAGCTTCAACTTGATTCGGATATGCTGCTACGGCTGACGGAAGCAGCCGAGCTGCTGGGGTTTGCCACCATTGCCGAAGGCGACATCACCATCACGCCGCTGGGGGAAACCTTTGCTGAGGCACGCATCCTGGGCCGCAAGGAGATTTTGGCGGCTCGCCTGCGGCGGCTGCCGCTGTTCCGCTGGCTGCTGGCGCTGCTGCGGGCGGCCAGCAACCAGCAGCTCAATGCCAAGGTCATCCAAACGGCGCTGGAGTTAGAGTTTGCGCCGGAGGAAGTCGAGCGCCAGATGGAAACGCTGATCAACTGGGGGCGGTACGCCGAGCTGATTGCCTATGATGACGCCGACGAGGTGTTCTTTCTGGAACCCGAGACGGCCCCGGCGGGGACAGGGAGGTGACACGGCGGGGCCGGGTTTGACTTTTCTCCATGTCTGGTTAGGCTTACCGCATTCCGCATTGCCAGTGCGCCGCACCGCCGGTGCGCCGCTGCGCCGACTCCAAGGAGGGGCTTTGATGCGTTTCTGGAACTGGAAGAACGTGGCCGGGCTAGGGCTGCTGGTCGGTGGGGCGGGTTTGGTCGCGTTTGCCCTGCTGGGGATGCCGGGCAGGAGACCCCCAGCACCGAGCGCTGCGCAGGCCCCGCCCGCCGCGCAGACGCCGACCCACGAACCGACGGCGGCCCCGTCGCCGACGCCTATTGTGGACTTCGGGGCGGCACAGGCGGACACCGCCGGGCTTGAGCAGCAGCTCCGCGACTCGATCCGCGCTGGGGCGGACTACCTGATGCAGAATCAGCTTTCCAACGGCGAGCTACCCTACATCGTGGATGTGCCGTCCGGGGACCGGGTTGAGACGCCCAGCCTCATCCGGCTGGTGGCCGGAACCGGGGCGCTGTACACTGCCTGCCGGGTGACCGGGGACGACGCCGCCTGCGGGGCGGCGGACCGCGCGCTGGCTCTGTATCTCGGCAGTGTGGTCGAGGGCGAGCACTTCGGCGGGCTGTGCCTGTACGACAGGGGGCGCTGTGCGGTAGGCGGCGCGGCGCTGGTCATCGACGCGATCTACAAGCGCTGGCAGGCGACGGGCAGTACCACGTTGGGCGAGACCGACCTGATGGCGGTGGCGCGGGGGATGGGCGAGCATATCATCTGGCTGAAGCGGGCGGACGGCGGCCTGTACCACGCCCTTGACCCCTTCCCCGGCGGCGGGGTGGACGCGGATTACTTCGTTGTGTACTTCAACGGCGAGTCGCTCATGGCGCTTCTAGAGCTGTACGAGATGACCGGCGACCCTGTCTGGCTGGAGGAGGCGCGCGGCCTGAATGCCTACATGCTCCAGCAGGAGATCACCCACGACCACTGGCACGGGTATGCTTTCCGGCTGTTTGCCCTGCTGGATACGCTGACGGTTGAGGACGGCGAATACGCGACGGAGATCGCCAAGGCGATCATCCGGGACGAGGACGACCTGCTCGAAGCCCAGCACAGCAGCATCTCGAACGCGACCAAGGTTGAGGCGCTGGCGGGCATCGCAGTGGCCTTCCTGGAGGCGGATGTGCCTCACGAGTGGCTGGCGCCGGAGGTCCAGAAATTCGCCCAGTTTGTGATGGACCGCCAGCTTCCGGCCAACGGGTGCGGATGGAGCAGGGAGGACGTTGCCCGCTACGCAGGCGGCATCTACCGCTCGTGCGAGGACCCCTACATCCGCGTGGACGCCAACCAACACTGGATCAACGGGGCAGCCACCTTCCTGGAGTATCTGGAGCAGACGCGCGGCGCGGACGGATCGCCGTAGGCGGCAGGCAGGCCGTCGCCGCGCTGCCCCGACCGGCCCCCGACTCAGTAGTCGGGCCGCAGCAGGTGGCGGTTACCGATCCGCACGTTCGTCAGCCCGGCGGCGAGCGCGGCCTCACGGGCGGCCTCGGCGTGGCGGACGGAGGTGGTCGGGAGGTCGGGCATCAGATAGTTGGGGGGAAAGCCGAGCAGCGCGTAGGGGATGTCGGGGTTGAGGGCGGCGATGAAGCGGGCGATGCGCTCTACCTCCGCCGCATCGACGTAGCCGGGCACGAGCAGCGTGCTGGCAATCACGAGCGGGGGACGTGGGCGCTCAGCGCACCGCCCGGCGGCCCGCGCGAAGTTCTCCAGCGTGCGGGCGTTGCTCCAGCCGGTCAGGGCGACGTGCAGCGGCTCAGTGTATGCCTTCAGGTCAAACTTGACACAGCCGCCCGTCTCAAGCGATAGCTCCACCGCCCGGTCGAGCAGGCGGGGGTGGCTGGTGCCTGCCGTCTCCCAGCACACGACGACGCCGCGCGCGGCGAGCCGCCTGGCCGAGGCAAGGGCATGCGGCATCTGCGAGGCGGGGTCGCCGCCGAAATAGCACACGCAGTAGGTGTGCGGATTGGCAGCGTCGGCCAGCGCGGCGGCGGCCAGCCCCCGGCTGCGGAGGGGGTCGGTCTGGCGGAAGTGCCAGTTTTGGCAGAAGAGGCAGTCGAGTGTGCAGCTCTGGTAGAACACGGCCAGATTGTGTTTGCCGCGCTGGGCGCTGCCCGCGCACACCCAATCGGCGACGCAGTTAGTGGGCAGCGGGTCGCGGTACCAGTGGAGCAGGCCGCGCTCCGGTGTCCCGGCCAGATGGCGCAGCCGCCCGCTCTGCACGGTGCGCAGGCCGCAGAAGCCGCGCTCCCCCTCCCCGATGCGGCACTCGCAGCCGCACAGCGCGCACCGCACACCGCCTGCCGCGGCGGGGCGGCGGGCAGGCCGAATAGGGCGCGGGATTCGGCGTGGGCGGCGCGCGCCGACTCCAGGCCGGCGCCGGTGCGGGTGCAGGTGGGGCACAGGCCGAGAACGCCGGCGATCAGGGGGTGGGGCTGCTGGCAGGCTGCGCAGCGTGTGGGCTTATCCATGACGGCTAATCCTGAAGGCTCGTCTGCCCCCATTATAGCGCCGGTCACGCCTGCTGAGGTCAGCGCGGCGGCGCGGTCCCGGGGGCCTGACATAAGTAGGGTTGTCCGGGCCTGCCACGTCTGTTATAGTAGCGGTTGAAGGGTTCACCGGCAGCGTCCCCGGGATGCCTGCGGTGAAACATACGAAACCGTCTAGACAGGGGTTGAGTGCAGTGTCCGGCAGATTCTCTCCCGGCTCCCCCGCCCCCGGCGACCCGTCCCCGCCGCGCATCGTTGTTGTGGATGACAGCCCGGCCTCAACCGACACGCTGGCCCGCCAGATGGCGCTCGAAGGCTGGGACGTGCGAGCCTTTAACGATCCCTTTGAAGCGCTGGAGGCGATCCGCGCCGACCCGCCCGACCTGCTGCTGCTGGATGTGATGATGCCGGGCATGAACGGCCTGGCGGTGCTCAAGGCTGTGCGCGCCCAGCCGCCCACTGCCGACCTGCCAGTCATCATGCTCACGGCGCTGGACGAGGCAGATGACGTGGTACGCGGGCTTGACTTGGGCGCCAACGACTACCTGACCAAGCCGCCCCAGTTCGAGATTCTGGCAGCGCGCGTTCGCACGCAGCTTAAGCTCAAGCGCCTTCAGGACCAGCGCGAGCGGGACATCGCCGAGCTGCGCGAACTGAGCGCACTCAAGGATAAGTTTCTCCAGATCGCCGCCCACGACCTGCGCAACCCGCTCGGCAACATCACATTCGGCATCGACCTGCTGGAGCAGGAGCTTGCTAGGCTGGAGACGCCTGTCCCCAACGCGGCGACCATCCTGCAGGCGATGCACAACGCGGCCAGCATTATGCGCTCCATCGTGAACGACTTCCTGGACCTTCAGGCCATCCGGAGCGGCAAGGTGGAGATGAATTGGCAGCCCGTCTCGCTGAACAAGCTGATCGAGGCGGTGGTTGCGCAGTACCAGACCTACGCCAAGGATAAAAATGTGGCGTTGCGCACCTACCTCGACGCCGACCTGCCCGACACCATGGCCGACCCCGACCGGCTGACGCAGGTGCTCGGCAATCTGGTGAGCAACGCCATCAAGTTCAGCCCGCCCGGCTCGGCGGTGGGCGTCCGCACGCGCGAGGTCAACCGGCGGCTACTCGTCGAGGTGGCGGACAACGGGGTGGGCATTCCGGAAGCGGAGATTCCGCTGCTGTTCAAGGAGTTTGCCCGGCTCAGCCCGCGCCCGACGGGGGGCGAGAAAAGCTCCGGGGTGGGGCTGTCCATCGCCCGGCAGCTTGTGGAACTGCATGGCGGCAAGATCGGCGTCAGGAGCAAGGTGGGGCAGGGGTCGCTGTTCTGGTTCGAGCTGCCGATCAAAGCCCCGCCTGCCAAGGCAAAGGGGTAGGCCGGTCTTCTCTGGAGAGAGTGGCCCGCCCCTGCCCTCAGAACAGTCGCGACACGATCAACTCCCACAGCAGCCCGCCGAAGAAGCCGGCCGCTGCACCGATGGCGCTGGCCTGCCACCGGAAGCGCTCCAGCTCGCGTAGGCGCTGCTCCGTGTCGTCCAGTGCCCCCTCCAGCCGGGCGACCGACTCGCGCGTGACGCGGTTCTGAGCCTCCTGCTCGGCGCCCAGCCTGATCTGCGCGTCAACCTTGCCCTCCAGCTTGGCCAGCCGCTCGGACAGCCCGCCCACCTGCTCGATCAGCCGGGCGAAGGTGCCCGTCATGTCAATGCGCATCTGCACGACGGTTTGCAGGATGTCGGCGTTGGTCGCCCGGCTGATCGTGACCGGCGTCTGTTCACCCGGCATGTCCATCATGCGCTTTGCCCTGCCCCTCTCCTGACCAGCTCCAGCAGGTCGGCCAGGATGCCGCGCAGGTCGGCGAGCGTCTGCCCGGCCTGCCCGCTGCGTAGCGCCGCCGGGTCGGTGGCTGCCAGCCGCTCGCGGACCGCCTGCTGGGCGAGCATCTCCGCCGAGGGTTTGAGCATAAATCGGCGCTCGTTGACTTTCTCGATGACCGGTTGGCTCATGTTTTTCCTCCTGAATGCAGCGGTCAGCCTGCACCTGCTGCTAACCGCCCTCTACGGCCCAAATCACGAGGCTGCCCTGCCCGGCCCGGCAGAACTGCGTCTGGTCGGCTGGCTCGACGACTATCTCACCGGGCGTCTCCGCCGCGACCTCGAACGTGCCCACGCCTCCGGTGAGGGGCACATTGCCCGGCGTGCCATTCACAAGCACAGCCAGGCTTGAGAAGGGCAGCGAGGTGCTGACGGTCACTGTGGCCGTGTCCAGACCGTCAGGGACGATGGTCGGCTTGTCCACAGATAGCCTGAAGCGGGCCGCGTACTCGTCCATCGTGATGTCGAGTGTTTCGAGCGTCTCGCCCGGCTCAAGCACCCAGTCGCTGCCGTCCCCCTCGCCGTACAGCTTGATCGTGCCGGTGGCACTGCGGATAACGTGTATCATGCTTCTCCCTTACTTCCAGGCCAGCACCCGGTAGTAGCCGCCGGCGCTGGCGCGGCGGGTGCTGTCACACACGCCTGAGGCGTTGCTCGTCGCGGTCTGGATGAAGATATTGGTCGCGTCCACGCCAAAATTGTTACGGTGATGGACGGACGCCTCGTAGCCACCCAGCGCCCCGACCAGTTCATCGGCACTGCCGGGCGAGGCGGTCACGCTGTGCCAGATGGTGACGAGGCGCGGGGCCTGCCCGAACCCATGTGCTTTGGTATAAGCCGTGTTGTACGTCACGGCGAACCAGCCGCTATCGTACTCGACCGGCCCCAAGGCATTGTCGTGCAGGGCCTGGCAGTTGTCCACCACATCCTGATTCCAGATGGCGGCGGTGATCAGGTCGCCCGTCTGGCGGGCGGTTGGATCGACCCACGTCATCGCGCCGCCTCCCGCGCCCTGCCGTCCTCGTAGGCGATGGCCGCCACCAGCGCCGAGCCGATGACGGTGAAGACGGCCAGCAGCTCGGCACGGACCGGCTCAAGCGCCGGGACATAAGCCACGACCAGGTCCACGATCAGCGTCATCAGCGCCACCATGAACTTGCGGCTGCGCAGCAGGCCCATCAGTGGGCCGATGACAGGGGTAAGGTCGGTGTTAGGGTCTGACATGGCTGGTCCTCTCCTGAAAACAGCGCTTAGCGGTGAACAATTGGCAGTTGATAGAACAGGCTTCATCGTCGGTCCTTCGTCCCTTGTGGTGAGCATTAGCTTATGGGCAACTCCTTTTCTGTCTCTGGCGATGCTCGCTATACTGACCGCTCACGGCTGGCCGGCTGAACACTTCTGGTGAAACGCTTAGTAGCCGAGCCGCGTGCCAGTCCCCAGCGCGGCGTGCCCGGTGCCGCCGAGCGCCCAGTACGCCTCCCAATCGGCGGGGCTGGTGCGCCACGTCACCCGGTGGGAAGCGCCGCCGCGCCGCACCTCGTGCCGTACCGCCTCGATAAAGCAGGCTGCCGCGTCAAGGCCAAGGGCAGCGTTAGTCACGTGCAGCCGGTCGCCCACGTCACGGGCCAGCGCCTGCGACAGCAGGGCGGGGCTGGCCGTTGCCTCAACGATGACCATCAGCCAGGGGCGCGGGGTGGCCCGGTTGGCGAGGAGCGCCCGCGCCATGTCCTCGCCGACGCCCGCGTCGTCCTGAAGCGGCATATCGACGCACAGGGGGTGTAGCCCCAGCGCGAACTGGCTGGCCGCGTCCGCCGCCGCAGCGACCGCCGGGTAGTACGCCCGCAGCGGCACACCCCGCATCTGCAGACCGTGAACATAGACGGGCCGTCCGGCGGGCCAGTGATTTTCCAGCGTCACCCGTGCCGAGGCGCCGCCCGGCTCGGCGCGCACCATGACATAGCGTGCCACGTCCACGCCTGTGCCATCGGCCCGGTCGGTTGCGGTGAAGTCGGTACCTGCCAGAGGCGTCACAACGCTAAGCGCGCCGATCCGTGCCACCTGCTCATCTGGGTCGCGGTAGGGGCAGGTGAGGGTGCGCGGCTCGCCCGGCAGCAGGCGCAGGCTGTGCCCGGCCTGCCACAGTATTGCCTCCGCCGCGCCGACCGTGCGTGGGTAGGTTGTCGTCTCAACCCGGTTGGCCACCCGCGCCTGCCCCCGCTCTACCCGTAGCCCGGCCAGCCCGCCGTCGAGCGTGGCGTCGGGCGTGAGGTGTCGGGGTCGCGCATGCCGGTCGCGGAAGACCGGCGTGCCGTCAGCGGCGATGAAGAACCAGCCGCCCTCGCTGGCGCACACATCGCGCAGGGCGGCCAGCGCTGGGAGGCCAGGGGGCCACGTGTCGCCTGCCCAGGCGAAGAGGCTCTGGCCGGCGTCGATGTCTACGCCCGTCTCTGGGCCGGAGAGGACGGTCATCTGCCCCAGTCGCCCGGCCTGCGGGTGTTCGAGCCGCCAGCTGGCGAGACGGCCCGGCGGCACGAAGCTGCGCCTCACGAGCCGTTCGACCAGATCGCCCGGCGCGGCCCCGATCACGAGCGGGAAGGCGCCGACGGGCACGCGGGCAAGGGCGGCCATGTCGTCCAGACACAGGATTTCGACCTGAAGGGGCGGTCCGGCGGATGTTCCGGCGGCCTGTCCGGGGTTGATGGCAGCCAGCCAGCCGGTGAACAGCGCGTGCGTGCTGGCCCCATCACTTGCCCTGAGCCGCACGCCGATGCCCACCTCGAAGCCTGGGCGGGCACCGGCGTGGCCGGGTGTGTAGCGCCCGTCCGGGTTGTGGAGCGCGAAGGCCATGCGCCCCGCCCCGGCGACGCGTTCGCCCGGCTCGATGCCGCGCTCGATGACCAGCGGGGCCGCCGTGTGCCAGTCGGCGGTCACGTCCGTCCAGGTGTTGTACGCCAGTGCCAGCTCCAGGATGTAGGTTGCATGGGGCATGGGTTTCCTCACTCCACTCCGGCGTCCCGCGCGGCGGAGGCGTGCCGTCGGCACAACGGGGGCCTCATCCCCCCACCAGCCTGACCCAGCGGTGCCTGAAACGCGCGCCGTAGTAACGCACGCCGCCCCGCTCCAGCGTCCCGATCTGCACCCGCAGCACCTCCAGCGGCTCGTGAAGCACACCGCCCAGCGTGCCGTCGGCGCTGACGGCGGCCAGATAGGCATCGACCGCGTCGATCAGGGCGGGCAGCACGGTAATCAGCCCGGCGTCAAGCGCGGCAGGCGTCCAGTACAGGATGTGATCAACTTCCAGCCCAGCGCGCCAGACCGCGCCGTCGTAGGTGAGCGTCGAGAGGCCACGCTCGCCCTCGCGCGGCAGCCCCGTCCCCGCCGGGAAGTCCGGCGCAAGCGCGGGCAGGTCAGCGGCGGGGAGCGGGCCGGGCAGGGCGTCGAGGTCGTAGCTGGTGTTTACCCCCGCCACGCCGATGGTAGCCAGGTTAGAAAAAGCCAGTCGCCAGCTCATGCCGGTCCCTCCGGATGGGGGCGGCGGGCGCGCCGCTACCCTAAGCCCTTCATCCTCAGCCGCACATAGGGCGCGATCAAGTCGCGTACGTCGGGCGGCAGCGCCGACCCGTCGGCGCCCGTGTCGCGCTGGCGGTAAAGCCAGGCCGCCAGCCGCACTGCGGCGTGGACGATGGGTTCGGGCGGTGTGGCGCTGTAGCCCCACGTGCCCGCCACGCTGATCGCGCCCTCCGGGTCATCGATGTATGTCCAGTCAAGCCCGCTGCCCTGACGCAGCGCGATGCCGAAGTAGGGCGGCCAGTTGATGGGGCGCAGGATGATGTCGTCCGGGTCGATGACCGTGCCGTCGCCGTTGGTGAGTGTCGTGACGCTCAACAGGTCGGCATCGAGCAGTAGCAGCCGTCCGGCGATGTGCGGCCCGGCGGCGTCGTAGAAGCGCGTCTCCTGGCGCGCCTCGAACCAGCGCCCGCAGTAGGCGTCGATCAGGCGGCTGGCGTGCGCGACCAGATCGGCCAGCAGGGCGTCGTCTGCCGAGCTGTTGATGTGCAGGTAGGCCTTGACGTCGGCGACGGTAGTGTAATCCGCCATGTGCTCCCCTCTCATCCCCGCAGGAATAGAACCTTTGTTCTATTCTTTGCGCCCCATCATACGGCTTTCCGAGGTAGCTGTCAAGCGGGCCTGATTGATCGGGTGATCAGGCAGGGGTTAGGGTTTCTTAACACCGCGGGCGGCGATCTCCGGTGAGATCGCCGCCCGTCTGAAGGTTGAGGATGCCCGCCTAGGGACGGCTGGAGCGAGGCCTCCTTGCCTCAGTTCTGCCTGCCCCCGGTGAGTCGGTCTTGGAGGGCTTTCAGCGCGTCCCACTCGCCTCTGGCGGCGAGCGTAGCCTGTTCCGGCCAGCTTGAGGCGTCAAAGGGAGCGGCGAACCCGGCGCTCCTGAGCACCTCAGCCAGCCGCTCCGGCGTGGCCTCAGCTAGGGCGGCAAAGGTCGTCAGCCCGGCGCTGTACAGGATGTCCTGGATCGCCGGGCCGATTCCCTCGAGGCGGGTCAGGTCGTCGCGCTGCGGCGGTGCGGGCGGCGCCGCAGCAGCAGGGGGCGGGGCTGCCGGGGGCGCGGTGGCTGGCGCAGGCGCGGGGGCGGGGGTGAACAGCAGATAGAGTCCCACGCCAACCAGCACGATGCCCACCACCAGCCCCAGAATCTGGCCCAGCCCAAAAGTCTCCGGCAGCATCCCGATCCGGATCACGTCGGCCACTGCCGAGAGCAGCGCCAGGATAATCCCGACCACGATCAACACGATGCCCCACGTTCTGCGCTGCATGTCACGTACCTC
>FWPU01006292.1_pt1 | contig 24075 bp, 19 predicted proteins | sample 2228361 | NCBI WGS metagenome assembly FWPU01 (sample SAMEA103939777, study PRJEB20133) | metagenome
CATCCTATACCGCAGTAGGACTTCATTTCCATTTAGCTTGCTCACTTTCCGCATTCCTCCATGATCATAGAGACCTTCGGTAGCTTTCAATTTGAGCTAGACGGGCCATGTTGGGTAGCTATAATTGTGAGCTAGCGCGACGATTTGCCCTGCCAATCATCCGGGCCATATAATTTGGAGGTGATGCTTCTTGCACTCATCGCCGCGGAGCCGGAGTCAACGGCGATAGCACCACCGGCAACCGCGTCCTTTCAGACCGAGTATTTCTCCTACGGAAGGCTCCAGATGACCCTTCCCGTGCCGTGCTTGATTGACACGGTCAAGGGCACGGATTACACCTGGTATGCCATAAAGAACAAGGCCTGGTCAGTTCCCCTGAACATCCTGGTGGGCTACAGCCTTCCCAGCAAGGGTTTCACAGAGAGGAGCGATGTCGTGATAGCGGGCAGGGAACGCAGAGAACTCGCCGGGACAAAGGGCATGGCAACATGGGGAACCTACAAAGATAAACCGGGCCTATGGTTTGATTTCACCTCGTCAAAGCTCTTTGGCAAGGATGTGTATCTCAGGGTATGGTATGAGCGCGCGGCCGAATCAGACACATTGAACCTGAGAAGGACAATAGAAACCCTGGAAGCAATGAAATAATGATCAGGGTATCTCTGATTGGCCTCGGGAACTGGGGAAAGAACATCCTGCGAGCGCTGATAAACCTCCACAGGGCAAGGATAGAGATGATCTGCGATGTGAGGGAGGATGTTCTGCAATCAATGCTCGGAATGTATCCCACGCTGACCGGGACAAAGGACGCCCAAAAAGCCACCGAGGGCGTGGACGCGGTCATAATATCCACGCCATCACAGACGCACTACGAGATAGCAAAAATGGCGCTTGAAAAGGGCTTGAATGTCCTCGTGGAAAAACCAATGGCAATGAGGGTCAGGCAAGCTGAGGAGCTGGTTGCCCTTTCGGAAAATAGGGGCCTGGTTCTCATGCCGGGGCACATCCTCCTTTTTCATCCGGGCATCAAAAAGCTCAAGGAATTGATTGACGCGGGCGAGCTCGGAGACATGTTCTACATCTATTCCCAGAGGACAAACCTGGGAGTTATACGCAATGACGAGAATGTCGTCTGGTCCCTCGCGCCTCACGACATATACATCTCAAACCACCTGATGGGCGCGGAGCCGGCCTGCGCGAGGGGATTCAGCAGAGACTTCCTGCAGGATGGGGTTGAGGATGTGGGGTTCATTACCCTGGAATATCCGGGGGCCAGGTTCGCGCACATCCATGTGTCGTGGCTTGACCCTAAGAAAACCCGGCGCCTCACCGTTGTCGGCTCAAGGAAGATGGCCGTCCTGGATGACATGGAGGAGGAGGAAAAGCTCAAGGTCTATGATAAGGGGGTGGTCGCTAGATTGTCCCCGGACGAGATTCCGCCCGGCACCTTCCACATAAGGTATGGGGACATATACTCGCCAAAGCTGGACAAGACCGAGCCCCTGCACGCGGAGCTATCGCATTTCCTGGACTGCGTTGAGGGCAAGGCAAAGCCGATTGCCACTGGCAGAGGGGGACTGGCAGTTGTCAGGGTGCTGGAGGAAATATCAGTTAAGAGCTGAGGGGGAGCCGCTCGCCCGAATGCTCGCTTTTACCCCGCGCTCTCACCACTTCCAATACCAGTCCTCCAGCTCCTCCTCTATTGGCCTATCCGATGGCTTGTCGTAGAAAAGGGTCGGGCGTTCCTCACGGTTGGTGCTGTATATCAGCTGGTATTCGCCCGTGTTGTTCGGGTCAGCAAAGAGAAACTCCCAGTTCTGGATGTTATACCACCAGCGGATGTATGCTCTCCTGGCCTTGGGTGCCTCCTCGCGGGCCACCTCGTCCGGCGGACCATACTTGATGTAGATCCTGCCCATATCAGTGTAACGGCCCAGGCGGTTGATCTGGCTGAAATTTTCGTCCGCGTATCTCACCCGGAGGGCAAAAGCATCGTAGAACTCATTCTGGGGCGTGGTGGGATCAGGGTCCCTCGTTGCCCAGAAGGCATCCAGGAAGGCCTGGCGTTCAAGGGAGTTTTTCAAGGATTTGAACTCTTTCATCTCATCATTCGTGGCCAGGTAGTCTATGAAAGACCTCGTTGGATCCATGGCATACCTGTCTATCTCGGTCTTCCTGGCGAAGGGTTTCTGTAGCTTCACCCTCTCGCCAGTGGCCAGGTCCACTACCTCAGCAACGAACATGTATTCCCCCTGGGCAAGGGCGGATATGTTCATCTTTCCTGCTTCTGCCGCTGTCTCGCCCTTTTTGGGTTTAACCGATGGCTTTGTGGCAAGAAGCGCCTTGCCGTCCGGCCCCTCAACCGCAACGGTCACCACATAGTTCCCGGAGTCCCCAGCCATGCCGTATATCTCAAAGTAATAGAACAGGGTGTCGCCCCAGAATGCCCTGGCGGGATTAGGGATGAAACCAACATCCCCCCTCCTCACAGGCGCGGCGTCCGGGTTCTCATAGAAAGATGACACGAACATCACCTCTGACGCGAAAAGGCCGGTGCCCCGCGGGACATTGACCCTCATGGAGATACCGCCCTTCTTCTCGCCGGAGCGCAGGTTTAGCCTCAGAGTGTATTTCCCCGGCGCGAGCACCAGGTCCCTGTAATCCACCAGGTAGACGATGTCCTCGGAAGCCAGGCTCTTCTTCCATTCCTCAACGAATGGCTTCGTCCCCTCCTTCTCAACCGTGAGTTCGGCCCTGTATGAGGCCTTTTCCAGGCAGTCAGGATCAACGCTGTAGAACAAAACCAGGTAATACAGGGTGTCCGCGAGCAAAAACAGCACCGGGTCGGCAACAGCGGCTATCTCCCCTGTTGAGCTCGCGGCCGTGGCCGAGACCGGCGGCAGGCTAGAAACCAAATTGACCGTAAAAGCCAGGTGGAACAAGCTCATATTCTCCGAAACCCGTCCTGTCTATGAAAAAGAAAACCTTGCCCAGCTCGTAGTAATACCATACCTCGTAGGGCAGGGTGTTAAGTTCAAACGGATGGCGCTCTATCTCGTCCGGCGGCCCGTATTTCACATATATCTTCCCCATATCCGCTATGGCGCCATCAAACCTCCGGTAGTTTTCCCTCGCAGTGGGATACCTTGAGAGAAAAGTTTCCATGGCCTCGTTGAAATCGGTCTCAGGGGTGGGATCAATCTCCCTCCAGAATTCCTGCCATACCTTGTCCCTGTCCTGGGAAGAGGATTTCTTCAGTTTGCCCGCCCTTCCTGGATAAATGAACTCCAGGACCGAGATCACTCCCTTGAATTCTCTGGACGAGAGTAGGTTTATCCCGACCCTCCAGAACCTGGCGTCCCTCCTGCAAAATGTCTTTCCGCGCCTGAGGATCTCAACCCTGAAGAGAAACTGTCCCGCGGACAGGTTGTGAGATGGCAGTGTAATGATCAGTGTATCGTCAATGCCGGATAAAACCCAGGCAAGGCTGTCCGAGAGGAGGTCCACCCTCTCGGATTCCCAGACCAGCTTCCACCTGACCAGGAGGGACTCCGGGGCAGTTGCCCTGGCAGTGAGCAGGAAAAGCATGGTGTCCCTCTCGGCCATACCGGCCACCGAAAAGCCCGCGAAATCCCTTTCAACGAGGATCGGGTCTCCTATCCGGAGGCCCTTCTCCATTGATTTGACCTTAAGGGTCTTCTCCAAAAGAACCTTCCATGAGTTCAGGTCAGTTGCCCTGAGCTTGAAGACATAGTCACCATCGGGCAGGTAGACTTGGATGTCGTGGATAAGCACGGTGTCCTCCGGAGGAAACGGGGTTTTGCTGGAAAGCGAAAACCTCCGGTAGTCAGTGTAGGCAACCCTCTTTCCCTGGCGCGCGTCAAGCCCTATCTCGTATGAGGCCGTGTAGGAGTTCTGGTCTCTCTTGAAAACAAGCCCGGCTCCCGGAAAAGCGACTCTGAGTATGTAAAGGGTGGTATCCCTTGCCTGGGGAAGCCTGGTCACGGTGGCCACGGCCTCCCCCACGAGCAAGTCAGAAGCCAGGAGAACCAGAAGGATCACCCACATATTATAAGCCCCGTGGCGCGTCAGCGCAATGATTACGCGTGGAGGATTCAGCCTGCGTCAGCGGTTTATACTTTGCGCGCGGTGAATAGAAAAACTGATGTTGTTCTTTCGTTGAAAGAACTGGCAAAATCCCACCCAGCCCTCTACAGGTTCGTTTTCGCGGTATTCTCGCCGGTCCTCGTTTATCCCGGCAGGGGCCTGTTCTCGCTCCTGAAAAAGCGCGGTATAAAGGCTTCACCTGGCGACATGGTTTTTAACCTCGGCTCAGGCGCGCAGGACTTCAGAGCAAAAGGCTTAAGGGTCTACAGCCTTGACCTGGTGAGATACAGGCCTGTTGTGGTGGTAGGGGATGTCTGCCAGCTCCCCATAAAAACCGAGAGCCTGTTCGCGGCAATGTCACATGTTGTCCTTGAACATATCAGGGATACGGATGCCGCTCTCTCGGAAATGGAAAGGGTCGTTAGGCCCGGAGGTTTCATCTACATAACGGTTCCGTTCCTCCAGCCCTTCCACTCGTGCCCTGACGACCACAGGCGCTGGACGCACGAGGGCGCGAGGGCGCTCTACGCGAAAAACGACAATCTTGAACTGGTGGATGAGGGTGTCCTCGGAGGGCCATCTTCCGCCCTGCTCTGGACATTCCAGTTCTGGGTCTCAACATTGCTCTCGTTCGGCTGGAAGCCCCTCCGGGACATCATTTACCTGATCGTATCCGTTCTGACATTTCCCCTGAAATGGCTGGATATTCTCTTCTGGCTCAATCCCCTGGCAAGAGAGTGCGCGTCGGTGAGCTATGTGCTTTTTAGGAAGAGAGAGTGAGCAGTTCTACCTTAACGGATGATTAGCGTAAAAAGGCACGCACCACACGACCCACGCGAAGACCAACAGGGCGTAAAACACGCACCATAGAGTCCACATCCACCATTGAATCCGGGGCCTCTCCGCAAAAAGGAGAAAGGTGCCCAGGATGAAAAATGGGGTTGCTGGAAACAGGTGCCTGGGCACCGCGAGAGTGAGCAGGGCAATACCAAGGGCTGATAACCAGATCCATGAGAATGGAAACATTTGCTTTTTCCTCGTGCCCACAAATGTGAGGTAAAACCCACCGAAAAAGAATATCAGGGCGTCCGGCAGAACGATCAGGAGAAAAACGAGGGACCTTGAGAGCAAGGAACCAGTGGCCTCGCCTCTGAGTTTTACCCCCCTGTATGGCATGGTCAGGAACCCCGCTTTCTTGAGCATCAATACGGGTATGGTATGGGGGGTCTCTTTATCCTCCACACGATGTCATTGCAATCAGTTCCCTCAGGCGCCTGTATCATTCCCGCATAAACCTGGGTGCCATTCGCACAAGGTCCATTTGCCCACTTTATAAATCCTACGATACCCAAACCAGCATATGAGCCATACGGCATTGATTCTTTGCCCGAAAAATAATTCAAAGCAAAGAATGTGGCTGGCAGAGGAACGAATCCTACAAGGAAAATGACCAAGGCCTTGAGTCTGGTAATGTTGGAGAGAGGATATCCTAAGGCCAGTATAGAACCAGTTGGCCTGAAAAGAGCCGATATTCCCCAAGTAAGCCCGGACCAGAATCCGGAACTCGCGAGTGATAGCCACGATGATAAAAGGATCAATGTGGTAAAGGTTGATTCGGCAAGCCATGATCTTGTTGGATATAGAATGAACGGCGGAAAAACAGAAGCCACTAGGGCAACGGCCAGAGCAAATCGTTCTTTTAATCCGACCTTTTTAGCAATATCCCAGAGTATAAGTGGCCAGAAAACCGACAGGAGGGCCTGAATCCACAACGCCGAAACTGGGTTACCGAAAAGCTTGATACAAAAAGCCAGAAAAACCGGATATAGCGGTGAACGCTCTGAAAAGGTTAGTAAGAAATGCAAAAAGCCTTTCTCAATCAAATCAATAGCTGTCCTGTAATACAGCCCCTCATCGGCACTTGAAGGGGCCTGTGGCGCGAAAAACATCGCGGCTAGCCGAACGACTAGTCCGAGAACTAGAACACAAATCAACAGCAACTTCTCGCGTTTAGCTTTCATTGCGTTCAATGTCAGCGTTTATAAGAAGGCCCATGAAGCCGAACAGGAACCACTGATTGTTGGGAACAAGGAGAAACCTTCCGGATACCGAAAGCACGATGGCTATTGCCAGGACCGAGAGACCTAGTAGGGCCTCCCTGCGCCAGGCCGGGCGAAGGATTATGTCCTTTATCAGGTGATAGAGAAACCCCACCAGTATGCCAAAAAACGCCAGGAAGCCGATTATGCCCAGGTTGGCAATCGTCATGATATACTGGTTGTGAAAATCCAGGGTGCTCCCGAATCCCTTGATACCGGCCCACCTGCCGAGTATCTTGTCAAGAATGCTTGATTGCTTGAAAGCCGCCCAGAAATCCTCCCACATCCCCATCCTGCCGCCCATCGCGTATCTTGATTCAATTTCCTCTACGCCCGCGGTGGTCAGCCGTTTCCATATCAGTGGCCACTTGTAGATTGCCCCGACAGCCGCAACCACGGCTGGTTGCCAGAGCCCGGCAAAGGCCCAAACAATGAGGACGATTGCCGTAGCAATCCAGAAAGACCTCGTGTATGCGTTGAAAACCAGCACCAGCCAGGCCCCTATGGGAACGAGCCATAGCAGTTTCTTCCACCACTTCTTCGCCCCGGAGGCAAGGTATAGCATTATTGGCAATGCAGGGGTTATCTCGGTCATGAACGCGGCCGCGTCGTGATAGGGGCCGGCTATCCTCCACCAGCCAGCAGTGATCTGGAATCCAGATGGATTCCGGGTCAAAAGATAATATAGCCCGAAAAGCGCGGGGATCACCGTGGACAAAAGCCACGCGTATAGGAACAGGTTAAAGCCCTTCCTGTCTCTGACCAGGAAGGGCATCAGGAAGAAAAATCCCCAGCCGTTTATGAATCTGAAAAAGATGTCCAGACCCACCCAGATGCTCCCGGGGTCCCAGTTCCAGGAAAATGGGACCAGGATAAGGGGAAGTAGACAACATGCTCCCCAGAAGATCATGGTCCTGCCAAGCCTGTATTTCAGGGGGGATACCTTGAAGTGGAGCATGCCGAATCCCCAGAGCAAAGGCCCGAGAACGCCGATTATGTGAGTCCCCTTCCAGCCTCCGGCCACGCTTACTCCCCACATCATGTCCACCAATGGTTTTACGACGAACAGCGCGAGGATCGCCAGGTATGGGTTGACCAGGAAAACGCCGACCGCGAGAACGGCCACGATAATGAATATCATCATGGCCAGCGAAAATCCCGCTCCAAAGTAAAGAAATTCTATGGCCAGGACAAGCAGGATCGCGACGAGATAGGGAAGGAAACGGGCGAAAACCCCCTCAGCCCTTACCTTCTTTACCCTCTCCATTGTTCGGCTCCTCTTCCCGGTCGCCCCCCTGTCCCTCCTTCCCTTCCTTCTGGGCCTTTCGGAACTCCTTGAGCGCCTCGCCCATGCCACGGGCAAGGTCAGGGAGCTTCTTGGCCCCGAAAAGGAGGACGATGAGAAGGAGAATGAGGAAAATCTCCGGCAGGCCGATGTTCATGGCCATATTCTCAGGCCTGAACCCGGCCCGGCGCAAGAACTAACGAAGGGGGTATATCGCGATGTTGTCCGTCCTGATCAATGGCTCGCCAGCCATTGCAGGCCTGGGAGCCTCCCGCGGGAGGGCCAGGTATTTGATATTCAGGGCAACAAATAAAGAATCCGGAATGTCCTCAAGAAACGGCCAGGTTGTGGCAAGGGTTTCGTAGTCATGGGCAGACCTGCCATATATCAGGTTAGGATAGCAGGGAATTCCGGCGCCAATGATGATCCTCTGGATGTATCCAATTCTCCTTCTCTCAAAAGAGCAGGATACAGGCTCGCCAGAAACAGACATGTAGGCCTGAACGCCGAACCGCTCCATGCCCGGGGGAATTATGACCAGGACACCGCCCCTGTCCCTGAGGGCCTCGTTGACCCTGATGATGTCCGGCCTGAGTTTTTCCCATCCCATCAGGCGCCTTGTTTGAACTGCCTTGACCCCCAAACCCACGGGATAAGAAAAAAGCCCCGGAACCAGGGAAAGAATCAGAACCCACCTCCAGGCCATGTGCCTCCATAGTTCTTTAAGGCTCACGAGGGTCAGGGGTAGGCCGAAAACGCCCCAGAGCATGAAGAATTTGAATATATCATCATAAGCCGTAGAGATGTAGAATATAAAATGAGGGGCGAGGAAAACCAGGCCGGTTATCAGAACCAAAGGCAGGAACGCTCGCCTCATGTCCCTGTTTCTCATTGAAAGCCAGACCCCGTGAATGTAAAGGGGAAGAAGTGGGAAGAAAAACAGGATGTAGGCTATGGGAAATGTGGCCGGATATGGCTCCCAGGCCCTCATCAGCCAGAGTATGGGAAGCCCTATTCCAAACTCAGAGGGATTGGAGAACTCTCTGGCCGTAAGCTGGGGCAGAAAAGGTATGGCGAGGGCAATCCCTATCCCAAGGGCCTTGAGATAATCCTTTTGCCTTAAGAGGCCAGCTAGCGCCGTGTATCCAGCCCAGAACACAAAGAGTGCCTGGTTCGCCAGGAGCAAAGGCCCGGCAAGGACTCCCGCGCGCCAGAACCGTTTCTCCTCGGACAGCAAGAGAACTGAGAGGACAAGGGGCATACCGAAGGCCATCGGGGGTTGGAAGAAGTAGCTGAAAAATGATGTGTTGTGCAAATTAAGGTCAAGTGCGGAGAGACTCTGCTGATGAGCGATCATGTCCCAGAACCCATAAAGGGAATACCACGCTCCGAGCCAGAAGGCAAAAAACGGCAGAAGGCTTGCCCAGGGTTCGTCAAGGAACCTCTTGGCAAAGGCGTGAAAAAGGATATACGCGGACAGGGCGCTCCAGAAGCATGCGGCGTTCAGGCCTACCCAGGGCCTCCAGGCCAGCGCGGCCCAGGCCCAGAAAGAGGACAGGAAATCAACCCCGAAGTGATAGGCCCCGAGAAACCCTTTGGTTCCTCCGGGAACAAAATACGGGTGATCCCCGTTCAGGATGCTCGCTATCTTTGAGAAGTGATAGCCTTCGTCCCAGACAACGCCAAGGATGACATGGGGCAACAGCAGGGCCGCGGTGAAGATCAATCCAAAGATAAGCCATTTGTTTTCGCGGAGCTTCAGGGGGTTCCTCAGGATGAGAAAGGCTCCCCATATCCAGACCGGCGCGGTTATCCCAAATACGATGAAGCCCAGGAGGGGAAACCTGATCCCGCATATATAGAGAATGTATGTTATGGCGGCAATAGCCACCTGTCCGATAGCCAAAGAACCAGCCATAACCCAGGCGTTTAGCTCCTGGTTTTCTTTTCCGGCGAGAAACAAGGGCGCGCCCACGGGGATGTGGGCTATTGGCCAGATAAGCAAGGCCAGGAGCGTATAGGGGAGGGAGGAGAAAAAGAGGGCTGTGTTCACTGCAGCCTCCTATACAGATACATGACCTCGTTTTCTATGGCCAGGGTGTCCTCATGCCACCCCCAGGAGATAAAATCAGGACATTGTGAGTGTGAGATAAACGCTCTCATGTTGGTTCGGTCCCGGAGGGTTATGAAATTGGGATCAGTGGGGTCATCAAAATACAAAATTACATAATCATCCGGCCTATCAAGCAGGTGAAGTGGGTAGTCAGGATGGACTCCCCAACCCATAACTGCTGGGTCAGGGCCAAGGTATTTTTGCAAGGCCTCAGCGAGCTGTTTCCCTATCCGTTCAGATTGGGATAAGTCCTTCCAGAAATCCACATACATCTTGGAGCCTATTCCCATCTCAAACAGAATGAGCAGGGCGTAATAAGGCCACTTGGAAAATGACCCCTTCAACCAAATCATGATGAAGATGAGGGCGACCGTTGCGGAGGCCATTGTAATCCTCATGAAGGTTGTAAACTCATAGCCGCGGTATAGAGTAGCTACACCAATCAGTATCAACGCGTTAAAAATCAGCCCAGTTTTTTGTAGCCTCCCCTTTACTACTAAAGGAGCAACGATCACGGGCAGAACCAGGAAAGATCTTATAATAATCGGATACCAACCTTCTCCTTTTAATACCGAAACGATGATCCTGATCGGTTTTATTACGATAACATTCCAGAGGATGTCTTTCAGGGGAAGCTGGGGCAGGTCCTCGCGCGTGACTATGCTGGTGATAGGATATTTGATCTTCGGAAGCCAGGTTTTGGTAAGGAGATCGTAAAGGGCAAGTGTTTCCCTAACCTCCCTGAACCCAGGATAAGAGGAATAGTAAATATAGGAAGAAAGAAAAGATGCAATCAGCAGGGATAAGGAAAACAGGATCAGCTTCCAGAAAGATAGCCCTCTCATCCTCAGAAGCGCAACGATCAGGGGCAGAAAGAACAGAGCCGACTCGCGGGTTATATAAGCCAGCAGAAGGGATAGTCCGGCACCCAGAATGTTTACAAGCCAGCATTTCTGATTTGGAATTGAGGCAAAGAACACGGAAAGGGCCACCCAGAACACAAAAGCGCTTTCGGCCATGCCGGTAAACTCATAAGCTATTGTCCAGGGAAACAAGAGAAAGACGAGAGAAGCGACAAGCGCCTTCTTATCATCTGACCAAAAGAGCACGATAAAATACACCAAGACAGATGTGATGATGGTCAACAAGATACACAGGACAATTGAGCTGCAAGGCCCTAGCCTCGTCAGCCACATGAACCCGGCTATCAAAAGGGGCCAACCGGGCATGTGAGTGTCGGGGCATGGCAATCCCATGATGAAAACATCAGTTGCGCCAGGATATGAGGATACCAATCCTCTACCCACCAGAAGGTTTCTAGCCAAGGTAAAGTATTCAATGAAATCAGAAATCACCGGAACCTTCGGGAACAATAGCCAGCCCAGAAGGCCGATCGCCAGGCCCAGGCCCAGAATTATTCCAAGGTGAATGAAGGTTATCCTTCGGTTCATTTTGGCCTCGTGTAGACGAAGATGGTATCATTATGCATTATCAGGGTATCCTTGGGCAACCACGGAGCCTCAAGTTTGCTTCCGGAACCAACCAGTATAATCGCGTCCAGGCTGAGCTTCTCGTCAAGGAGCGCGAGGTCCTCGTTGCTGGCCGGCACAGTCACCACCGCTATGCCAGGCTTGTAGAGAACCATCGTGCTAGGATACTCTGCCGCAACCCTCGCGCCTGGGGACATGATTTCGGCCACGGCAGGAGCGAGGTCCTTCTCAGCCCTGTAGACCGAGATGCGTTCTGCCTGCGTTTCCCAGACGAAAAGCCCAGCGCACATGATTTCTAACGACAGACCAATCGCAATGAAATAGGTTTTTATCCGTAGCCCATTGGCCAGGGCAAACACGAAAGCCAGTGTGATTGTTGAAAGCGCGAGGAACTGCCTGGCCTCAAACTTGTAAAACCAGATGGCCATGAGAATCAGGGGAAAGAATGCCAGAAGGCCCCACCTCATCCTTTTGTTCCGGACGAGAAACGGCCCGAGCGCGAGAACCGCGATCACCAGCAGTTTCATCAGGTTCTCGGCGCGCCAGATATTGTCCGGGCTAAAATAAGAAACGAACATGCGGATGGGCTTTTTCACCAGAATGGCAAAAAGCATTTCGGGAAGGGGAACCGCGGGGTTCAGGTCTGCTGGCGTGAGTATGTCGCGGTAGAAGCTCTTTTTGAGAAATCCGCTGTGGAGCAGAAGATCGTATCTGAAAAGCACGGATTGGGCCTCGGAGAGCGAGTCAATCCTGGAATACGAGAGGTTGGCCACAACCGAAACGAGCAAAAGCGCCACTCCAAAACAAATGGCATGAGTTCTGGGGAAACCCCTCTCCACCAGTATCAACGAAACAAGAGGTATAAGAAATACGGATGTCTGCCTGGTGGCAAAAACGAACGCATAAGCCAGCAAAATTGTTGGCATCCATACCATGGCCCTTTTTGGTCTGGCGAGCGATGCCAGAAAGACCACGAGCAGTGACCAGAAAACCAGGCTTGTCTCCGCCATTCCAGTGAACTCATAGGCGAGGGTAAGTGGAAACAAAAGAAAGAACAGGGAACCCAAGAATGCCCGCCTCGCATCCGACCACGCCCTCACGGTTAGATAGAAAAGGGCGGCTGAGACAAGGGTCAACAGGATGTTAAGGAGCACCGGCGCGTATAACCCCGTCCGGGTAAGCCACATGAACCCGGCAATAAATATGGGCCAGCCAGGCATGTGAAGGTCAGGGCACGGAAGTCCCATTATGTATGCCTCGTTGGGACCTACATACGACGAGACCAGACCCTTGCCCATCAAAAGGTTCCTGGCCAGGGTAAAGTAGCCGAGGGAATCCGACAGGACGGGTATCCGCGGGAAAAGGACGAATCCGGCAAGCCCCACTACGATTCCCACAAAACAGAGAATAAAAAGGTGCCCGATCGTGGCGTTTCTCATTCCCCCTTCCTGGTGTAGATGACGATCGTGTCGGGGCCGGAGGCAATTGTCTTACCCTGCCAGCCGAGCGCGGTCATTTCCTCCGGGGCATAGAACCTGGTATCCTCCTGCCCCATTTTCCTGAAGACAACCGCGTCCATGTTTATTCTCGTCTGGAAAACCGCCGCGTCTTCTGGCGTTAGCGGGAAATGTACAACGACATCCTCATGGTTGTGTAGTATGTGCGCCATGAGCGCGGAACCTAACATGCCTATTACAAGGGGCCCTGGCGGCAGGTGCTCGCGAAGAACACGCTCAATTTTTTCCGAGTCATCCACCAATTGCCTTGCCTCGCGCAGGCGATCCATTGTCCCGGGTATACCAATTGCAAGCCCAATGACGATTATCAGGATGCCAATGATCTTCCTGATCGGCTCCCTTATCCACGTGAGCATGAAGGCCAGCGCGATCACCACAAAAGGAAACATCACACGTATGGCGCGGTTGTAGGTGGGAAAATAGAAAATGAAAAGCGCCGGAATGATCAGGGTGAACAAGGCCAGGCCAAGCCTTTGCCAGCGTTCTTTTGCCACGATGGGCGCCAGAACAAGGACAGAAACCATAGCGATGTCCAGCACACTAAAATACCAGACACCAGCCTGCCATATCTCCACTATGGAACGAACGGGTTTTCTGATGAGGATGTCCCAGAAAACCACCCCCGGCGAGAGGGGCGGAAAATCTTTCGGGTTGATTATGTCCGTGTAAGGATTAGCGTGGAAAAGGCCGGTGTGTTTAAATAGCGAAAAATTCTTAAGGATAAGCTGAACCTCTCTGAAACCCGGCCAGAATGAGTAGTATGCGGAGGAGGATGCGAAACAGATCACGACGACCAAAATCCCGAAAACGATCGCTCTTGAAACTTTGGCTCCCCGGTTCACCAGGAGCAAGAGCAGGAAGGGCAGTAAAAGTATGGAGATCTCTCTGGTGATGTAGGCAATGAAAAACGCGAGCGCAGAGCCCATCATGCAGAGTGGGGATCGCCCTGAGCCCGGAAGCCCCGCCAGGAAAACCGCGAGCACGGACCAGAAGACGACCGCGATCTCAGCCAGGCCTGTAAAAGCGTGCATGAGGGTCATCGGTGATAACATGAAGATAAATGAAGCCATGAGGCCGGCCGAGGGCGTTGACCGGGGCAGAACCGTGAAATAGACCAGGATGGAAGTCAGGATAACCAGGACGGTATCAAGGAGCCATAGAGCGTAAAAACCCGTCCGGGTGAACCACATGAAGCCCGCTAGCAGGAGGGGATAGCCGGGCATGTGCAGATCAGGATGAGGCACGCCCATCAGCCACGCCGGGGTCACAGAACAAAGGGAGGTCACGATACCGCGGCCCGAAAGCAGGTTCCTGGCAACGCTGAAATAGGATATGGCGTCCCAGCCGGCCGGAGGCTTCGGAGCCAAGAAAAAACAGAGGAATCCCACGGCCAGTCCCGCCAGGACCAGGATGCTGATGTGCCAGAGTATTATCCTGCGCATCTGAGCGGGGATATTATAATCGGAGGGAATGGCTCGGAACCATTGCAAAACCGCTCGTTGCGCGCCGGAATCAACCAGAAGTCTCCCGAAAAACCGCGCGGCAATTCACCACCGGCCAGTTCAGGCATGCGAGCATCACTGATGAGTGGCCAATTGACAGCGGACCGGCAAGGCGTTAAATTATTAGTATGAAACATAAACGAAAAACGCCGAAAGGAGGTGATTGAAATGATTTGGGCAAAGCTTATCTTACACGGGCTGGTTGCCCAGTTCTCCTTCTCGCAGACTACCTGGACAGGAGGACCTGGGCACCTTGGACCGACGCCCTTATGGGGCGACACCTTCTACGCGGAGACCTGCATCACCTGGAACGAGTTCCCAACCCTCATCAGGCTCACGGGGGTCATAGAGAACCTGCCGGAGCACATGATTGACCCTACCATAGGCGGTTGGGACAACGACCCTGATGTCGGAGACCTTGACCAAGATGGCGACCTGGATGTGATAGCTACTGACGAGTCTGACCCGGATATCGTGGCCTGGTATGAGAACGATGGAGCGGGGAACTTCACCAAACACATCATAGACCCTGACATATACTCCGTGGATGAGGCGTTCATGGTTGACCTTGACCGGGACGGGGACAACGACCTGGTGGTCGCGTCTGACCCGCGGTCGGGCAAGGACCTGATATGGTATGAGAACGATGGGAACGAGAACTTCGTCGGACACCTGATAGACCCGAACATAGGCGGCGCGCCTGAGGGCGAGGGCGTCTATGTAGACGACATGGATGGGGACGGAGACCTGGACATCGTCGCGAGCTGGCTCAGGGGAGGGCTTTTCTGGTATGAGAACAACGGCGCGCAGGTCTTCACAAAGAGAACGATATGGACGAGCGCCACCGCCATATCCGCGTGGAACCCCTGGGTGGCCGATTTTGACGCTGACGGCGACATGGACATCGTCCTGACAACTTCAACCGCGCTTTACCTCTTCGTCAACGACGGGGGGAACCCGCTCGGCTTCACCCGGCGAACCATACACGGGGTCGGAACCTATGGACTCTGGTGCAAGGACATTGACAGGGACGGCGACCTGGACATGGTGACTACAGGCAGGGAATACAACCGCGGCCTCTACTGGTATGAGAACGACGGCGTGGGGAACTTCACCCTGCACACGGTTGACATGACCATGCTCAAACCAATGGGCGTCCACGCGGTTGATGTTGACCCGGATGGGGATGTGGACTTTGTTGTGGCTGATCAGGATGGCCAGCGAATCTACTTCTACGACAACCAGGGCAACATGACCTTCATCCGGCGGACCCTGGCCTCCAACAGGCACTTCTTCGGCATGTTCATGGGCGACCTTGACAACGATGGGGATGTTGATGTGCTGGTCAGGGCAGGGACCCAGATCGGGAAAGAGGGCCTCCTGTGGTATGAGACCAGGCTCTGGTATGACACCCCCGGTGTCCTCATCTCCTCCATCCTGAACTCGGGCGTGCCCACCATCTGGGATAACGCATACTTCGGCGCGAATGTCCCTCCGCCAACCAGGGTTGAGATATGGGTCAGGGCCTCAAACGACCCGGTCTCCATCCTCTCCGAGCCATGGGGAGGGCCAATAACCGTGAGTGGCTCCAGCATGAACGGGCTCCTTACCCAGAGCACCAGGTATTTCCAATACAGGATAGTCATGAGCACAACGGACAGGTGGGTCTCCCCAACCGTGGACTCCGTTGCCTTTACCGGACACCTTGACCCCAACTGGGAGGATGTGGCAGAGGGCAGGAACATCGCCGAGCCGAGGGTTGTGTTCGGGCCGAGGAGCGTTGAGGTCTATCTGCCCACGGCAGGCACGGTCAGTGTGTATGACGCCACGGGCAGGCGCGTCTTTACAGGCGAAGGAACTCGCCTCACATATGCCTCTGCGACGCGGGGCATCTATACCGTTGTCGCGGAGATGGGGGACAAGACCATAACGAGGAGCGGGGTTCTCCTGGGAGGAAACGAATGAAAGGGTTTAGCGTGATAAACCGGCCGGGGGCCATAAACACCAACCCAACTGTAGGGATGGCCCCCGGCCGGTCAATTGCTGGTTATCGTTTGCGGTTAGACCATGTCCTCAGCGCCCTGGTTCAGTTGCTAACAAAAGGCTGATCGTCTCTAGCCTCGGATTCCTTTAATTTAAATCCGCAAAAAGAACATTCCAATTCTGCAAGCTGGCTGTGGTGATATAACCCACTTCCTGCGTGAATCTAAAATTAGCGCCACGAGCCGGTCTCAGAGCTCAAACATCTATCTATTGTGGGCCCATGGCGGTAAGGAACTGACCCTCCGCCATATGGCATATGGATAGGCACGGCAGATTGCCGCGCAAGCGCAAGCGTAAGTGGCGCCGACTCCACATGGTTTTTATCCAGCTAGGTATCCCAAAACAAAAGGCTGAAACCCTTATCCTGCGCAGAAAATGGGTTATAAGGTTTTACCCGTGGCGCGATCGTCAGGCAGGTTCCCGGTTCTTCTTATTGCTCATTATTCCCGGATCAGATCTTCCCTTCCTCTGCCTCCAGGATATACGCGAAACGGGCGATTATGTCGTTGAATTCCTTTCTCTGCTTATCGGAAAGCTGGTTCAGGAGAACCTTGATCAGCTCCCTCCTCCTCTCTATTACCTGGTCTATCACATTCGCGCCCTTGAAGGTCAGGCGAACAGCGGATATGCGCTTGTCCGACTGGGTTTTCTTCTTTGAGATCATGCCCTGCTTCTCCAGCCTGTCCAGCAGGGCGGATATCGTGGACTTGGCCAGGTGGAGTTTTTTCGGCATCTCATTCTGGGAAATCTCGCCCTCAAAGTAAATCGCTGTCATTATCTCAAACTGCGGGGGCGAGAGATGGTGCCTGGAGAGGATCTCCCTCCCGTGGAGCCTTATAACAGAGCAAATCACGCGGAGGAGGAGCTCCGCCTTCCGCGAGGACTCCTCCAACCCCTCTTCCTTCAAAGGTTCCATTTACAGGGTCTCTATGAGCTCCACATTTGCCCTGGGGACGGTAACCGTTCTGCCATCCTCAAGTCTGAGCTCAAGTATTCTCACTTTGGCTTCGGTCTCTATGATCGTGGGCTCGTGGGGCAGTTTCGTGACCTCACCTATTAATCCGAAATAGGGCTCCCGTATAACCCTTACCAGTGAACCTATCTCCAGGATGCCCTCCACCCTCTCCTCCTCTGGCAGGCTTCCTTCCTCAGTGGGAACTATTATCTCCGGTCTTATGACGCCGGCCCTTATCTGGGTTGCGCCGTTCGCGGAGGCAATCTTGCCCTCAAGGCTCTTCAGGAGCTCAAAGGTCTTGTGAGCCATCCTGAGCCTGCCGAAACCCTCCGTGAGTATCACGGTCACACCGATGTCCTCCTGGCCGGTTATGGCAACGCCGATGTCATAGCCCATGAAATCCCTTAGGTTCCTGTCATCGGTTCCGCCGGCAACAAGGGCGAGGGCGCCAACCTCCCTGGCCCTTCGCATGGATTCGGTGGGCACAAAGCTCCCGCCGACCACTATTTTGCCAGCCGCATCCGGGGTTATCAAGGAGGGAGCGAGCTCTTGGTCCGGCGAGTCCACTACAAGTTTTATCTCGCCGACAACCTCTCCGCCTATCCCGAAAATGCCCTGGACAAAGGAGGCTGTTGTCTCAATTATCACGCCTTCTCTTTCAACGACCTCTATGACCTTCCCGTCAATATAGGCCTTCACCTCTATGGGAACCGGGGGCTCCCTCATTATGACCTGACCTGTTATCGCGGATACGGATTCAATTGTCCCGTCGCAGGGGGCCTTGAGGGATGTTTTCATGAGTCCCATTATGCCCTTTGAAACAGCGATCAGGTCGCCCTTCTTTACGGGTTCGCCCTCCCTTACCCTCATGGCCTCTGGAACCTCGTTCGGCTGGATACCCAGTTTCCCGGCGATATTCAGGGGAACAACATTGCCCGGCAGATCAGCCTTCGCGACGGTCTGTGTGGCTTTTACCCTCTCTCCGGCCTTCACAAGCACTGTCCCGGGGACAGGAAGTCTTCTTTCCTTTCTTATAACGGTGGCTTTTGTTACCTTAAGGCCTGGCGTGTAGGCGTGTCCCATTATTTTCCTCCTTCTGGTTTTACCGTGCCTTCCGGCAGGATGGCTGGAGTTTCTGGTTTTGGTGCAATCGTTTTCATGAGGCTCTCGGCCTCTGCTGTCTTTCCTCGCGCCCTCATTACCTCAAAAAGTCCGTTGATAATTGAGGTGTCAATGAGTCCCATTGAAAGCGATCTCTTGTAGAGCTCCTCGGCCCTGGCCAGGTCGCCTTTTTCCCTGTAAAAGTCGGCTATTATGGCAAAGCCGTATGGGTCTTCAACTCCCGACGAGAGAACCTTCTCATAGTATTTCGTGGCCTCATCTGTCCTGCCCTGGGCGCGCATCAAGTCGGCCATGCGCATGTCAATCATCGGGCCGGGCTGTATGAGGGCCGCTTCCTTTATGAATTCCTCGGCCCTGGCGAAATCACCTAGCTTGGTGTATATCTCGGCAAGGGAAAGGGTGATGTAGAGCTTCTGCCTCTCCATTCCCGGGGAATCCTCCGTGGGTATCTGGTCAAGGAGGACCTTGCCGAGTTCAAGCTCCTCTGCCCCGCGCCTGAGATCGCCCCTCTGGGCAAGATAACTGCCGAGTGAGAAAGAGACCTGCGCGTAGTTTCTCACTATCTTCTCGTTCGTGTCGTAGCGGTCCTTCTTTCTGACGCGGGGATCAGTTATTCCCCTGTATCTGAAAACCCTTTCGGGCAGGGCCTTGTGATAGCCCGAGTATTCCCTGAGGTATTCAACCGGGGCCTTGTCATTGTGGAGGACATAGGCAGTGTAGTCCGGGCTGAGGTTCTCCAGAGGATAACAGCCTGGAGGGCCAACCTGGCTTGAAACCAGCCTGAAGGCCATTCCCTCCATCAGCAGATGGGTCTCCCAGCCCTGCCAGGCCTCCGGGGTTGTTGTCATGGCGAAGTAAATGTTGGTGCTGAAGGCCTTTCCCGAGAAAACTTCCCTGGCAAAGACCTCCGGAGCATCCAGGTATATGAGCGGAACCTCAAGATATGAACGCCCATCCATTGAGGGTATCCGGGTCAATGCCCTGGGTTTGTAGCCAGCGGATGTGGCGATCATGTCCCTTATGGCAAAGTCCCTGAGAGCCATGATGGGCAGGCCCAGCATCTCGCCCGTGGCCTGGGCCTGACTCAACTCGGAGCGCAGGAGATCCTTCCTTCCGCCATAGAAACCCAGGAGGGGTGTGCGGTCATATGTGACATATATCCTGTGCAGCTGGCCTTTTGTATCCGGGACATCAACCGCGAAACCGGCGGCATCCACGCTCGCCACCCTGCACTGGACGGGTATGAGCGGAGGTAGCCTGTCTATGTCATCGTATGAGAAAGATATGGGTGCGCCCCATGCCTTGACCTGCCGGATATACCAGTTGGTGTTCAGGAGGGACAGGTTAGCTATGATTATATCCTTGCGGATACCGAGGACCTCCTGTGCGAACCACAGGGGAAATGTATCGTTGTCGCCGTTCGTGAACATGACCCCGCTGGTGGATGGGCTGATCAGCAGATTATAGGCGGAGTCCTCGGCAAGGTAAAACCGGGAGCGGTTGCACTCCGGGTAGAATCTGTAGAACTGGTATCCTACCGCGAAGGCCGCGGCAGGATAGAAAAGCGCGGCAACCACCCACCACTTCCTGAGATATTTCCCCGCGAGTCTGAGAACCTCCCAGAGGCCAATGCCCGCGTAGAGGCATATCATTATGTGCGCGGTCGCGTAGAAGTAATCCCTGTCCCTGACCTCGGTCGGAAGCAGGGGCTCGCCGGTCATGGGGTTGACGCCGCCAACGGGCTGAGTAGGGGAATCCTTCAGGTTGAAGGCAAACCAGAAACCAAGAGTCGCCAGGACAAATACCAGGCCGATGAGCCAGACCACCCTTGTCCTGTTTGGAGATTTCCTGGAAAAGTCGTTTGATACCTGGGTGACTATACCAACCAGGCAGAGGAAAACAAGGGGTATGATGCTGAAATACTGCCACTGGAAATACTGGAAGAAAACCCTTGCCTGCAGTATGGGGTCTATCCGGCGCGGGATCATCTTGGCTGGCTCATACTGTTTGCGGGTCAGGACATCCATGAATGACTGCCAGTTGTAGGGGTCTGCCTCATTTATCCAGGCCGCGGTGGGATGGTGGTGCAGGTAATATGCCCTGACTATGAGCCAGAACTCAATGGAAACAGCCAGTATGACGAGAAGGAGGGTTATTCCCCTCCAGTCCTTCCAGAGCCTTCCCCTTAGATACATCGCCACTATGGAGACGAGGCCGCCCGCAACCATGGCAAAGGCGTTTTTGCCGAATATGCCGTAGAGAAGCGCGACGCCAGCAACCGCGAACAGGATGGTCCAGATGTCGGTGAAATCCTTGAAGAATCCCCCGCGCCAGAAATAGAAGATCATGAGCGCGAGCCCAACGACCGCCATTACCGTGCTCGTTGTGGAGGGCTGATATGTCAGCTCCATTAGGCCGGCGAGAAGAACCAGCGCGCCCAAGAGTCCCCAGAACTCCTTCCCGAATATGAGCCTGGGCTGGACTATCGCGACGAAAACGAACATCGCGGGCAGGGCGAATATCGCGGTCAAGTGGATTCCAGTTGCCAGGACTATCAGGTATGTCCCCGCGATCAGGAACCGTGTCGCGCGCTCATCCCATCCCTTCCTGCGATACCAGAGAAGGGTCAGATACACCGCGAGTAAGGCGAAGAAATTGGCCGGGGTGTAGGTCTCGGCTTCTATGGAGTTCATCCAGTTGACCGCGCCAAAAGCGGCCATGAACGCGGCGAAGGCCGCGGCTACATGGAGGATGTGCCGTGGAGCCTCCGGCTTCCAGAGGGATATGGTGTCGTAGATTATCAGGTAGGTCAGGCCCGCGGTGAACGCACCCATTGCTATGGGCACTAAGGTCATCCTGAGGACGGATTCAACCGCGGGGACGCCGTTGATCAGCTTGTAGAGGAAAGCGAGCGGAAGGGGCAAGAGGTCAAAGAACTTGCACAGGATGACATACAGGGGTGTTCCCGGAGGGTGAGGCACACCAAGGATATGGGCCGCGGCAAGAAACTCTCCGACATCCCAGAACACCACCGACGGCGCGGTTGTCTGGAAATAAACCACGAACACCACGAAGGTTATCAGGGCAAACAAAATCCACTTCAGGTTTTCTCCGGCCAAAAAACTCCTCAGCCTCTCGTTCATGGCCAAATTCTAAACCAACGGCAGGGGGCCGGGCAAATAGCGTGGCCCCGCCCCCTGGCCTTATAATTTTCCCCCTGGCCCCATCGTCTAGCGGTTAGGACACCACTCTTTCAAGGTGGCGGTGGGGGTTCGACTCCCCCTGGGGCCATGAAATTCACTATATTCCTCTTATCATCCGCACCAATTGGAGCATCAGCACAACAAAGTTCACTCCCTCGTCGTGAATGTTTTATAGGAAGTTCTTTTCAATGCTGAGGGGGTCCGGGAAATACATGGAACATCTGAACAGACTGATACCAGCGTCACCAGGAGGGTTATATTGAAAAACAGGGCAGGAACAGGGTCCTGCCCCTCAGTTGCCGGTTCATGGCCCTGGCGGACAATCAGCAGGGAGGAGCCGCTAGGGCTTCACCGCCACGAACCTCTTCATTCCTCCGTTTTCCAGGTAAAAGAGAACGGGCTTTTTGCTATCCTTGTATTTGTTCGCGGCCTTCTGAAGGTCATTAAGGCTGTTAACCTCAATATCGCCCACCTTAAGGATCTTGTCGCCCTTGACTATGCCCGCGGCCGCGGCCCTGGAGCCGGACTCAACACCCGAAACGATGACGCCGCCATCTTTTTCCTCAACCGAGAGTCCGAGCCAATCGGCCTTTTTCTCGGTGGAGACTGGCCTTTCCGGGGATTTCTCGGCCGAGGAAAGCCCCTCAGGCATGGTTCCCAGGGTAAGGGTGAACTCTTTCTCCTTGCCCTCCCTTATGACCTTTATCTTGACCTTTTTGCCGGGCCCCTCGTGAGCGACCAGCGTCCTCAGGTGTTGAACATCCTTGATCTCTTTCCCGTCGAACGAGACTATGAGGTCTCCCTCCTTTATGCCAGCCTTCTCCGCGGGCGAACCCTTTTCCACCGAGTTAACTAGGGCCCCAAACGGCTTGTCCAGACCGTAGGCCTCGGCTATATCCGAAGTAACGGGTTGTATCCTTACCCCAAGGAAACTGCGCTCCACCTTGCCCTTCGCGACTAGCTGGTCTGCTACGGATTTCGCCAGGTTTATGGGGACAGCGAAACCTATGCCGTTGTAAGTGCCAGTGAGGGAGGCTATCATCGTGTTGACTCCTATCACCTCACCCCTGATGTTGGCCAGCGGGCCACCGGAGTTTCCGTGGTTTATGGCCGCGTCGGTCTGAATGAAGTCTTGGAAATCAGGCCCCTCTGAGGCGGAAACCCCAGTCCTGTGAAGCGCGCTTACGACGCCAACCGTGACGGTGGCGGAAAGGCCAAAGGGCGAACCTATTGCTATGGCCCAATCACCGACATGCATGTCGTCGGAGTTGCCCAGCTTGGCAAGCTTCAGCTCCTTGGTCGTCTTGATCTTGAGGACCGCTATGTCCGTGGCCTTGTCCGTGCCAACAACCTCCACATCCTTATCCTTGATCTCGGTTCCATCGTAGAGCTGAACGACTATCTTGGTGGCGCCTCCTACCACATGGTTATTGGTCATAACCAGGTATCCATCCTTGACCTTCTCGTATATGAAGCCCGAACCGAGGCCCTCGGCCGGCATCGGATTATCGGGGAACCTGAACTCAAACTCAAACGGGCCGAAGAACTTCCCGAACGGCACTCCAGGAACACCAGAAACCTCTTTTTCAACGAGTATTTTAACCACGCTCGGCCCAAGCTCTGTAACGACCCTTGAGAACGGGTTTGAATAAACCCCGGTGTCAGGCTCGTAGGTGCCGTATGTGCCGGTTGTCTGAGCGCGGGTCTCGGGCGAACAGCCAAGCCTCGCGGACAGGATAAGCCCAGCCGCGAGGCCGAGAGCCACCAGTCCTGCTGTCCTCATCCAGCTCAGCATCTTTCCATTCATCTCAAAAACCTCCATTAGTTTATTTCTTTACCGGCGCGGGTTTTCCAACCCGCATGTTTCGTCTTTCTACCCGGGCGAGGTTTCAACTCCCTGGCTTATCAATCAGACTGATGAAAAAAGCGTGCATGCGAGCATCGTCCGTCAGCTCCGGGTGAAAGCTCGCTCCCATAACATTGCCAAGCCTGGCCGCAACCGGCTCATCGTTCAGCCAGGCTATCGGCTCAGCCTCGCCGATGTCATTTATCCGAGGCGCCCTTATGAAGATTCCCCTGAAAGGCCTCTCGTCAAAGGAAAGGGCGAGATCAGCTTCAAAACTCTCGGTCTGCCTGCCAAAAGCATTTCTGGAAACCCTTATGGGCAAGAGGCCCATGGAGAAACCCTCTGGCTCTCCGTCAACCTCCCGTGCCAGGAGGATCATGCCAGCGCAGGTGCCAAAAATGGCTAGACCTTCGTCTGCCCTCTGTTTCAGGGCTTCCTTCATTCCAAGGTTTTCGCCAATAATGACCATAGCTGTTGATTCCCCGCCGGGTATGATTAGACCCCTGAGTCCTGCCAGTTGTTCCGGATACCTGACAAAGACCGGTTCATGCCCCAGCCGGTAAATCATCCTGGCGTGGGCTTCGTATGCGCCCTGAAGTGCGAGGATGCCTATTTTCATGGGGGTATCGCAAGGACACTGTCAGCGAATGCCCTTGAGCACGGAGAAATTATAAGCCATCTCGGAATTCGGTGGCAAGCCCCCGCTCAGCTCCAAAAATAAGATCACCGAAACGCGAACTGGTGTTTCAAAAATGTGATCACCGAACAGCTCTCTGTTTAAGATATGGAGGCA
>FWPU01006293.1_pt1 | contig 24068 bp, 32 predicted proteins | sample 2228361 | NCBI WGS metagenome assembly FWPU01 (sample SAMEA103939777, study PRJEB20133) | metagenome
GTAGCGTGGGCAGGTCAATGTATGCCCAGCTGAATTGCCCTGCTTTTGCCTTTGCAGTTTTGCGTATGTCCGGCATTTCGCGACGGACTGCCAGAATCTTCTCTGTAATCTTCATGGCGGTCAAAACGGTAATGGTTTGACAAAATACTGGAACACGTTGCGAACGAATGAATGCCAAAGGACGGTGGAATACGATTCGTAAACAGAATCTGACCACGACGCGACGCAAATTCGGTCGAGTTCTTCCGCGCACAGGGTGTGCGACAGCCGTAGCGTCGAAGCGATTGTCTCATTGATGGTATTGTTGTCACCGACAACCGTAGACCACCCACCGATTGTAAAGCCCTCGACGTGTGGTTCGACATCTATTATTTCAGCGAAGCCTGTAACAGTTCTGTTGTTGTATAGACGGTACGCATATGCGAACATCCAATCGCGCAAGGCACGCATGGCATCGGCAAAGTCGGAAGTCTTATTGCAACCGTAAGCGATTGCAACCTTCTTTAGCAACTCTTCGCCATACGAGTGGAAACCAATCTTGCGACGAATATGTTCGCCATTGTTCAAACGTATAATTGCCGTGTAGGCAAATGGTGTCCGGGTCATGGATGGTATTCCTCGACGTGTGGTTCGACAAGGTTGCTGATTTCGTAGGCGAGGTCACTGACCCAGTACGTTTCCCCCAAGCCGGTCTCGTTCAGGCAACGCAATGCGTGCTTGTATGCAACTTCGGCAACCGCGTCTTCGAAGGTGTCCGTGCACACGCCGTCCCAGAAAGCGTCGGGGCGCACGTACTTCGATTCTGCGTTCGTGCAGATTACGTACCAGTCTTCGCGGCAGTCTTTCAGCCACTGCACGATGACTTCGGCGTCACCCTTGCTTTCCAACAGGGCATAGACGACAGTCATCGAGAATTTGGGGAACGAGACTATGTACATGGCAGAACGATTGGTTGGTTGAACATGAATGAACCGCATTGCAAAAATACGAAACAGAATGACACATGTCAAGAGGGAGTGAAAAAATTTTTTTCACCACCGTCTTTGCTGACTGTTCTGTTAGCTAATTCCTCGACGTCTTCGAGGCGAAAACGCAGGTTGCGCGCAAGAAAACGCACCGGTTTGAGAACGCCCGCTTCTATGAGGCGATGGAGTGTGCTTCGGCTGATGCCAAGCATCTCGACCACTTGCTTTGTCGTCAATAGTTGATGCTTGTGAGTATCCATGACACAGATGAAATGGTTAGACAACATTCGCAGCGCAAATATACGAAATAAAATTGTACAAGTCAAGAGGGAACAAAAAAAGTTGCAAAACTTGCAACTTTGTATATTTGCCGCAGTGACAAAAATGCCGCCCCTTTCGAGGCGGCAGGAGGCACGTAATGCCCAACCAATCGTTCGTCTCCCCTAACGCAAAAATACGAAAACGGTCATGGAGTTGCGACAATGTTCGACCGGCGGGCTATGAAAACAAAACAGTTGCGCTATTTGGTACGCAGGGCGCTAAAGGGTAGGTACATCGTTCCGCGATACGCCATCCCGTTTATCTACGACGACGGAACGACGGCGATTGCTATACCGGTCTATCGCCGATTCGACAAAAACGAATCGGCTGTGCTGGAGGAATTGAGGCTGCTGGCTGATTTGGGGGCAAAGGTATATGTAGCCTATCGTGACGGCTATGGGGACTATGCCGTTCGACGGGTTACGCCGGAGTACTATCTCTTTGCTGAAAGGTTAGGCTATTTCTACTGATAGTTTCTTGCGACTGGTGACTTGTCTTTGTTTCTATTTGCTTTCACCGACGCCAGCAGTTTGCTGTTGTTCAGCCAGTCGTCGAGGTCTGGCGATTCCCAAACAGGGTGACCGTTAGAGTCGAGTTCGGTCGGCAGTGGCAGGTATCGATGCTTGTAGAGAAAGAAAGCGGTAAGCTGGGTAACACCGAGATAGTCTGGCAATTCGTCGATGGTAATTTTTCTCTTGGCTGTCAATAGAGTCGAGTTCATTCTACACCCCATGTTTAAGTGTTGAATCCGGCAATTTCGCTTTCTCGATTTTGTTCGGCTGCTTGTTCATCGAACGGGCAGTCCGAACTTGCGCAAGATAGCAGGTAATCGAAGACCACAGTTTTTTGTCGGCGGGCAGCAAACCGACATAGCCGACATCTTCGATAGCCTGTTTGAGTCGGCAGTATTCCCGATACGTATCGGCATCGAGAAGTTCGCGTTCGTCGATTTCTGCCAGCGGTTTTTCCTCGATGGACGGACTATTTACCGGCTGCTTTTGCTGCTGTTCGACCGACCTCTGCATGTATGGACGTTCGACTATCATCGCAGGTGTTGCATTGGTTGGACATGTCATAATCTGCGGCGCTATGGTTGCAATCGTCGCGATGCCGATACGGGTCTCGAAACGGGAACGCTGACCTTTTCGGCGTGCCTTTTTGAATCCGCCGACGTCGAATCGGCGAATAAGCCAGGTGAAATAGGCGCGTGTAACCTTTCTTGTCGCTGTCTTCAGTTGATGAACAAGTGCCTTGAGGAGGTGTAGGCACTGTTCGACGGTGTATTTTCTTGACGTAACGAATCGAACGAAAACGCCTACAGCGTTGTTCGAACCCAATTTTTCGCGGGCAAGACGGGCAATATCACGCCAGAAGGGGAAATGGGGATTTATGACGTAGGACGCATAACGCATCTGCGCTTGCGCTTCCCATACATGAGGGCATCTTCGACTTTTCTTCGGTGAATCTTGACTAAAACAAGCTTCACGCCGTTCGGCGTAACCTTCTTCAGATTGTTCTTTCTTAGGTTTATGTTGTTTCGTTCTATCGGGCGCCAAGTAGTATTCCATCTGGCGCATACCGACACGTTTGCCTTCGAGAATACGGCAGCGTTCCATAAATCGCAAAATACGCCGGGCATACTGCGGACTGCAATTGTGCTTTGACGCCAATCGCCATGAATCGACGCTGCCATCCTCAACGAGAATATCGATTGCATCTATCATGCATAGACCGCCACGTGGACGACGGCTGTATATCCATCGTTTGATGGCTTTGATGCGACGACTATCCATTGCAGAATCCGGTTATTTGGAACTGAACGTCTACCGTAGCGGCTTTGAGTAGGTCGCCGTATTTCAGGTCGCCGTATTCAATTGCAGTGTCGGTAAGCGGGGCAAGGGAAACGGTGGGTTTGACGTTCCCTTCACCTATGCTGAACTGCCACAGCCGGCGACTGAGTTCCCATGATTGCTTTATTAGTTCATCATAGGTGCAGTCGTCGACGAGTGTGATTCCGACTTGTATTGTCAGAACTTCCATCGGCGGGCGAGACTTTGTGTATGACCCGCCGCGCAGCGTTATCACGATTGCCGGCAGTTCAAGACTGCTACTTGCTATAGCAGTCGGGTCGCCGACTATGACGGTCGGCGCAAAGAAGTCAAGTTCCTCTTTGAGGGCAGATGTAATCATAGTGCAAAGATACGAAACCGAAGGTCGAAGCTGAAGAGAATTTTCAATTGTGTCAAACTATGCAATCCTCCGCCAAAAGTACACCACTATGTACGGCTGAAGGTTGTTGTGCGGTTGCCCGCCTCCTGTATTCCCCGTATTCATGGTGATTTGCGTGGATGACCAAACTTGGACAAGCCCGGTTCCTGATTGTGCATTGTACAGCTGTTTGTAACGCGTGTAAGTATGGCTGTGGGCGGGGATTTCATTGACAGTCAATGTGTGCGTTTTTGCACCTCCTGTTTGCAGCGGCGTAGCGAATTCGGTTTGCGTTGAATCTTGCCCTACGAGACAGCGCCCTTGCGCAAACTGATTCCACATACCGTACCCAAGCCATGTCGCTGGGTTTATGTTGTCCACCGTGATGAGGATAGACCCGAGTGGGAATTCCTTCGTTAGCGGTGTCCACTTCGTGCCATCGCACAGGTACACGACGCCGTTGTAATAGACGAGTTCGCCTGCACGGTCGGACGACGCGGATGGCAGCGACGAGACGACAGGGAGTTTAGGTGCTTTGAGTAAGTCCATATCTTACAGCGCACCGAATCCGACAATCCGAAGCGCGTTCGTGCCAGGCGGTGCTTCGAGTGTGACGCGAATTGTGTTGCTATCCAGCAGTGTGATGTCACACCACGCAAGTTTGTTCGTCGAAGCGTAATAGACGGCAGCGACGACGACATCCGTGCCCATGTTGTGGGCTATGTCGTAAATGGTGTTCGACGTGTCGCCGAAGGTACCGCTGAATTTGCGAATACGTGCCGTGTACGTCGCAAGTTTGAGTGGCGTCACCGCCGCATTGTCAATAGTGCCAGCATTGACTTCTGTTTGCGTGGCAATGCGAATGATACCGCTGGTGGTTTCGGTAGCTTGTGAGACCGAACCAAATGCTTCCCAGACTATATTGTTTGTGCCGATAATCGGTACTGGTGTCGTTTGCCGCCAGGCGGTACCTGCATTCACGGTTCCTTCGGTCACGAGTACGACCGCGCCAATTAGGGAATCGGTCGTGTTCGCATCGGAGGAACGGGTCAACGCCTGCCCGCTGCCATTGTACACGTAGATACCGTTTTCCTTAGCGTCTGTTTGACTGGCAAGCAAAATGCGGTCGTTGACCGCAAGAGTAACGCCGTCGAGTGTCGAAGGCGGACTTGCAATGTTGACGTTGCCCGTCGCCATCACGCGCACGTTGTCTTTCCAGTTCAGACCGCGTGCCAAAGAAGCAAGCGCGTTGTCGAGGTACTGTTTGTTGACCGCGTGGAGATTATCGGTCGGGTCAGGTAGGTTGACGATACGGCGGACGCCACCGAAATCGAGATTAGAAAGTACGCTGAGTGCCATAGCAGTTCACGAAATTATGATGATACATGATTGAGGAACAGAGTCGAACGTAACGGTCGTGGTACTGGTAGTCGAAACGACCGTCGCCAGTACTTCGACGCCGCCCATTGTGTAGACTGTCACCTGCGGCAACCGTCCAAGATTATGGACGGCTGTGTGCGAATAGGCGGGCGTTACGAACGTATGCACCTGAACGGCTGTGTTCGTCACGACCGTTACGCCAGCCGACTCGACGACCGTCCCGATTTCTCGATTGACAACGACTTGTCGCCGTTCCTCGACGACTACGGTTCGATTGTCGCGGCTTGGCATATCTGAATGAAGATGTAGTCCTCGATATTGTACCGAAAGGCGCCTTGTGTATAGACAACATCGGTAAAATAGCGACCTAAGGGCAGCGTGCGAGGAAACTGCAATCGTACTTCTCCTTTCGACGCGTCGTCAACGTGGACTATCGCGTCGGCTACTTCAACGCCGTCCAGCCGTCGCAACGTCGCGCGTACCGTTTCACCTGTGATGTTTTTGTTCAGCATGACCCTTATTATCGGGTCTTCGCCTTGCTTGAACTTATGAACGGTCATACCGCCTTGTCACGAGTAGTAGCACCAAAACAACGACGGCAAGCGCCAGCAGTAGCGTATCGAGACTCCATTGCCATCGTTGCTTTTCCGTCGTCACCGATTGCGTGGACTCTACTTTCCGCACGACGACGTGGGTCGTATCGCCGACAACACGCGCCCTAAAAAGTCGTTGCCGTTTGTAATGGATGACCGTATCGCGACCGTTCGCACCGATGGCGACCGAATCGTTATTGACCGTTTCAGGCAGCATTCGTTCGACGGTCTTCGGCGGTACCACAACGACCGTATCGCGCAAGGTGACCGTTCGTTCGATAACGGTCGTCGTTTTACAGGACAGCAGCACGACCGCTGCAATTAGCGCACAGGCACGAACCATCGCAATTGAAACCGCTGGGTAGATTCGACAATACGACGCTGTTTTCGGTACACGCCATCGCCATCGCGCAAATCGTTGCCCGTGTTGCCTTCGATTGTCGTCACGACGTCGCCTTGTTGACGTTCGACGAATCCGATATGTCCTGTCCACGTACCCGAACGCGTCCACACAGCAAGCCAGCCAGCTTTGACGGTACGGTAACCTTTGAGGACGTGCTTAGCAGGGATGGCATCGCGCGTCACGTACTTTTGGGCAGCCGCAGACCGCACCGAAGGCTGACTGGCTTTGCCGGCATCCAAACAATACCGCACGAACGCGGCGCACCATGCATAACCGCACGGCATGTTCACCGATTGCAGGAATCGCCGAATCTCAGGCGAACAGTTCGGCGACGTTTCGCGAACACCGATGTACCGCCTTGCCGTGTCCAGCCATCGTGGTTCAGCCGACAACGATTGCGGCTGCAAGCACCAGAATAGCGATAGCGACAAGCAGCAAAGCGTAAGCGACGTTGCCTTTCTTGATTTCTTTGACAGTATCGATTTCATCGAGAACGAGTCGGTCGACGATGGCGAAAATTCCGATGACGATAGCGACACCGGCAACGAGTTCGCCCCAGACAGCGTACTGGGGCAAAAACAACAGAAACGCGACCGTTGCCGCAACGCCTATCGTTGCAATTGCAGTCAAGACAGACGCTTTCCTATATCGCATAGCAGTTCACGGAAGAAGTTGAAGTAGCCTGCAACCACCAGCAATGTACCGACAATCAAAGCTATCGGTTCGTATTTGGTGAAACTACCGAAGAAGATGGTCAGGTAACCAACCAAGACCATTGCCATCTCAATTCTTTCGCGCTTTCTCATTTTGAATTAGGTGCCAAAGGTGAATAATCCTCAAGACGACGAAGACAAACGTCGCTGCTGAAACGAGTATGGACAAAAATATGGAAACGTTTTCCAGCATTTGAGATGCCGTAAGACCTGCGACTGCAACGATACTATCGCGAACGGTCGTTTTGACCTCGTTCAAAATTACAGAATTCATCGTAGCACAAACGGTACCATTGTTCGACTTGTTTTGCACCCATCGCCGGTAATTTCGGAGACCTTTCGGCGGACGGCATCGACGGCATCCGCTGCCCTTCGCGCAAGGAATTCCCATAGACTCGAATCGTCTTTGACCTGGAACCCTTCCGGCTGGAAAATGCCGATTCCGGCGTTCGTAATTCGATATGTCAGGTAAATCGATGCCTGACGTTCGGCACAACGAACATAGGCAGCCTTGACAAGACGCATCAATTCTTTTTGCTGGTCGGTCAGCGTGTCGGTCGTAAATGCCGTCCATAAAGTGTCGTGATAGCTGCCGAGTGCCGGCAGAATCTCTGTTTCGTGAACGTCCTTCAAGATGATGTCAATCGAAAGTCCCTCGACGTTCGACGACAACATGACGGACATGTATTTGACTTCTTCAGCGGTCGTGTACATGCTAAACCTTGACGATGTGTTGACGCCATTCGTGACGGCAGGCAGGTTCGTTCTGCCCCGTCTGCCAGTTGTGGTACCACCCGCCGCGATACAACCATACGTCGCGACCGATGATACTCGATATGCGGTCGATTTCCTGCCGCGTGTAGGCACGGTTCAGCGACATCATCTTCTTGCAGAACGGTCGCGATTGGGTCAGCAATGGCGGTGCGTCCTTGCGTTCTTCGTAGGTATAGACCACCCGCAAGTTCTCACGACCGAATATCGCTATCAGTCCACGAACCGACAACGCAAGACGACCTTGCGGTTCCGGTGGTTTGATATAACCGGCTTTGACGAGTTGCGCTATTCTTCGAAGTGTATCGGGCTTCGATTTTGTTGCTTCGACGATTTGCGACAGGTCTGCACCGCCGTTGACAAGTTCCAAAATAAAATAGTCTGTTTCGTCGAGGGCAGTTTTGAATTCGTCTCGATGGGAACCGAACTCGACGTAAGCGTGCCAGTCTTCATGACCGAGAACAGGCGCACTGGCAATGAACGACGAATAGACATGACGCGGCTGACCGCACTGGGCAAATAAATCGGCAACATCGACGACGGCACTTAGCGACACCGCCGCAACCGGCTGAGTAGTCGGGTCAACGACTCGAACGCGACCGTCGCTACCGATGGCTGCCAGCACGTTGTTGACAGCCGAGACTATCGCTTTCCGACGTGCCGAGATATATGTCTTCTCGAAAATGGCATAACTTTCCTCTCGCGACGTCGTCCCGCCGAGTTGTCCAGGAATGGCAACACCAATCAGTTCCGGCGACGTTACCGAATGGGCGATGACTATGTTCGTTATGATGTCCGAACGGATAGCAGTATAGCGGGCAGCCGTGTCGCTACCGGCAATCGGCATAATCGAAGCACCGGACGGTTCGCCAGGCGCTTTGAAACTGACCACGATGCCGGTTTCGTGGTTTTGGGACGTCAGTTCTTCTTTTATTCGTTCGGCAATACGCTGCCGTTCTTCTTCGGACGACGTAAAATCGGGCAGTTCGACAAGCGTGCCGCCCTTGAAGGAATTGACTATCTCGTTGTACTGATAGCGCTGCGTTTCGATGTCGGCTAAGATGGCGTAAATACCACCCTCGTATGGCGGTGCTGGATATATGTGACTGGTTTGAAGCGTGTTCGTCTGGTAATCGACATAAGCCGGCAGCGTCGATGCAGACAGCCGGTACAAAAAACTGTCGCCAGGTTGCGCAGTAAACGCAAGCGCGATGTCATGGACAAATTCCCTATCGCACGCCCGCTGCCAGTTGTCACTAATGTAGTAGCCTGTGTCGGCGACCCGAACGGACGAATACGGCTGATGGCGCAGTTCCCAACCGTTGGTCAGTTTGGTCACAAACACGTATGCTTGGTTGCTGATTTCGTAGTCGTAGGCAAGTGCTTCGAATAGCGCCCGCCAGTCGCCTTCGGCAATATGTACGCCAGGTGCGTTCGGATAAACAAGCTGGCGACCTTCGAGGATGTAGTAAACCTTCGACTTGATTATGCCATGATGAATCGGCGACCGAAGCAGCGAGTTCAGGAATAACGGATAGTCGTTCCTGTCGCCGTAGTAATAAAACTTCCCCCGCCCCACCTGATAGGCAAGACGGGGGAGTTCTATTTGCCGAAAGTCATACGTCCGTCGGTTTGGTTTCATCGTGGGCGTTCTTCTTTCGTGGCTTTTCCTGTTGCGTCACCGGTTCGAAGTAAGACTCGAAGGCGCTACCGAGTTGTTGCTTCATCAGGTCAGGACAGTTACAAAGCTGTACATACCGACCTTCTTGTACAAGATAGACGGTAGCGCCCTCGACGTAACCTTCTTTCAGTTTCCATTCCATGTCTTAGGTCGTCGGAACGGTTCCACTGAAGAATGGCGGTGGGGTCGCCGACTTCGAACCAAGCTGCAAGTTGACAACGTGTGGGTCACCGAATGCTTGTCCGCTGGCTTCGTCGCCACCAGTCCGCACACAACCGAATTCGTGTCCGATAATTCGCTTTGTGCCATCGTTCAATTCGATGACGAACATGGTGACGCCAGCGGATAGGTCATGAAGCCACTTGAGGTCGTCGGCAGACTGAACGGGAAGCTGGATTTGCAGCTGGGTGTCGTAGAACAGCGTGCGACCTTGCGCGTTGACGTTCGGGGTGACTGTAAACGACGCCGACTCCGGTTCGATACCGACAAGGTAGAATTTTTTGCCAGTTGCCATCGTAATAGCGGTGGCAAGGTGCGGGTTCGAAGCGTCCAGCGTCAAACCGGTCACGTCGGCGAAGTTGGTCACATAGACCTTCTTTACACCGCCGGTCGTTGCACAGGTCTTTCGTGCATAACCAGTTGTGATTTCGCAAGCCATTGTCGTTCTCCAGTTTTGTTAGACTTATGATGTGACGGTGCGAATAAACAATTCCGGACGCCAAATTGCGATGCCGCTGTACCACTCAATAGCACCGCGAATCGTGCGATTGTCCTGGTTGTACCACAAATTGAAATCTTGGTAATCCTGCGGGTCGTCCGTACCGACGCCGATGTAATTTTCGACGACAGCATATGCGGCCGAAGTCGGCGTTGCGCCATAGCTGGCTGGTTGCGCATCGATTTCTGAGAACTTCCGCACGACGACTTCGCTGCGGGGCAGAATCATCTGCGCACGGCTGGAACCGACATTTTCAGAAGTCGGCGCAACGTGGTAAAGGTTGGCATCGAACAGGTGCTTGCGTGCACGTTCATACAACGTCGAACCGACATAGATAGCCGGTCGAAGCGTGGCGTTGTCACGAACCTTCTCGTCTATAGCAAGCGCAAGCGATTCCAACATCTCGTAGACATCTGCCGGATTGGTCAGCGTGAACCCTGAGATATTGTAAGTCGAGACCGCCGACGTCGTCACCAATTTCTTGAGAAGACCATCATGATGGACGATATTGACATCGACCGCCGACGTGTCACCAAGCAGCAACAACCGTTGCCATTTTTCGGCTGCAAGCTGTATCATGCCCAGTGTCAACACTTCGGTGAACGACAGCGATTCCAACTCCGCCTGCGCGCCACGCGGATTGAAAACTTGCGTCCACTTCCCGTTGAGGTCGCGACGGCAAAGTTCGACGTCGATACCGACAGGTTTGGTGGTCAGCGTGACCTTCGGGAACGATACGGTCGCATCGTCGGTGAATCCGCAACCGGACTTGTCGCGAAGTGTTCCCGTAATTGACAGCCCGTTCCAATCAATTGAACCCTTGACCCCCTCGACAATGGTAACGTTATCGAGAAATCGGGTCGCTTTGAACAGCGCCGGCAGAATCTGGTCGATGTTTTGGTCGACCCACGCCGGCAGCGACGCAACATCAAAAGCGAACTTATCGAATTGGCGTTTCATTTTGTTTTCTCCAGGTTAGTTAGACACGACGAATTTTCTGTGCAATGTCGACAATGCTACTGTTTTGATTCTTGCCGCTGGCGTGCGAAAAGTTTCGCGCGAACGACTCGAACTTCGCTTCGATAGACTCGACCTTTTTACCAAGTTCGGCTACCTGTTTGACGATTGCCTGCATTTGCGCTGCAATCATTGCCGACTGGTCTTCTGCTACGACGGAAATCGCAACGACGACACCATCCTGACATGTCACAACAGCCGTACTTCCGTCAGGAAGCTGGACTTCGTAGTCACCGTTAGCCGGTTGCGTCGTTCCATCAGGCAACACTTCGTTGACGACCGTGCCGACTGTCAGTTCGCCGTCCCATTGCAACGTTTTGCCGTCGCTTGTGACTGCCGATTCGAACAGCCGGCGAACACGTCCTTTGGCACGCATGGCAGCCGATTGCGATTGTGTGGGCGATGCGACTGGTTGAAGCGACACGATTTTACCCGTGTCGTCGGTTTCAACCGTGTACTGAAGACCATCGGTCGTCGTCAGCATGTACGTTCCCTGTGGCACAGGAAGCTGTTCGCCACTATCGGTAGTCACGTACAAGACGGTGCCGATTGCCAGGTCGCCATCCCACGAGACAGCCTGCCCACCATCGATGGTGCCGCTGCCAAACGTGAGAAGACCGAACTTTTTGGTTTTCTTGCGGAAAAACATAGCCGTTCCTCTACAATAGTTGAACTTGTTTGTGAATGAACTCGCCTTCGATGGAAAATCCATTGAAGGTTCCTTTGCGAATTTGCGAAATGATGTCGGGGTTCTCACAATGGTAAATGCCTATCCAACTGCCGTCCGTGATATTGTCGCCGAAGTGCGGTACAAGTCCGATGGACTGGTCGACTTGGTAGCCGCCGATGTAGTAGACACCTTCGACCGGTTGGCTTGGGTCATGGTTCAAGTTTACTCGGTTCAGCGTTCCGTTCTTACTTGCCCGAACCATCACCTTGCGGATGGTTTCCTTGTCGAAAATCGCGTACCATTCTTCTCCATCCGTGTTTCTGTAGATAGGTACATTCGCAAGCATAAGAACACCGTAAATCGTTTTGCCGTCTTTTCCGAGTTTGATATGCTTGCGCGACCGCATACGACCGTCCTTGAAGACGATGAAATTGCGCTGAATCGCAGGTTTGTCTACCAACGCAACGGCAGCAACACCCGTCGTTTCGTCAGCGTCGTCAATGTACAGTTTGTAGTACTTCAGTCCCATGACAAAATGACCTTGTGTTTCGACCGCAATTTACGGAATCGTTGACGCACGCGCAAGAGTTTCATTGCGACTGCGTGCGCCCACTATGTCAGAATCGAGAACATAGACACGCAAATCGGTTGGCGCGTTACCGCCGGTGTCTTCCATTGTGTCCCGTTGAGAAAGGGCATTCTGCATGTTGGCGACCGCTGTGCCCCAGTCGAATTCCGGCGGTGTCATCTGCGGTGCTTCCACTTGCGCATCGAGAATCTGCCGGACTTGGGCGATAGCATTCAACACGACGCCGATTTGCGATGCCAGGAACGTTGCGAACGTGAACGGTGCCAACACGCCCGTACCGATAGCACCCTGCTGGGCGACGACGACAGCGTTCATCAGTGACTGCGCCGTCTTCGCCAGAACATCAGCGACCGCGAATGCTTTGAACGCTGCCGATGCACGACCTTGTTTTACAAATACGTCGAAGAACTGCCCAAGCGCTTCGGTTGCCTTGCCGCTGAATTCGCCAACGGCTGAAAGTGTATCGTTTATTTCAAGCAATGGCGCAATTGCTTTTTCCTTGTCTATTTCGCCAAGTTTGTTCATAAGTCCGAGTATCTCTTCGCTACTTGCCCCCCGCAGCTTCGCCATCTCGATTTCGTTTTCGACGATGACACGTTGCAACCGATAGTACTCTTCGCTATACTTCCGGACACTGCCAAATTGCAACTGCATTTGTTTTAGGCGATTGTCTGCCTGGAGTTGACTTAGCTTGTCTTGCCTTTCGGCGTCTGACAGAATTTTTTTCGTTTGCGCTTCGGCATTCTGTTCGACAAGACGTTGCTGCTGGTCGAGTTGTTCGAGTTGTTTTTGGTAATTCGACCGAACCTGTTCGAGTGCGGCTTGCGCTTCTTTCTCTTGCTGGCGCAATGCTTCGAGGTTGCGTTCGCCTTCTTCTGCTTGCCGGCGGTACTCTTCTGCCAGTCGCTTGTCACGAGTCGTCGCTGCCTTTTCGCGCAGGTCGGCAATGTATTGTTCTTGCTGGCGTACCAGCTTGCTAATGTTTTCGAGGTCTTCTTCTTGCCGCTGGTAATCTCGTTTCAACTGCTGCCGCTGCTGGTCTATCTGCGCCAGTTGATTCTTGCGTTCTATTTCGATTTGTTCGGATGCCAGCTTCCTGCGTTCTGCGTTCCGCTTTCGTTGCCGTTCGATTTCGTCGCGTTGCAATCGGTCGTATGCTTCGATGAGTTTAGCTGAACTCGAAAGGAAGTCTTTCTGGAAGCTACCCATGTCCAGAAGCAACGATTCCCCACTCGACACAAGTTCTGCACGCGATTTACTGAATGCATCGACAGCATCGAAAAATTCATCGACCGACTTTTGGTATTCGGGCGAATCGGCAATGTCTTCGAGGTCGAGAAGACCCTGTTGGAGTTGCAAGATAGCGCTATCGAGGTCGCGGACTGCCTGCTGCGAACTTCGCACAATTTCCGTGATAGAGTCAGACACGTCCTGTAATGCACGTTCAATTCGCTTTGTCGCGGCGACGGTCGCCTGTTCCATATACTCCATGTACTTCCGGTACACGACCGAATCTTTACCGAAGCGATTGATGATGTCCTGCCGCTTCCGTTCGAGTTGCGCAGCCGTTTGCTGGCTTTGCTTTGCGATGTCTGCAAGTTGCGATGTCAGTTCGCCGGCGCCGGCACCCAACAGTTCGACGGTCGAGTCCTGTATTTCGCGGATGGCATCGCGAATTTCCCGCGCCCGTTCGATTGCCTTCGCCTTCATTTCTGCGTCTATTTCGGCAAGCTGGTCTTGTGCCTGCTGGAGTTGCTTTTTGTCCTCTTCGGTCAGCTGTTGCTTTGCTTTCAGTTCTGTCATTATCAGGTCAATACGCTTTTTGACCGCTTCCCGCTGCACAGCCAGCTTCTTCATTTCGATTGCATAGGTCGATTGCCCGTCGGCAGCACGGATTTTCGCCACACGGTCGAGACCAGCCATTTCGCGGTTGGCTTCCTCTTCGATTCGCTTCGCCTTCAACGTAAGCGCACGGACTTCGAGTTGCTGGCGTTCCTGGTATGCTTTTTCAAGTTCTTGTTGTTGCTGCTGTGTTAGTTGCCCCCCGCGCTGCCTGTATTTTTCGAACAACTCAATCCGCTTTTCGACGTTTTCCTGTTCTGCGCGTGTCTGTTCTTCTTCGAGTGCTATCGTTGAAACGCCAAGCGCTTCGTAAGCGGCACGGCGCTTGTCGATGTTCGCTTTCACCCCTTCGAGTTGACGGTCGTAGAGTTCCAGCGTCCGTTCGACGACCTTTTCGGCAGCCTCGATGTCTTCATCGTCAACTTTTTCACCGAGTTTGCGTTTTTGCGCCATCAGCTTGGCGTACTCTTCTACCTGTTTTTCGCGTAGCTGGGCTTCTTTTTCGATAGCCTTTTCGAGTCCTTCAGCCGATGCTTCTGTGTCGCGCGACAGCTTGTTGATTTCCTTGTCGAGGTCGGCAATTGCACGGCGGCTGTCCCTTAGTTCACGTTTTTCTGCAAGACCCAGCGTCGCAGCGAAATCGAGTACGACATCGACCATCGCCCTTAGCGGCTTGCTTTTTTCGATGAACTCGTTTACGAACGCCATGATTTTGTCCAAATTCGCCAGCACGATGCCAAGTGCGACAGCAAGTGCGCCAATACCGGTGGAAACCAAACCCGCTTTGAGTGCTTTGGTGGCATTCCCCGCCGTAAACAGAGACTTGGCAAATGCAGCGACGGAATTGCCGCTTTCCTTGTATGCCTGAACCGCCGTCATCACTGCCCCGTTCAGCGCTTCCTGCAAGCCCGCCAGTGCTTTTTGTTTCAGCCCCGTCGCTTCGAGAACTTCGCCGAAGGCGTGCAGCTTTTCGAGTGTCGGTTTGTAAACCGATGAAACGCCGGCAATGGACGATGCCAACAGTTCGTTGCTGCCGATAAGCCCTTTAGCTGCTTCAGTAGTTCCCGATAGCGCTTCTCCGATGTTGTCGAACTTTTCTTCGAGGTCAATGGCGCCGACCTTTTTGAGTTCGGCTTCGAGTTCCTTCATCAGGTCGGCTGACTTATCGGAGGCTTTAGTGGTTTGAGATAGTGCATTTTTTGCACTGTCCATCGCGACCTTGAATTTGGCAATCGCATCGACGTCCCCAAGCGACTCCACAAGCGGCAGCACCTTTTCGATAGACTCGGCGACCGAATTGGCAGAGTCTGCCCCCAGCGATTGAACTTCCGCAACCAGGTCGGCTGCCTTTTCGGACAATGCAGAAATTGCCGTTTCGATGGTAGCTGGAACTTCCGCCCCTGTTTGGGCAAGCAAATCGACGGCACCGGCAACCTGTTTGACCGACTCGGTAGCAGAATCGGGCAGTTTCTCCAGCGACTTTACGACGCCATCGACAAGTACCCGTTCGGCGCTGTCAGAAATTGCCTTGTATTGTTCGACAATAGGCGAAGCTATGTTCAACTGTTCGGCGACGGCTTCGAGGGCGACCGTTTCCGTTTTCAGTCCTTCGATGACTTTGGCAAAGTCGGCAGCACTGACCGTTCCTGTACCGAGTTCGGCGATAAACTCATCTATTTTCCCGACAAGCCCCTGCGCAGAATCGCCCATCGATGACAATTCTGCCTTCAACGTTTGAAGTGTCGAAACTACTTTCGACGCATCTATTGTTGCCTCGAACGCAATTTCTTTGCTTAGCCCTGCCATAGCAGAAACGCCTTGCCGTTATCAGACAAACCAAAAATAGCTGTCGCTGCCGGCGGAACGACGACAAGACCTTCGACCGATTGCGTGTCTACCTGCAGCGGCATCGGCGAATTGTTCCTAACCGCTACCACCGAACCAGGCGACCAGTCTTTGCTGAATGTCACAATGCCACCGCCATACATAGGTGAAAATTCTGCACGGGGAACACCGGCTGGAACGAATCCAGAATCGACGACGACCGAACCAACATACGTCGGGCGCGATGCTATGTCGTTGGGTTTGTCCGGCGTTTCGGTCGGCGGCAGGACGGTCGTACCACCTGGCACAGCGCCAGCAGGTTTACGGCGAAGAAGTTCGACGTTGTAAACGCCACCACGAAGAATATCGATTTCGCCGATTCTGTGGAAGCGATAGACAACCCCATCGATTTGTATCGGTCGCCACAGAAGTTGGCTTCCACTGCCGATTTCATACGGTTCGAAGCGCAATGCCAGCGCGACCAATTTGGTATCGGCGGACGTCAATTCGTCAATGATTGGCAAATGGAATCGCTGCCATATAGTCGGCAGGTACAATTCGGCGTTCGTCGGTCTGAAAAGATTTTTGGGTAGGTCGAACACAAGGCTTTGGCTGTCGATGGCGTCGTTGTATTGAAAGTCGACGCGCCAGTGCGACGAGTAATATCGCCACGATTGACCCGCCCCTAACCGGTCGGCGATGACATCTTCAGGTTCAGAATCGAATTTCTTTCGGACATAACCTATCATGCCATTGGGTGGTAGTACGCTGCTTGTCCTGTTCCCGTCGGTCAGTCGCGGCACGAGTGCATAAGAAAGACCGAACTGGTTTCGCCAGACGGGATGGTACGTCGGTAGCGGCAGCGACAGTGGGCATTCGTATTCGTCGGTGTCCTTGTTGAAAAAGAGTTTCAAGTCGTAACGAAGAAAGCCGAACGACCGACCTTGTTCGACCTTGTAGCGCTTGTAATAGTAGGCACCGTCAATGTCCGTGTACGACCGCATGTAAAAGCGCGGCTGACTGGTTATCGGTAGCGTAATCGTGATTGCCTGGTTGTAGTCTACGCGGTCGCTGAGGTCGATGGTTATGCCCTGCCAAAACTTGGTCATCGGCAAGAAACGCCAGGAGTTCCCGTAAATGTAGCTAACCATGTTGAACATTTTCATCAGCATAGCGAGAAATTCCCCGACGGTCATTTCCGGAACAGCCGACGCAAAGTCGAAGTTGTCCATCGGCGCGTTGATGAGTTGCTGCGGCAGTCCCACCGCGACCGTAATATCAGACGGCGTCCCTGTGCAATTGGGTGGCATCGTTACTTCGACTGTCACTTCGACGTCGGTGACTTTGCGCAAGTTCACCTGTGCCTGCCATGTCGTGCCGGTAATGCTGCCGATAGCGGCAACGCCATTGGCGCGGACAATGACGTAAATGTTCGTGCAGCCTGCCGGTAGCGTCCCCGATACCATTACTGCCACGTCGTAGGTGCCGGAAAGGTAAATTTTCCGGTCTGCTGTGCGGTACTTGACGGCTGTGCCGGCGATGGTCGCCCAGCCAGCCGAACCACCGCTGACGATTTTATCGGCACCGCTGTCGTAAAGATGACGGATGTATGTGTTTGTCTGCTGTATAGACCGGTACCCGTAAGTGACAGCGAATGCAGTCGTCGCCGACACTTTCATCGGTGTCTTTGCCGACGTAATGAACAGCCGCTTTACCGCTGCATCGGCTGTCGGTTCGAGATTCGGTATCGCGGTACCACCGATATAGACCGGCGGACGGACGCCCCAGAATTGCAACGAATCATCGTCGAACCGCAGCCCTGTCTTGCCGAGTAGTATCGACAGCAACGCACGCACTGACACCCACACCGGCGTCTTTTCGGCAACGCAACGACGGAAGTCGCCACCAAAATTGCGGACATTCGCCGTCGAATCGATGCTGAACAGTTGTGTATCATTGTCGGATTCGCCCATGTCCATCGGCACCATGACGGCTGGTACTATTTCGGGGGCTGCATTCGGAATTTGTGAAAACTCGGATATTTGCGTATACGGCAGCGGAAAGGACAGGTGCGATAGCGGCAAGTTCAGCAGCAACGACAATCGTTCAGCCTGACTGTCGAATATTGCGACGTCGAATTCAACAGCCCCCTTTTCATAACGAACCTGCGTTATCATCAGCATACCTTCATAGACCAGCACCGCTTCCCCGTACAAGCGGGCATAAACGGGACGGTCGAACACGACACGCGACCACGCACGAACGTTTGCGGCGTGAGTTTGGTAGATGGCAGCAAACAATTGAATGTTGCGCGGCGTCCCCTTTATGGTGAAGTTTTTCGAATACGACGTCCTCTTGACATTCTCGCGAATATCGTCGACGGCGAAAACGAACGGAATGATGACATCGCCATCGAGTTCGACTTCGTACCACGTGTTTTTGTCGTTAGAGACCTGCAATATCATTGCGCCGCTATACTCGATTCACCGACAAGTTCGACAGCAAGGTTTGTTGCTTCGGTCGGGCTGACGTCGTCGAACGACGTTGCCGACAGGACGTACATACGGGCATTCGTGGGTAATTGGTATTCGCCGACAAGCACGCTTTTTGCCATAGCAAGTTGCGCTAAGACTTCCGACCGGACTATCTGCGACGACGTTACTACCAGCGTTTCGTCGACATTGTGCTTGGTCACACGGACACCATTGCGCAGCCGTGCGTCATAAACTGGGTACTGGGTAGAATCCTCGACATACGATACCCACGTACCATGCCGGCGAATAAATGTTTCCCTGTTCGTCGTTCGCCGCTTGTACCGCTTGCCATCGAAATACAATGCGTCCGTATAGCCGTATGTCGTGCGGAAACGCACGACGGTTTGTTCGTTGATGCATAACGTATTGCTTGTGACTTTGTATTTGGCTATCTCGCCTCCGACATCGACAAAGACAGTTCTACCTGATGGGGCAACGACACGGACGACGTTGAAACCGTTTAGGTCACCATTGAAATGGACATCGAGGGAATCGTAAACTTTCACATGACGACTACCGACGACCAAGAACGCCATCATTGTTTGTGCTTCTTTTCTATACGCATAGCTGCCCGCTGTCAACACATTACCCCAATCCTCGAAATTGCGACTGCGACCTCCCTTGAGACAGCGCAGCGTCGGCGTCGTTTGAACCGGCACGACTTCGTAACCGTCGGACAGGAAAGCACTGACTTTGTATCGGTATTGCAACACGTAGTTCGATATGTCGATAACCTGCGCACCCATCACCCAAATAGGCTGTTCGAATTCGATGTTGAGGGTTTCGAGTGCCAGAGAATCCAGCAAAACTGAATCGTAAAACTTCGACGTGAACCGCTTGCCCGATGGCAAGGTTTCGATGACTTCGGGAACGCTTGCGAAGTTGCCGATTTCGACCCAGCCCAGCGGCGTGTTGACTTCGAGGCGGAACATCATGTAACTGACAATCTCGTCGGCATCGGCAATGTAGCTGGCTGAGACAGGGAACGGTTCGGCTGACAAATGAAGCCAGTCACCCGACTCAACGTCGAAGCCAGACTGTTGCAAATAGTGAAACCGTTCGAACGTTACCGCCATATCTGTTCGCGAATGATTTGTTCAACTGTTCGCCGCAGTCGCAAACCTACGGCATCGATGAATTTCGCCGTCGGCTTGTCGAGAAACGGACGTCCCTCGATGCCCTTCTTTCGGATTTGCCGTGCGATGGCATACGGCGACACGTCTTTGGGAATGCCTTTGAACTTTTTCCAGGTCTTCAGCCGTTCGATGAACTCTTGCCACGTCGCCGACGCTGGAACCAGTCCCAATCGCCGCCAGTAAAATGCGGTCGTCTTGCGTTGCGTGCCGTTTACCCCGTAGTGCAAATACTTCCAGTAGTAGTCCATCTCCAGCCGAAGGACGTACTTGCCCTTGACTCGTTCAATGCCTGGCACGAACGACTGCATAAGGTTGCGCGTTGCAAACACCTTCATTCGCAGCATCTCGTCGCGGACATTCTCGATGTAGTCATCGAGTTCCTGCCACAATGCCGGCTTGAGATATGAATCAAGTTGTTTACCGAAGTTTGCGACGGTACCGTTCATTTTCCTTCTCCGTTATTTCGTTGGCAGCATTGAGTAGGTGGAAAAACGTTCGGACGTTCCATTCGATGACGTCCCAAAAACCGACGTTGTAGAACTTGGCGACCGACCGAAAGACTTCTTCCCATGTCGCTTTCTCGCCGCTGATGCGTTTGTTGAGTTTGAGACTCTTGCCTATCTCTTCCATGCCACGTGTGAATTCGACGATGGCATGGGCAAACAAAGCCAAAGGGAACTTTTCTCGAAAGATTTCTGCCCGTTCGCTTCGAGGGAACAGCGGATTTTGGTGACGGTCGACGACGCCGTAGGGATAGCCTTTCTGGTGGTACAGCATGGCGCAGAGTTGTTCGGGTTTGCCTTCTTCGACCGTCGATAGGTCAGCGTACCACCCTATCGGTGCCTTCGGCGGATAGACGTATTCGTACTGGACGACGTCAATTTCGACGACCTTCTCGAACTTGCTTTTTCGGTAATCCGTCAGGTACATTGCAGTGACGACGCTTACCCTGTCGAGAGTATCGCCGACGGATTCGGGCGTAATGTTAGCGGGTTCGCCTTCGATTGACCACAGCGCTTTGATTTGGTCAGCCGGCGAATCGGCATGGACGACGTGCCAAAACTTGAGTGGTAGCATGTCAATAAACCGAATAGTACGACTTCCGTTGCATGGCGGCATAGCGCAAGGCATCGATAGCATGGTCGTTGACTCGAAGCGGTTCCTCTGTTACAAGTCCGTTACTGTCAACGACAAAGGCATAATTTTCGACTTCTTTGACCAAATTGACGGATGGCTTTGCTATGACCATCCTGTACGTCTGCAATAGACGTATCGAGTCGATTATCGGTGTCTTCTTGCGCACAGGGACTGCGTTTATTCCTGCACGTTGCATCTCCAGAATCGTTCGTGGTTCGGCGCTATCGCAGGCGACGATGTGCCTGCCGACAACCGATTTGACCAGGCGCGCAAGTTCGTCGGTCGATAGATACGACCGGTATAGAAATTCCTTTACGTACAAAACACCTTCCCCGAATTTGACTCCGATGAGTGCCGAAGGTGACGTATAGCCGAAGTCCAGTCCAAATACGACCGGCAAATCGAGAATATCCCAGTTGTAATCTTCGACCGTCCAGCTGCGGAAAACGATACCTGCCCGTTCACGACGAAGACCTTGTCCGTATATGCGCCAAACTTCTGGGTCTTTGTCCTTATACGACTCGATTTCGAGTACCTGCGCACGCGACAGGTGCGGGTTGTCGAGGTACGTTGAATGGCACACAGCAACCGATTCGGTCGCGAGAATGTAGTCGTAAAACCAGTGCGTGTAGAAACTTGGGTTGTAGTCTGCGATTATCCGCCCCGTCGTCCGCATCGCAAGCTGGTCGTATTCCTCTTTGTCGAATTCGAGAACTTCGTTGCAGTAAAGGACGTCCTGTTTGAGACCATGCAGTTTCGCAGAATCGGCTGCCCCAATGAACTGGATGACGTTGCTGCCGTAGCGGAATGGGTTCGATGGCGATAGACCAAGCTGCCGGACGATTTTCTCGAAGTCGGAATAGACCGTCTTCATTGCGTCTGTCTTGTAACGTCTGGCAATCGTGACGACTATCTGTGCGCGAGGGTGGTGGGTAACCAACCATACCAGGTACTGCAGCGCAGACCAGGTTTTACCCGAACGGGTACCACCTTCCAGGACGAGAAGGCGATGCTTGGGAAATTCCTTTCGAAGGAAGTCCAGGTTTTTATTCACCGCCAAGTTTTTCATTCGGCGGAGTTGAAAGGTAGTCTAACCACTCAGGTCGTTCTGTCGACGACGTATCGGGCACCATGCCGACCGATACACCAAAACGGTCAAGAACCCACTCAACGGCGTCGAAGCGCGGCTTTATGATGTAGTTACCGCTACTATCACGGATACCCGCCACCAACGCAAAAAGCGACTTCCGTGCTTCTTCTGCAAGAAGGGAAGTCACTTGCGAATCTATCTGCCGGCGTCGCTGTTCGAAATCCTCGTCGTCGCCGAATAGACTGTCGAAGTCTTGCTTTGTAAGACCGACAGCCCTTATGGACTGAATAAGCGACAGCGTCTGCGCATATTGTTCGAGGATTTCATTCTTCAGCTTTGCGCGGTCGTCCTCGCTTAGGTTTATCGTCGTCGGCTGTTTCTTTCTTGGCATAGCGCTGGGCAATGTAGTTCGACAAAATCATAGCCGCTTCTTTACGGCAGCCACCGCATCGACCAAGCGAAAGACCGGTCACCTGGCGGAACCAAGACGCCAGTAGTTCATAGTTGGCGTCGAAGTTGTGCAGCAGTTCCGCCAGTTGTGCTTGGGTCACTGTTTCGATTGTCATTTCTACTTCGGCAGTTTGTGAGACAATTTGGTCATCGCAAGTTCCGCGATGATTTCGTGCGCTGTGTTGTAGATTCGACCATTCAAAATTACGTCGGTCAGCAGCTTGTGTACGTCGAGAACGTGTATATCGAGATTGCGAATGTCTTGCCATTTGCGGTCGCCATAATATACCTTCGTTACAACTGCCGTTGCGGCATCATAGGTCGATAACACGCCAACCTTGTCGGCTTCGACGTATTCCGATACCGTGCATATTATTAGCAATTTCGACGAATCGGCAAGACGTTCCATCAGTATTCGTTGACCTTCGGTCAATTCGACGCCCCAACGCTTGAATTCGTTTAGCCAAATGACGACCCTGTAATCGAGTATCATGTCTATATCGGTCGGTCGCATTATGCGACCGCTATTCAAACGGACGGCGAGGTTGTCGAATAGTGGTATATCCGGTATATTCCTTAGGTATTTTCCTATCATGTATTATCCGGTTGTAGTGAAAAACAATTTCTTTGATGTCGGGGTTGTCCTTGTAAAAGACACGTGGCTTTCGCGAACGCCTCCGCAGCGCAGCCACAACCGCCATCCAAAATAGCAAACGCGGGTACTTTCGCGTCCGCTTCATAAGTACAACCTATCGTTTTTGATTTCCGCAATTACGTTGCCCGTTCCATCGACAAGGCACGTGGCTTGCGCTTTGTACATGTATTCGAGAACTGCTTCACGGATAGCAACCATCGTGTTTTCGCATGTCTTTTTCATGTCTCTAAACTTTCTATATTGCTGAACGTCAAACACAAGCTGCTGGCTTGCAACTACAACACTTCCTTCGACGAAATGGTTTTCGATTCTGGCAGCGACCGGCGGCGGTGGTGGTACGTCGCCTTCTACGTGGACAGACCACCACTCGAATACTGTTTCAAGTTCGCCGCTAATATCACGGGGCTGAATTTCGTACATGTCGAGGCTGTTCCCGTGCAAGACCAGCAGCCTACCCATCTTCGCACGGCAGACATACAATTGGACTTGCACTTGCAGTTCGTGCTGCTGGTAGTGCTTGTCGGTGTACGTCTGGTAGTACTTACATTCGAGGGTGGTGCCGTCTTCAAGAATTGCGTCGGATGTCGCGCGGCAAACGTATTCACCCTCCTGTCTATAATAGCTTTTACCCATCTCGACAGCCTTCGATTCGATTATCTTTTCGGCTACTGAGACAAGCGCCGGTTCGACGAGTAGACCGGTGATTGCGCTTTGGCTGGGGCGGTCTTCCGACCGCCCCGTTTTCGCTTGCCAAAGGTTCCAGCGTTGTTGGGTAGTGCCATGAATGATTATAGCGATTTCACTGGCACCGATTTCACGTCTATCCATTTTTCAGCCGAGATACGATTGCCGATGCTGTCTTTTCGTCGATTTCGTCGAAGGACTGGAAGCCCAAGTCTTCGGGTCGAATGCTTCTTTCAGCAGCCAGCTTTTTGAGATACAGGATTGTACCAGGCACCTTTTTCGCGGTCGACTGATTCGAGGGGAAATTCGAGGTGGGTCTGTGCGACTGCACGACCGCTTCGACGGTTCCGTCGTCTTCGTCGGGGGCGATGCCGAACAGGTCGCAAATCGTGTACCGTCGCAGCATCGTCGTTGCCGATTGAAGCCGCCAGGTAAGAACCGATGGGTTACCATCCCCCGCAAGCGACAGAGGGATGAACGTGGCAGCCGTCGTTTCGACCGATTCGCCCGTTTCCGCGTCCGTTACTGTACAGGTGACTCTGTGTTCAATTACGCCGTTGTTGACAACCGAATCTTGTTTGTGCGAAACCAACAATCCGTGCTTGAGAAGCAGCGGATTGATGGTTTCGAGTAGCGTGGGCAGGTCAATATATGCCCAGCTGAATTGCCCTGCTTTTGCCTTGGCAG